>WBZO01000285.1_pt1 | contig 119734 bp, 111 predicted proteins | sample 5204261 | NCBI WGS metagenome assembly WBZO01 (sample SAMN12412400, study PRJNA552823) | activated sludge metagenome | isolation source: activated sludge from anammox sidestream of wastewater treatment plant... | place: USA: North Carolina | collected 2017-09 | reverse complement strand
CCGGTGGTGTACGCTTCCGCACTCAACGGTTTTGCCACGCTCGATCCAAATCAGCCCTGCAGTGACATGCGCCCGTTGTTTGACATGATTCTCAAGCATGTTCCGGAGCCGACGGGAGAAGTTGATCAGCCGCTGCAGCTGCAGATCAGTGCGCTTGATTATTCCAGTTTCGTCGGGCGTCTTGGTATTGGCAGAATCAGTCGCGGTTGTCTGAAGCCGGGGCAGGACGTTATGGTGCTGACGGGTAACCAGACACCGAAAAAGGCGCGGGTCAACCAGGTTTCCGGTTTTCGCGGGCTGGAGCAGGTTCCGCTGAGCGAGGCTGCTGCCGGTGAAATTGTGCTGGTCAGCGGTATTGAGGAACTCAGTATCGGAACGACACTGGCAGATATTAACCGCCCTGAGGCATTACCGATGCCGGTGGTCGATGAGCCGACGCTTTCAATGAATTTTCAGGTCAACACTTCGCCTTTTGCAGGCAGGGAAGGCAAGTTTGTAACCAGCCGCCAGCTGCGTGAACGGCTTGAAAAGGAATTACTGACCAATGTGGCGTTGCGACTGGAAGAAACCGGTGAAACCGATTCGTTTCTGGTTTCCGGACGTGGTGAACTGCATCTGACCATTCTGCTCGAAAACATGCGTCGTGAAGGTTATGAGATGGCGGTATCCCGTCCCAGAGTGGTCATCCGTGAAATTGACGGTGTGAAATGCGAACCGTTTGAAGTGCTGACCATTGATATTGATGAAGCCAACCAGGGTTCGGTAATGGAAGTGCTGGGAACACGTCGCGGTGATCTGCTGGATATGGTGAGTGACGGGCGCGGCCGGGTCAGGCTGGATTACCGTATTCCCGCACGTGGTCTGATTGGATTCCAGTCTGAATTCATGACACTGACGCGCGGCACCGGCATTATGAGCCATGTTTTCGATGAATACGCACCAATGCGGCCGGATATGGCCTCACGCAAAAACGGCGTGCTGATTTCAGCGGAAATGGGTGAGGCTGTGGCTTACGCGCTGTGGAAGCTGCAGGAGCGCGGACGCATGTTTGTCAGTCCCGGGGAGCCATTGTATGAAGGTATGGTGATTGGCATCCACAGTCGTGAGAATGATCTGGTCGTCAATCCGATCAAGGGCAAGCAGCTGACTAACATTCGGGCATCCGGACATGATGAGGCTGTCGTGCTGACGCCGCCAATCCAGTTGACGCTGGAATCAGCCATCGAATTCATTGCAGATGACGAGCTGGTCGAGATTACACCCAAAAGTATCCGCATCCGTAAACGCTTCCTGCTGGAACACGAGCGCAAGCGTGCATCCCGCAGCGCAGCCTGACATATTTTGCCGGCAGCCATGGAAAAACCGGTTCTGTGGTATATCGCCGATCCAATGTGCTCGTGGTGCTGGGGGTTTGCACCGGTAATCGAAACAATCCGGCAGGAATATGCGGCAGCGTTAACGGTGAAGGTGCTGCCGGGCGGCTTGCGGCCGGGAACGGATACACCGCTTTTGCCGGAAAAAAGAGCTCAGATCCTGCATCACTGGTATTCAGTACACGCGGCTACCGGCCAGTCCTTCACTTTTGAGAATGCTTTACCGGAGGGATTGGTTTATGACACCGAGCCTGCCTGCCGGGCTGTTGTCAGCGTTTCACTGATTGAGCCGGACAGGGTGTTTCTTCTGTTTGCCGCAATTCAGCAGGCGTTTTATGTCCGGCAGGAGGACGTTACCCGGTTTGCCGTCCTGAAAAAGCTTGCAGTGGATCTGGGCATACCGGAATCACGGTTTGCTGCGATGTTTCAGTCAGATGAAGCGAAACAGCAAACGCAGGCAGGTTTTCAGCGTGCGGCACAATGGGGAATCAGCGGGTTCCCGGCACTTGTGATAGAACATGGATCGGGTCGCTATCTGATTACCGCGGGGTATCGTCCGGTTGCAGCGCTGTGTCAGCTGCTGGATACCTGGCTGCAGCAGTTTGCTGACTGAATCCGGGCAGGGATCAGACAGTTTTTACTGTTGGCACTGTGCGCAAAAGAAAGTGGATCGCTGGCCCTGCCGTGTTTTACTCACGAGCCCTCCGCATTGCCGGCATGGCTGGCCGGCTCGCCCGTATACCCAGTATTGCTGCTGAAAATAGCCGGGGCTGCCTTCGCAATCCGTGAAATCGCGCAGGCTGCTGCCCCCGGCCTCGATTGCGCGCTGTAAAGTTGCCCTGACAGCATCAGCCAGCCGTTCACAGTGCGCCATATTTAAACTGCCGGCCGCGACTAATGGAGAAATACCGGCATGAAACAGGGCTTCATTGGCGTAGATATTTCCCACTCCGACCACGATGTGCTGATTCATCAGTGCCTCCTTGATGCTGACACTGCGGCCACGTGTCTTTTCATGCAGAAATTGCCCGCTGAAGGCGTCGCTCAGGGGTTCCGAGCCCAGTTTCTGCAACAGTGGGTGCTCCTGGACATTTCCTTCCCACCATAATATGGCACCAAACCGCCGCGGGTCACGGAAACGCAGCATCGTTCCATTATCCATCTGCAGATCGAAATGTTCGTGTCGTTGGGGCGGGGTGGATGCCGGCAGCACGCGCAAACTGCCTGACATGCCCAGATGCAGGATGAGCGTGCCCTGATTGCAGGTGAGCAGCAGGTATTTTGCCCGCCGGGTAACCATGCGGATCTGCTGTCCGGGTAACAGGGTGGTCAGCCCGGGAGGAACAGGCCAGCGCAAAACAGGGTTGCGAATGCTGACCTGTGTAATGACTCTGCCAGCCAGATGTGCGCTGATTCCGCGACAGGTAATTTCGACTTCAGGTAATTCCGGCATGGTCGGGCTGGGAGCGGAAAAAAGCAGCAGAAACCGGATCGTGCATTATCTGCGCTTGCGATACCAGCTAATTGCAATCCCGCTGATCAGAAACACCAGCGGAAGGAGAATCAGAAAGCCGGTAGCGATAAGCGTTAGCTGCAGCTCGTTCAGTGCCAGCCGGCTGTCACGGGTGACACGCGGCTGAATCGGGATAAATGCTTCATCACCGGCAAGCCAGTTGATCATGTTTATGCCCAGATCCAGATTGCCGCCGTTGCCAAGATAACCGTTGGCCAGAAAATGCCCGCTGCCGGCAACGATAATCCGCTGTTCGCGATCTTCTGCTTCCCGGCTTAATGCCACTGCGACAGCAATCGGACCTGCCACATCATTTTCCTTGTCAAAAGTAATTTTACCTTCCAGCGGACCGGTTTCCACCCAGCCTTCCGGTGCGGCTTCTGTCAGGATAACGCTGTGCCAGTCGCTGTTTTCTTCCGGAATAAGCTGGCGCGCAAGAGGAAAGACAGTGAGGTAATCAAAGTTTTCCGTTACGGCATGGGCGCCGTAGAGTGTGCCCAGCGCAAATGTGATTGGCAATCTTAATTTATCTGCCTGCGGGTCAACAATTGTGCCAGGGGTAAACATGATTCCCAGTCTCTCGGCCAGTGGCAGCAGTCCGTTTAATGAACCGGTATCGACCAGCCACAGCAGATTTCCGCCGCGGGCGAGATAATCCAGAATCTGTTTTACTTCACCTTCCAGCAGGTCAGCCTGCGGGGATGCAATGACCAGCACACCGGTGCCGGGAATTTCTGATTGTTCGGTGAAGCTGAATGGCTTGCTGTCAAAACCGGTTTCCCGCAGTTTTTTACCAAAATTGCCCAGATCACGCTGGGAGATCCCGTCCATTTTCCGTTCACCGTGGCCGGATAATTCCAGCAGCTGTTTTTTTCCGGTACGTGCCAGTCGAACCAGCGCATTTGAAAATGCCTGTTCGTTGATCGAAGTAAGGCGCTCTTTGCGATCATTGTAGTGAATAACAATTTCACCATTAAGCCTGATACCGGCAGATTGTGCTTCCTGCGGCTGTTTTACCGGATCAATGAAATCCAGAGTGAGGTCGGGCTTTATGCGCTGATATACGCTGATGAAGTTACCAATGATCCCGCGAATATCGCCCAGCTGCAGATCCTGCTGTGTGGCATAAACCGTAACGTGTAACGGACCATCGAGCTTTTTCAGCAGATCAGTGCTGGCCTGACTCAGGCTGTTGCGGCTGTTCTGGCTGAAATCCCACTGAGTGCGGAATTCCTGTGCCAGATACCCCAGCATTCCCGTCAGTGCCAGAAACAGGGCGATGAATACGCTGTTCTGCCAGCGGGATCGTAGCCATAACGTTTTATTAAAGAGGGCCATAAAAAACCGGTTGGATGGAAAACTCAGCCATGCAGTCGTTCATTTTCCAGATGACGGATGGTCAACACCAGAAAAATAATGGTGAACAGGAGGAAAAAAGCCAGACTGAACGAGTCGATCAGGCCGATATTGAAATTCTCGAAATGTCTGAACAGTGAAAAATGGCGTGTGGCACTTTCCGGGCCGATGGTCATGATATCCATAACCCACAGGCACAGCAGTACGCCCAGGCTGCCCAGTGCCGCTACAGCCGGGTGTGACGTGAGGCTGGAAATATACAGCCCCAGTGCAGCAAAACAGCTTGCCAGCAGAATCAGGCCGATCACATTGCTGCCCAGCAGGCCGAAATCCAGTATTCCCCCGGTCAGCAATGATGCCGCCAGTATCACGATCAGCAGTGGCACCAGGCAGAAGAAGATCATCAGCGCCAGAAATTTGCCGAGTACGATCGCGGATATGGAAATTGGGGCAGAGATCAGCAGGGGTAGCGTATGGTTGCGACGTTCTTCGGCAAACAGGCGCATGCTCAGTACCGGGGTGACTGCCAGCAGTACGAGAGAGGCTACGGAAAATACCGGCGAAATGATGACTTCAGTGACGCCGGGTGGATTGGCCAGTTGTGTCAGCTGGGATTGAATTTCAAGAAAGGTGTTTAATCGCCCCAGAAATACCCAAGCCAGTATCAGCTGCATTCCCGCCAGAAAAATCCAGATCAGCGACGATGCAAATAACAGTTTCAGTTCCTTGCGGGTGATGGTAAGCAGCATCATTGCACTGACTCCCCGGCAGATATATCTCCGGCCGTAAGCTGGGTAAACAGATTTTCCAGATTCATGTTCTGCTGTTTCAGATTATCCAGACTGTCATCCAGTACCAGTTTGCTCTGGTGCATGATTTGCACGCGGTTACAGACACTTTCCACTTCCGGAAGGATGTGGGAAGACAGAATGATGGTGTGTGTTTTGCCCAGCTCCCGAATCAGTGTACGTACTTTCTGTATCTGGTTTGGATCAAGTCCGGCTGTTGGTTCATCCAGAATAATCAGTGGCGGGCGATGGATAATTGCCTGGGCAATTCCAACCCGCTGCTGATAGCCTTTTGACAGGATACCAGTCAGTCGTTTCCCTACGTCAGTAAGTTCACACTGTTGTTTTACTTCATCCAGCGCGATTTGCAGCGCTGATCCGGTAAAACCATGCAGCCGGGCAGCAAAGCACAGATACTCATCAACAGTCAGTTCTTTATAGAGTGGCGGGATTTCAGGCAAATAGCCAATATGGCGTTTTGCTTCGAGCGGGTTATCCTGCAGATCTATGCCGCAAATGCGCACATTTCCACTGCCGGGCGCCAGATTACCGGTCAGCATCCGCATGGTAGTACTTTTTCCGGCACCATTCGGACCCAGAAATCCGAGAATGTCACCACGGTACAATTTCAGACTCACGTCCTGTACGGCGACACGCTGACCAAACTTGCGGTTTAAGCCGGTTACTTCAATAACCGGATCGGTATTATTTGAAATCACGATGGTATCTGTTATCTATTTTGCATAATAGTGTACTCGCTTCGGCGACAGCTCCGGTTAACAGGCTGTTAAAAAGGCAGCCTGGCTGCTTCCATATTTATCTCATTGTTTGTAAAAATCTTTCTGTTAAATATGCTTTGTTTATACCGCATCATTTGGTTTGATACAGTGTTGTATTAAAGACACACTCAGGTTTGACAAAGATAAAAGGATCAACTCATAATCCCCGCCAGTAGTGTACGAACAGTTACGCTGATTGTGGTGAGCGGGAGCGCCGTGACAGTGCGAATGATCGTATAAATGGGGTGCGTAGGGTGGTTAGTAGAGGATTTTTATACTTAAGGATAAGGACAATAGCATGAAAAAATTGACATTTGCCAGGAAATATCTGATAGGAGCCGTTATTTTACCCGGGCTGCTGGCATCCGGCGCGGTAATGGCCAATTCACACGGGGAAGAGAGACAGGGTTTCAGTGCAGCCGATAAGCCTGAAGCCTATGCTGCAGATGATAATGGTGTTGTTGCCAGAAACTCAACCGGCCTGTGCTGGCGTACCGGCTACTGGACCCCTGCCAAGGCCATTTATGAATGTGATCCTGATCTGGTTAAACAGCCTGAGACAGTGGCTGAAGCGCCGGTACCCGCCCCTGTTGTCACCGAGCCTGAAAAAGTATCTTTCTCGGCTGATGCGCTGTTTGATTTTGATAAGGCAATCCTGAAACCGGCAGGTAAGCAGGCGCTGGATGATTTCGCAGCCAACCTGGAAGGTGTCAATTATGATCTGATCATCGCGGTTGGTTATACTGACCGTATTGGTTCGGAAGCGTACAACAAAAATCTGTCAGTTAAGCGTGCTGAAGCAGTTAAAAGCTATCTGGTTTCCAAAGGAATCGGTTCGGATCGCATCTTTACTGATGGCAAGGGTAAAGCCAACCCGGTAACAGGTGATTCCTGCAAAGGAAGCAAGGCAACCAGGGCACTGATCAACTGCCTGGCACCGGATCGTCGTGTAGAAATTGAAGTTGCCGGTACCAGAGAAACCGTTAACTGAAATTCGTATCACAATCATTCGGATCAGTAAAAAGCCCTGCCAGTGTGCAGGGCTTTTTGGTATGAAAAACCCTGGTGCTGTTTTCCAGTTAAATTTCAGGTAAGTAAATTGTATGAAGAATGACGGTATTAATGCAGATCCGGCGGAGCTGGAAAAATTCAGTCAACTGGCACACCGCTGGTGGGATCCAAACAGTGAATTCAAGCCACTGCATGAAATCAATCCGCTTCGTCTGGGTTATATCAATGAAATTGCAGGGTTAAGCGGGAAAACGGTTGTTGATGTCGGCTGTGGCGGCGGGATTTTGTCAGAAGCCATGGCAACACAGGGTGCTGTCGTAACGGGAATTGACCTGGGAGATAAGGCGCTGAAAGTTGCCAAATTGCATTTGCTGGAAAGCGGCAATCAGGTGGAGTACCGGAAAATAACCGTAGAAGCGCTTGCAATAGAACAGCCGAATCATTATGACGTTGTTACCTGTATGGAGATGCTGGAACATGTACCGGATCCTGCCAGTGTGATCCAGTCATGCGCGCGACTTGTGAAAAATGGCGGATGGGTATTTTTTTCAACGCTGAACCGCAATCCGAAATCCTATCTCTATGCCATCCTCGGTGCTGAGTACATTCTTCGCCTGCTGCCGCGAGGAACACACGAATATGCAAAATTCATTAAGCCTTCTGAACTCGCGCACATGGCTCGTACCGCCGGACTTATGGAATCTGGAATCATCGGCATGACTTATAATCCGATCACAAAAATCTACGCTCTGGAAGCAGACACCAGCGTTAACTACATCATGGCATTTCAGGCCTGATTGAGACCGGTACACAAACACGACGGATGATCAAAGCCGTTTTATTCGATTTTGATGGCACTATTGCGGATACCGCACCGGATCTTGGTCGCGCGCTTAATCGGCAGCGTGTTGCCCGTAACCGGCCACCGCTGCCGATTGAACTGATCCGTACCGTTGCTTCTGCCGGGGCACGCGGATTGCTGGAGCTTGGTTTTAACCTGAAACCGGGGGACTCCGCATACCAGGCCATGCGGGAAGAATTTCTCTCCCTTTATACAGAACAGTTATGTGAGGATACGTGCCTGTTTCCGGGCATTGCCAAATTGCTTGATCAACTGGACAGCCAGGCAATTCCATGGGGAATTGTCACGAACAAGCCAGCCAGGTTTACCCGGCCGCTTATGCACCTGCTTGGGTTACATCATCGCGCAGGATGCATTATCAGTGGAGATGATACCGCCCACACCAAACCCCACCCGGAGCCGTTACTTACCGCCTGCCAGCAGATAAACGCAGTGCCTGATCGCTGTATTTATCTGGGAGATGATATTCGTGACGTACAGGCCAGTCTCGCTGCCGGGATGAAGCCCATCGTGGCACTCTACGGCTATCTTGGCAACAGCGCACCACCAGAAACATGGGGCGCTTCCGGGCTGATAGATCACCCGGGTGATCTGCTGCACTATATTTAATCTGTTACAATCCTCCGGTTGAACTTTCTCATCAACACCAGCTCTTATACGTTACGAATTCATGTTCGGGGGCGATCCGGTTTCGACGTGGGTTGCAAAGCAGCGCAGGGCATACCGAGGTTCAGTATCCTCGTAAAACAGCTGAAAAAAAATAGTCGCAAACGACGAAAACTACGCTTTAGCCGCTTAATCCGGCTAAACTCCACGCCGGTGGGCCTCAACGCCGGGTCTGGCAACAGACAGTGGAGTCATTAACGAGGATCGCGCCTTGCAGGGTTACTTTACAGGGTGCTAAAAAATAGGTGACTCGCCTGTCATCAGCCTGCCGGTTGGCGGATGTCAGGTTAAATCAAATAACATGGCTAAGTATGTAGAACTGTCTGTAGAGGACTTGCGGACGCGGGTTCAATTCCCGCCGCCTCCACCAATAATGAAACCCCAACCGTTCTCGGTTGGGGTTTTTTCTTGCCTGATCGCGCCGACCCCAGCGTGTTGTTGGGGGTTCCTGCGGAAGCTGCGGACTTCGCCAGCTACACGAATTGCCCGTTCCGGGCTACATCCACTCTCTCCTGGCCCTTCCTCGCTCCGACCTCGCTCCCTGAAACTGGCCCGAAGTCCGCAAAGGCCGCAAGTAAATCTTATACAGATCAATGGTTTACGCTCGGATGAATCAAGCGGTTGGATTGCGGCATCGGATAGCAAAGGAACCCGCTTGTGTTGTGTTTTGTCGGTAGATATTGACAACTACCGACGTAATGCAACATCATGGCGGCATGGAAACTTCGCACCAGACCATTCTGGATCTCGCCGCCCAGCGCGGCCTCATACGCTCGCGCGATCTCGATGCGCTGGGTCTGCCCAGTGTCGCCCTCACGCGACTGGTTCGGCAGGGTCTGCTTACCCGCGTGGGTCGGGGTCTGTATGCCCGTCCTGATCGCAGCATATCCGAGCATGGCACGCTCGCAGAGGTGGCACGCAAACACCCGCAAGCCATCGTCTGCCTGCTGTCAGCGCTGCGGGTGCACGACCTCACCGCACAGTCGCCATTCGAGGTCTGGCTCGCCATTCCCAACAAGGCGCGTGCGCCGAAGATGGATTACCCGCCACTGCGCATCGTGCGCTTTTCTGGCCCCGCGCTGACCGATGGGATTGAAGAGCACCAGATCGATGGCGTGATCGTGCGCGTGACCAACGTCGCTCGTACCGTGGCCGACTGCTTCAAGTTCCGCAACAAGATCGGCCTCGATGTGGCGATGGAAGCACTGCAGGAAGCCTGGCATGCCAAGCGCATGAGCATGGACGAACTCTGGCGCTATGCCACGCTGTGCCGCGTTGCCAATGTGATGCGCCCCTACATGGAAAGCCTGTCATGAATGAACGAAACGTGGCGGCATCAGTACGTGCCCGTCTGCTCAACCGCGCCCGCGAGACCAAGCAGGATTTCAACTTGGTCCTCACGCGCTATGCGATTGAGCGGTTTTTGTACCGGATCAGCATCTCGAAGCACGCGGATCAGTTTCTGCTCAAGGGTGCCTTGCTGTTTGACCTGTGGTTCGACATTCCACATCGCCCAACCAGGGATGCTGATTTTCTGGGATTCGGCTCGGCAGAGCTGCCGCACATCGAAGCCGTCTTCAGGGAGATCTGCACGATCGCAACGCACGACGGAGTGGCGTTTCAACCCGACACCGTGCACGCCGCCGAGATTCGCAAGGAGGCGAACTACGCTGGTGTGCGCGTGATGTTGCTCGGTGTGATCGATGGCGCGCGCTGCCAGATCCAGATCGATATCGGCTTCGGCGACGCCGTGACGCCTGGCCCGGAGGATGTCGAATACCCCGTCATGCTGGCGGAGTTCGCGGCACCCAAGCTGCGGGTCTATCCGCGCTACACCGTGGTGGCCGAGAAATTCGAGGCGTTGTTGTCCCTGGGCATCGCCAACAGTCGCATGAAGGATTATTTCGATCTGTGGATATTGGCGCAGCACACCGACTTCGATGGCGACACCCTTCGCCAAGCGATTCGGGCGACCTTCGATCGACGCAAAACAGCTCTGACCGGTGACGCCCCTTTCGGCCTCACCGATGCGTTTGCGCAAGATGCGCAGAAACAGGCGCAGTGGCAGGCCTTCCTGAGAAAGAACCGGCTGGAAGCGCTGGCGCTGAATGACGTCATTGCTGCACTGGTCGCGTTCATGCTTCCCGTCATCAAGGCGGCCAATGCCAGCGCGGTGTTTTCAGCCCGCTGGCAGGCAGGTGGTCCGTGGTCGCCTGCAGACGCGGGTTGATTTTCAACGCGGAAGCCAGACTCGCTCCCGCTGCTCATCCCACAGCGCTGGCGGATCAACCGCCAGATCAAACAGCGTGATGTGATTCGGCAGTGTGTCGTCCAGGATGGCCGCCACGATGTCGGGCGCCAGCGTGGTCAGGTTGACCATCCGGCTGACGTAGCTGTTGTCGATTCCTTCCCACGTGGCGATCTCCTTCAAGGACTTCGCCTCCCCCGATTCCAGCATCGCCAGCCAGCGGTGCCCCCTAGCCAGCGCCAGTTGTATGGAGGTCGGTGCTACGTCCCACGGTCTAACCGGCGCGGTTTCGCCGTTTGGGAGAGTGACCAGCTTGCGGCCACTGCGGCGCTTGATCTGAATCGGCACGGACAGGGTCAGCCTGCCGTCGCTGGCTGTTATAAAACATGGAAATATACTGCAGCACATCTTGCTGTGCTGCATAGCGGGTCAGGTAGCATTGCCAATGGATTTGCTCCTGTTTAAGGCTACCGAAAAAGCGCTCGGCTACTGAATTATCCCAACAATTTCCCACACGACTCATACTGCCGATAAAACCATGTATTTTTAAAAGTTGGTGGTACTGTTTACTGGCATATTGTGATCCACGATCCGAATGTACGATCAGTCCTGCTTGTGGCTGGCGTTGCCAGACAGCCATCTGCAATGCATCACAAACCAGTCTTGCTTGCATTCTTGTACTCATACTCCAACCAACCACCTTCCTGGAAAACAAATCGATGACAACCGCCAGATACAACCAGCCTTCTTGTGTCCAAATGTAAGTAATATCGCTCACATAGACTTGATCCGATCTGGCAACATTAAACTGTCGATTCAGTTTGTTCTCGAATACCGGTTGTTTGTGATTACTGTCAGTAGTTACTTTGTACTTCTTCCGGTATTTGACCTGCACCCCCGCTTTTTGCATCAGATTTCGAGCCTTCCAGCGACCAACTCGATAACCCCGCGCATTCAGCGCTTTCCCGATTCTGCGGCTGCCATAGCTGTGATGACTGGATTTTGCTATGTCCCGAACTGTTCCAAGTATTTCCAGATGACAGGAATCTGCAGAACAATTGTCAGCGCATCGGACATAATCATAGTAGGCACTCCGGCTTACACCCATGAGTTGGCACATCAAACCAACCGGCCAGGTCTTTTTCCTTTGGGTGATGAACGAATATTTCACTTCGTTTCTTTCGCGAAAAAGACCGTCGCTTCCTTTAAGATGCGTTTCTCCATTTCCAGCCGCTTGATCTGGATCTTGAGCTTTCTAATTTCCTCCTGCTCCGGTGTTAGCTTCCCATTACCACGGAAGGCTTGTCCCGTATCATCTTGTTGATATTCCCTGATCCACCTTCTCAGCATACTGGCATTGATTTCCAGATTCCGGGATACTTCTGGCGCTGTATACCCTTGATCCAGCACCAGACTGATTGCATCTAATTTGAATTCCTTCGGGTAGTGCTGCCTTACTATCATTTCTTCCTCCAGTTAAGCTATCCTCTCTTAACTGGGCTGTCCGGTTTCATTAAACCACGTCACGCCGGGTTGCGGCCATACAGCAGGGTCAACGCGCTGTAGTTGATGGTGCGGTTCTTCTCGCACCGCTCGTCCGCCAGCCGGAACACGAACTTCCAAAGGGCTTTGAAGACAGCCTTCTCGACCTCCGGATTGAAGCGCGAGAAATACTTGCTCTCCAAATACGACTTCAGCTTCTTGTCATCGATCAGGATGCCGGACGCCTGCTCAAGGTCTTCAACCAGATCGCCCACAATCTGCTTGGACAAGATCGGTGCCTTCGTGAGCAGGCCGTCAAGCGCGTTGCGGATGAGGGCACGAGCCGTGTCTCGGTTCGGGCGATGCAACTGGAAATTGGCGTTGACCACTGGATGCGCCGCAAGGTGCCGCTGGCGTTGCAGATGCAGCAGGTTCTCCCGCTCGGCGATATCCAGCAACTGCGTCTGCTCGGCCACCGACTCCACCAGCTTGGTCTCCCACACTGGCGAGCGTTCGTTGTCCTCTTGCAGCTTGCCGATGTCAGCCAGAATAGTTTTGGCCTTGTCATCCCCGTAGAGGTCGACGAGATGCTGGAGCTTGAACAGCAGGTCACAAACCACGACCGACCACAGCATCACGACCGCAGACCGATGGTTGCCCGCCGCGTAGCAGCTCAATACTTCGGAAAAGTATTCCTTGCTGCGAGCATCGAAGATCTGCGTCGCGCGCTGCTCGATGGAGTATTCGTCCAGCATCACGCCCCCCGACCGATGATTTCGACGTAGCCGATCAGTTCCGCCGAATAGCTGCCGTCGCCATTCGCCGCTCCCTTGTGCTTCAGTTCCCGCTGCAAGGTCGGCTCGACGGCACGGGCGAACAGGTCAATCCTCTGCTCCGGCTGGAAGGTCGGCGCGGTGGGTGGCGCTTGCAGGTACTTCTCGCACAGGCGCTCGACCGCCGGAACGCGCGTGCCGTCCTGCTTGACGGCGATGGGCTGCACCACCACGCGGCGCTCGCCCTTGCCAGCGGATGCCTCGACCATCCACAGCGACAACAGCACCGGCTCGTCAACGTCACCGGATACGGCGATGCCGACTTCCTCCGGTGGCACGCTGCGCCAGCGTCCCAATTCCTCCTGCACAAATGGGTGATCCAAGCCCATCAGTTGCAGCGCATCTTGGCTCGTCGCAGCCTCGCGGCTCAGGGTGAAGCGAGCGCGGCGTGTGCCTTCGACGGTGACGAGGTCGTAGGTCGCGTCGTCCACCTTCAGGTGCTTGAACGCACCTTTCTTCTGGTGGTTGGCGTAGTAGTTGTCCCAAACCAGTTTGGCCGCGTGCGACGGGTCGTCCGGCGCTTTGGTGGCCGCTGCGATCAGCATTGAGCGGAAGACGCTGGAACGCCGCCGCGCCCACCATTTCGACATTTGGTAGATCGGCTTGCCCGCGTTGCCTTCGATGATCGCCACCTGATTGACCGGCAGGATCGGAAAGTCCACCTCCAGGCAGGTCTTGGGACGGTTCGGGTCGTTGAAGTCGACGGTTTCGAGTGCGACCGCCTTGCCTGCGCCGACAGCTTTGGCGACTTCTTGTTGGAGTAGTTCTTTTTTGGTGGCCATGCTTACACCAACCCCAGCGTTTGCTTGAGCGCAGCATCCACCACATGCATAGCTGGGCAATGACCTATGGTTTTGTCGATTTCACGATCCAGCACCGTGGCAAGGTTATCCGTCACAACGACGGAATCGGTGCGTAACCCCATCGTTTGCCCTTCTAGGCTTTGCTGCTGAAAGTAAACACGGGTGCTACCTACACGACCGGTATTTGAGGTGATTAGGGCAATGATTTTTTGTTGCAGGCCTGTTGATAATCCGTCTGCCTGTACCACCAAGCCCGGACGTTTTTTATAGGTTTTCAAATCGGAATTCGGAAATCGCACCAAAATTACATCACCGCGCTTACAAGTCATCGTATGCCTCCATGCCCGGGGCGTGCCAATCATCGGCAAAGTTCTGCAAGCGCAGGTGAGTTTCCAGGGCCTCTACCGTACTCCAGCCTAGTTGCTCAATTTTTGGAAAATCAGACTGGTGTGTCGTTACTGTGCTGGAATTGCCCAAGATGTAATAAAATCCCTTACCGAGCTTGTCTAGGTAGCTAGATGTTGGCGGTTCGGCTGCCGCTTGAATTTCTTGCACAACTGGGTACCACAGCGGCGGAATATTCAGCGTATCTATTGTAGTTGCCAGCATGTCAGTACTCCGGCTCCATAAGCGCAATGGCATTTTCAGTCAGCAATTGCTGATAGAACACCGCCTTTGAACGATCATGTATCTGGTCTATTTGAGCGCGTACATCTTGCCAACTACTAGGTTGCAAGCTGGAAAAAGTCTCCAGATCAATCACAGAGCCCTGTAATCTTCCTTCTGGCAAATTTGCTTCGGCAGGTGTGGCAATTTGGATAACGTGATTGCAATCGCCGTCAGAGATTTCAGCGCGCATTTGTATTGGCCGATTCTCCAGATTCCATTGCCCCATCTGGAAATTGACCTGTAATGCCTTGAGACTTGGAGCTTGATCAAGGCACAGCAAGTCGATATAGCGCAGAGAATGGCGCATCGGTGTCGGCACCAAACCACTACTTTCAATCACATTTATCAATTTCAGTATTCGTTCTTTGAAAGCAGACCAGCCCGCATAAGGTTTTCTGCAATTCATTGTCACAATGCGATCGCCCACCTGAAACAAGAACGGGTTGCCCGGTTCTTCCATACGGTACTTGGCGGAAAATCGCAGGTTCGGATCCATTTGAGCAACTGGAGCTGGAATATCCGCTGTCGGCAACCGATGTAATTGCAGGTTTGGATGATCAATCTTTAGGGCTGAATACAATATTCCGGGCAGCAGGTCGCCAACAGGCAAGCCATTCTTAGGTTCAAATTGCGCTTGCCAGATCGCTTCGATCAGGGGTTCTTTATTTAGGCGAGTGGGAATCTTGTTCATGATCGAACCTCAACTTTTTGAAATTTCAACAAACGGCGACAACACTTCCAGCAGCGACAGGCCGCCGTGCGTGAGCGTCGGATAGCCGCCCTGGCTGCGCCATTTCCTGCGGCCCAAGGCCACGGGCGGAACGAAGGGGCCGGTGTCACCAACGCCCGATTTGTTTCGCCCGCTGGAGAAGCTCACTTTCAGGAACTGGCCGACCTCGCCATCCGCGTCGGGGAAGTAGCCGGTGGCCGCGTAGCCGTGGTCGGAAGTGATGACCAGCCGCCGCCCGGTGGCAAGGCGCTCGACGAACGCCCAGAAGTCGTCGCTGGACAGTTGCTCGGCCACGTCCTTCGTCAATGGCTCCAGCCCTTGGCCTGCGCCGGAGCCGTCATGCAGCTTGGCATCTGGCCAGTGGTGCCAGAAGATCTGGTTCGGTGTGCTGCTGATCAGAGCCTCGCAGTCCTTCCACGGCAAATCCACCGTTTCGGTACTGGTCGGTTGGAGCTTGTGCGCGAGGCCGCTACCGTTGTTTTGGAGCTTGCTGCGGCTGGCGAAGCCGAGCGCACGAGCGAATTCATCGGTTTCGCCGGGTAGCTCGGAAGCATTGGCGCTGACCTCGTGCAAGGTGAAGCCATGTTCCTTCGCGCCCTGCAACAGCCACGGCAATTCGCGCAAAGACAGGCCGTCGAGGATCAACACCGCCTTGGCACTGAAGGGTTCGGTCCACCAGCGCACCAAGCGATCCGAGGTGCGTTCGACGCTCCCGCCGAAGGCTTGCCACAAATCCCAACCGCTGGAGGAGAGGAACAAATCCAGCTCACCGATTTCGCGGTCGCGCTTGACGACCTCACTGGGCGCGTTGCCTGCGGCCAGCGGCTTGCTGGCAATTTCGACCGCGTGGCCGACGATGACGCGCCATGCGTCGGCGTCCGAACCCTGCGTCAGGGCGTGCAGTGCGGCAGCGGTCAGTGCCATCAGTCGTCCTCCTTCTCGAGGTTCAGCTCGAAGGTCATGCCTTCAGGCAGCTTCTTGAGCAGTTCCTTGAGCTGCGCGCCGGTGGCGGTAGAGACCTTGATGGACACCTCCGCCACCTTCGTGGCCGGGCCGATGCCCCAGCCTTCTATCTTGCCGATCAGGTTGAGCGGCGACGTGGCCGGGTTCGACAGCGGGATGCGCGGCTTTGTGGTGGTGCCTTCGCCGCCGAAGATGCCGCCCGGCGTGGGCGCAGGTGGCGTGCCGGGGGACACGTCGCCTCCGGGCGCGGGCGGCGTCCCCCCGCCGTCGCCGCCGAACAGCCCGCCATCACCAGTGGGGGCTGGTACTGGCGCGGGTGGCGTGGAGCCTCCGGTGGCGGGCACGGCCGAGGGCAGCATCACGAACACGTCGTCGAGGTGGCGGCCCGTGAGGGAGAGCTTGGGCCGCAGACGCCGCCACGCGGTGTCTTCATCCTCGCCCGGATGGGTTTGCAGGTACTCCATGCCGCGCACATTGATGGCGACCTTGCCCTTGGCGCACAGGCGCAGCAGGCGTTCCTTCATCGCCGTTTCGCCCAGCCACGGGATGCAGTCCTGCCCGGCAGGGCGTGGCTCTTGCAGTTCACGCAGCAGCTTGCCGACCGATTCGTTGTTGTTGGCGAATTCGAGCACCAGGTCTTCGAAGTCCTCGGGCACGAACAGGTCGCTGGTCAGCGCTTCTTCGATGGCCTCGGGGATCTGCGAACCCTGCTTGTCGAGGCGCTCGACGCTGAACTTGCATTGCGCGGGGTCGGCGAAATTCCAGCGTTGCAGCACGGTGAAGTGGTCAAACCGCTTCTTGAGGTTGTCGCGCAGCGTGTTCTCGAATTCCTTGTGCAGCTTCTTGTATTCGGGGTTCTGGCTGCTCCACTCCTGCGCCTTCATCTCGGCGCGGGCGAGGATGAGCAGGTCACGATCCAAGAAGGCATTGGCGCTGCCCGTGCGCGGCAGCAGGAAGCGCACGGTGTTGCGGCGCTTCTGCAACTGGTCTTTAAGCCAGCGCCCCAGCGTGGCGTCGAGCTTTTCCGGCTCTTCCGGCAGCACGAGGATCGGCAAACGGTCGTCCCACTTCTCAGGCTGCTCGGCGTCGTCGAGCGATGTCCACGGATCGGTGGCCCACGACTTCGGCAGCGCGATCACACGGAAGGTCTTGGCGATCTCGTTGCTGCCGTCGATGACGTAGCGCACCTGCTTGGCGAGCTGCGCCTGATCCGCGCCGTCGGCGAACAGCTTGTCGTTGCGCGCGTAGGCCATGAGCTTGGCGCGCGGGTTCTCTTCCTCGCGGAACAGCAGTTTGGTGCCGTCCTGATGGATGTTGAAGCTGTTCTCGACGATGGTTGCCAGCTCGACCTGGAAGGTGTTGTCGTCCACCGGCTTGCCACGGGTGATGTCCAGTTGCAGCGTGGCGGGATCGGCTCCGGCGAGGTTGACCACGGCAATCGAGCGCAGCCACAGTGCGCCGATGATTTCTTGCAGGTGTGGCGCGACGCTGGCGTGGTCGTGCCGCGCCTCCTGCACCGAGATGATGTTCTGCTGCGCCTTCTCGCGCAGCGTGCGGTGGTACTGGTTGGCGACGGCTTCGAGCAACGCGCCGATGCCCGAGGTGTCGTCCAGCCGGAAGTCGGCGGCGGTGAGCACGGGCACGGCCTCGCCACGGCTCTTGTAGAGGTTGGCGAGGATGCGGATCAGGTCGCGCGTTTCCTGCGCGTCGGTGGCGATGAGCACCTGTTCTTCGAGCAGGCGCAGCAGGTCGGGGCGCTCCTTGGCGATCTCCGAAAGAATCTGGATGAAGTTGAACGCCCAGTTCTTCCAAGGGTACTGCTTGGTGTTGGTGAGGCCGTCGTACCACGTCTGGAACTCGTCCAGCAGCAGCATCGTCGGCTTGTTCTCCAGCAACTCGATGATGAGCTTGTCAGACGGGATTTCGGTCTTGGACGCGCCCTGGCCGTCCCACTTGCCCTTGATGAAGGTGCCGTGCGGATGGTTCTCGAACAGGACATCCCACAGGAATTTGTAGCGGTGGCGATGCAGGCTTTCGCCGATGACGTGCATCCCGTCGCGCAGCGCGATCTTGCCGATGCTGGCGTCGGCGAGCGTGGTTGCCCATGCATTGAGCCATGAGCTGGTCGAGGACGGGTCGGTCACCGCGTGGTAGAGCGCGGCCATCAAGTGCGACTTGCCGAGGCCACGTTCGCCGATCACGACCACGGGGCGGCCTTGGTTGGGGCCGACGGCTTCGATGCCCTTCAGCAGGTCATGCGTGGGATAGGTGATCTCTAGAAACTGCTTGGCTGCGATCTGGGTCGCGCCCGTGTGCTGATCGTTGGACAGCTCGATGGCCGTGCCCTTGAGGCGCTTGCCCCGGAATTCTTCTCGTAGCGTCAGTCCAAGCATTACTTCCGATCCCCCTTGTTCGATGCCTTGCTCGCGGCGCGTTCGGGACTGCCCGCCGATTGCTGCTTGATCCAGCTTTCGATGTCGCTGCGCGAGAACCGCCACGTCCCGCCGAGCTTGAACGCAGGGATATCCCCGCTCGCCGCGAGCCGATAAATCGTGCGCTTGCCCGCCTTCAGATAGGCCGCGACCTCGTCCAAGGTCAGGATGTCGCCATCAGGCTCTGCCATTGCTGTTCCTATGCAGACATTGAATTTCGATTGCCAAGTCTTGCAGATTCTCCCATAGAACTGCGACGCCGACCAGTCGAGGCCGCGCTCGCAGTTCAAGTGTCTTGGGGGAAGGGCGCGCGAGGATCTGCCGCGCATTGGCGGCCGATCTCGACATGGCCAAATCATCGAATCCGCACCCTCAAGGGCAGGGCGTTACTCTCTGGCTCGGATTACGGACGCGGGTTCGGTTCCGCGTTCCACCCAGACCCCGCAGGAGTTCGAATCTTTCCGCACGAACCCGCAGGAACCCTCACCCGCCCGCACGGCCCGATGCCAGGCCGTTGATTTTCAACAAACTGCTCGAGCGGTCCGCGCTTGCGGACTGCGGACGTTCAATGGGCTGGAAATCTGGCTCGTCCAAACGGCCGCCGGTGCCGCCACGTTGCAAAACGTCGGTACTTGTCGATATCTACCGACGAATAGAAACAAGCGCCGATGTGGGAACGCCGTTCTGGATTGCCTCCACCATCCACGGCGGCAGGTGCGTTCCGGTTTCGAGCACGTTGTTCCAGTGGCCCGGCCCGATACGCCCGGCCAACTTGCCAACCGCGTGTTCAGCGAGGTCCGGGCCGAGCCATTCAAGGGCTCTGACGATATCGCCGGCGAGGCTGTCGTCCAGCACCAGCATCCACTTGGGCACACGGCGGATCTCGATGACTTGCTTGCCGAGATTGAGGGTCCGCACCTTGCCAAGCGAGCCAGCTCCCGCGACGCCTGATTACCACTGACCATGCACCGCAGATCCAGACTTCTGATCAAAGCCCCCTCTGGCTGTGCGTCGAGCCATTGGCTGATGAATTCAGCTGGACTGGGCATGCTCCGCGACCGACTGGCTGGTTGATATCTGCAAGCACGACTCCTCGTAGGCCTCGATGTCGACCTGGCGGTAAGCCACCCGGCCACAGAGCTTCAGAAATTTGGGTCCGATCCCAACGCTGCGCCAGCGTTCCAGGGTGGCCTCGCTGATGTTCCAGCGGGCGGCCAGTTGTTTTTGGTTGAGGTGGACGACGTCCATCTTGGTCTCCTTCCGAATGAGTTGGCAGGAGTCCATGAAGGCGCTGTTCCGTCCGCGAGCCAAGGCAATTCCAGGAAACGCCGCTACTCGGGCAGATCGTTCAGCTCGTAGCTGGTGCTGCGCCCGCCTGCATCGGATTTGCGCAGCACGCCCCGCGCAAGCAAGTCGTTGATGTCGCGCAGTGCCGTGTCCGACGAGCATTTGGCAATGGCCGCCCACTTACTGCTGGTGAGCTTGCCTTCGAAGCCGTCGAGCAGCTTGTTCAGCGACTTCACCTGTCGCTCGTTGAGTGGTGTGGTCGCCCAGCGCTGCCAGAACCGAGCCTTGGCCAGCACGGCATCGAGCGTGTGCTGGGCCTGGTCGACGGCGCGATGTAGGGCATCGAGAAACCACATGAGCCACTCGGTGACGTCCATCGACCGCTTCTGCGTCCGCTCCAGGATGTCGTAGTAGGCCTTGCGTTCGCGCTGGATCTGTGCCGATAAACTGTAGAAGCGCTGCGGGCTGCCGTCAGCGCGTGCCAGCAGCAAGTCGCCGATAGCCCGGGCGATACGGCCATTGCCGTCGTCAAACGGGTGCAAGGTGACGAACCACAAATGACAAAGGCTAGCCTTGAGCAGCGGCGGTTCGTTCGATGTGCTATTCAACCAGTCGAGGAAGCGGCCGGTTTCGGCTTCCAAACGGTCAGCTGGCGGCGCCTCGAAATGCACACGCTGCCGGCCAATGGGGCCGGACACTACCTGCATCGGGCCGGTGGCATCGTCGCGCCAGCCGCCGACCTTGATCTTGGAGAGCCCCGAGTAGCCGGTAGGAAACAGTGCGGCATGCCAGCCGAACAGGCGCTCACGCGACACCGGTGCCTGACAGTTGGCTGTGGCGTCGAGCACCATCTCGACCACGCCCTCGACGTGGCGATCGACCGGCGCGAGCGCGCCGATATCCACGCCCAACCTGCGCGCGATGGAGGATCGCACGGATTCGACATTGAGCTGCTCACCCTCGATCTCGCTGGTCTTGACCACGTCTTCGGTAAGCGCCGCGAGGCTGGCCTGATCGCGCAGGGCCATACCTACGTCGGTCATACGGCCCATTAGGAGTCCCTGCGCGCGACTGACCTCAGCCATGGGCCCGGCCAGCGCCGCCAGATCGAAGCGCCAAGCCGGCCAGTCGCTGGCCTGCCAAATGTATTTGTAATCGCCGCCATTCATGCGGAGATTATCGTCTGCAATCTCCGCATGCGCAAGTCATTCGCCGCAAGGCGGATCGCCGTGCCCAAGAATGGGTCTAAATGGGTGTGTTATTGGTTGTGGCAACGGACGCGGGTTCGATTCCAGATTTGGGAATTGAACTGGCATCCAATCGCAGACGGGTTTGATGCCCGTTCCCGGCGACAGGTATGGCTGGAAAACCTGCTTGCAGGTCTACAATCCGGCAGGCTTTTCGATCCGATTCGCCGCAGCCCGCAGCGCTTCGATTCCACACTTTCAATAGTTGTTTGATTCTGGTTACGCCTGCACCATCAGCCGCGAGGGCCCGGATCCTCTCCAGGCCTTTTTTCCTGCCTGAGATTGTTCAGGTCAGGTGAATTTCTTTCGTATCGGCCCGTTTGTGAAAATATACAAACCGGCGCCATGACAAGATGGTTTGCGGCAAAAGCTTAATGGGCCAATGTGTTTTTCAGGGGCCGCCGGTTATTGCACTACAATACTGTCTGTTACCATCAGGATTTTTACTTTGACTGCGATGCCTTTTGAGCCCGTCATACTCTGGACAGATGCGCTGATTTATCTGCTGCTGGCTGCAGGCATTGCTTTCGCAATTTATGCCGGGCGGCACGGGCATGTACTGGCTTCGTGGCGCAACGTTGCGCATAGCGCCAGTGGCATGTCCGCGCTGACGGTTCTGTTGTGTTTCATCCTGATCGGATTGCTGGATACGGTTCATTTTCGCCCGCGTCTGGAGCAATCAGTGCAGGGTGGTGAAAAACAGGCATATAGCACGGAGGTATTGAGCCTGCTGGATCTGCTGGCGGCACCGTTACGTACACAAACGGAAAAAACCTATTCTGCCCCGTTGTCGGCCTGTCTTTACGCCAGGGAAACGATTACGACGCCTGATGGTAAGCAGATCAGGGATTTTGCCCGCCTGGTCCATGGCGGTGCGCATTTGCATCATCCGGAAACAGAGCTGGCCCGGGATGTTTTATGGCGATCTGTTTCCGGTATTTGTGCGGGATTGCTGGTCTGGGCCGGGCTGGTGGCCGGTTTAGGCAGTATAGAGGCTCGCCGGTACCATATTGCATTTCTCCCTGTGCAAACTGCAATATGGCGCGGAGCAACTGCAATACCGTGGCGTGCCATCCTGATAACGCTGGCGTTCATACTGGCCGCGTGCGGGGCGATTGCAGCGCTGGCCACGCATTATCATGTGCTGGGAACAGACAAGGTTGGACAGGATGTCCTGTATCTGGCGCTTAAAAGTATCCGGACTGGTCTCGTTATCGGCACGCTGACAACGCTGATCGTGCTGCCGTTTGCCTTGCTGCTGGGAATTGCTGCAGGCTATTTTCGCGGCTGGGTGGACGACATCATCCAGTATATCTACACCACGCTCAGTTCCATCCCCAGCGTATTACTGATTGCGGCGGCAGTGCTGATGATGCAGGTCTATATTGAGACCCATGCGGATATGCTTGATACCGCCGCTGCGCGTGCTGATCTGCGTCTGCTGTTTCTTTGCATCATCTTGGGGATCACCAGCTGGACAGGGCTGTGCAGACTGCTGCGCGGAGAAACCCTGAAGCTGCGGGAAATGGAATATATCCAGGCGGCACATGCCTTCGGCGTATCCCGCTGGCGTGTCATCACCCGCCATATTCTGCCAAACGTGATTCATATTGTGCTGATTACGACGGTCATGGATTTCAGCAGCCTGGTGCTGGCCGAAGCGGTACTTTCCTATGTCGGCGTGGGAGTGGATCCCTCAACCATCAGCTTTGGGACAATGATCAATGCTTCCCGGCTGGAGATGGCGCGAGAGCCTATGGTCTGGTGGACGTTATTTGCCTCGTTCACTTTCATGTTTACGCTGGTACTGAGCGCCAATCTTTTTTCCGATGCGGTACAAGATGCATTCAATCCGCGAAACCGGATAGCAACTGGTGATTCAGGCGGATTTCTCAAAGATCACGCTGATACGAAAGCTGCGAAGGAAGCGGCAAATACACTGTCTTCTGACAGAAAGCCTTCTGGTACATGACGGCACTGCTTGAAATTACTGATCTCCGGGTGCTGCTGCATTCCGGCCGGCAACCGGTACGGGCTGTGGACGGGTTATCGCTTGCCGTCCATCCGGGTGAGACCTTTGCTTTACTGGGAGAGTCCGGCAGTGGAAAATCTATTACCGCACTTTCGATCATGCGTCTGCTGCCGGATGCCGGAGAGATCACACACGGCAGTATCCGTCTGAACGGAGATGAGCTGCTGACTCTGCCGGAATATGCCATGCGCAAGGTGCGCGGCAACCGTATCGGGATGATTTTTCAGGAGCCGATGCTGAGTCTGAATCCGGTGATGACCACCGGTGCACAGATTGAAGAGGTATTGCTGCAGCACGCACATTTGCGTGGCACAGCGCTACAGGCACGTGTTCTGGAACTGCTGCGCCAGGTGGGTATTCCAGATCCTGCCCGGCGTATGGCTGAATATCCGTTCCAGTTCTCAGGCGGGATGAAACAGCGTGTCATGATTGCGATGGCGCTGGCGGGAACACCGGAGCTTCTTATTGCAGATGAACCCACCACGGCACTGGATGTAACGATTCAGGCGCAGGTGCTGGATCTCATGCGTAATCTGCAGCAACAGAAAAAAATGGCCGTTCTGCTGATTACCCATGATTTGGGCGTGGTGGCAGAAATGGCGCATCGCGTTGCCGTAATGTATGCGGGAGAAATTATCGAAACGGCCGACCGGCAAAATTTTTTCCAGGCGCCGGCACACCCTTATTCCCGCAAATTGTTTGCGGCCTTGCCGACAAGGAAGAAACGCAATAACGGGCTGGTCGTTATTCAGGGCAATGTGCCGGCACTTTCTCAAACGTTTACCGGCTGCCGTTTTGCCGGCCGCTGTGATCATGCATGGGAAAAATGCCATCAGGTGGCGCCACCCTGGGTGGCGATCACACCGCAACACCATGTTCGCTGCCACCTTTATCCGGATAATCCTCCCCCCTTATTCTCCAGCACTGCGCAGCTTCTGCCGGATAACCCGCCAGCCGGTGCCAACACCTCCGATCCGGATCAGGGTGAACCGCTTTTGCAAGTGGATGATCTGAAGGTACATTTTCCGATATATAAGGGGTTGTTCAAACGGGTGGCAGGCTATATCAAAGCGGTTGATGGTGTATCACTGCAAATTGGCAGTGGCAAAACGCTGGCATTGGTGGGCGAATCCGGCTGCGGCAAAACTACGGCAGGCAAGGGCATTATGCAGCTTATTTCCATCACATCCGGCAGCATCCGCCTGCAGAATCAGGCGTTACGCGGACTGGGCCGCAAACAGCTGCAGCAAAAACGTGCTGAATTTCAGATCATTTTTCAGGATCCGTATTCATCTCTTAATCCGCGTATGCGTATTGTTGAAATTATCGAAGAAGGAATGCAGGCACTTGGCTCGAATTCGGATAAAATCGCCGCCGATGAAAAAAGGCAGCATGCTATCGATACCCTGCTGCAGCAGGTGGGGCTGCCGGCAGAAGCCAAATGGCGTTACCCGCACGAATTTTCCGGTGGCCAGCGCCAGCGGATTGCCATTGCACGGGCACTGGCGGTCAATCCCCGGCTTTTGATCTGTGATGAACCGACCAGTGCACTGGATGTCTCAGTACAGGCCCAGATACTTAATCTGCTGAAAACCCTGCAACAGGAGCGAAGGCTTGCTTATCTGCTGATCACCCACAATATAGCCGTCGTGGATTATCTTGCAGATGAAGTGGCGGTTATGTACCTGGGCAGAATTGTGGAAAGCGGGCGCACTGAGGAGGTGCTGGATGACCCCAGACATCCGTATACCCGGGCACTGTTGTCTGCGGTGCCCGTGCATGAGCCAGGCAGCCGGCGTGAAATTATGCGGTTACAGGGCGAACCTCCCTCACCTGCCAACGTGCCGCAAGGCTGCCATTTTCATCCGCGCTGCCCGTATGTCATGCCAGTCTGCCGTGAAGTTTACCCGGCAGCCAGCCGGTTCAGTACCAGCCATACGGCACATTGTCATCTTTATCATTCAATTTCTCAGGAGCCCCAGGATTCTCAATGACGATTGACCAGGAAGTTAAGCGTCGTCGGACGTTTGCCATTATTTCTCACCCGGATGCGGGTAAAACCACACTCACGGAAAAGTTGCTGCTGTTTGCCGGTGCCATTCATATTGCTGGAAGTGTCAAGGCGCGCAAAGCCAGTCGCCACGCGACTTCTGACTGGATGGAAATTGAAAAGCAGCGCGGTATTTCTGTGGCCAGCTCTGTCATGCAGATGGAGTATCAGGATTGTGTGATCAATCTGCTGGACACCCCCGGCCACCAGGATTTTTCCGAAGATACCTACCGGGTACTGACCGCTGTCGATGCGGCGCTCATGGTTATCGATGCAGCCAATGGCGTGGAATCGCAGACCTTGCGTTTGCTGCAGGTATGTCGCGCCCGCAATACCCCGATCATCACTTTTGTCAACAAACTGGACCGGGAAGTGCGTGAGCCGCTCGATCTGATTGATGAAATCGAACGCACACTGGGAATGGATACGATTCCGTTCACCTGGCCTGTCGGTTCCGGTAAATTGTTTCATGGTGTATATGATTTGCGCCACCAGCTGATGCGTGTTTTTCGTCCCGGGATGGATCGTATTGATCAGGAAGAAACCGAAACTATTACTGATCTGGAAGATCCGGCAGTTTCAAAACGCTTTGGAGCCAATCTTGAACGGGCGCGTCAGGAAATCGACCTGATTACCGGTGCCGCACCTGAGTTTGATCAGACAGCATTTCTGGCGGGGCAGCAGACTCCGGTATTTTTCGGTTCCGCCATCAATAACTTTGGTGTACAGGAAGTGCTCGATACACTGGTTGAACTGGCACCCCCGCCCGGATCACGTAAAGCCATCCAGCGTGAAATTCAGCCTGGTGAAAAGAAATTTTCCGGTGTGGTGTTCAAGATTCAGGCCAATATGAATCCGGCTCATCGGGATCGCATTGCTTTTGTACGGATCTGTTCGGGTGAATTCAAACGCGGCATGAATCTCAAGGTGGTGCGCAGCGGCAAAGATGTGCGGACCAGCACGGTTGTTTCCTTTCTTTCACAGCGGCGTGAGCTGCTGGAAACCGCTTACGCCGGCGATATTATCGGCATACCCAACCACGGGACACTGCAGCTGGCCGATACCCTGACTGAAGGAGATCATCTGCAGTTTACCGGGCTGCCTTTTTTTGCTCCGGAGATTTTTCAGACGGTTGAAATTGCCGATCCGTTACGCAGCAAACAGCTCAAGCTGGGGCTGGCCCAGCTGGGTGAGGAAGGGGCCATTCAGGTGTTCCGCCCGCACTTTGGCAGCATGTTACTGCTGGGGGCCGTGGGGGTATTGCAGTTTGAAGTTGTCACCCATCGGCTCAAGCATGAATATGGTGTCGAAGCACGTATTGCACCGGCCAAATATCAGCTGGCCAGATGGGTCACTGCTGAAAACCTGCAGGAATTGCAGCGTTTTATTGATGCCAATGCTCACCGCATTGCCTATGACGCAGTGGATGCCCCTACTTTTCTGGCTTCATTTTCTGCTGAAATCAGTGTGGCTGAGGAAAACTGGCCTGGTATCCGCTTCCATAAAATGCGGGAACATGCCGGCCTGATGTTTCAGACAGCCGGCTGATCCCCGTGGCAGAGAACGCTTCCCCGAGTCACCGGTTTTATATGACACAGGCCGGGTTCATTGCATTTCTCGCAGCATGGCAAGTTTGTCTGTAATTTTTTCACGGACCGGTAACATGGGCTCGCACCCGATTCCGGTAAGTTTGGATTGGGTGTGCCTGTACCCGCGCTTTCAGGGAAGTATCACGCGATTGGGACGGCTTCCGGTCCGGCCGGTCACGCATAGTGTGCCCTGAATCACGGCAGCCACAGCAAGATAGATCCTGTCGCCGCTGTATCGGGCCCTGTCGTATCAGGGTCGTTATTCTGCCCGGGTTTCCTTGGCCATTATTTCAATTGGATTTTTGTGGAATATTCGGCTTGTTCAGCTTCCTTTTTACGGGTGACCGTACCCCGGTTTAATTATCATGACGCATTCCTTTGATGTGATCATCATCGGTGCCGGTGCAGCCGGGTTGATGTGTGCGATCGAGGCGGGCAAGCGTGGGCGCAGGGTATGGCTGATCGACCATAGCACCAAAATTGCCGAGAAGATCCGCATTTCTGGCGGCGGGCGCTGCAATTTCACCAATCTGCATACCCGGCCCCAGTGCTACCTTTCTCAGAATCCACATTTCTGCAAATCGGCCCTCAAACGCTACACACCACAGGATTTTATTGCGCTGGTACGCAAGCATGACATCACTTTCCATGAAAAGAAGCTGGGGCAGTTGTTTTGTGATGATTCTGCCAGACAGATCATCGCTATGCTGTTGGCGGAGGCACGCGAAGCGGGCGTGAAACTGGAAAATCCGGTGCAGGTGCATACCATCGAGATCATTGCAGGCGGTTATCGGCTTAACACCAGCCAGGGTGAGCAAACCTGTGTTTCGCTGGTAATCGCAACGGGTGGTCTTTCGATTCCCAAGATCGGTGCAACTCGTTTTGGTTATGAGGTTGCTAAACAATTTGGATTGCATGTGATCTCGCCACGCGCGGCACTGGTGCCACTAGTGTTTGGTGGCGCATTGCTGGCGCGCTGTAAAGAGCTGAGCGGACTTTCGGTTGAGGCAGAAGTGCGTTTCAGAAAACAGGGTTTTGCCGAAGGATTGCTTTTTACCCACCGGGGATTGAGTGGCCCTTCCATTTTGCAAATTTCGTCATATTGGGAGGAAGGAGAGCCGATTGTAATCAATCTGGCACCTGGTATGGATGTGCTTGCATTTTTAAGAGCGTACAAACAAAGCCAGCCCAGGCTGCATATCAACAACGTACTGGCGGAAATCCTGCCCAGGCGGCTTGCTCAAAGCATTTGCGATGAACGAAACGACAGCGGGCCATTGGCCAATTTATCCGATACTCGGCTCACAGCGCTGGCCAGTGCTGTCAACGCCTGGTATGTCAAACCGATTGGCACCGAAGGTTACCGGACGGCTGAAGTGACACGGGGCGGAGTAGATACCCGTGAATTGTCATCGCAGACAATGGAGGCAAATAAACAACCCGGCCTGTTCTTTATCGGCGAAGTGGTGGATGTCACCGGCCACCTGGGTGGTTTCAACTTCCAGTGGGCCTGGTCCTCGGGCTACGTGGCCGGGCAGTATGTGTAAAAGATTTCTGCATGATTGTTTTTTTTAAGATTTTTTACAGGTAGGATATAAATAAACCGATACCTTGAATTTGTCACTGCCTGAAAATCGGCTGTGCAGGGATCTCAACGAGACAACACAAAATATTTCTGATCCTGTCTAAAGTTTTGCGGGTGGTGGTCCGTTATACAAGCATGATGCATGTAAGTGATTATTTTATAAGGAATTCAATTGTGAAAATAAATCAGATAAATTCCGGGCGCACAGAAGCTGTTACGGGTAGCGCCCAGAAAAAGATGGACAAGGTTGCCAGTGCCCGACCGGGTGTGGCAGAAGAAAGTGACAGCGTGCACATCAGCGCGCTTTCAATGAATATCCAGGCACTGGATGTCGGCAGTGAAGCCATCAATACTGCGAAGGTGGCTGAAATCAAACAGGCTATCAGTGAAGGTCATTTCAGGGTTAATCCGGAAGTGGTTGCAGATCGTCTGCTTGAAACTGTGAAAGAATTGATCCGGAACAAACAGTAGGTTTGGAATGAACGTCATACAGATGAGCACTCGGGGCCGGGATCCGCTGGAACGTATCCTTCAGCAGGAGCTGGAGAATATTCACCAGTTTCTTGAGCTGCTTGAAAACGAACAGAATTTGCTTGCTTCAGGCAATCTGGATGAGCTGGCTTTGCTGGTTGCTGATAAAGATCGGATTTTGGATCAGTTTGCAAAATTAGATGCACGTCGTAATCATGTTTTGAATGAAGCCGGCTTGCCTGAAGGTGCGCGAGGAATAAAAGCCTGGACATCTGCCGACAATAACGAATCAACAGTCACGCGTGACTGGGAGGAGCTGCTTGACCTGGCTGAGCTGGCGAAACAGCTGAATCAGGCCAACGCAACTATTACTGCCAACTGGCTGCAATACACACGTCAGACATTGAATGCTCTGCATGAGGCTGCGGGGCGAACCACCCTCTACGATACCAAAGGCCAGATAACCTGACGGATCAAACTTCTTTTACTATGAAAGAGGTTTCACGTGAAACCTTTTTCCGGCAATAATGGTTTTTATCCCGTTTTTTCGATAACACCGCGGTCCCGCAGTTGCCCAACAGATTTAACCGGGTGCAATTTCACTATCTGTTTGATGATGTTATGAGCTGGTTTGTGCCAGTCTGATCAAATTCATATAAAATACCCTGGTTTATACGGCAGTGCCTGATTTGGCCTGACCATCTGCACCTGTTCTCCATGCTGTGTCATCAGTGGTCTGATTTTATGCATTTTTTAAAAGATTTTGACATTGTTGTCGTTGGTGGTGGTCACGCTGGAACTGAGGCGGCCCTTGCCGCTGCACGCATGGGCCGGAAAACACTGCTGCTGACACAAAATCTGGATACATTGGGACAGATGTCGTGTAACCCATCAATTGGGGGTATCGGCAAGGGGCATCTGGTGAAAGAAATTGATGCGCTGGGCGGTGCCATGGCTGCGGCGACTGATGAAGCCGGTATTCAGTTCAGGATGCTCAATTCCAGCAAGGGTCCGGCTGTTCGTGCAACCCGTGCACAGGCTGATCGTGTACTGTATCGCCAGGCCATTCGCAGGCGACTGGAAGCACAGCCCAATTTGTTGATTTTGCAATCAACGGTTGATGATCTGCTGTTGGATGGTGACAAAATTGCCGGTGTTGTTACACACCTTGGCATTACCTTCCCGGCGCGTGCCGTGGTGCTGACAGTTGGTACTTTTCTGGGGGGGGTGGCGCATGTTGGTGATCAGAATTTTCAGGCTGGTCGTGCGGGTGATCCCGCATCAATCAGACTTGCTCATCGTCTGCGTGAAATGAATTTATCAGTGGGGCGGCTTAAAACCGGTACGCCGCCACGTATTGATGCACGCACCATTAATTTCAGTATTTTGCGGGAACAGCCGGGAGATGAGCCAGTGCCGGTATTTTCGTTTCTGGGCAATGCCGCATATCACCCGCGGCAAATTCCGTGCTGGATGACGCGTACCAATGAGCGAACACACGACATTATTCGCACAGGGCTGGATCGTTCCCCTCTGTATACCGGAAAAATAGAAGGTATCGGCCCGCGTTACTGTCCGTCGATCGAGGATAAAGTGGTTCGTTTTTCTGACAGAGATTCGCATACAATCTTCCTGGAGCCGGAGGGGCTGGAAACCAGTGAGATTTACCCGAATGGAATTTCGACCAGCCTCCCCTTCGATATTCAGATTGAGCTGGTGCGTTCCATTGTCGGGTTGGAGAATGCACACATCACCCGGCCGGGCTATGCAATCGAATATGATTATTTTGATCCGCGCGCACTTAAAAAATCACTGGAAACAAAAGCAATTGATGGATTGTTTTTTGCTGGTCAGATTAATGGCACTACCGGTTATGAGGAAGCTGCTGCTCAGGGATTGCTCGCCGGTTTGAATGCGAGCCTCAAGCTGAAGGGCGAAGAGTTCTGGACGCCGAGCCGTGATGAGGCCTATTTGGGAGTGCTGGTGGATGATCTGGTTACCCGGGGTGTGACGGAGCCTTATCGAATGTTCACCAGTCGGGCAGAATTTCGTTTGCAGTTAAGAGAGGATAATGCAGACATGCGGCTGACAGAGACCGGCTATAGGCTGGGCCTTGTCAGCGAGATGCGCTGGCAGGCGTTTGCCGCCAAACGTGAAGCAATAGAGACTGAAAAAACAAGGTTACGCAACACCTGGATATTTCCCGGCACCTTGAAAACGCCGCAAATACCGAATCGGCCAGCTGATAATCGCTCGTATTCATTGTATGAATTGTTGCGGCGCCCCGAAATCAGTTATGCCGAACTGATGGTATTGCCCGACGGCGATCAGCCAGTAATTGATTACCTGGTCGCTCAGCAGGTGGAAATTGATGTTAAATACGAAGGTTACATAGAACGGCAAAAACAGGAAGTTGCCCGCCATACGCAGCATGAAACCATGGTCCTGCCAAAAAACCTGGATTATCGCGCTGTACGGGGGCTTTCCAACGAAGTTACGCAGAAACTCAATCAGCATCAGCCGGAAACCGTGGGGCAGGCAGCACGAATTTCCGGCATTACCCCGGCGGCCATATCCCTGTTACTGGTACATCTGAAGCGTGGTATGGCACACCAGGCAGTTAAACAGGAAAAAGCACATGAATCTGGAAAAACAGTTGCGTGACGGCCTGGCAGCCATCCCGGGATTGTCGGCTGATATAGTGCATTTAAGCAGCCAGCTGCTGCGCTATATTGATCTCATCATAAAATGGAACGGTACACATAATCTGACTTCGGTCAGGACGCCCGAATCGATGGTTACCCGCCACATGCTGGACAGTTTGGTGACTGTGCCGCATATCAGCGGACCAGGTATCGCTGATGTCGGGAGCGGTGGTGGTTTTCCGGGAATTCCGATTGCGCTGGCGCGCCCGGACTGGCAGGTAACCCTGATTGAAAGTAATCAGAAAAAAGCTGCATTCCTGCTGCAAGCCGCTCTGGAACTGAATTTACCCAATATCTCGGTCAGGCAGGGGCGAGTAGAAAAAATAATACTGGAAAACAGGGTGGATACGGTTATTTCACGTGCATTTTCCAGTCTCGAGCGTTTCATGAGTCTGTCGAAACATTTATGTGACAGTAACAGCGATTGCTGTTTCATCGCCATGAAAGGTGAATTTCCGGATATGGAGCTAATGCAGTTATCCCCGGAGTTTGTTGTTGAAAAAATTATTGCTGTTACCGTACCTGGGCTGAAAGCGAAACGGCATCTGGTTGTGATCCGGTATCAGCCGGGACAGTAACGGAAGGGTATGTGAAATTATTATGCGATCCTGCTGCCAGTACAAACATGTAATGTAATGACCAGAATACTTGCCATTGCCAATCAGAAAGGAGGGGTGGGTAAAACAACCACCAGCATTAATCTGGCATCCAGCCTGGCAAGTATTGGCAAACGTGTATTGCTTGTCGATCTGGATCCGCAGGGTAATACCACGATGGGAAGTGGCGTGGATAAACGTTTGCTGGATCGTACCGTCTATCAGGTCCTGCTGGGTGAACAGGCGGCTGCGGAGGTTCGCCTGCCAACAAAACCGGGAAAATATGATTTGATTCCGGCCAATCAGGAGCTGGCGGGTGCGGAAGTGGAAATGGTTTCACTGGATCAGCGTGAATCCCGTCTGAAGGATGCTTTGCTGCCGATTCAGGCGGACTATGATTTCATACTGATCGATTGCCCGCCTGCCCTGAATCTGCTGACGCTGAACGGGCTGTGTGTGGCGCATGCTGTTATTATCCCCATGCAATGTGAATATTATGCGCTGGAGGGGCTGAGTGATCTGGTAAACACGATCAAAAGGGTGCGGGCGGGTTTCAATTCATCCATCAGAATAGAAGGTCTGCTGCGAACCATGTTTGATCCGCGCAATCTCCTGGCACAGCAGGTATCCGATCAGTTGAAACAACACTTTGGCAACAAGGTTTACCGGACTGTTATTCCCCGCAATATCCGGCTGGCAGAAGCACCCGGGTTCGGGTTGCCGGTGCTTTACCACGACAGACAATCCCGGGGAGCACAGGCGTATCTTGAGCTGGCCAATGAAATTCTGGTAACCGCCAGTTGACGGATAACACGATCGGCAACCCATAAATATGAATGATTGGATACGGTAATCATGGCAAAACCTAAAGGATTAGGAAGAGGGCTGGATGCGCTGCTGGCCGGTAATCCGCCAGAAGCAGATTCCCTGCAGAATCTTGATGTCGGTTTGTTGCAATCCGGTAAGTATCAGCCTCGAACCAGGATGGACGAATCTGCATTGCATGATCTGGCTGAATCGATCAAATCACAGGGAATCATGCAGCCGGTACTGGTGCGGCCACTAATGGCAGGTGGCTATGAAATCATTGCTGGAGAACGTCGCTGGCGTGCAGCGCAACTTGCCGGTCTGGAACAAATTCCGGCGATTGTGCGTGAGGTTCCGGATGAATCTGCACTTGCACTGTCTCTGATCGAAAATATCCAGCGCGAGGATCTTAATCCTCTGGAAGCGGCAGCGGGAATTCAGCGCCTGATTGATGAGTTTGGTATGACGCATCAAACAGCCGGGCAGGCATTGGGTTATTCGCGCAGTGCGATCTCAAATTTGTTACGCCTGCTTAATCTGGCTGCACCCGTACAGGATCTGATTATGCAGGGGAAAATAGATATGGGGCACGGACGCGCCCTGCTTGCGCTAAATGCCGGTAAACAGCTGGAAATTGCATATTTGATTATGCAAAAGCAGTTATCTGTGCGCGAAACAGAAAATCTCCTGAAACAGATGAATCAACTCCCTTCCGTAAAAAACCGGCTATCTCCCGATCGTGATTTGCTGCGTCTGCAGGAAGACATATCTGCCCGGCTGGGCGCCAATGTTATTATCAGACAGGGAAAAAAAGGAACAGGCAATGTCATTATTCATTACACCAGCCTGGATCAGTTAGACGGGATTCTTGCGAAATTCTAGGAATTTTCTGAAAAGCCGGCGGTATTGCGCCACTCACATGAACCCGTGTTCTGAAAATTACTCAACATTCTGAATCTGCTCGCGCAGCTGTTCAATTAACACTTTCATGTCTACCGCAATTCGCGTGACTTCTCTTGATACAGACTTGGAAGCCAGCGTATTGGCTTCACGGTTGAGTTCCTGTGTTAGAAAATCAAGCCGTTTGCCGACAGCACCACCTGTCTGAAGGATATGCTCGAATTCATTGAGATGTCCCTGCAGGCGTGACAGCTCCTCATCCACATCAATTTTGTTGGCAAACAGAGTAAATTCCTGCCGGATACGTTCGTCTTTTTCGTCAAGATCAGCCGCTTTCAAGCTGTTCACCAACCTTTCCTGAAAGCCTGCCAGAATCGCAGGCAGGCTGGGCAGCAAATCCAGTACCAGCTGGCGCATACGCTGGACACGCTCCAGCAGGAGGCTTTGCAGTTTTTCTCCTTCACGCCTCCGGGCGGAAACAAATTCCTGTGCGGCAACATCCAGCAACGTCATGCAGGGAGTGCGCAGTTCATCGACTGAAATCTGATCGCTATCAAGCACGCCTGGCCAGCGCAGGATTTCAGCAACAGAAAGATTGCCTGCTGCGGGGAAAGCTGACTGAATCTCGCGGCTCATTTCCAGCAGACTGTTCAACTGATTACGATTCAGCCGCTGCTGACGGGAATGACCTGAATAGGCCAGAAAAGTCAGACGGCAATCCACTTTCCCTCGTGTGAGCCGGCCACCCAGAAAATCGCGCATGTCAGATTCAAGTGCACGAAGCTCATCCGGCAGCCTGAACTGCAGATCAAGATAGCGGTTGTTGACTGAGCGTAACTCCAAAGCCAGTGAGCCTTGCGGGATTTCCCGGGAGATTGCCGCGTAACCTGTCATACTCGCGATCATGAACTTTTCCACCCGGTGGACAGTCCAGTGCAGTTGGGGTTGATGCTATACTCGACCCTTAAATTATGTTTTTGATTCTTGGAGATAGTCATAATGCGGATATTAACATTTTTTGCCATTGCTCTGGTTGCCTTCAGCCTGACGACGCTGGATGCCGAGGCCCGCCGTCTGGGGGGAGGTGGCAGTTTCGGCAAACAGCGCCAGTCACTCAATCTTAACCGGCAGCAGCAGGCTGCCCCCAAACAGCAACCGGGACAGACAGCATCACCTGCTTCACAGGCGACCCCCGCATCCGGGGCTGGCAAGTGGCTCGGCCCTCTGGCCGGACTGGCTGCGGGCGGACTGCTTGCATCCCTGCTGATGGGGGGGGCTTTTGATGGAATTAACATGATGGATATTCTGGTGCTGGCTGGTATAGCTGCCGCTATTTTCTTCATCATGCGCATGATGCGCGGGTCTGCCGGGGGCAGACAAACACAGCGTCCCATGCAGTATTCCGGCGAAGGGACAGGCGGGATGGGAGGAATCACGCTACCCAACCGGGATATTGCCACACCGGCAGGTGGTACGGGCTCCAGTTACAGCGGGCAGTCTGCCAACACGGATACATCTGATATTCCGGCAGATTTTGATGTTGAATCCTTCGTCAAACAGGCCAAGCGTTCATTTATCGCTTTACAGCTGGCGCATGATGCCGGTGATCTGGAAGAAATTCGCGCCTATACCACACTTGGCCTGTTTAACGAAATCAGCAAACAGGTTGCTGAACATAAAGATACAGCGCAGCAAACGGATGTTCTGTCTGTCGATGCAACTCTGCTGGATGTAACCAACCAGGGCAGCCATGCAATCGCCAGCGTTCGTTTTACGGGTGAAATAAAGGATGCGCCAAACGCACAGCCGGAACCCTTTGATGAAATCTGGCACGTTGAAAAAGATCTGACCTCATCCGACTCAACCTGGCTGCTGGCCGGTATTCAGCAATCTGCTGATATGAAGCACTAACAGGTAACGGGTATGCTGCAGTAATACGTTTTTACGCAGCATACCCGGCAACTTCTGTAATCCGGAACAGATCTCCGAGTCGCAGGTAACATACCCCGATACTGAAAATGGATTTTGAAATACAGGAAAAAACGATCTGTTTTCAGGGGTTTTTCCGCCTGGAACGATATCGCTTACGTCACCATAAATTTAATGGTGAATGGAGCCGGTCGATCACACGTGAATTGTTTGAACGGGGACATGCGGCAGCAGTATTGCCTTACGATCCGCAAACAGACGAAGTTTTGCTGATCGAACAGTTTCGTGCTGGCGCAATGTCAGCTCCCGGTGGCCCCTGGTTGCTGGAAATCGTAGCCGGTGTAATTGAGACAGGTGAAACACCGGAACAGGTCGTTACAAGAGAATCCATAGAAGAAGCGGGTTGCCAGATCGGCGATCTCATCCCCCTGTACGATTATCTGGTCAGCCCGGGTGGCACGACAGAACGAATCGCGCTGTTTTGCGGAAGGGTTGCTGTGAAAACAATCAAAGCAGGTGCCATTCATGGTAATCACGAGGAAGATGAAGATATCAGGGTACACGTCATGCCGTTGGGTGAGGCAGTCAGTCTGCTGAGCGGCGGCCGAATTGTTTCCGCCAGCGCCATTATTGCGCTGCAATGGCTTGTACTGAATCGTGACGCTGTTCGGCAGCGCTGGCTTTTAGAATAGGAGTGTGCGTATGTGTGCCAGTAAATCTACACAGTTTTACCGGACACAATACGGCCTGTTTCTGGCATATCTGATGCTGTGGGTTGGCATCATATGCATACAGTCGGTTAATACCGCCAGCGCGGCAAAGAATGATGCCGGCAACGTTGCTGTCTGGCTGGATGTCAATGGAACGATTGGCCCCGCCATGTACGATTACATTCAGCGCGGACTTTCCAGAGCGGCTGAACAGCAGGCGCAATTAGTCATTCTTCAGATGGATACGCCCGGCGGGCTGGACGAGTCGATGCGGAAAATTATTCAGGAAATCATCGCTTCTCCGGTACCAGTGGTGAGTTTTGTTGCTCCAGGCGGTGCACGCGCTGCCAGTGCCGGGACCTATATTCTTTACGCCAGCCACATCGCAGCCATGGCACCTGCAACCAATCTGGGCGCTGCCACACCCGTCAGAATGGCTGCGTCGGTACCACCCGTACCTCCTGCACCGGTACCCAAAAAATCTGGTGTGCCCGACAACGCGCTGAAGGGTGAACTGCCTGGTCAGTCTGGTGTGCAAGATGCCATGACGGTCAAGGTGGTTAATGATGCTGTCGCTTATATCCGCGGCCTTGCCCGGATGCGCGGGCGTAATGCAGACTGGGCGGAAAAAGCGGTGCGTGAAGGAGCAAGCCTGACAGCAACCGAAGCACTTGATCAGCATGTTATTGACCTGGTGGCAGAAGATTTGGGTGATTTACTGACGCAAATAGATGGGCGCACTGTTGATTTGATCGGGCAGAAAGTGACGTTTTCCACCCAGTCTCTGGTTGTAAAGCGTATGGAACAGGACTGGCGTACTCGTCTGCTGGCAGTGATTACCGATCCCAATGTGGCCTACATCCTGATGTTAATTGGTTTTTACGGCCTGGTTCTGGAATTTACCACTCCCGGAACAATTGTCGCCGGTGTCGCTGGTGCAATCTGTCTGCTGCTGGCCCTGTTCGCTTTCCAGGTTTTACCAATCAGTTATGCCGGGCTGGCACTGATTTTGTTCGGCATCATTTTTATGCTGGCAGAAGCCCTGATCCCGGGTGTGGGGGTGCTGGCCATTGGCGGTATTACCGCTTTTGTCATCGGGTCAGTTATGCTGATTGATACCGAAATACCGGGTTATGGTATTTCAATCCCGCTGATTATCACATTTACGCTGTTATCAGCCGGGTTCTTCATCGTCGTATCCGGCATGGTACTCAGATCCAGGAAAAATCCGACGGTCACAGGTGTTGAGAAGCTTATCCACAGTACCGGCGAGGTACTGGAAGGTTTTGATCAGGAAGGCTGGGTACGGGTTCAGGGTGAATTGTGGCGCGCCCGTTCCAATATACCGCTGCTATCCGGGCAGAAAGTAAAAATTACGGCCATGCAGGGCCTGTTACTTACGGTAGAGCCCTGTCAATCCAATCACACGATGAACCCCTGATGGAGAATTGACATGTATACGGATCTGGTATCAGTTATTACTTTGGCATTGATTTTTTTCATCTTTTTTATCGCCAGTTCACTCAAGGTACTGAAAGAGTACGAACGTGGTGTCGTGTTCATGCTGGGGCGTTTCTGGCGAGTCAAGGGCCCGGGGCTGATCATTGTGATCCCCGCCGTTCAAACCATGGTACGGGTTGATCTGCGCACGATCGTAATGGATGTGCCCAGCCAGGATGTCATATCGCGTGATAATGTTTCTGTGAAAGTCAGTGCCGTGCTGTATTTTCGTGTGGTTGATCCGCAAAAAGCCATTATCCAGGTGGAAGATTACAATATGGCGACCAGCCAGCTGGCACAGACAACCTTGCGTTCTGTACTGGGACAGCACGAGCTGGATGAAATGCTGGCCAGCCGGGACAAGCTTAATACCGATATTCAGATGATTCTGGATGAACAGACTGAAGCATGGGGAATCAAGGTTTCAAACGTTGAGATCAAGCATGTCGATCTCAATGAAACGATGGTAAGGGCGATTGCCAGACAGGCCGAAGCAGAACGGGAACGTCGTGCCAAAATCATCCATGCAGAAGGGGAATTGCAGGCATCGCACCACTTGCTTGAAGCTTCACAAATTTTGGCAAATCAGCCTCAGGCACTGCAATTACGTTATCTGCAAACCCTGACTGAAATTGCGGGTGAAAAAAGTTCCACCATTGTTTTTCCGTTACCGATCGAGATTTTGGCCGCGTTACAGAAAATAGCAGAAAAGCAGTCCGGCGATTAGATCAGCGGGTGAATCGGGGAACGGTGTTTAGTGAATTGCCATCGGGTGTACGCCGGCCTTGAGCGCACGAACCGCTTCTGCAGGAGAGCCTACCACCAGCCCGCGCGGGCAAAAATAGAACTTTGCCAGCTCACGCTGGGCCTGTAGCTGCGCAACCATTTCCAGCGGCTGCCATTCGGAAATACCGGCGCGTGCCCAGGTTTTTGTATCGCTATTGCCTGTTGCATAGCGTTTTCTTTCACGCGTTTCGCAGCGCAATGCTTCGTACGAAACATTGTTTGCTCCCTGTGGTGACCGGGCCACCATACTGTATCGGATGACACGTTTCTCATCGACATTAATGGATTTGGCATCGATGAAATAACGCATGCTGGTGGCGGGGCCGGCATCAAATTCCAGTAAATTCTCCGGCTGAGGGTAAGCAGGGAGGCTGGATTGAATCGCCTCCCAGTCCTTCTTATAATCGAGTGTGTCAAAAAATTTACTTTGACTGACACAGGCAGTTACACCAAAAATCAGGGCCAGGCTCAATATGGTACTCATTTTATTGTTAAATTGCCGGTACATTACCTCTCCTTGGTTGTCATATTCTGTCTGCTAACCGGGATTCTCGGGAAACCGGCAGGAGCAGGAAATGTACCATAAAAGATTTAAGCCAAATCCTGTATCATCGCGCTTTTAACCTAATCTGCTGGTATGAAAACTGTCTTTCTGGATTTTGAAAAAGGCATTGAGGAATTTGAGGCAAAGATTGAGCAATTGCGCTTTGCTCAAGATGATTCCGCACTGGATATCTCGGCCGAAATTACTCGTCTGCAGGCAAAAAGCCAGGGATTGACCAAAAGTGTTTACGCAAAGCTCACACCCTGGCAGATTTCCCAGGTGGCTCGCCATCCGCAGCGCCCTTATACGCTTGATTACGTACAGCATCTGTTTACTGATTTCGAAGAACTGCATGGTGACAGGAATTTCGCTGATGATCAGGCGATCGTGGGTGGACTGGCGCGCTTCAACGGCCAGACTGTCATGGTGATCGGACATCAGAAAGGGCGTGATACCAGAGAAAAAATCCACCGTAATTTTGGTATGCCCAAACCGGAAGGGTATCGCAAGGCGCTCCGGCTAATGCGGCTGGCAGAGAAGTTCTCAATCCCGTTAATTACATTTATTGATACACCGGGTGCCTATCCGGGTATTGACGCGGAAGAACGCGGGCAATCAGAGGCGATTGGTAAAAATCTTTATGTGATGGCGGGGCTGAGAATTCCCGTCATCTGCGTCATTATCGGTGAAGGTGGGTCAGGGGGGGCGCTGGCCATTGCTGTGGGGGATACCAGCCTGATGTTGCAATACTCGACCTATTCAGTCATTTCGCCTGAAGGATGTGCTTCCATTTTATGGAAAAGTGCGGAAAAAGCACCTGATGCTGCAGAAATTCTTGGCATTACTGCAGACCGGCTCAAGGAAATGGGGCTGATTGATGGCATCATTCCTGAACCCGTTGGGGGAGCGCATCGCGATTACCCGGCTGTAATGCAGTCGGTCAGGCAGGTGTTACAGGAATCACTGCGAAAGCTGCAGGATATTCCCCTGGAGACATTGTTACAGAAACGCCTTGACCGGCTGCTGGGGTATGGCAGATTCAAAATCGACCAGCCCGGCTGATTTGGCAGATTGTTTTTTTCATAATCTGCACACACAAGTTCGGCCTGGAGATCACCTGGTTGTTGCGCTAAGTGGTGGGGTGGATTCTGTAGTACTGCTGCATCTGCTCACACAATTTTCAAAATCAATGCGGCTAAATATCGCAGCTGTTCATGTTGAACATGGCATCAGCGCACACTCGGGGCAATGGAGTGATTTTTGCCAAACCCTTTGCGACAGCCTTTCCGTCCCGTTGTCCATACACCGGTTAACCATTCGCAAACGGCCACAGGAAAGTCTGGAAGCGGTTGCCAGAGAAGCGCGCTATCAAATCTTCAAAACGATCCGGGCAGACTATGTCGTACTGGCTCAACATCAGGATGATCAGGTTGAGACACTGCTGCTGCAGCTCCTGCGCGGTGCGGGTGTCAAAGGACTCAGTGCCATGCCGGCGATCAGATCACTTAAATCAGACAAAGCAGCCAGGCTGCTCAGACCACTGCTCAATATTCCACGCTCCGGGATTCTGAATTACGCCAGGCTGCACGGCTTATCCTGGGTAACGGATGAAAGCAATCTGGATACTTCCTATGATCGTAACTTTTTGCGGCACCGGATCCTGCCCTTTCTGGAACAGCGTTACCCGGCCTATCGCAAAACCTTGTCCCGGTCTGTGCGACATCTTGGTGAAGCGGCACATTTACTGGATGATCTGGCTAAAATTGATGCTGAAGCTGCGCTGATTGCCGGCAAGCTGAGTTTGCCCGTGCTGCAGAAGCTTGAGCCGGCACGCGCCAGAAATTTGTTGCGTTACCTGCTGGCACAGTACATGGTTCGGTTACCCGGTTCCGCAAAACTCGAAGAAATTTTGCGCCAGCTGAACAGTGTCCAGTCAGATAATCATTTCCGGTTTATCGTGGATACTCTCGAAATTCGCTGCCACCGGGGGGAATGGGTTGAATTTATACCGGCAGATTCATTGCCGGGGCCAATGACCCCTGTTGTCTGGCAGGGTGAGCCGCGTCTGGTAATTGAATCTATGAAAGGTGTACTTGAGTTTACGCAGCGGCATAATCAGGGTATTGATCTGGCTAAATTAAATCAGCAGACTGTTACGATCCGCTCAAGATCCGGAGGAGAACGATTTCAACCGGACTGCAAACGCCCGCGTCGCAGTCTGAAAAAAATTTTGCAGGAAGCAGGACTTGCTCCGTGGGAGCGCGAGGCATTGCCGTTGCTTTTCTGTGGAGATCAGCCTGTCTGGGTGGCAGGAATTGGTATCGACTGTAATTTTCAGGTATCAGCGGGCAGCGCCGGGCTGGTTGTCACCTGGCACACCAACCTGGCCAGTCAGTTTTCAACTTGCTGAGACAGCCCGTATTTATTAAATCTGCATACGATTATTATGGACTGGTCTTTAGCTGCTGACAGAGCAATACCTGGGCCGTTTCGCACTCTCTTGAGAGGGGTCGGACAGGTATTCTTTTGCTGTAACGCAGTAACCGGGCTGGTTTTTCTGGTGGCTCTGTATATTGGAGGGGTGACTGCCGGGCTGGCCGCAACTGCGGGTGTCCTTAGCAGTACAGTTGCCGCCCGTTTGCTCAGATTTCCGAAAGAGGATATTGATGCAGGGCTGTATGGCTTCAATGGAACCCTGGTGGGCCCCTGCCTGTTTCTGTTTCTGGAAAATTCTCCTCAGCTCTGGCTGTATCTCGTACTGGCCTCAATATTGTCGACCATTGTGCTGGCAGCACTGACGAGAATGCTGCAACCCTATCACATTCCCGCTTCGACTTCGCCCTTCATCCTGACCTGCTGGATGTTCATAGCAGCGGTGTATGCTTTTGACAGTTTCGCGCGGGGATCGCTTTTGCCGGCAGCCGGTATTCCCGCAGAAGTTGCGGCTGTTTCCATGCTTCCGGTAGAAGCATGGCCTGTAGCTGTTACCCGGGGTATCAGCGAAGTTATGTTTGTGGATAATGCTGTCGCGGGTGTCCTGTTTCTGGCCGGTATCGCCATCAATTCGTTGCGAGGTGCGGTCATGGCACTGTCAGGGGCGATTATCGGTATCGTGGTACCGGTCTTTCTGGGGGCGGATAACGGCCTCATCGAAGCAGGGTTGTATGCGTACAACCCTGTACTGGTCATGATGGCAGTGGGATGGGTGTTTCTCAAACCTTCCGGTAAAAGTGCAGCACTGGCTTTTCTGGCGGGTATTTTCACTGTGATATGTCAGGCCGGCCTTGCCAGCTTTTTAGTACCACTTGGTTTGCCTGTGCTGACTTTTCCTTTCGTACTGATAATGTGGGTATTCTTACTGGCTGCGAGTAAAGCGCGCTTCTGAAAACGGAGATGCCCTTACCTTAATCTTCTTCGATCAGGAAAAGAATCTGTCTGGCAGAGACTTTGCTGTTGGTTTTGCAGAGAACGCGCCGTAATACCCCACTGACAGGTGCGCTGACGGTGAATTCCATTTTCATGGATTCCAGTATGGCCAGATCATCCCCGGCATTCACGTGCTGCCCTTCATTCACCGGCAATTTCCACACAATACCGGTTACATGTGTGTGTACAGTACGCGTTCCTGCCGGGATAGAGATATCGGTCGGAGCAGAGTGATCTTCCAGGATCTCGCTGGTGGTGTAATTTTCCTGACCTTCTGCCTTCCAGCGTTCGCGTTCAGCGATGTAGGCAGCCTTCTGCTTTGTTCTGAACGTATCGATGGAGGCAGCATTCTCTCTCAGGAAATCGTTGTACTGTTTCAGGCTGAAGCGATCTTCCTCAATACGCAGCGTAAATTTCCCGCCCGGAAAATCGTTGCGCATCCGGGCCAGCTCAGCTTCAGTCACGGGATAGAACCTTACCTGATCAAAGAAACGCAAGAGCCAGGGTTTACCTTCCCTGAAATCCTTTGTCTGAACATGGCTGTTCCACATCTGTACAGTACGCCCCACCAGCTGATAGCCTCCCGGGCTTTCCATGCCGTATACGCACATGTAGGCGCCACCGATACCCACTGCATTTTCCGGTGTCCAGGTGCGGGCCGGATTGTATTTTGTGGTGACCAGACGATGTCTGGGATCCACCGGGGTGCCCAGCGGTGCGCCCAGATAAACATCTCCCAGTCCCATGACCAGATAACTGGCATCGAAAACGATACGTTTGACTTCATCGATGCTGTCCAGTCCATTGATACGGCGGATGAATTCGATGTTGTCCGGATTCCAGGGGGCATCCTTGCGCACCGATTGCATGTATTTCTTCATTGCCAGCTGCACAGATGAATCATTCCAGGACAGCGGCAGATGAACGATGCGTGTGGGGACCTCCATGTTTTCGATTGCAGGCAGCTCTTTTTCCGCAGAGATCAGTGTATTCAACAGCCTGTCGCGTGGCAGCAGCTTCGCGTCGAAACGGATGTGCAGCGAGCGGATGCCGGGTGTCAGATCCACGATCCCCGGCAGACCACCTTCTTTCACTGCTTGCTGCAGCCATTCCATCAGGGCATGGATACGGAAACGCAAATTGAAGTCAAGCACCATGGGTCCGTATTCCACCAGCAGATTTCTGTCCCCGCCTTGCCGGTAGACCACTTGCACTTGTTCGCTGTTCTCGGGAAGGGTGTGCAGGATCGGGCTGTCGTCGGTTAACGCTACTTTTATGCCGGCTGACAGTGGTGTCTCCGGCAGTCGCAAGGCGCTGATGAGTGCGTCTTGTGATGCTTCCATCGTTGCTGCTTCGTCAGCGGATATTCGCCGGAAAGTGATACGGTCACCAGGGCGGAGCTGTCCCATTTTCCACAGTTCCGCGTGGGCAAGTGTTACCAGACAGACAAAGCCGCCCAGACTGGGACCATCCGGGCCGAGGATAACCGGTAAATCTCCGGTGAAATCCACCGCACCGATGGAATAGGCCACATCGTGAACATTGGATGGATGTAACCCGGCTTCTCCCCCATCAGTACGCGCCCATTTGGGTTTCGGGCCAATCAGGCGCACCCCGGTGCGATCTGAATTATGGTGTACCGTCCAGTCGGCGGCAAAAAAATCAGTGACACCTTCTTCCGTAAAAAAGTCAGGTGCTCCATGCGGGCCATACAGTACGGCAATTTTCCAGTGACGGGTATAGCGCGGAATAGAGGCTTGCGGTAATTCACGAGGCGTATAGCCGCTATGGTTACCCGCCACGATATTCAGCACATCACCTGCCTGCAGTATGCGTCCCTCATGTCCGCCGAACTGACCCAGCATGAATGTGGCCTTGCTGCCAAGATAATCGGGAACCTGGATACCTCCCTGTATCGCCAGATAAACCCGGCTGCCCTGATCCAGTACATCACCAAAAGCAAGTAACGCCCCTGCTTCAATTTTATGCGATTTCCATTGTGCCAGCGGTTTCCCGTTCAGATTGACTTCAATCGGGGCACCGGTTACTGCGATCACTGTGTCACAGTTGATGCGCAAAGTTGGGCCGGCAAAAGTGATCTCGATTGCGGCCAGTCCTTCCTGGTTGCCTGCCAGTCGATTGGCCAGTCTGAACGCCAGGCTGTCCATTGGCCCTGAAGGCGGCACGCCGATATTCCAGTAACCCTGTCTTCCGGGATAATCCTGTATGGTGGTTTGTATTCCCGGGGCGAGTACATCAACGGTGGGTGTAGCCAACCTGCTGGTATCCGATATTTTTTCAGACATTGTTATCTCCATGTTCGGCAACATCATATTCAGAATCAGGCAAAAAGGCTGCCGGAAATGAAATCGGGTTGCCGTTACGACTTCTTATTCAAAAACAGCTGCTCAGTATCAGGAGGGTCAATTCCAGACCAGTAAGCGAACGGGGGTGGGGTTGTAGGCGTTGCACGGGTTATTCAGTTGCGGGCAGTTTGAAATCAGCACTACCACATCCATTTCAGCCCGCATTTCCACATATTTTCCCGGGGCAGACACTCCGTCTGCAAATTGCAGTTTGCCCGTTTCAGTGACTGGAACATTCATGAAGAAATTGATGTTGGCGGGAATATCCCGTTTGCTCATGCCCAGGCGGTCACAAACCGGATCATGCGCCAGGGCATGCAGAAAATTATCCCGGCAACTGTGCATCGGGTATTTATCAAGTGTGTAGCGTGTCGTATTGCTTTCAGCCGCACAGGCACCACCTACCGTATCATGTCGCCCGCAGGTGTCTGCCGTGATGACGAGCATGACATTGCCCAGGTTGGAATACAGTCTGCTCCCGGTCGTCAGATACAGCTGGTGCTGCCGGCTGATGGTATCGGCAGCGCTATAACGTTCTGCTGCATCATGTGCGTTGTAAAACAGTGTATCTACCGCCTGGTTGCCTTCAAGATCAACGATGCGGAATGTTTGCCCTTTTTTGACTTCCCCTACCCATGGTTCGCCTGCGGCACAAACCGCATTTAGCACTGCAACATCAGGGTTCAGTGTACTTTCAACCAGATTTTGCGCGTTCATTTAGCACCTCCGTAAGCATAAAAACGACGAGTGTTTTCCATACCGCGCGCATTCTCTGCGATATGAGTACATGCGCCGGCTGTGGCAGGAGAAGAGATTGATACCGCCAGATCAATTGCACCGGGATCATAGGCTTCAGCCGGATCCAGCGGGTGTGGCGCTGCAGACAGTACCACCAGCGTATCCATTTCAAATGCCAGATCCACATAGCTGCCCGGTTTACTGTGATTGGCATGGAATTGCATTTCCCCGGACAGGTCGACTGTTACCTTGCTGAAAAAATTGATGTTAGGCACCACATCACGTCGGCCCAGCCCCCATTTTCCCAGCTCGATCAGCATGCCATCGAGACCGCTGCGATACATGTTATTACGCAGTTCCTGGTATCGTCCTTCACCATATTTCCGGCGTATCAGTCCGGCATCGCTCAGGCCGCAGACCGTATCGTGCCAGCCGGCGGTGTCTTTGGTAATGCAGCAGAAAATACGCCCCATATCCGAGTGACAGGCGTGTCCCCGGGTCAGATAAAACGTATGCTGGGTCTTGAGCGTGTCCGCCATGTTGTAGCGTTCCAGTTTTTCTTCCCGGTTGTAGAGCAGTACCGCTGCATTTGCGCCGCCTGTTACATCTGTCAGACGCAGGGTTGTCCCCCGGCGTACGATCCCTGACCAGTGACATCCACCTGGAATATGAGTTTTCCAAAGATATTCGCTAAGCTGGTTCATGTTCTATCTCCTCCTCATCTTTTATGTTTACGGTTGATCTGCACACGCAGCGTTGTCAGAATCAGTATGACGCCTAATACCAGCGGTACCGCCCAAAGTTGCCACCATGGTGCTCCGGGTGCTGCCATATACTCGCGCGGCCAGCCAATATTGATCAGCTCGAATACAGCCCAGATGAAAGCCAGTGTGTTGATAACGGTTCCCCATCTGCCCAGTCTGAGTGCTCCCAGCGCCGGATTCCAGCGACCGGTCAATCTGGTATACAGCCCCACCCCCATCGTGACAGAAAACATGGCATACAGTCCGCCTGTCCCGAAAGTGATAATGGTTGCAACCGCACCGTCATTCAGCCCGAAAAGTAATCCGAGGCCAGCTAAAAGCACAGTTCCCCCTATTGCATTTCGCGGCAGCTGTGTTTTTTCGGTAACCTGTGAGAAAAAGGCAGGCAGGTTACCCTCGCGTGCCATTGAAAAGAGAATGCGTGAAGTGTAGTTGACAATGGATGATCCACATGAAAGGAAGGCAGTGACTACAATCACCAGAAATGGCTTGGCAGCCCAGGCACCTATCGTGCCTGCAATGATGGGCGAGACAGGATCCGTTGTTGCGCTGGCTTTGATCAGCGTGTCGTGATCAATCGATAACATCAGCGTGGAAGAATTGAAGAGCACGACACTGCCCACTGCCAGCAGGGACAGAAAAATAGCACGTGGAATCATCTTTTCAGGATGATGAACTTCCTCAGCAATGGTGGAGCAGGAATCAAAGCCGATAAATGCCCAGCCGGCGATGGCCAGTGCGGCAAGAAAAGCCGTTGTGCTGGAGGGCGCCAGGCCCGTTCCCAGGTGCTGAAACAACTCCGAAACCGGATAAACGCGGAAAAATGAAAACAGAATCAGCGCCATACAGATTGATCCTGCGACCTCAGCGCTGACACCGAGCAGATTGATTATTTTATAAACACGCTGGTTGACGATATTGACTGCCGTACAAATCAACAGGAAGGCAAGTCCCCACAAAACCGCAGGAACCCCTTGTATTTCTCCACCTGAAACTACTGCAGAAAGCCACATTCCGCCTGTATAGGCAGTCGTGGTCAGCATGGCGATCGCCGAGCTGACATAAATAGCCCCGGCATACTGGCCTGCTTTTGGTCCGATCAGTAGTCTGGACCATTTGTAAGCACCCCCGGCAATGGGAAATTGTGAGGAAAGTTCGGCGTAGACAGTGGCAACCATTAGTTGCATAAGCAAACACAGTGCCAGCGCAGTAATCCACCCTCCCCCGGTAACCAGATTCTGTATGCCAAAAATGGCATACAGCCCGACAACCGGAGATACCACGGAAAAACCCAGCGTAAAACAGTTCCAGACACTCATGCTGCGGCAAAGCTGTGCGGTTCCGGTGTTGCTGATTGATTCGATATGTGTCGCGGGAAACCGGTTTTCTCTTTTTTCTACTGACATGCTTGCTCTCCTTTGGAAAACAAAGGAATTGCATGCAGGCAAAACTCAACAAGGGTTATCCACAGAAAATGGCAGGGAGTGGCAAAAAAACCTGGATCAGGGAGGATGTTACCGAAAAATTCCGCTTGTGACGTTGCTCTGGCTAACGAGCAGCAGCCATCTGTTGAAAAAGGTACGAGAAGAAGATCTGGATTTTGAGCAGGGGGGTATGGCAGTAATTTTTCCACTTTGGCCTCCGGTAGTTAATGTATTGAACATAACCTCCCGGGCTTTTATCCCTCCGTGGAACTCTTTAACAGAGCCCGAAACTCTCGGACCAGGCACTTTTTGCAAAGCCGGAACCCTAGTTTCGTGAAATATCGTGTTTCTTTGCGTTTCTGAGTGCCTGGCCTGCCGTGAAACTCTGTCAGGCTTCGGCCTCGGTTACTGCAATCTAAAACGTGGAGATCATTATATACATCTAAATTTCTGGAAGACAAGAAAAATATATACCCAATCTTTAATGGAATGCCCTTCCTGCCAGCGTTGTTTCGATATATCAATTACGTTAGAATGGCTCCCCATGACTAAATTTGTCTTTGTGACTGGCGGCGTAGTATCTTCTCTGGGCAAAGGGATTGCTGCGGCCTCTTTGGCGGCGTTGCTTGAAACGCGTGGTATCAGGGTGACAATTCTCAAACTGGATCCTTATATCAACGTCGATCCGGGGACGATGAACCCATTTCAGCATGGCGAAGTGTTCGTAACGGACGATGGTGCTGAAACTGACCTGGATCTGGGACATTACGAACGCTTCATCAGCACAAAAATGACCCGGCAAAATAACTTTACCACCGGGCAGATTTATGAAAGTGTAATCCGTAAAGAACGTCGCGGGGATTACCTTGGCGGGACTGTACAGGTAATCCCGCACATTACTGACGAAATCAAGCTGTTCATCCGTAAAGGCGTTGCTGATGCACAAGTGGCAATTGTGGAGATTGGCGGTACAGTTGGTGACATTGAATCCTTACCGTTTCTGGAAGCCATTCGCCAAATGTCAGTCCAGCTTCCTCATCAGGATACCTGTTTTATTCACCTGACGTTACTGCCTTACATCAGCTCGGCTGGTGAGCTGAAAACCAAGCCCACACAACACTCAGTTAAAGAATTACGTGAAATTGGGATCCAGCCGGATGTGCTGCTTTGCCGGTCCGACCGCCCACTTCCGCAGGAAGAGCGGAGAAAAATTGCATTATTCACAAACGTTCGCGAAGAATCTGTCATTTCCGCGATTGATGTAGACAACATTTATAAAATCCCGGCATTACTGCACGAGCAAATGCTGGATGAAATTGTGTGTCACAGGCTGGATATCCTGGCCAGGCCAGCTAATCTGACTGTCTGGAAAAAACTGGTTCATGCGCTCGAACATCCCGAGCATGAGGTTTCAATCGCGCTGGTTGGCAAATATGTCGATCTGACGGAATCATACAAATCTCTGTCAGAAGCGCTGATTCACGCGGGAATCCACACGCGCTGCAAAATAAAAATCCATTATATTGATTCAGAAGACATAGAACAGCGTGGAACAGATTGCCTGTCCGATATGGATGCCATTCTGGTTCCCGGAGGATTTGGCAAGCGCGGGGTGGAAGGCAAGATCATGGCGATCAGCTATGCCAGAAATCATCGGGTTCCCTATCTCGGTATATGCCTGGGCATGCAGCTTGCGGTCATAGAGTTTGCCCGTAATTGTCTGCAACTCGAACACGCACACAGCACGGAATTTGATCCGGATACCCCTCACCCGGTACTCGGATTAATTACCGAATGGCGGGATCGCGGCGGACGCATTGAGAAACGCTCAGAACAGACAGAGCTGGGAGGGACCATGCGGCTGGGCGGACAGGAATGTCTGTTGAAGCTACATACTCTGGCGCACAAAATCTATGGAGAAGATAAAATCATCGAACGGCATCGGCACCGCTATGAAGTTAATGCTGAATACATTCCACAGCTGGAGAAAGCCGGCATGCAGATAAGCGGCTTATCTGCCGAGGGTGATCTCTGTGAGATGATTGAACTGCCCCAGTCTGAGCACCCTTGGTTCGTCGCCTGCCAGTTTCATCCGGAGTTTACCTCCACACCCCGAAATGGGCACCCTCTTTTCAAAAGCTATGTGCAGGCTGCGATCGGTTTTGCTGACCTGTCCAGTAGTCGCGCAAAGCAGAGTCGCTGCGATACACAGGAGAAAATGACAGCCGGTAACCCGGGTTGATTACCAGGGAAACAGTTTTTTATGCTGAGAACAGACGCCCGGTAAATTATGCTGCTTTTAGCTGGCAATCAACATCGACTGGCAACGCCAGGCCCACACCTTAATAAAACTTCCCTGCTCCAGTAAAAACAGGACAGGTCAAGTCAGGTAAATACAATTATCCCGCCATTTTGTTGGATTTCCAGCTATCGAGAAGTGTGCATAATAAAAGTACCAGATAACCACATAGCAGCCGCCGTCAAATTTTTATTTTTTCCACCACCAATGAATAACACAAGGAACACAGTATGAGTGCAATCGTAGATGTAATCGCCCGCGAAATTATCGATTCTCGTGGTAACCCAACTGTAGAAGCCGATGTGTTGCTGGAGTCAGGTGTGCTTGGGCGCGCTTCTGTACCGTCTGGTGCATCGGTTGGTACACGTGAAGCTGTTGAGTTGCGTGATGGTGATACACAGCGTTTTTACGGGAAGGGTGTATTAAAGGCGATTGAAAGTGTTAATGGCGAAATTTCTGAAACAATTGTGGGGCTGGATGCGGTAGAACAATGCTTTATTGATAAGACACTCATTGAGCTCGATGGCAGTGAGAACAAATCCAGACTGGGTGCAAACGCAATACTCGCTGTCTCACTGGCAGTGGCCAAAGCTGCAGCAGAAGAGTCCGGCCTTCCTCTTTACCGTTATTTGGGGGGAATCAATGCCAAATGGCTGCCTGTACCAATGATGAATCTGATTAATGGCGGAGCGCACGCAAATAACCGCCTGGATATGCAAGAGTTTATGATTATCCCGCTGGGATTACCGAGCCTGCGGGAAGCTGTGCGATGTGGCGCAGAGGTGTTCAGCAAGCTTAGAACGTTGCTTAACAAAAAAAATCTGCCAACAACAGTGGGTGATGAAGGAGGCTTTGCTCCCGGTTTTGCTCATAATGAAGACGCACTGGGGCTGATTGTGCAAGCCATAGATGAAGCGGGTTATCAGCCTGGCTCTGAGGTGGCTATCGGGATAGATTGTGCCAGCTCCGAGTTTTATCGTGACGGGAAGTATCATCTTGACGTGGACGGATTGGCCCTTACTTCGGCTCAATTTGTGGATTATCTCGCTACGTGGGTGGAAAAATATCCCATTATCAGCATTGAAGATGGAATGAGTGAACAGGATTGGGATGGTTGGGGGCTGCTGACGGAAAGACTGGGCAAAGCGGTTCAGCTGGTTGGGGATGACGTGTTTGTTACTAATACAAAAATCCTGAAAGAAGGTATTAACCGCAATATTGCCAACTCTATCCTGATCAAGATCAATCAGATCGGTACGCTGACTGAAACGCTGAACGCAATAGAAATGGCAAAATGTGCGAACTACACTGCTATCGTCTCTCATCGTTCCGGGGAGACTGAAGATACGACTATTGCCGATATTGCCGTTGCCACCAATGCTTTACAGATCAAGACAGGGTCACTTTCACGCTCGGATCGACTGGCCAAATACAACCAGTTGCTGCGTATTGAGGAAGATTTGGATGATATTGCGCAATATGCCGGCAGATCGGCTTTCTATCAGTTAAAGCCATGAAAACTGTAGCCGGGCTGCTGGTTCTTATGATTGGACTCGCACAATATCCACTATGGTTTGGCAAAGGGAGTTTATTGGCAATTCTGGAAATGCATGAACAGATTGCCGCTTTACAAGAAACTAACCAGATGCTTCAGAATAGAAATACTATTCTGGAAGCAGAGGTTAATAATCTGAAAAAAGGGTTTGATGCAATTGAGGAACTGGCGAGAAGTGAGTTGGGTATGATTCGCAAGAATGAGCAGTTCTTTCATATAGTGGCGTACGAAAGCAAGTAAACATTCTTGTGGCAAAAGGACCAGCAGATATTTTTTGCAGAAGGATATTGTAAAGGGGGAGGTTAATGATCTTTAAGTGGATATTCCTGATCGTTTTTATTCTTCTGGTTTTCTGGCTGCTTAAACGGCTCAAGCCTAAACAAAAGCTTTCTTACGATATGCCGGCGGAGATTGTTGAGGACATGGTGCGCTGCGCATATTGTGGCGTTCATCATCCACAAAGTGAAAGTATTAGTGAAAACGGGCAAAACTTCTGCTGTACCCGGCATCAGCAATTACATCTGCAGCATTAATTTTTTTTTTTACAAATAGAATGGATCAGGAAATCAGACCGTATTTGTAAATTTTGTCAGATCCTGCTCGCACGCGCGATACGGTTATCGTTATTGTATTTTTCCGGCACTAAACTGCTGTCTGGATGAAGTAACAAATAACAACAGGAAAACGATCTTTCGTTTTCCTGTTGTTATTTCTGTAAAAATTTTCCGTATTTCTGGTTGAATTTTTCTACCCTGCCAGCAGTATCCACAATTTTCTGTTTTCCTGTATAGAACGGATGGCAGGACGAACACACTTCAATATGTAAAGGTTTGCTTAAAACAGAGCGGGTTTTGAATTCGCTGCCGCAGCTGCATGTTACGGTAATTTCGTGATACTCCGGATGGATGCCTTCCTTCATTTGATATCCCTATTTTTTAAAGCTAAATTAAAAGGCAGCTATTATCACTTAAGATATGTATGGCTGCAACCTGACGCCGTATTAACCGGATAAAAAACCTTCTTCAAATTTCCGATAGCACTGGAAAACTGGTGTGCTTCCTCTAATATCAAACACGCCGCATGGAATCAAAAAAATCGGCATTATTTTTTGTTGCTCTGATTTTATCCAACAGGAATGACATAGCATCCATTTCATCCATTGGATAAAGCAATTTACGCAGAATCCATATTTTTTGCAGAATTTCAGAAGGGATCAGCAACTCCTCGCGACGAGTTCCTGAACGATTCACATTAATAGCAGGGTAAATACGTTTTTCAGCCATACGACGATCAAGGTGAATTTCCATATTGCCCGTTCCCTTAAACTCTTCGTAGATCACATCATCCATACGTGAACCGGTATCTACCAGTGCAGTGGCAATAATGGTGAGCGAACCGCCTTCTTCAATATTACGTGCAGCACCGAAGAAGCGTTTGGGGCGTTGCAGCGCGTTGGCATCCACTCCGCCGGTCAGCACCTTGCCCGATGCCGGTACAATCATGTTGTATGCGCGCGCAAGGCGGGTGATTGAATCGAGCAGGATAACCACATCTTTTTTATGCTCAACCAGTCGTTTCGCCTTTTCAATTACCATATCCGCCACCTGAACATGTCGGGCAGCTGATTCATCGAAGGTGGATGATATAACTTCTCCCTTCACGGAACGTACCATCTCCGTCACTTCTTCCGGACGTTCATCTATCAGCAATACCATTAGTACAACATCCGGATAGTTGGCTGCAATGGAATGTGCAATATGTTGAAGCATTACAGTTTTACCGGATTTTGGGCTGGCTACCAGTAATCCACGCTGGCCTTTGCCGATAGGCGCAATCAAATCAACAATCCGGCCGGTAATGTTTTCCTCGGATTTGATATCCCGTTCCAGCGTCAGGCGTTCCGTTGGGAAAAGTGGTGTAAGGTTTTCAAACAGTATCTTGCGCTTGGAGTTCTCGGGCGGTTCATTATTAACCTTATCTATTTTGACCAGCGCAAAATAACGTTCCCCCTCCTTGGGGGGTCTGATTTCACCGTCTACTGAATCACCCGTATGCAGATTGAAGCGACGGATCTGGCTGGGAGAAATGTAAATATCGTCCGGCCCGGCCAGGTAGGATGTATCGGGGGAGCGCAAAAATCCAAAGCCATCCTGCAAAATTTCCAGCGTACCTTCTCCAAAGATACTTTCACCTTTGCGTGCCTGATTTTTCAGGAGCGCAAAAACCAGATCCTGCTTACGCATTCGGTTAGCGCCTTCAATATCATTTGCAACGGCCATTTTCACCAGCTCGGAAACATGGATGATTTTTAAATCAGATAAACGCATGAAAGTGACTCTTGAAGATCAAAAAAAATGCAGGTGGATGAAGAGGGTATTCAGGTGTGTTATACGATTCGTGAAATTACTGCTGATTCACACGATATCGAGATAACCTGGGTGTGACTGGTAAGTAAGATGCAAGTGCATTCCGGAAAAATAGAGTCAGCCGAAGAAAATTGCTGATGATTCATTCGGCTGATACTGATACTTGAGCCGGGTATCTTACAAATGGCTATCAACAAACGCTGTCAGTTGCGATTTTGATAAGGCTCCAACTTTTGTTGCCCCAATATTGCCATTCTTGAATATCATCAGGGTAGGAATACCACGGATGCCATATTTTTGAGGGGTTGACTGGTTTTCATCGATATTAAGCTTGGCTACCTTAAGACGGCCGCTATACTCGCTGGCAATTTCATCCAGCAAAGGTGCAATCATTCGGCAGGGACCGCACCACTCAGCCCAGTAGTCGACAAGCACCGGAACGGTACTTTGCAAGACTTCTGATTCAAAACTTGCATCCGTAACATAATGAATGTGTTGACTCATGAAATCCTCATCTGATATTTATTGGATAAAAAATGAACGCCTGGAATAGCCGAGCCCTATGCATCCGAACTGTTAACTGAGTTCCAGCCAGCCTGCCCGCATGAGCTGCTGAAGACAGGGCCTAAACTAAAGTGTGGCTATATGTTTATATGCTACCGAAAGATCAGGCGGATGGCAGTTAAAATATGCAGCATTGCTACCCCTATTTCCAGCAATACCACCTTCACCACAACCATGAGACAAAACAAGAAGGGCTAAAGACTTCCACCATTATACTTGCAATAACAGCTGAATCAATAAATCCGGTGATATTTTTTTAGGGGATTTTGAGGGGATTCCGGTGTGTTACAAAAGAATTTTTCGGTCTGCCGGATAAAACCGGTTCTCTAAAACCGGTACAAAATTGTTTTATCCGTTATATTGCGTACTTGTATGCCTATATCTGCCTGTTTTTGAGCTGCCTGCAAATGAGATACTTTCTTCTGTTCGACCAAAACGTTTTCGGCTTTAACAAGCTGAGACAAATGCACAGGTTTTTCCTGAAAATTAATGCAGGTATTAATTTGATTAAACACAGCATTCCCGGTTATACCCTTCGCCAGATTTTATTTGTTTCAGTCATCTTAACTGCTCACCATACGGTATGTATGGCGGCCCAGCCAGTTTCCGCGTTGCGCCCGGAAATTAAGCGTTTTGTAATACACATGTCAAATCAGCACAGCTATGACGCGGATGCGCTTGAGGAGGCCTTTGCCCGGACAAACTTTCGTCCGGAGATTCTCAAACTGATTTCTGCACCTGCCACCGCCATTTCCTGGGATGAATATCGGAAGCGATTTGTTAATACACAACGCATTAAAGGCGGACTCGATTTCTGGAACAAATACGCAGCTGAACTGGGACTGGCAAGGAAGATTTATGGTGTTCCCGAAGAAATCATTGTGGCGATCATCGGTGTTGAGACTTCCTACGGTACATCAACCGGCAACTATCGTATTATGGATGCACTGACAACACTGGCCTTCGATTTTCCCAGGAGAGCAGACTATTTCCGGGAAGAGCTGGAAAGTTATTTATTGCTTGCCAGAGAGCAGCAATTTGGTTTGCTGGATGTTAAAGGTTCTTACGCCGGAGCAATTGGCATTCCCCAGTTTATGCCGTCAAGCTATCGGCGATACGCAGTTGATTTTGATCATGATGGAGAAATCAATCTCCCCGGAAGTGCTGCCGATGCAATAGGCAGTGTGGGTAATTATCTGAAGGAATATGGGTGGGAAGCGGGCAAACCTGTTGCGGTTCGTGCACAAGCCCGATCAGAAAATTTACAGGAATTTCTGGATACAGGCATTGAACCGTTACACCCGGTTGGAAAGCTGCGTGGAGCCGGTATCATTCCGCTTGATTCTGTTTCTGATGATACGCTGTCATCATTACTGGAACTGAAGATCCAGGAAAAACGCCAGCTCTGGCTGGGTTTCAGGAATTTTTACGTTATTACGCGCTACAACCGCAGCACATTTTACGCAATGTCAGTGTTTGAACTGGCCAAGGCAGTTCGTGCAGCCAGATTATCTTATACCACAGAGCGGTAATGATCCCGATTTGTCCTGGCTTGAGGAGCGGCTCTTCAGCTACGCAATCGGTCAAATACCACGATGTGGTCAGTTTCCGACCGGATACCGATTTTTTCACCCATAGCATGATCATGGTGACTGGGAATCAGTGACAGTACGATTTGCCCGCTATCAAGTCGCAGTGTGTAGAGGAATTGTGCACCACGAAATGCTTTGTGCACTACTGCTGCCCGTAACGGGCTATCATCGTCGTGAATGATGTCATCAGGACGGATCAGCAAATCGACCTGTTTACCGGCAATTTCATCTGGTGACTGGCCGGGGTGGTAAATATCGCCGGTAAGTGTACCTAATTCAGTTTCCACCGTTCCGGATTGCGTGATTCTGCCGGGGATCAGTGTGCCCTGCCCGATAAAGTCCGCGATAAAACGATTTGCCGGGCGATGATAGAGTTCATGTGCGCCACTCCACTGCATCATTTTCCCGGCATGCATCACCCCTATTTTATCCGCAACTGCGAAAGCTTCTGCCTGATCATGCGTAACCAGAATCGCAGTGATATTCAGTTTCTTCAGCAGTTCACGAACTTCCTGACTCAGATGCTCACGCAAACTTACGTCAAGATTGGAAAACGGCTCATCCAGCAGTATCAGATCAGGGTAAGGCGCCAGCGCCCGCGCCAGTGCCACGCGCTGCTGCTGGCCGCCAGATAACTCATGCGGGTAACGATCTGCCACTTCTGTCAGGCTGGTAACCTGCAGTAATTCAGCAACACGGAGTGCTCGCTCTGTTTTGGTGCTGCGATGCAAACCAAATCCGATATTAGCAGTGACATTCAGGTGCGGAAACAGTGCATATTCCTGAAATACCATGCCAATTCGCCGCTGCTCGGGGGGGAGAACAAACCCGGGCCGGCTGACGGGGGTTTCATTCAAGCGTATTTCGCCGGATATAATCGGTTCAAACCCGGCAATACAGCGTAAAACTGTGGTTTTGCCACACCCGCTTGGGCCAAGCAGGCAACCAATTTCACCTTTTTCAAGCTCAAATGACAGTTCATCCACAATCACCTGCCGGCCATAGGCATGGCTGATTCTGTCGAGTTTCAGTAATGCACTCATTTCTCTGTCAGGTTTCGGAATGGCGAACTAAAAGAATAATCGGGATCAGTCCGGTCAAAATCAGCGTTAGTGCAGGTAACGCCGCCTGCTCCCACTGTCCCTCGGAAGTCAGTGAAAAAATGCGCACCGCCAGCGTATCCCAGTCAAACGGTCGGGTCATTAATGTAATGGGCATTTCCTTCATGACATCTACGAATACCAGTGTTGCAGCGGTAAACAGACTGCTCTTCAGCATCGGAAAATAAATTGTTTTCAACATTGCCCAGCCGGTAATGCCAAAACCTGTGGCTGCTTCATCGATACTGCGTGTTACCCGCTGCAGTGCGCTTTCCAGCGGGAAGTAGCTGACTGCAAGAAAACGGGTCATATAGGCAACCAGCATGACTGCGAGTGTTCCCTGGATCAGCAACCCGGTTTCAACGCCGGAAATTACCTCAATCCAGTCACTTAGCCGGTTGTCAAGCCATGCCATCGGTATAAATATCCCAACTGCCAGCACTGCCCCGGGTAGAGCATAGCCAACCGTGGCAAGACGGACAGCAAACCGTGAATAACCATCCGGGTAAAGGCGTGCAGCATACGCCAGCATGGCTGCTGCCAGACAGGTCATCAGGGCAGCCAGCACCGAAAGCAGGACAGAATGCCAGGCAAACTCAGGGTAACGTTCGTCAAAACCGGTGGCTGATGAGTTCCAGGCCCATATACTCAGTTGTATGACCGGTAATATAAAGGCAAAAAACAGGACTGTACCGGCAAAAGCGGTAACAGTAATCGCTTGCCAGCCAGTGAGCCGGATACGGTCAGCCTGTGCGCTTTTTTTGTTCTCATAAAAACGCATACGTAAACGAAACCGCTGTTCTGTCAGGATGATGACAAGTACGATCAGAATAAGCAGTGATGCGAGCTGTGAAGCGGTTGACAGCGAGAACATGCCGAACCAGGTTTTATAAATTGCGGTGGTAAACGTATCGTAATTAAAAATGGATACAGCGCCGAAATCAGCCAGTGTTTCCATCAGCGCCAGCATGATTCCTGCAACAATCCAGGGGCGCGCCATTGGCAGTACCACTTTGAAAAAACCTTGCCGGCGATTGAAGCCAAGGGATTGGGCCACTTCCAGTAAACGTTTTCCCTGTGTCAGAAAAGCATCGCGTGAGAGTAAATAAACATAGGGGTAGAAGGCTAATGTCATTACGATGGCTACGCCCGACCCGCTGCGTATATCGGGAAACCAGAGTAAATCAGAGCCAAGCCAGCCACGTAAACTGGTTTGCACTGGCCCGGTATAGTCAAATATGCCGAGAGCGACAAATGCGATGACGTAAGCAGGGATTGCCAGTGGCAGAAACAGTGCCCAGGAAAAAAAACGATACCCCGGAAAAGCGTAAACCGAAGTAAACCAGGCCAGGCTGATTCCCAGGAACGACGTCCCCAATATCACCCCCAGCGAAAGCCACAGGGTATTTGTCAGCAGATTTGGCAGCGTGGTAGTGATCAAATGCTGCCAAATCGCTTCATCCGGTGACAGGAAGGAGGAAAAGACCACACATACCGGAACAAGAACCAGACTTGCTACCAGGAATGGAAAAATACGCCAGGCACGTCTGATTCTGTTCCCGGCTGCGAGACTGTAATGCGGCTGCGCAGCCGGCACTACAGTCGGTACAGTCGGGTTGGTGGAAGAAAAATTGTTTCTCAAACGGGTTTTACTCTAACGGTAGCCTGCACGATCCATCAACCGGACCGCGTCAGGTTGCAGCTCTCCTGCTTTTACAATACTTCTTGAGTCCTGTCTGAAGCTGCCCCAGCTGGTAAATGGCTCACCGTATGTGACTTTTGGATTGGCAGGGTATTCCATATTGAGATCTATGAACATTTTTTGTGCCTGTTCGGAAGAGAGGAATTCCAGTAGCCGGACAGCCGCCGCTTCATGCTTGCTGTAGTGCGTAACACCAGCACCGGAAATATTGACATGCACGCCGGTTGTAGCCTGGTTTGGCCAGAAAATTGCCAGTGGAAGTGCCGGATTTTCCCGCATCAATCGACCATAGTAGTAGGTATTAACCAAAGTCACGTCACAACGTCCTGCCGCAACAAATTCCAGGGCAAGCGTATCATCCGCAACCGGGTCCGTTGCCAGGTTGCTTACCCACCCTTTAACGATACGCTCGGTTTCGGCCTCGCCAAGTTCATCAATCATCATTGCAACCAGTGACTGGTTGTACACCTTCTTGGAAGAACGCAGACACAACCGATGCTTCCATTTCGGATCAGCCAGATCGGCGTAAGTTGATAATTCCTCAGGCTTTACTTTTTTGGTGTTATAGACAATGGTGCGGGCACGAACTGTCAATCCAAACCACAATCCCTGCGGATCACGCAAATTTGCAGGAATATTGGCTTCCAGGACGGGAGAGGTAACCGGCTTCAGTAAGCCGTTACGTGCGGCTTCCCACAAATTTCCGGCATCCACGGTAATGAGCACATCCGCAGGCGTCCTTTTACCTTCCGCAAGCAAACGGGTCAGTAATGCGCCTTCCTTATCCGTGGTGAATTTAACTGTAATTCCCGTTTCTTTGGTGAAGGCATCAAACAAAGGCTTGATCAGCTGTTCGATTCTTGATGAATAAACAATGATTTCTTCTGCCTGTGATGATAGGGGAGCTGCAAACAGAAAAGCAGCGAGTAGAAAACCACTGCACCAGCGGCCAGAACAACCGGAAATGAACGGAAGGGACATGATTTTGACTCCAGAAATTGAATAAACGAAATTAGTGTTCTCTTCAGTGGAGATGAAAGAGAGGAGGTTCAGGAGTCGCCACCCTGTCCGAAAATACGAATAAGCCAGTGCTGCGACAACATCCTGTAACAAGAATAATTATCAATCAGGATTTTTGTCAAGATAAAATACTAAACTGACAGGCGATATGTTTGCCTACTCATCCTGTAAACGTACTGCAAGAACATCACATTTTGCGTAATGCAGTACGCTGCTGGCTGTGGAACCCAGCAGCAGCGCAAGCCCGTGCCTGCCATGCGAACCGACCACGATCAGGTCAGCGTTTTCCTGTCCGGCAATACGGATAATTTCCTTTCCGGGTTCTCCCCAGATCAGCCAGCGCCGCGCAGAATCAATACCTAGCATATCGCCCGCCCGGTTCAATTTTTGTTTTTCAGTTTCCAGCATGGTGTTGGTTACTTCCGTATCTGGCGGGATAACTGTGCCATAAGGTGTATCAGGCATGGGAATATTATCCAACACATGAATCAGGCTTAGCTTTGCACCCGTCAGCAGTTCAAGATCCCTAACCTTCTGAATGATCTGATCGTCTTCGGGTAAAAAATCTATGGCAAGCAGAATATGCTGGTAAACAGACATGGTTTTTTCCTGGCAAGTTGATAAAAGCAGTTAAACAGCTGCATTTTGGCTACGGTCTTTGCAGATAGGCTGAAAGAAAGTCAGCAATACGTGTTTCGTAGCTTTTACCCGCAAAGGTATGCATATTATAGTGGCCGGCACCTTCGACAATCCAAAGCTCCCTGGGGGGCAGGGCTGCATCATACAAGCGTTTCACTTCGGACCGGGTGGTATGTCTGTCAAGCGTGCCTGAAATAAATAATACCGGAATGGCAAGATTACCAATCCGATCAATTGGATTCAGCTGATCAACCGGTAAATCAAGCAAAAAGGAGAAATACGGGAGCAGCAGAAACTGAAGGTATTCCCCTGCTTCTCCCAGATGCAGCCTGAGCCGGTTTGTGACGGCTTCAGTAAATGTCGGGTGCAAAGATTCGAGTATCATGGCATCAAGTCTCAGTGGCGGATTAGCCAGTACGATTGCAGCCGCACCCAGTGTAACGCCGATAGCGCCGATACGATCATGAGGAAAAGTATCCCGGAGGTAGTTCACTGCCGCTGCGACATCCGCTGATTCACGTGCACCAAAAGTAATGCGATCCCCCGGTGTTTCTCCATGTGCCTGTAAATCTATCATCAGTACATGGTAGCCCTGGCTGTTGAGAAATCTCCCCCGGCCAAGCATTTCGAGGCGATTGCTGCGAATGGAATGCACCAGCAGAACAGCACCGTGCCCGCTTGTTCCACGTGCCAGCCAGCCATGTACAACATAATTCCGGTTAACAGGAATCCGGACGGTTTCTACCGGGAAATCCGGCTGTAAAGTCTCAACAGCGGTGGGGGCGGACCCTGTTACGATTTCACCCAATATAACGACTGTGATACTGATGACTGCCAATACCGAGACAGATTGAATCAATATCCAGCGAATTATCCGGTTATACATCGCAAGTTATGATAGTTAAAAACCGGGAAATGTTACCAGCTGGCCATGAGGCTGTTTTCCGGGCATCTCTGAAAATCCGGTTGTGCAAAATGGTGTTTATGCATTGATTAATAAGGGTAAAGTTTTTAAAGGAATTCTTTGTTTAAAGTTCTGCTCCAGTTAGCCGAAAAGAACATTTTTAGGTCTCAATAATCTGAAGGCAAAGTTTGAAGACAACGAAGCGCAAGTTCGAAGAGCCATCTAATAATGGATTATTTGAGTTAAGCTCTCTCCTGCCCCTCAACAAATCGAGCAAACATGCCTGATTTTAATCACCTCACAGACAAGCAGTTTCTCGCCGTTGTATCTGTACTGATGCTCGCCAGCATAAGTCTGGCCGGATGTGTAACAGATCAGCAACGTAAACCCCTGGTATCAGGTCAGTCAGCCAGTCGTGAACCGGAGGCTGCAAAAACGAATGGTACCGAGGTTATTCCGATTCCGGAAAAATTACCACGTCAGCGGATCTACCGTGATGAAATCATAGCGCTGAAACAGAAACTCGCTGAAAAGGACGAGCTGATTCGCAGCCTGAATGCTCGCGAGCAGGGGCAGGCACAAGCGCTGCAGGAAACTGCCAGTGAAATCAGTCGTACCAAGAGCAAACTGCATCGGTTAGCGACACAGCCGGATGCTGCTTCAAAAATTGCTGAAGTGGAAGTCGCGATCAGCGCAGCCAAACAGGCAGGTCTGAATGAAGCTGATTCTGTATTGCAACGCCTGGCACAGCATTTGCTGAATGCGGCAACGGTTGCATATCAGCAAAAAGACTACAGCACCGCGATGAATTATGCAGCTCAATCAGGTGAGCTGATCGATGCGATAGTCAACCCTGCCAGAAAATCAGCAGATGCTCAGGATGCCACAGTGGTTTTTCATGTCTTAATCCCGGTATATATGGCACATGCCACTTACCTGCAGGCAGACCCGGACAGCCACTCCAGGGCGATTACCCTTCTGGAAAAAAATACCCCTTTGACTGCAGTTGCATATAACGGCAGCTGGCTGCGCGTGCAAACCGGGGATGCACTGTCCGGCTGGATTCAAAGCCGGTCAGTGGATGTTCGGGTGAATGGAGTGCAGCAGCGAGGTATATCAAATGACAGGTAGGCGAGCAGCAGACACCATGCAGCGCCGTGATTTATCCGAAAAACCGGTTTTCAGAAGTATTCCGGCCGAGCTGCGAACCATGCCACCGGCAGCTTCTCAAATCAAATCATCTTGAAGCGGATCAAAAGAAAAGTAATTATTGATTGTTTTTCAGTTTCTTTTGTTACAGTATCTCCCCGTTACTTCAACATACATAAAGGTAATTTCATGAACAAGAACAAAGTTATAGCGGTATTGATAGCAGGATTTATCACTTCCGGATGCGCTGATATGAGCGGAACCCAGAAAGGTACTGGTACAGGTGCATTGATCGGTGCCGGGACGGGGGCCGCTATAGGCGCACTGGCCGGGGGCGGTAAAGGTGCTGCTATTGGGGCGGGTGCCGGTGCGGCACTGGGCGCAGGTGCCGGTTACCTGTGGTCTAAACGAATGGAAGAACAAAAAGCACAGATGGAAAGTGCCACTGCCGGTACGGGTGTCGTAGTCTCGCAAACACCGGATAATCGTCTGATGTTAAACATTCCCAGTGATATTTCCTTTGATTCAGGAAGTGCACGAATTAAACCGGATTTTCGTCCGATTCTCGACAGCTTTGCTACCAGCCTGTTGAATAATCCCGGCACGCAGGTAACGATTACCGGTCACACCGACAGCACGGGCAGCGATACTGTCAACAATCCGTTATCAGTCAATCGTGCTGCAAGCACGCGTGAATACCTGGTTGGCCGGGGGGTTCCTTTCCAGCGTATCCAGATCGATGGCCGTGGTTCACATCAGCCGGTCGCCTCTAATGACACTGCTGCAGGCCGGGCAAAAAATCGCCGGGTGGAGATTTATGTTTCAGAAACACGTGCCGGTACAACCCAATAAACTGATTGAAAAAGTGATCAATACTCATGGCTGATACAGAAAATACCAACAAGGAAAAGTGGGAACATGAAACACTGCGAGAACTGGTGTTTGCCTCGTTGAAGGAACAAAGAAAAGCTCGCAACTGGGGTATTTTTTTTCGTTTGCTGACTTTTTCCTATTTGTTTGCGCTGCTCTTCTGGGGGCTGGGCTGGCTGGATACCGAGGTGGCCGGCGGCTCAGGCAAGCACACTGCATTGGTGGACCTGCGCGGTGAAATCACACCTGACAGTTTGAACAGCGCGGAAAATGTGAATGAAGGGCTAAAAAAAGCATTCGAAGACCGTAATACAGCCGGGGTGGTATTACGAATTAACAGCCCGGGAGGAAGCCCGGTTCAGGCAGGCAGTATCAACGATGAAATACGTCGGTTGAGAGCACTGTACCGGGATATTCCGTTATACGTGGTGGTCGAAGATATCTGCGCTTCCGGAGGGTATTATGTTGCGGCGGCGGCTGATAAAATTTTTGTAGATAAGGCCAGCATCGTAGGGTCAATCGGTGTGTTAATGGACGGATTCGGATTCACTGGCACACTTGAAAAACTGGGGGTGGAACGTCGCCTTCTGACAGCGGGTGAAAATAAGGGGTTCCTCGATCCTTTCTCTCCATCTGATCCGGTACAAAGAGAGCATGCAAAAAAAATGCTGGCTGAAATTCACCAGCAGTTTATTCAGGTGGTCAAGAGCGGCAGGAAAGATCGTTTGCAGGATAACCCTGAAATTTTCAGCGGTATGGTGTGGACTGGCGCCAAAAGCATCGAGCTTGGGCTGGCCGATGGCCTGGGTAACGCGGATTATGTTGCCCGGGAAGTTATCCAGGCTGAACGTATCGTTGATTTTACAGTTCAGGAAGGGCTTGCAGAACGCTTTGCCAAGCGGGTTGGCCGGGTGGCAACAGAATTCCTCTCTGAATCCAGATTCACATGGTTTATGCGGTAAGCCGCAATTTGTCCGCGGCACCGGGTTCCGGTTATGCCGGAGTGACCGGCGTCGCGGGCGGGTTGTGTTCTGATCAGCATTTTCACACCGTGGCTCTGCATCGCACTTCTTGCCTCACCCTGCACAACCGGATTTAGAAACCCGGCACAGAAATCTGGCATGACAATCTTTTCAGGGCCGGCTATTTCTCCCGCAGCCGGGTTCGCAAACGGGAAATGGCCTGAGTATGTAACTGGCAGATACGTGACTCGCTTACCCCCAGCACTGTCCCGATTTCACGTAAATTCATTTCCTGTTCGTAATACATACCCATTACCAGCTTTTCCTTGGCCGGCAATTTTTCGATGGCATCGACCAGCAGCTCCCTCAGATTCTTCTCCAGCAGCTGATCCAGCGGTTCATTACTTTGATCGCCGCACAGACGATCGAGAAAATGATCTTCCTCGTCTACCTGAAAATCCTCGTAATAGATTAATTGCCCGCCACCCGCTTCCTGCAGCATTTCCTGATATTCAATCAGCGGTAAATTCATTTCATCCGCAATTTCCTTCTCGCTGGGCGGGTAACCGAGACGTTGTTCCAGCGAGCGCATAGCTGTTTCTATCTGGCGCATTTTTTTGCGCAGGCTGCGCGGCAACCAGTCAGCTTCTCTCAGTTCATCCAGAATCGAGCCACGAATCCGCTGGGCGGCATAGCTTTCAAACTGGCGGCCATAGGAGCCCTCATAACGGTTGATTGCATCCATCAGGCCAATCATTCCTGCCTGAATCAGATCATCCACCTGAACACTGGCTGGCAATCTGGCCATCATGTGATGGGCTATCCGCTTGACCAGAGGGGTATATTCCGTGATGAACTGATCTTTATTTACGATGCCTGTTTCGGTGTACATAAAAACTACCTCACACTGTAAATTCCGCTGCATCAAGATGACTGGTACGAATCAGCCTGCGCATGAAATTTTCCACGCCATCGTTATCTGTCCAGTGCCCTGCACACCGCATCAGCTTTTCAGCCAGCTGGCGGTAACCTGCAGCCGAATCCGATGCCGGGAAAATTTCCACTACCGGCTGACAAAGCCGGGTTGATCGATGCAGCTTGTCATCAAACAAAATACACCCCATCCATTCCAGCCGGACTGTCAGATTCTTTTGTGCAACGCTGGCAATATTCTCGAATATCTCGCGCCCCCTGCTTTCTGACTGCACCTTGTTGACCAGTACCAGAAAATCCCGCCGGGCATATTCTTTACTGATGAGTTTAATCAGTGCATAGGCATCTGTAATTGCCTGACCTGAGCCGGACAGTACAATCAGTACCTGCTGAGAGGCCAGGCTCAGCGGAACGACCCGGCTGCCCCGACCGATTGCGGTATCAATCAGCACCGCGTCCACTGTCTGTGACAGCTCGCTAAAGCATTCAATCAGCCGTTCCTGATCAGCGGGTGCAAGCTTTGCCAGCGAATGAATTCCACGCATTGCCGTCAGAACCATCACCCCTTCCGGCCCTTGGGTCATTACCTGTTCAAGTGTTTTATCCCGGTTGATCACGTGCAGTAAATCGTAGCGTGCACAAAGGCCAAGATTGGCGTTGACGTCCTTGTGGCGCGGATTTTCATCCAGGATCAGTACGCGCTTGCCCATTTTTGCCAGTGCAGTTGCCAGATTAATAACCGAACAGGTTTTACCTACGCCCGATCGCCCGCCCACTACGGCAAACACACGTACGCCGGTATTTGATTCCAGTGCAGTCAGCTCACGTAAACCGGATGCCTGATCCCGGTTAGCGCAAATCATGATTGGCCCCGATACGCGTTTTTTGTCTGGCGGTTGATGGATCCGCAGAATTTCCCGCCATAATCAGTGCAAACTCGGGGTCCTGCAGTGAGAAAGGCGAGTTTTCTGCTGAAGGTTTGAAAATACGGTGTAACAGGTAGCGGGAATTGGCCTCGTGTAAATCTTCCGGAACCTTCTGGCCGTTGGTTACGTAATGCAGCACCAGTTTGCGCCGGATTACCGCATCCAGCGCCACACCCAGGCTCGCTGCTTCATCCACTTTGGTGATGATGCAACCATGAATACCGTGCTGCTGATAGGCGGAAATGACTTCATCCAGTGTGTCGCCACTGCTGGTGGCATTGAGTAACAGCAGGTGTTTTATTTCCGTGCCGCACTGGCTCAGCATGGTGATTTGTTCGGCCAGCATCTGGTCGCGCTGGCTCATGCCAACAGTATCAATCAGCACCATGTGCTTGCCGCGCAACTCATGCAGCATCAGCTGCAGATCGTCGATATCCTTGATGCTGCGTACCGATATACCTAGTAATTTGCCGTAAATGCGCAGCTGCTCATGTCCGCCAATACGGTAGCTGTCGGTGGTCAACAGTGCCACCTTGTCAGCACCATGACGGACGACAGCACGTGCGGCAAGTTTTGCCGTGGTCGTTGTTTTACCAACACCGGTTGGCCCAATCAGCGCATAAATCCCGCCCTGTTCAATAATTTCATCACCGGTGGTCGTCCGTAAATTCAGCGTAAGCAACGCAATGGTCCGCTTTATGCTTTGTTCAAAATCACGGTCAGCCGGCAGCTTTTCCAGCAAATGCCGTGACAGCTGCGGACTGAAACCTGCACTCAGCAGGGTGCGCAATACTTTCGTACTGCCCGGATCACGCTGGGAAAAGCTGCTCCAGCCGATGGTGGTTAACTGCTCTTCCAGCATCTGTTTCATGGACTGAATTTCCTGGATGATGCTGATGCTTTGGCTGTTTACCATCGCCGGAAGTGGCTCTGCCTGCTTTTGTATGGAAGGTGCCGGTTCTTTTTCAGCTGCCGGTTTTTGTTTAATCGCAGCAGCCGTTTTATTTACCGGTTTATTTACAGGTGTGGTGACAGGTGCTACTGGCGGTGTCTCACCGGCCAGACTGGAAATATCCTTGCCTGACAGTGCCAGGATTTCGATGCCACCCGGTACCTGTTTGTTTGACAGAATCACGGCGTCTGCGCCCAATTCATCCTTAACCTTACGCAACACCTCATGGGAAGTGGCGGCCAAAAATTTTCGTACTTTCATTTTTTGTTACCCCCAATGATCGATATAAATTTTATTTTTCTGGTATCCGGAATCTCGGAATGGGCCAGTACCCTCAACTGAGGCAGTGAACGGCGCAGGAAGCGGGACAGCAGCAGGCGGATTGCATCCGGCACCACCAGCACAGCCGGCAATCCAAGCTGTTCCAGTCGCTGGACTGCGCTGGCTGTTTCCCGGGTCAGCGTATCGGCCAGACCGGGCTCGATACCGCCACCTGCTACTGGATCAGATTGAACCACTTGCAGCAGAATGGCTTCCAGCGCAGGTTGCAGGCTCATAACCTGCATTTCTGCACCAGACGGAAAACATTGCTCCACGATAACCCGTCCCAGTGCCACTCTCACCAGGGCCAGCAGCTCGCTGATATCCTGAGTCCGCCCGGCGTGTTCGGTCAGCGTATCGATAATGGTGCGCATGTCACGGATGTTGACGCCTTCTTCCAGTAAATGCTGCAAGATTTTCTGTACCGTTGCCAAAGGCAGCAGCTTGGGAATCAGATCATCCGCCAGCTTGGGTGAGCGCTGGCCCAGATGGTCGAGCAGTTTTTGCAACTCCTCCCGCCCGAGCAGTTCGGAGGCATGCATGCGGATCAGGTGATTCAGGTGAGTAGTGACGACGGTACTGGCATCGACCACGGTATAGCCGCTGGTTTGTGCCAGTTCGCGCTGCTCTGTTTCGATCCAGACAGCAGGCAGCCCGAATGCCGGATCTTCAGTGTTGTTACCCGGCAGCGCCATGGTGACCTGGCCGGGGTTAATTGCCAGAAGCATGCCGTTATAGGATTCTCCCTGACCAATTTCCGAGCCTTTCATCGTGATGCGGTAGCTGTTGGGACGCAGTTCCAGGTTATCGCGGATATGCACTACCGGTGGCAGAAAACCGATTTCCTGTGCAAATTTCTTGCGTATACCGTTGATGCGCTTGAGTAAATCACCCTGACGCTGCTTATCAACCAGCGGGATCAGACGGTAGCCCACTTCCAGCCCGATCGTGTCCACCTGTACCACGTCCTCCCAGCTGGCATCCAGTGCTTCGCTAGTGACAACTTCCGATTCTTCCGGTTTGGATTCCGGCAAAGCAGTGCGTCTGGATACATAGTAAGCAATCATCCCGATGCCTCCCGCCAGCAGTAGAAACACGAAATGCGGCATGCCCGGAACCAGTCCCAGTGCACCGAGAATACCGGCAGCCAGCCACAGCACCTGCGGCTTGTTAAGTAACTGGTTTACAAATTGCTGGCCGAGATCTTCATCGGTACTGACACGGCTGACCATCAGGCCTGCTGCCGTAGAGATGATCAGTGCCGGGATCTGGGCCACAAGACCGTCACCAATCGTCAGCAGCGTGTAGTTTTTGGCAGCGTCGCCAATGTTCAGATCATGCTGCAGTACACCTACGATCAGGCCACCAATAACAGTAATCAGCATGATCAGAATGCCGGCAACAGCATCGCCGCGTACGAACTTGCTGGCACCGTCCATTGAACCGTAGAAATCGGCTTCCTGGGAAACCCGTTCGCGCCGCTTGCGTGCCTCATCTTCCCGGATCAGACCGGCATTGAGATCAGCATCAATCGCCATCTGTTTTCCCGGGATGGCGTCCAGGGTGAAGCGGGCGCTGACTTCAGCAATACGCCCGGCACCCTTGGTGATGACAACAAAATTAATCACCACTAGGATGATAAATACCACCAGGCCCACTGTGTAGTTGCCCCCTACCAGAAAATGACCGAATGCCTCGATGACTTTGCCGGCAGCATCCGGTCCGGTATGGCCGTGCATCAGCACTACCCGGGTGGAGGCCACATTCAGAGAAAGCCGCAGCAGGGTTGTGATCAGCAGAACGGTAGGAAAAACTGCGAATTCGAGTGCATCGCGCGAGTAGAGGCTCACCAGCAGCACGATTACCGCCAGCGCGATATTGAAGGTAAACAGTACATCCAGCACAAAGGGTGGCAGAGGCAATACCATCATCGACAGGATCATGATGATCAGCGCCGGCCCTGCCAGACTTTGCATCTGGCCGCCGCGCACCAGCCCGGCTAAAGACAGAATATTATTCATTCAATATCCACTCTGATAATGATTATGTACTGGCCGGGCAAATTACTGTCCGGCCTGATCCATTCCTTCCGGTATTGCGATTTCCGATGGCAGCTGCGGTGCAGTGCCGCCCGCGGTCTGATACTGTTTCAACTGAAAAACGTAAGCCAGCACGTGTGCCACAGCGGTATAAAGTGTTTCAGGAATCTCTGAATCCAGCTCCACGTGGTGATACAGCGCGCGCGCCAGTGGCGGCACTTCAAGTACCGGGATATGGTTCTCTTTTGCCAGCTCGCGAATTCGTGCTGCAATCAGTTGAGTGCCTTTTGCCACTACTTTCGGTGCACGCATCGAGCCATCCTGATATTTCAGAGCAATGGCATAATGCGTCGGGTTGGTAACCACCACGTCCGCTTTGGGCACTTCCGCCATCATGCGCCGGCGTGCCATCTGACGCTGCATGTTGCGGATGCGTCCCTTGACTTGCGGATCGCCATCATCTTCCTTGGCTTCCTTGCGCAACTCTTCTTTGGACATCCGCAACTGGCGGGTGTGATTCCAGAGCTGGAAGGGCACATCAATCGCGACGATCAGCAGCATGGCACCGACAATCAGTACAAAAGTCAGGATAATCAGTTTTCCCACGCTGATCAGACCGATGTCCAGCGGCATGCCTGTCAGATCAAGCACGTCCTGTTTGTGATTCCAGATCACCATGGCGGCGACGCCACCAATGACAGACGCCTTGGCGATGGCCTTGACCAGCTCAACCAGTCCACGCGATGAAAATACTCTTTTAAGCCCATTGACCGGATTAAGACGCTTGAAATCCGGCAGCAATGCCTTGGAGCTGAACAGCCACCCGCTGAGCAGCATGGGTGCTGCAAATGCAACGATAATCAGCCATCCAAACAGAGGAGCCATGGCCAATAATCCATCGAGTGCCAGCTGAAACAGCCGGGGCAGTAACCGTGCCGGATTGAAAGCCACCTCCTGCTCCATGCGCAGGCCATTTTCCAGAATGGCAGACAGTTTCTGCATGAGCAGGGAACCGGTTACCCATAAACCGCCGGAGGCTGCAATCAGCATGGTGAACGTGGTCAATTCCTGCGAACGTGGCACCTGCCCTTCTTCTCTGGCTTTCTCCAGACGTTTGGGCGAGGCCGGTTCAGTGCGTTCAAGATCGCTATCGTCTGCCATGGCGGATTCCTTTCAATGAGACGGAATTATCCGTGCCTGCCCGGAATGTGATGCGGCAAACAAGCGAGGATTTAGGCTGCTAATCGGGTGATCCCGGAGAAAATATGACAGGATTTAACAAAGACAGACACAATCCGGGCTGTGATTAACCTGAAGCGGCTGGTTGATTTCCGGAAGAGATCGGGGGGAATTTTCTGACGCCCCAAACAGGCTGAATTGCTGCTGCCCGGGGTGATTTTAGGAAAAACGGGACAATGTCAACAGGAAAGCATGCTTTCCTGAAGAAATTAAGCCCAATCCGGCCGCGATTACCGTTGTGCTGCAGAATTTATTGAAAATATCGGGTTATTCAGGTGCCTGGCAGGGAATATGCGATTCTTTATTTTTCATTTATTTCAGGCAACCAGCGCTTCCAGTGGGGGCGTGTAAGGTAATCCGAAAGCTTCAGCAACTGCCGGGTGTGTCACCTGTCCATGGTGTGTATTGAGACCATTTAGCAGTGCCTGATTATTGCGCAAGGCTGCCAGGCCATCATTTGCCAGTGTGGCGACATAGCTGGCAGTCTGGTTGTTCAGTGCAAACGTGCTGGTGCGTGGTACCGCACCGGGCATATTGGCCACGCAGTAATGCAATACCCCGTCAACTTCGAAAACCGGGTGGCTGTGCGTGGTAGGCCGGGTAGTTTCCACACATCCTCCCTGATCGACTGCTACATCGACAATCACTGAACCGCTGCGCATTTTCGGCAGCATTTCTCTTGTGATTAGCCAGGGTGACCGCCCGCCGGGGATCAGGATTGCGCCAATGATCAGATCGGCTTCGTAAACGGCCTGACGTACATTGATGGCATCGCAGTAACGGGTTTGCAGCCGTCCGGAAAAGCGGTCATCCAGTGCTTTCAGGCGATCATGGTTAATATCCAGCGCTGTTACTGCTGCGCCCATACCGGCGGCGACTGTCGCGGCATTGGCACCGACCACACCGGCCCCCAGAATAACGACATTAGCCGGTGCAACGCCCGGAACACCTCCCATCAGAACGCCTCGGCCACCCTGTGTTTTCAGCAGATAGGTTGCGCCAATCTGTACTGCCATACGTCCTGCCACTTCGCTCATGGGTGTCAGTAACGGAAGTGCGCCTGATGCTGTCTGTACGGTTTCATAGGCTATTGCGCTGGTACCGCTGGTGAGCAGCTTTTCTGTCAGGATTCTGTTTGAGGCCAGGTGCAGGTAAGTGAACAGCAGTAAATCTTTTCGCAGATATTGATACTCCGATTCGGTCGGTTCCTTTACCTTGACCACCAGCTCCGCTGCCCAGGTGTCTTCAGCCTGTTTCACAATTTCCGCCCCGGCATCACGATAATCCTGATCAGAAATGACGCTGCCTGCACCTGCTCCGGTTTCGACCAGAATACGATGGCCGCGACCAATCAGTGTGTGCACGCTGCCTGGTGTCAGCCCGACCCGGTATTCATCTGCTTTTGTTTCTTTGGGTAATCCAATAATCATTTACGCCCTAAGCCTTTCATTTGATTTTGATGATTAAGCTGCAAATACGCCAATTCTGATGTTTATTTTTAATGTTTATGCCAGTTCCACCCATACTGGTGCATGATCGGACGGGCGTTCCAGTTTTCTGGGGGTTTTATCCACCTGCCAGGCAGTACAGCGATCTGCCATTTCACGGCTCAACAGAATGTGGTCAATGCGTAACCCCCGGTTTCGGCGGAAAGCCATCATGCGATAATCCCACCAGGTGTAGGTTTTTTCCGGCTGTTCAAACAGGCTAAAACTGTCAACAAAGCCTGTGTCCAGCAATCCGCGAAATGCCTGCCGCTCGGGTTCGCTGCACAACACTTGCCCTCGCCAGGCTTCAGGATCATAAACATCGCGATCTTCCGGAGCAATATTGAAATCGCCCAGCAAGGCCACCTGGCCGTAACGTGCCTGTTCCTGCTGCAGAAAATGGTGTAACCGGGATAGCCATTCCAGCTTGTAAGTGTATTTTTCCGAATCGACATGTTCGCCATTTGGCACGTAAGCGCAAATGATGCGCAAGTCTCCATAGGTGGCTGCAATCAGCCTTTTCTGCACATCGTCCGGGCCGGGCAAAGCAGTACAGACATCACTCCCGGCTTCCTTACTCAGCAGGGCAACACCGTTGTAGGTTTTTTGCCCGATAAAGGTTGAGTGGTAGCCTGCCTGTGCAATGTCATCCATCGGAAAAAACTCGTCCTGAAGCTTGGTTTCCTGCAGGCATAACACATCCGGCTGATTGAGGTTCAGCCAGTTGATCACCTGTGGCAGGCGAACCTTGAGCGAATTCACATTCCAGGTAGCAATTTTCATGATTTGTTCTGATTGTTACTCAAATAACCGGGCTGAAAATACTATCATCAATTCCAGCAGTTACATGACTGGATAGGGGTGTGATAAGTAAACTGCAGCAGAATAGCAGCTATAATGGCGGCCCTTGTTAAACGGAGATGGAAATGAAAAAAACGATCGGGTTGTTGGCGGTTTCTGCAGTAATCGGACTGACAGGCTGTGCAAAAACGGATACTTACACACCACCTGCCAACGCCAGTGGCGAGGATATTTTTTATGCGAACTGTACGAAATGTCATAAACCGGAAACAGATGGCAAGGTGATGGCCTTGAGTTCCAAGATGGCCACTAAAGAAGCCATTATCGAGAAGGTGAATAAAGGTGGAATGACAATGAGTTCTTTCCCCAACATTACCGGAGAACCGGCGCAGCGTCTGGCTGAATTTATTCTGGCAAACAGCAGAACCAAATAATTTCCAGCCGGGAAACCGACTGCGGAATTGCTGATTCCACCTTCTGCTGAAAGTGGAATCAGTCCAGCCGTTCGATTGTCATGCGCCGGGGAATACTTACAGGCCACTGCAGTTGTTCCCGAATGACACCAGCAAAAGCTTCAGCATTATCGGGCTCGCCATGAACGACAAATGTTTTCAGGGGCGGCCGGTGGAATCCCTTTAACCAGTTGAGCAACTCCTGCTGATCCGCGTGGGCGGAGAGTCCGCCAACAGTATGAATCGATGCGCGCACAGGGATTTGTTCACCAAAAATACGCACATTTTTGTTGCCATCCACCAGCTTGCGACCCAATGTTTCTGCCGCCTGAAAGCCGGTAAACAAAATACTGCATTCGGGCCTGGGCAGATTGTATTTCAGGTGATATTTAATACGCCCGGCATTACACATACCGCTGGCGGAGATAATAATTGCACCGGATCGTATGTGATTGAGCCGGATTGAGTCCTCAATTTCCTGTGTGAGATGGATGTGCAGGTTTTCATTGTGCTGATCGTGCCAGTTCAGCGCATTGATGGTTTCCCTGTCGAGTAATTCCCTGTGGCTGAGCGTAATTTCTGTAACAGCCAGGGCCATGGGTGAATCCACATAAACCTCCATGGTGCCCAGTCGTCCCTGTCGCTGCAGATCGGCCAGCAGAAACAGCAGATCCTGAGTACGACCAACTGAAAAAGCCGGCACGATGATGTTGCCGCGGTTTTTCGTGAGCGTCCGGTTAATGATTTCCACCAGCTCATCACGTGTATCCTGCATGCTGCGGTGACAGCGGTTGCCGTAAGTGGATTCAACCAGCAGGTAATCAGCTTCCTGGATGAGCGTCGGATCGCGCACGATTGGATGACCTCGCTGTCCCAGATCGCCCGAGAAAACAATTTTTTTATGCTGCGGACCTGATTTCAGCCAGACCTCAATAATGGCTGATCCGATAATGTGCCCGGCATCGCGAAACTGGCAACGTACCGATGGATGTGGCTGACAGGGTTCATCGTAATTGATGCGGCGTATTTGTCTGAGAAAGGTTTCGGCCTGAGTAACCGTATAAAGCGGTGTATGTTTATGATTCAACGAGCGTTTATTACGCAACGCCGTTTTGGTATGCCATTCCGCTTCTTTTTCCTGAATATGGGCGCTGTCCCTCAGAATAACGGCGAGCAAATCAGCCGTGGCGCCAGTCATGTAGACAGGCCCCCGGAAGCCCAGTACAGCCAGGCGCGGCAATAATCCGGAATGATCCACATGTGCGTGGGTCAGTAAAACAAAATCGATTGTTTCGGGATTAAAGTCGATTGCAGTACTGTTTTTGTGATCGGCATCCCGCCCGCCCTGAAACATGCCGCAATCCACCAGGAAACGGACCTCTGCCGTTTCAACCAGATAGCATGACCCGGTGACTTCTCCTGCTGCACCCAGAAAAGTGATCTGCATGGGCGAGTTATATTTCATTGAGAATGTTCAGAATGGCCTGTGACATGAGTACCATTTCTTCTTCATTAATGATATACGGCGGCATAATGTAGACTGAATTTCCCATAGGGCGTATCAGAAGCTGATGCTTCAGCCCGGCCTGTGCAAACCGGTGTGTGAAATCCGGTTGGGGGTTTTCGACTTCAAAGGCCCAGATCATGCCGCAGTTACGAAAGTGTCTGACGCTCGGATGTGCCTGGACGGGCTGCAGGCATTGGTTGAGAAAACCGGCTTTGTGGCGGTTCATTTCGATCACGTTATCCTGCTCAATGATATCAAGTGTGGCCAGTGCAGCGCGGCAGGCAAGTGCATTGCCGGAGTGTGAATGTGAATGAAGAAAAGCCCGGCTGGCCTGGTCGTTATAGAACGTCTGGTAAACCGTATCATTGGTCAGAACAACGGATAATGGCAGATATCCGCCGCTCAACCCTTTGGCAAGACACATAAAATCCGGGGTGACAGCCGCCTGTTCGCAGGCAAACAGGGTGCCTGTCCGGCCGAATCCCACTGCGATTTCATCTGCAATCAGGTGAACCCGGTAGGTATTGCAGATTTCCCGTGCACGCTGCAGGTAAACCGGATGATACATTCCCATTCCGACGGCTCCCTGTACCAGTGGCTCCAGAATCAGCGCGGCTGTACTGGCATGATGCTCTGCAAGGTGTTTTTCCAGTTCAGCAGCAGCTCTCAGTGCATACGCTTCCGGCGTTTCTCCGGTTTCAGCAAAGCGCCAGTCAGGTGTGCGCACTACATGGGCGGGACGTAACAATGGTGCATAAACCTGCCGAAAAATCGGCACATCAGTGACCGATAATGCTCCCAGGGTTTCTCCGTGATAACCGTTTTGTAAATTAACAAATTGAGTCTTTTGAGGGAAACCGCTTTGCTGCCAGTAATGAAAACTCATTTTGAGTGCGATTTCATTGGCTGATGCGCCATCGCTGGCATAAAAACAGTGACTTAAATCACCTGGTGTTATGGTACTTAGCCGTGCTGACAACTCGACAACCGGTTCATGCGCCAGCCCGGCCAGCATGGCGTGTTCCAGCTTACCCAGCTGATCGATGATGGCGGCATTGATGCGGGGGTTGCAGTGTCCAAACAAATTAACCCACCATGAACTGATGGTATCCAGATACCGTTTCCCATCAGCATCATGTAACCAGATTCCTTTTCCTCTGGTAATCAGTACAGGGGGATAGGCTTCATGATGTTTCATTTGGGTACAGGGGTGCCAGACAGCGCACCGGTTATGCAAAGCTGATTTTTTATCGTTCACGGGCTTGAAATTCCTTATGACAGTCTCTATTATTAGCACTCACTGACGTTGAGTGCTAACAGTCCGTTTGCTTACACTCAACAGGTGCAGGTGCTTATTGGATCAAATAATAAAATTTCTAATCACTTTCGTTAATCATTGTAGGAGAAAAGGACTATGAATATCCGCCCTTTGCATGATCGTGTAATTGTCAAGCGACTGGAAGAAGAGCGCAAGACAGCATCCGGCATCGTCATTCCTGATACCGCGGCAGAAAAGCCGGATCAGGGTGAGATTATCGCCGTTGGCAAAGGAAAAGTGGGTGAAGATGGCAAAATCCGCGCACTGGAGGTCAAAGTTGGCGACAAGGTGCTGTTTGGAAAGTATGCCGGTCAAGCCGTGAAAATTAAGGGTGAAGAATTCCTGGTGATGCGTGAAGAAGACATCATGGGTGTGATTGAAGGTTAATGGATTATTAAATTAAATAACCAACTGAAATCGGGAGAAAAATATGGCAGCTAAAGAAGTGAGATTTGGTGATTCAGCACGTCATGCCGTGATCAATGGCGTAAACGTTCTGGCAGATGCAGTTAAAGTAACCCTGGGGCCCAAAGGCCGTAATGTCGTACTGGAGCGTTCATACGGCGCCCCGACCATCACCAAGGATGGTGTATCGGTTGCCAAAGAGATCGAGCTGAAAGACAAGTTCGAGAATATGGGTGCGCAAATGGTCAAGGAAGTCGCCAGTAAAACCTCGGATACCGCGGGCGATGGTACAACGACTGCAACGGTATTGGCACAGTCCATCGTCAAGGAAGGTATGCGCTATGTGGCTGCCGGAATGAATCCGATGGATCTGAAGCGTGGTATTGAAAAAGCAGTGGCTGTTGCGGTAGAGGAGCTGAAAAAACTGTCCAAACCCTGTTCCACCAGTAAGGAGATTGCCCAGGTAGGCAGCATTTCCGCCAACTCTGATACGGAAATCGGCAAGATTATTGCTGAAGCGATGGATAAGGTCGGTAAGGAAGGTGTGATTACCGTTGAAGACGGTTCCGGTCTGGAAAATGAGCTGGATGTTGTGGAGGGAATGCAGTTCGATCGCGGTTATCTTTCCCCTTACTTTGTCAGCAGTGCAGACAAGCAGATTGCGGCGCTGGAAAGTCCGTTCGTTCTGTTGCACGACAAAAAAATCTCCAACATCCGTGATCTTTTGCCGGTGCTGGAACAAGTGGCAAAAGCGGGCAAGCCTTTGCTGATTATTGCCGAAGATGTGGATGGTGAAGCGCTGGCTACGCTGGTAGTTAACAATATTCGCGGTATTCTCAAAACTTGCGCAGTTAAGGCGCCCGGTTTTGGTGATCGCCGTAAAGCCATGCTGGAAGATATTGCAGTCCTGACTGGTGGTACTGTGATTGCAGAAGAAGTCGGCTTATCACTGGAAAAAGCCCGCCTGGAAGATCTGGGTCAGGCAAAACGCATCGAAGTCGGCAAAGAAAACACCACCATTATTGATGGCGCAGGTGATGCCAAGACCATTGAAGCGCGCGTTGCTCAGATTCGTAAGCAGATTGAGGAAGCGACCAGCGATTACGATCGTGAAAAACTTCAGGAGCGCGTGGCCAAGCTGGCGGGTGGTGTTGCGCTGATCAAAGTCGGTGCAGCAACTGAAGTGGAAATGAAAGAGAAAAAAGCACGTGTTGAAGATGCTTTGCATGCAACCCGTGCAGCAGTTGAGGAAGGTATTGTTCCGGGAGGTGGTGTTGCATTGTTGCGTACTATTAATGCTGTCAGCAAGGCTAAGGGCGATAATCACGACCAGGATTCCGGCATCAAGATCGTTCTGCGTGCAATGGAAGAACCGCTGCGCCAAATCGTGACCAATTGCGGTGACGAGGCTTCCGTGGTTGTCAATAGAGTCAAGGAAGGCCAGGGTACCTTTGGCTACAATGCGTCAACCGGCGAATATGGTGACCTCGTTGCCATGGGTGTTCTGGATCCGACCAAAGTAACCCGCTCTGCTCTGCAGAATGCAGCATCAGTTGCCGGGCTGATCCTGACAACAGATGCTATGGTTGCCGAGATTCCGAAAGAAGATGCACCCGGAGCTGGCGCCGGTATGGGCGGTATGGGTGGCATGGGCGGTATGGACATGTAATCGACCACGACCGGTCTATCTGTTTGTAATCGGGAACCACAACGGATCGGTAGGCAAAATACCGGCCGTTGTGGTTTTTGGTTTTTTATCGATCGTGCTGGAAAACGCTATTGGATACTTTGAAAACATATTCGGGTGGCCGTAATTTACTTGCAGACAGGGTTATCCTGGTTACGGGCGCCGGACAGGGTATTGGACGTGCTGCTGCTCTGGCTTATGCGGAACACGGCGCCACAGTTATTCTTCATGGCCGTAAAACCGGGAAACTTGAACAGGTGTACGATGAAATCGAAGCGCTTGGCAAAGCTTCCGCAGTTATTTTACCGTTTGATTATGAGCAGGCAACAGAAGCTACTGTTGCCGAGCTGACTGAGGCGATTGCCTCTCAGCTCGGCAGGCTGGATGGTATTCTGCACAATGCCGCCTGGACTTATGGTCCGATGCCGCTTGCTTTTCATACATCTGAGCATTGGCAGACCATTATGGCAGTTAATCTGCTGGTGCCCGCCATGCTGACTCGTGCTTGCTTTCCATTGCTCAATGCATCTCCGGATGCCAGTGTGATCATGACAGGAGATACTCACGGCCAGGCTCCTGCCGCTTATTGGGGAGCTTTTGCAGTGGCGAAGGCAGGTGTTGAGGTGCTGGTTAAAATTCAGGCCGGGGAGTGGGAGATGTATCCGAATTTGCGGGTCAATGCATTGATCCCCGGTGCCGTAGATACACCACAGCGTACAAAAACGCACCCTGGCAGCAATAATCGTTTGTTGCCCAAACCGGCGGATTTGATGGAAACCTATCTTTTCCTGATGGGGCCGGATAGTGTCGGCATAACCGGCAAAACCTTCAGCGGTCAGAAGGAACAAGGCACATAGCGGGCAGGAAATCAGCGATGCCTGCTGGAAGAAGGTATAATCGGCCGCAAAAGGTTGTGGTGTGATCGGTTGCGTGGAAGTTCATATTGCAGCTATGCAGGTAGCAGTTTTGGCAGCAGGTGATCCTTTTTTTAAAAGGACACAGGTCTTGTCCCCGGAATAACCGGCGCGCGAAAGTGGCGGAATTGGCAGACGCACCAGATTTAGGTTCTGGCGCCGATGAGGTGTGGGGGTTCGAGTCCCCCCTTTCGCACCATGGAAAGGATCCGGCCAAATTGAGTGCAGCATGATCGTACCGCTTGTTTGATTAAAGTTACTTATCAGTTCAGGAAAACAGATGCAGACACAAGGGGAAGCCTCCAACCCGCTGGAGCGCATTATTGAACTTTCTGTTTCACGAGAAAAAGTTGAGGTTGAGGTAGGGGTACGACTGAAGCGCCTGGCTCCCAGGGTCAAGATTCAGGGATTCCGTCCGGGCAAGGTTCCGTTAAAAATGGTAATTCAGCAATACGGTCACCAGATCGAGCATGAAGTGCTGAGTGAGCTGTTGCAGCAGCAGTTTAGTGAGGTGGTTAATCAGGAAAAATATCGTGTTGCAGGTGTTCCGGATTTTGAATCTAAAAATTCGGGTGTAAGTGACGCAACAAGCTATGAGTTTCGTGCAACCTTTGAAATCTATCCTGATGTTGAATTGGGAGACTTAAGCTCAATTACGGTTAATAAACCGGCTTTACAGATCGGGGATGCTGAAATCCAGAAAACACTGGATATTCTGCGCAAACAGCGAGCCGCTTATGAACCAGCTGAGCGTCCGGCACAAACGGGTGACCGGGTTACTGTTGATTACCAGGGGCTGCTTGACGGAGAAGCTTTCCCCGGTGGGAAAGCGAGCAACTATAGCGTTATCCTTGGAGATGGACACCTGCTTGCTGATTTTGAATCAGCCATTCAAGGTATGACCGTGGGGCAGGAAAAAACATTTGATATGACTTTCCCTGCGGATTATCCGGGTAAAGATATTGCTGGAAAGAAGGTCAGTTTTACTGTCAGACTCAATCAACTCGAAGCTCCCAGGCTGCCGGAGGTTGATAGCGAATTTGCCAAAGCGTTAGGTATCCCGGAGGGGGATATTGATAGAATGCGATCGGAAATAAAGGCTAATCTTCAACGTGAAACGGCCCAGCGTATTCGTAACAGGCTCAAGGAACAAATCATGCAAGCCTTGCTGGATAAGGTTTCGATACAGGTTCCCAGAGTTCTGATCCGGCAGGAGGCGGATCGGCTGGTTGAGGAAATGCAAAGTACGCGTACTGCGCGCGGTCTTCATAAAGATCCGAATTTACAGCGGGACATGTTTCTGGAAAAAGCCGAGCGACGCGTCAGATTGGGTCTTATTTTATCCGAGCTAATTAATACGCACGAATTGGGTGTCAAGCCTGAACAGATTAAAAGTTTTATCGAAGAACATGCCCAGGGTTATGAAAATCCTGAGCAGGTTGTCAAATGGCATTACGCATCACCAGAGCGCCTTAAGGAAATTGAGCCGCTTGTACTGGAGGATAATGCCGTATTATGGTTGTTGGATAATGCAAAAGTTGTTGATCAGAATGTTACCTTTGACGAATTGATGGGACATACCTATGCAGTCAACAGTTGATCAGGAGAAAGGTGGATTGGATACGGCAGGGTTAGGTTTAATCCCCATGGTTATCGAAACCAGTGGCAGGGGGGAGCGCGCCTATGATATTTATTCGAGGCTGCTCAGGGAGAGGATTATTTTCCTCGTGGGACCTGTTACAGAATCTTCCGCCAATCTGGTGGTTGCCCAGCTTCTGTTTTTGGAATCTGAAAATTCAGAGAAAGATATTTTCCTGTATATCAATTCTCCCGGCGGTCTTGTGACAGCGGGTTTGGCTGTATATGACACCATGCAATTCATCAAGCCGGATGTCAGTACGCTTTGTATAGGCCAGGCGGCCAGTATGGGGGCGCTGTTACTGACAGCAGGTGCCAAAGGAAAGCGTTACTGTCTGCCAAATTCGCGTGTCATGATTCACCAGCCAATGGGCGGGTTTCAGGGGCAGGCATCCGATATAGAGATACATGCGAAGGAAATTCTGGCGCTGAAAAGCCGATTAAATGAAATTATGGCCAAACATACCGGTCAAACAGTCAAGGCTGTTGAGCGGGATACGGATCGTGACAATTTTCTTGGTGCAGAGGCTGCGGTAAAGTATGGTCTGGTGGATGCGGTATTGACCAGTAGAGAAGTAAAACAGAAATAAAACCAGATTGCCTTTTCTGTGTAACGGGCAAGGTTCGTTCGATGATTGCGGGGTGGAATGATGGCCGAAAAAACAAACGACGAAAAACTTTTGTATTGTTCTTTTTGTGGAAAGAGTCAGCGAGAGGTCAGGAAACTGATTGCCGGGCCCTCCGTATTCATTTGCGATGAATGTGTCGATCTTTGTAATGACATTATTCGTGAGGAAATTCAGGTTGATGAAACTGCCAAACTGACTAAAACCAGCCTGCCAACCCCCCATGAAATTTGCGAGACACTGGACCAGTATGTTATCGGGCAGGAGTCTGCAAAAAAAATACTTTCTGTTGCCGTCTACAATCACTACAAACGGTTAAAAAACCTGTCGAAGACCAGCAGCAGTGATGATATCGAGCTTTCCAAGAGCAATATTCTGCTGATAGGGCCCACTGGATCCGGTAAGACTTTGCTGGCGCAGACGCTGGCAAGGTTGCTGGATGTTCCGTTTGTTATTGCTGATGCAACAACACTGACAGAAGCCGGATATGTTGGTGAAGATGTTGAAAATATCATTCAGAAACTGCTGCAGAAATGTAACTACGATGTAGAAAAAGCGCAGCGTGGCATTGTATACATTGACGAGATAGACAAGATTTCGCGTAAATCGGATAACCCTTCCATTACACGTGATGTTTCAGGAGAAGGCGTGCAGCAGGCGCTTCTCAAGCTGATTGAGGGAACAACCGCCATGGTACCGCCCCAGGGCGGGCGTAAACACCCTAACCAGGAATTTGTCCAGATTGATACCACCAATATCCTCTTTATTTGCGGCGGGGCGTTTGACGGTATCGATAAAATTATTCGAGGACGTTCCGAGAAAAGCGGTATCGGGTTTGGTGCGGATGTCATCAATCAGAGTGACCGTAGAGAGCTGAATAAAATCTTGAGGGATATTGAGCCGGATGATCTGGTTAAATACGGCCTGATTCCGGAATTTGTTGGACGTTTGCCGGTAGTGGCCACATTAAGCGAACTGAATGAAGTGGCGCTGATTCAGATTCTGGTTGAACCTAAGAATGCCCTGATCAAACAGTACAGCAAGCTGTTTAATATGGAAGGCGGAGTTGAACTGGAGTTTCGTGAACAGGCTCTGGTGGCAATTTCCAGGAAAGCGCTTGCCCGTAAAACAGGTGCCCGCGGATTGCGCTCTGTACTTGAAGAAACGCTGCTGGACGTTATGTACGACCTGCCTTCAATTGAGAATGTTTCCAAGGTGGTTATTGAAAGCGGACCCAATGGTGATGAACTTCAGCCCATCATAATTTATGCGGAAAAACCCAAGCTGGCCAGGGGTTCGAAATAAATTTCCGTCTTTTATTGGAATTTAATTTTTTAACGGATGGTGGATACTTGCTCTTTCAGAATGTCACTATATCTTCGCCAAACCATGTTTCCCGCAAGGAATGAATGACATGACATCGGATATGATCGACACCAAAGAATCAGGTGAGCTGGATTTACCTTTGCTCCCGTTGCGGGATGTAGTTGTTTTTCCACATATGGTTATCCCGTTGTTTGTGGGACGTCCCAAATCCATTAAGGCTCTTGAGATTGCAACAGAAGCAGGAAAAAACATTCTGCTGGTTGCACAAAAATCAGCAGCCAAGGATGATCCTGCTCCTCAGGATCTTTACAAGGTCTGCTGTGTTTCAAGCATTTTGCAAATGCTGAAACTGCCGGATGGCACGGTTAAGGTGCTGGTCGAGGGAGGTTATCGGGCTGAAATTGAATTATTTAGTGATTCTGAAACTTCGTTTTCAGGGAGAGCTGTTCGCATCATCGCTGACGAAACAGATACTCCGGAAATTGAAGCATTACGGCGCGCACTCCTTTCTCAATTTGACCAGTACGTTAAATTAAATAAAAAAATTCCGTCGGAAATTCTTGCATCCCTGACCGGAATTGATGAAGCCGGGCGCCTGGCTGATACGATTGCTGCCTATCTGCCATTAAGATTGGAGCAAAAACAGGAAATTCTGGAGATTTTTGAAACTCAGCCGCGCCTGGAGCGTCTGCTTGGCTTGCTGGAAGCTGAGCTGGATATTCTCCAGGTGGAAAAACGCATTCGCGGCAGGGTAAAGCGCCAGATGGAAAAAAGTCAGCGTGATTATTATCTGAATGAGCAGGTAAAGGCCATTCAGAAGGAGCTGGGGGAAGGCGAAGATGGCGCTGATCTTGAGGAAATTGAAAGAAAAATAAAAGCAGCATCACTTCCTAAAGAAGCGCTTGCCAAAGCTGAGTCAGAGCTGAAAAAGCTGCGATTAATGTCTCCTATGTCAGCAGAGGCGACAGTCGTGCGGAATTATATCGATGCACTGGTTGCGCTGCCCTGGAAGCAAAAGACCAAAATCAGCAAGGAACTGAAACAAGCTGAACTGATCCTTGATGAAGATCATTACGGTCTGGAGAAAGTCAAGGAAAGGATTGTCGAATACCTTGCAGTGCAGCAGCGTGTTGCTAAATCCAAAGCCCCTATTCTTTGCCTTGTTGGTCCGCCTGGCGTTGGTAAAACTTCGCTGGGACGGTCCATTGCGCATGCCACAAATCGTAAGTTTGTCCGCATGTCTCTGGGAGGGATGCGTGATGAAGCTGAAATTCGCGGGCATCGCCGGACTTATATTGGTTCCATGCCCGGTAAGATTTTACAGAGTATGACGAAGGCAGGTGTCAAGAATCCATTGTTTTTGCTGGATGAAGTTGACAAGATGGGTATGGATTTCCGGGGAGATCCTTCATCAGCTTTGCTGGAAGTGCTTGACCCTGAGCAGAACAACACGTTTGTCGATCATTATATTGAAGTGGAATATGACCTTTCAGATGTCATGTTCGTTGCTACCGCAAATACACTTAATATCCCGCCTGCATTACTGGATCGCATGGAGGTTATTCGGCTTTCAGGCTATACCGAAGATGAAAAGCTGAATATCGCTAAACGCTATCTCCTGCCAAAACAGATGAAAGATCATGGCCTGGGTGAAAATGAATTATCCGTTTCAGAATCGGCGTTGCGTGACATTGCCCGCTACTACACGCGTGAAGCAGGCGTGCGCTCAATGGAAAGAGAAGTTTCTAAAATCTGCCGGAAAGTCGTCAAGACCCTGTTGATCAAAAAAGGCAAGGAAAAGATTATTGTTAATTCACGTAATCTCGATAAATATTTAGGTGTGCGCCGTTACGCCTATGGTGTGGCTGATGAAAAAAATCAGGTTGGCCAGGTTACCGGTCTGGCCTGGACGGAAGTGGGTGGGGAACTGCTCAGAATTGAGGCGGTAGTGCTGCCTGGTAAAGGGAAAACAATTACAACCGGTAAATTGGGCGAAGTCATGCAGGAATCCATTCAGGCTGCGTTATCTGTGGTCAGAAGCCGTTCCAGGGTTCTGGGGATACCTGATGATTTTTATCTGAAAAATGATATCCATATTCACCTGCCTGAGGGGGCCACGCCTAAGGATGGGCCCAGTGCCGGTATTGGTATTTGCCTGGCGATGGTATCAGCGCTAACTAATATCCCTGTCCGCGCATCTGTTGCGATGACGGGTGAAATTACGCTTAGAGGAGAAATTCTTCCAATTGGGGGGCTTAAGGAAAAGCTCCTGGCTGCGCATCGTGGCGGAATAAGTACCGTGCTGATTCCTGAAGATAATGTAAAGGATTTGAATGAAATCCCTGTAAACGTAAAAAACAGGCTGCATATCAGACCGGTGAAATGGATTGACCAGGTGCTGGATATTGCGTTGGAACACAAGCCGGAAATGCTGTCATCGGATATTTCCGGCCAGATTATTCCATCTCCCACTCCCTCTGAAGAAAGGGTAACGAGCACTCAATCAATCAAACACTGATTATTAGTTACCCGGAAAGTGAAGGGGTGCTTTGAGAAAATTTCGAAGTACCCTTTTTCTGTTTTTGAAGCAGCTTAAGCAAGGTTGGGTATCGCAATAGGATTTCCCCCTTATTTTTACAGTCAATCCGATAGTAAATTCCCCGCCCGCTTGATAGAATCCCTGCTTCAATCCTTAAAAAGAATCCCAAAGAATATTGATTGATTCACTCAACAGACGTAGTGAAATGGCAGCTGTTTGTTTTTAAAGTACCTGAGTGGCATCGTATTTTTCTGATGATTCTGGCTCTGATACAAACCGGTCATAAAAATACAAAGAGAGAGACCGGGTTCCGAAAGCCATGGACAAGATTTTTTATTCACATTTACTAGGAACCATAATGACTACAGAAAGCTTTCGTCCTGAGAAAAAAATTACTACATTTTATCCGCCCCAGCGTACCTTGTTGGGACCGGGGCCATCTGATACTCACCCACGGGTTTTATCCGCATTGGCACGCCCGACGCTGGGTCATCTTGATCCGGTATTTACCGAAATGATGGAAGAGATGAAAGGGCTGTTGCGGTATGTATTCCAGACAACTAATTTGTTGACTTTTCCTGTTTCCGGGCCAGGTTCGGTTGGGATGGAAATGTGTTTCGTCAACATGATCGTGCCCGGGGACAAGGTTATTGTTTGCAGAAATGGTGTCTTTGGTGGAAGGATGATCGAGAATGTTGAGCGCTGTGGCGGAATTCCCCTGGTAGTGGAAGATAAATGGGGTGAACCGGTTGATCCGCAGAAAGTGGAGGACATGCTGAAAAAAAATCCGGATGCCAGGATTATTGCATTCGTACATGCTGAAACTTCCACGGGAGTCCAGTCGGATGCAAAGACCATTGCCCAGATTGCGAGAAAGCATGATTGTCTTACGATCATGGATACGGTTACATCGCTGGGCGGGACACCTGTATATATGGACGGGTGGGATATTGATGCGATTTATTCCGGCAGCCAGAAGTGCTTGTCCTGCCCTCCGGGATTATCTCCGGTCAGTTTTTCGGAAAGGGTGGTAGACCTGGTCAAGAACCGTACTGAGAAAGTACACAGCTGGTTCATGGATATTAGCCTGCTGCTCGGTTATTGGGGAGCTTCCCGTACCTATCATCATACTGCGCCGACCAACTCTCTGTATGGATTGCATGAGTCGCTGGTGATGTTGTATGAAGAGGGGCTCGAGCGTTCCTGGGCAAGGCATCGCCGTAACCACGAAGCATTGAAAGCCGGGCTGAAAACACTGGGAATCGAATATGTTGTGGCTGAACCATACCGCTTGCCACAGTTGAATTCTATTCATGTTCCCGCCGGTGTTAATGAAAAGGAAGTGCGTCGCAGGCTGCTGGATGACTACAATCTGGAAATTGGTGCCGGGCTGGGTGATTTTGCAGGAAAAATCTGGCGAATCGGATTGATGGGTAATTCGAGCAAGATTGAGAAGGTTATATTCTGTCTGGACGCGCTGGAACAGGTACTGGCCGATTTAGGTATGAAAGTCGATAGAGGAGCGGCATCTTCTGCCGCGTATCAGTACTACGCCACGCGTTCTGTTTCAGCGTAATTAATCGAAAGTACAGCTGTATAAGCCGGGATGGCGAGTTTCTTCGGGGTATCTTGAAGAATTCGTCATCCTGGAAAAAAGAGCAGTACGTTAGCTTCACCGTTTCCGTTCATCTCCCGGAATGTTTCAGATAACCCGTACACCGGTTTTCTATTCTGTTTCTGCCGACAATTAGTAACGATCATCTGTATCTCTGGCGACCTTGTTGGCTGGCCCCATGAGTGGCGTTGCTGTTCGCTGCCCCCGCTCTCCCGAATTTCTTTCAACCCGGATACAAGATATGCCTATCACCAGACTGGAGCCATGTTCACTTGGTTTAACGATTGATCCTGATGCCCTGGAGTTTCCAGATACGTCAGCCCTGATTGATCAGCCACTTGACTGGATAGGCCAGGAACGTGCCAGACAGGCAACTTATTTCGGTCTGGAAATGGAGCATCCGGACTACAACCTTTTTGTGCTGGGTGAGACTGGCAGTGGCAGATCCTCCCTGTTGCGGCAGGCAATGACAGAGGTGGCCGCTCGTAAAGCACCTCCTCCCGATCTGTGCTACGTGCATAATTTTGCTGTGCCGGAGCGTCCTCTGGCCTTGCGTTTGCCGGCAGGCAAGGGAAGCTGGTTGCGACAGCAGCTTGCACAAGCTGCAGATCGTTTACTGCAGGAAATACCGGGGCGCTTTAATGAGAATGATTTTAAGGCGGAAATGAGCCAAATTGAAAAGCGCTTCAAGCTGGAAGAAGCGCATCATTTTGAAGAGCTCAGTACTTTTGCGGAGACATTGCATTTTGCGCTGCGACGTGAATCCGGGCGATTAGTGTTTACACTTCTGGGTGAATCCGGAAAGTTGCTGGCCGAAGAAGAAATACTGGCGTTACCGAAAGAGCAGAGAGCAGCCATTGATCAGGATGAGCAGTCACTACGCAGCGAAATTACATCGTATCTGCAAAAGATTCGTACTCTGGAACAAAGCCGGGATAAGGCATTTGCTGCACTATGCCAGAGCTGGATTGAGCCGTTGCTGGATCAGATACTGAATTGGGTGACAGAAGGGCTGGATCCATCTTTTTCTGATTACCCCAGGCTGGAACAGCATCTGCATAACATCAAACACGATATTCTCGAAAATCTGGATTTGTTCCAGCTGGCGGATGTCAGTGAAGATAAAAACCCGGGAGAGCTGAAGCTGTTATTTGAACGCTACCGGATTAATGTGGTGGTAGATAACCGGGACGAGCTTAGCGCGCCGGTTGTAATCGATGAGAACCCATCATTTAAATCACTGATTGGCAGCATCGGCTATCAGTCAGTGGAAGGTATGCTGGTTACGGATTTTACCCGCATTCGTGCAGGCAGCCTGCTGAAGGCGCACGGCGGTTTCCTGATGTTACATCTGGATGATTTGCTGGTTGATGCTTACTTGTGGGAGAAATTTTGCCGCTTGCTGCGTAATCACCTGTTACAGATTGAAGAGCCCTGGGTGGCCAATGTATCAGCACCGGTTGTACCAATTGAGCCAGAGGCTGTAAAAATTGATGTCAGGATTATCCTGATTGGTTCACGTGAGCAGTATTATGCAATTCAGGAAGAAAATCCTGAACTGGCACGGCGTTTCCGGATAAAAGTTGACTTTGCCGCTGCTTTTACAGCCAGCACGCAGGCTTATCGTGCTTTGTCTGTTTTTATTGCTCACATTTGTCAGCAGTCGTGTTTACCGCATTTTTCACGTGAGGCAGTGGCGTCGGTATTGAAAACCTGTCATAGAACAGCCGAAGATCAAAAGCGATTAAGTGCAAATTTCAGCCACACGGAAATGCTGGTTGTAGAAAGCGCGCTGCAGAGTAAAACGCGCGGGAGCCATGTTGTTGAAGTTCGGGATGTTACAACTGCACGCCAGGCCAGAACATTACGGCACAATTATCCGGATCAGTGTGCACAGGAAGCAATTGCCGACGGGGATGTAATTATTACCGTGCATGGTGAAAAAATCGGGCAGATTAATGGCTTGAGCCTGATTGAGATGGGGGATCACAGTTTCGGCATTCCAAGCCGTATCACAGCGCATACTTTTGCCGGGGAAGATGGCTTGCTTAATATTGAACGTGAAGTTGGCATGTCCGGACCGATTCACGACAAGGGCGTGTTTATTCTGCAAAATTTTTTATCTGCGCTGTTTCACCATAATGCACCACTGGCATTTAATGCTTCAGTGGTATTTGAGCAGGAATATTATGGGGTAGAGGGTGATTCTGCTTCCTGTGCGGAGTTGTATGCGTTACTGTCAGCTTTATCAGGGCTACCGTTCCGGCAGGGTATTGCCATCACCGGTGCGATTAACCAGTATGGCGAGATGCTTCCAATAGGGGGCGTTAATGAGAAGATTGAAGGTTTTTTCAGAGTTTGTGAATCAGCCGGGCTTGATGGTACGCAGGGGGTACTGATTCCGGATCGCAATTGCCGCCATCTCATGCTGGACGATGAGGTGGTGGATGCAGTATCGAAAGGCATGTTCCATATTTATGCCATTAGCCATATGCAGGAAGGTCTGGAACTGCTATCTGGTCTGCCGGCCGGAGTCAGCAGCGATACTGAATTGTATGAAATTGTCAATTATCCGCAGGATACGGTACTGGGTTACGCGCAGAAAACGTTACGTGCTTATCGTATGGCCTGTCAACAGACACCGCAGCGGGTAAAGATGCCGCATAAGCGGTCAGGTGAGCATACAGACAGGTAATTTCTGCTGGAAAAATCTGGAGAAGAGTAATCAGAGCAATGCATTAACTTCCAGCAGATCATCTTCGTCCAGATCACCTGCGTCAGCTTTCAGCTGGAGTCGGGCCATCAGATAGTCGTAATAGGCCCGGGCCAGATCTCTGCGAGCTGAGAAGTACTGCTGTTGCGCGTTGAGCACATCTATTTCCATGCGAACCCCCACTTCCTGGCCCAGCATAGTCGAGTCCAGCTGGCTGCGGCTGGATGTCAAAGCCCGCTTCAGTGCTTTGATCTGAGCAATACCATTGGTCACGTTAAGGTAGTTCTGGCGAACCTGCAAAGCGACAGTACGTCGTGTGTTTTCCAGGTCCTTGCGTGCCTTATCCCGGTTGGCCAGAGACTCTTTTACACGAGACTGCACCGACAGTCCCTGAAAAATGGGAACAGTCAATTGTAACCCCACCGTTTTACTGGTGAGATCAATTCCCCGACCGGTAAAAGCGCCTCCCACACCACTCTGATCGTTATATTGCGCGACCAGATCAAGCGTTGGGTAGTGGCCTGCTCTGGCGCGATTGATAGCCTGCTCGGAAATCTCATAGGCGATACGCTGTACTTTCAGCTGGAAATTTTTTTCTTCCGCTAATTTTACCCACTCGTCCATTTCTGCATGAGGCAAGGTGAGCGGATCAGCAATAATTTTATCCAGACTGGCATTTTGCAGATCATCAGGCAGCCGGTTGATAAGAACCTGCAGTGCACGCTGACTGATTTCCAGCTTGTTTCTGGCCGCTATTTCCTGGGACAGGGTTAAATCGTAACGTGCTTCCGCCTCGTGAGTATCCACGATGGTGGAAACACCCACTTCAAAGTTTCGTTGAGCCTGTTCCAGTTGACCATGAATCGCCTTTTGCTGGGATTCGACAACTTCAAGATCTATTTTTGCCTTGAGAACATCGAAATAGGCTTGTGCAACCCGTAAAACCAGATCCTGGGCTGCAATGACGAACTGCGCATCTGCCTGCGCCACCTCGTTTTTTGACTGCTGATAAATGATGAAATTTTCAAAGCGGATAATCGGCTGGGTAAGTGCAACCGTGTATCCACGATTTTTAATTTCTCTGGTTGGCCCCTGGCCGGTGTCAACATACTGGTTTTGAGCAACACCTGTCAGGCGGATATCAGGTAACAATCCTGCCCTGCCCTGAGGAAGCCGCTCCTGTGCCGCCACATAAGCGGCACGAGCGGCGCCATATTGTGCATCTTCTTCCAGCGCCTCGCGGTAAATCTGTATTAAGTCTGCTGATTGTAACTGTCCGCAAGAGCATAAATACAGCAGCAAAGCAAGACTCCGCAAACTTTTCATCATCTTCGTATTTTTACGGCCTGATGGTTGTTACTGGAGTTATCAAGCAATTAGTGAGGGGACTTCAAAAATGGAACTGCTCACGCTGCAATGCATTTTTGAGTGGTGCGGTACAAGTTTCAAACAGGCGTGTTGAGCTGTAGTTGCCTGGTGAAGTGCAGGTAATCAATGTTGCTTCCATCATTGGCTCTTCGCCAATAATGGCAAACAGCCGGCCTCCCGGTGCCAGACTTTGCTGAAACCCTTCTGGTAAAACCGGAGTGGAGGCTGTCAGGACAATAACATCATAGGGCCCATGGCCGGGCCATCCACGCGAGGCATCTCCCTTTTCAAGAGTGATATTGGTAATGTCGTGTGTCTGTAAATTGATATGTGCCATGGCATGAAGTTCAGGCACGATTTCCACGCTATGGACATGGGCACCGAGTTTTGCCAGTAAGGCGGTCATATAGCCTGTTCCAGTGCCAACTTCGAGAATCTTGTCAGTTTTTTTGATGTGCAGTTCCTGGAGGATACGTGCTTCCATTTTAGGCGTTAGCATGACGGCATCATGCTCCAGCGGGATTTCCATATCTGTAAACGCCATGAAGCGGTAGGCAGCCGGTACGAATTCCTCACGTTTGATTTCATATAACAAATCAAGGACCTCCTGATTCAGCACATTCCAGGTTCTGATTTGCTGTTCCACCATATTGAAGCGGATTTGTTCGAGGTTCACCATAGTCTTGTCGTTCTGTGATTGATGAAAGAATCGGGCTTGCAATTATTCCATATTTACTTTAGCTTGGCAGCCTTGGCTGGGGGTCCGCGCTCACAGGAAGCTGTGAAGCCGGTGAGAGAGTCCCTTAATACCTGATGCGGATAACGCCGCCGGAGGGAAGCTGGGGGTTGCCTCCTGCTCCTTGCGGCAATCTAAGGAGCATAGCATGAAAACACCTATTTCCAGGCTGGAAAAATTTACCAGTGACAGTGCCCGGGTAGATACGGCAGCGGTACAGCCGCTGCCCGGTTCACGTAAAATTTATATTCAGGGTTCGCGTGCAGATATCCGGGTGCCCATGCGCGAAATTACCCAGTCGGATACCGCTACCAGTCGTGGAGCAGAAAAAAACCCGTCAATTTGCGTCTACGATACCTCAGGTCCTTACACAGATCCTGATGCCCGCATAGATATCCGCCGCGGTTTATCTGCTTTGCGTGAAAAATGGATTGCAGAGCGCGGCGATACTGAAATTCTTACCGGATTATCTTCAAGCTACAGTCTGAGGCGGTTGCAGGATCCTTCTCTGGCAGAAATGCGCTTCAACCTGACTCGCCCGGTTCGGCGTGCCAGGAGGGGTGTCAATGTGACCCAGATGCACTACGCCAGACGCGGCATTATCACACCGGAGATGGAATTCATCGCACTCCGGGAAAATCAGCGCAGGGGACAGTTTTCTGAGCTGGTGGAAAATGAGCTGCTGGATCGGCAGCATCCCGGACAGAGTTTCGGTGCTGCGATTCAGAAATGGATCACACCGGAGTTTGTGCGTGACGAAGTAGCGCGCGGACGTGCCATTATTCCTGCCAACATTAATCATCCAGAAACGGAGCCGATGATTATTGGCCGTAATTTTCTGGTCAAGATCAATGCCAATATCGGTAATTCCGCACTGGGTTCCAGCATTCAGGATGAAGTGGAAAAAATGACCTGGGCAATTCGCTGGGGAGGAGATACGGTGATGGATCTGTCCACCGGAAAGAATATCCATGAGACGCGTGAATGGATCATTCGCAACAGCCCGGTTCCGATTGGGACGGTGCCGATTTATCAGGCGCTGGAGAAAGTCGATGGCAGAGCGGAAGAGCTGACGTGGGAGATATTCCGCGATACGTTAATCGAGCAGGCAGAACAGGGAGTGGATTATTTTACGATCCATGCCGGTGTGCGGTTACCATTTGTGCCAATGACGGCTAAACGCATGACAGGTATTGTTTCGCGCGGTGGTTCTATCATGGCGAAATGGTGCCTGGCGCACCATAAGGAGAGCTTTCTGTATACGCATTTTGAAGATATCTGCGAAATCATGAAAGCTTATGATGTCAGTTTTTCACTGGGGGATGGATTACGCCCCGGCTCGATTTATGATGCCAACGATGAAGCTCAGTTTGCGGAACTGAAAACACTGGGTGAATTGACTGAAGTCGCCTGGAAACACGATGTGCAGGTAATGATTGAAGGACCGGGTCATGTGCCCATGCACCTGATCCGGGAAAATATGGATCTGCAGCTCAAATATTGCCATGAGGCGCCTTTTTACACCCTGGGGCCACTCACGACCGACATTGCTCCCGGTTATGATCATATTACTTCAGCAATTGGTGCTGCCATGATTGGCTGGTATGGCACGGCTATGCTGTGCTATGTCACGCCCAAGGAACATCTTGGCCTGCCGGATAAGGATGATGTCAAGGATGGTATCATTGCCTACAAAATTGCCGCGCATGCTGCCGATCTGGCCAAAGGTCACCCCGGTGTGCAAGTTCGGGATAACGCACTTTCCAAAGCACGCTTCGAGTTTCGCTGGAGTGACCAGTTTAACCTGAGCCTTGATCCGGATAAAGCCAGGGAATTTCATGATGAAACCTTGCCACAGGAAGGCGCCAAGCTTGCCCATTTTTGCTCGATGTGCGGCCCTAATTTCTGTTCGATGAAAATTACCCAGGATGTGCGTGACTATGCGGCACAACAGGGAGTCTCTGAAGATGAGGCGCTGCAAAGAGGGATGGCCGGAAAAGCGAATGAGTTCATTGAAAAGGGCGGGGAGCTTTACAGCAAACAATGACGGTTTCCCGCAACTTATTTGAGTAAAACTGATGGGGTGTTATGGATTGGCTGCTGCTTTTTAAAGCATTTCTGCTTGGCATCGTTGAAGGGGTGACCGAGTTTTTACCGGTTTCTTCCACCGGCCATCTGATAGTGGCGGGTGATTTGCTCAATTTCAATGATGACAGGGCAATGGTTTTTACTGTGGCCATTCAGCTGGGGGCAATTCTTGCAGTCTGCTGGGAATATCGGGAACGACTGATAAATGTGATTCGGGATTTGGGGACCCGGCAGGCGAATCGCTTTGTACTGAACCTGTTTATTGCTTTTTTACCAGCAGCGGTATTGGGTTTGCTGTTTATCAAAACGATAAAGCATTACCTGTTTCATCCGATGCCGGTTGCGTTTGCGCTGATCATTGGCGGTATTTTGATCCTGTGGGCAGAGCAGCGTGAGCACAGGGTGGAAGTTGAAGCAGTGGACGATATGGGCTGGAAACATGCGTTGCAGATTGGTTTCGCACAATGTCTGGCGCTGGTTCCGGGCACTTCCCGTTCTGGTGCAACGATTATCGGCGGGCTGCTTTTCGGCCTGTCACGCAAAGCTGCCGCAGAGTTTTCTTTCTTCCTGGCAATCCCGGTCATGTTCGCAGCCACATTTTATGATGTCTATAAGCATCGGGAATTTTTACATATTGACGATCTGGGGATGTTTGCGGCGGGGTCTGTTGCTGCTTTTTTCAGTGCGCTGATGGCAATACGCGGGTTTATTCGCTATGTCAGCCATCACGACTTCAGCTTGTTTGCGTGGTACCGGATTGTTTTTGGTCTGGTAGTCCTGCTGACGGCGTATTTTGGTGTGGTTGACTGGACGACCGTCTGATTAGCCTTGAATCCATGGCAACCTGGCAGCCTGCCAGCCGGATTGCTGTCCGCGATGACCATTTTCATCCCTGTCACCTTCAAAACCTTCCAGGATGTTGTAGCAATTGGTAAAGCCATTCTGGCTCATGATGGTTGCAGCCTGATCAGACCGCCCGCCACTGCGACAGATAAACAGTAGCACATCGTTGTCTGTTATCCGGCTGGTGAGCTGATCCAGAAAACCGGGATTGGGCTGCATTCCGGGATAAGTCAACAGCTCGACTTCGATTGCTCCGGGAACCCGCCCCACCCAATCCAGCTCGGCACGACACCGTACATCCACGATTCTGGCTTCTGGTATTGCCTGCAATACAGCATACGCTTCGGATGGCAGCAGTGCGCCTTTGTAGATTGCTCCCATGTCTTCTGCCCGTTCCTGAGCGGTTTCCAGAATTTGATTAATATCGTTCATTTGAAAATGTTGTATGAAACTTGGATGGGGTGTAACGTTGTATAGCGTTTTCTATCGGAACAACTGGTCGCCAGCCTGTTCAATTAAATGCTTTCGGCTTTCTGAATGATGACGTCTTCCAGTGGCACATCCTGATGCTCGGCAAAACGGCCTGTTTTTACTTTTTTGATGGCATCCACCACTTCCTTGCCTTCTGTAACTCTGCCAAATACGCAATAACCAAAACCTTGCGGTGTCATGCTGGTGTGATTGAGAAATTTGTTATCAGCGACATTAATGAAAAACTGTGCAGTGGCAGAATGCGGGTCGCTGGTGCGAGCCATGGAAATCGTATAAGCCTCGTTACCGGAACCCAGCGCTGCTTCATTCTGGATAGGGGCCTGAGTTAATTTTTCTTTCATTCCAGACGAATAACCTCCGCCCTGGATCATGAAACCGTCGATCACGCGGTGAAACAGGGTGTTGTCATAATGTCCGCTGTTAACATAGCGCAGGAAATTTTCAGCGGTGACAGGTGTTTTATCACTATCAAGCTCCAGAGTAATAACACCATAGTTCGTATGTATTTTGACCATTTAATTTTTTATCCTGAATTAAGGGTTGCCGGGATTTTCCGGGTGTTGTGGGGTTGAAAGCAGTTTGATACTTTCGATTACGATCATTTTTTGAGGGGCATCACGGTTAAAGGGTCCGCCTGCTCCTGTGGGGGAGCCGGCAATTTTATTGACCACATCCATGCCACCGGTCACTTTACCAAAGACCGTGTAACCATATCCTTGCGTTGTGGGTGCGGTGTAATTAAGAAAGTGATTATTGGCGACATTGATAAAAAACTGTGACGAAGCAGAATGCGGATCGCCGGTACGCGCCATTGCAATAGTGCCAGTCTCGTTTCTGAGTCCGTTGTCGGCCTCATTTTTAACGGGTGGCCGGGTCGGCTTTTGAGTGTAGTTCTGATCGAACCCGCCTCCCTGAATCATAAATCCGGAAATCACTCGATGGAAGATTGTGCCGGTATAGTAATCATCTTTGACGTAATTCAGGAAATTCTCAACTGTGGCAGGGGCTTTATCAGAATAAAGCACTGCCTGAATGGTACCAAGGCTGGTTTTGATCTCAACTGCTGGGTTGGCAGCAAAAACAGGCGCTGCCGGAACCAGCAGGAACAGGATAAAACAAAAGCCGGAGATCAGAAGCGATTTTGCCGGACGGGCAGCCTGCTGTTCAAAGGGGGGTGTTTTCATTATGTTATACTCACGCGATTTTGCTCCTGACTCTTTCAGGTAAAGGGTTGTTGTTAAACCTCCCGATTCTATCAATAAAATAAACACTTCTACAATCTAACCCTCTTTCTTGCACGTTTTCTTGATGCTTAAAATTTACGATACGCTTACCCGGTCCAAGCGTGAATTTATCCCCGTAATACCTGGCAAAGTCGGCATGTATGTGTGTGGCATGACTGTTTATGATCACTGTCACCTCGGGCATGCTCGCGTACTCGTCGTGTTCGACAGTGTGATGCGCTGGCTGCAGACACTCGGTTACAAGGTGACTTATGTTCGTAATATCACTGATATTGATGACAAAATTATTCGGCGAGCACTGGAAAATCATGAGCCCTTTGACGCACTGACTGCCCGTTATATTCAGGCCATGGAAGAAGACGCGGCAGCACTTGGTGTAATCAGCCCATCTTTTGAGCCGCGTGCCACCCGGTATATTGACAGCATGATTGCAATGATTGAATCCTTGCTGAGTAAGGGACTGGCTTATGTGGCCGGTAATGGCGATGTGTTTTATGACGTCAGGCATTTTTCCGATTACGGCAAGCTTTCCGGGAAATCACTTGATGATCTGCGTGCCGGTGAACGCGTAGAAATTGACACCAATAAACGGGATCCACTTGATTTCGTGTTATGGAAAGCAGCTAAACCCGATGAACCCAGCTGGGATTCGCCGTGGGGCAAGGGCCGCCCGGGCTGGCACATTGAATGTTCAGCCATGAGCGACCATTATCTGGGTGAGCAGTTCGACATTCACGGAGGGGGGCAGGATCTGCAGTTTCCTCATCATGAGAATGAAATCGCCCAGAGTGAGGGGGTACATGGGCACTCCCATGTAAATTACTGGATGCATAACGGTTTTGTGCGGGTAGACAATGAAAAAATGTCCAAGTCGCTGGGTAATTTTTTCACTGTACGGGAAATACTGGCTCGTTATCAGCCTGAGGTTGTCCGTTTTTTTATTGTGCGTGCACATTATCGCAGCCCGCTCAACTACTCGGATGCGCATCTTGATGATGCCAGAAACGCACTGGGGCGCCTGTACACCGTGTTGAAGAATCACACATCTCCCGATTCAGAGATAATGACCGCTTCAATTGACTGGGAGAATGATGACTATGCCAGGCGTTTCATGTCGGCGATGAACGATGATTTCAACACCCCGGAGGCGGTTGCCGTACTGTTTGATCTGGCAAGTGAAGCTAACCGGACAGGTGATGCGCGTTACGCAGAAATGCTTAAAATGCTGGGTGGGATACTGGGGCTGTTACAGCAATCGCCACAGCACTACCTGCAGCAATCCGCTTTTCAGCAGGATAGCCGGTACACCGCTGAGGAGATTGAAAACATGATTCAGCTGCGATTGCAGGCACGAAAAGAAAAGAATTTTGCGCAGGCAGATACACTGCGTCAGCAGCTGGCAGAGGCTGGCATTGTTCTGGAAGACGGGCCGCAGGGGACGACCTGGCGGCGACAGTAGTGTGGAATTATGCGTAACCTGTCAGGGCATCTGCCAGATATACAATACTGCGCCACTGAAGTCATGCAGCCTGATACACCGGTCAGGCATCACACCGGGAACTGCAAAAGTATTGCTGATGAAAAGGCTGCCGGGGTGCATTTCCCGGCGAGCTTTTTCCCATAAGCGGGGCATAGGTACGGGAGAGAGGTAGGCATAAACCACATCGTATCCTGATAAGTCATGCTGCCAGATACTTTCCCATTCAAACCGGCAATTTTGCCCGGACAATAACGCTCTCAGTTTGCTGATCCAGCAAGGCAGCACGGCAGTCTCGATACCGTGATACCTGCCGTGAGGTAACATGCGTGCCAGTTTGCATATCAGCCCGCCGCACCCGGATCCCAGATCGACCAGTTTGAACCGGCAATCTTTCGGCAGTAGTTCTGCCAGCGTACTGACTGCTTCCCGGCTGGACAGAAAAAGTGGCACCCGGGTGTGATGGATCCTGCCAAAAAACAGCATGAGTGTGATAAATCCGGCCAGATACCAGTATGCCGGTAAATTAAGCGTGACGATTGCCGACAGCAATCCCGGGAAGAATAATAAATGGATAGCCGCCCACCAGACGGGCAGATGAAACAGATAATAACTCGCCAGTGCAGCAAGTAATCCCTGCAGCCATACTGCATGCAACAGGGTGATTGGCCATGGCAGAACCATCCCCATCAGGTATGCAGTCAATACACTGCCCAGCAGAATTGCGAAAGTTTTTTTCAGCAACGGCTCGGAAGTGCTGTGCTGATACCGCTCAGTTTGGTGCAGCATTATCCTTGTTAATTATTTTTGAATTCACTTCTTCATTGTTACGGATATCCACTTCCCCCAGATTTTCGCGGGTAATGGCATCTTCAGCCTTCTTGTTCATAACAATGATGCTGATCCGGCGGTTAAAGGGATTGAACGGATCTTCCCGGTCAAACATGACTGCAGAGGACAGCCCGACCACACGCAACATTTTTTCCGGATTCATGCCACCGGCAATCAGTTCCCGCCGGGAAGCGTTGGCACGATCTGCCGACAGCTCCCAGTTGCTGTAGCTTTTTTCTCCGGCGGGATAAGGAGTGGCATCAGTATGCCCGGAAAGGCTGATTTTATTGCCGACGTCATTCAGCATCTTGCCGATCTCACGCAGAATTATTTTGGTGTAGGACTGTAATTCCGCTCTGCCAATCGCAAACATGGGGCGGTTTTTTTCATCCACAATCTGAATACGCAAACCTTCCGAAGTAATATCGAGCAACAGCTGGCTCTTAAATTTGTTGAGATCCGGATTATTGTCGATGGCGTCTTCTATCTTGTCCTTGAGTTTTTCCAGCTGTTCCCGCTCAACGCGATCCTGCAATGCCTGCAATGCATCCATATCAATAGATTGCTTGAGATCATCGAAATCGGTTCGCTTCATCTGGCCGATTTTTTTGCTGATATCATCCCCGCCGCCTTTAATGATGCTGGTGCTGTCGCCACTGCCATCCCCGCCCTGCAGTGCCACTTTCAGCGGTGTCTTGAAATATTCGGCAATACCTTCCTTGTCACCCTGCGTTGTCGAGCCCAGCAGCCACATCAGCAGAAAGAAAGCCATCATGGCTGTTACGAAGTCAGCATAGGCGATCTTCCATGCGCCGCCATGATGCTGTGCCGCCATCTTCTTGATGCGTTTGATGATGATGGGTTTTTGTGAAATATCCTCAGCCATTTGTGGCCTCGTCGTTTGACAGCACGTCAGAAATTGGCAACATCATTTGGCTTTACTTTGCTTGACGTGTTTTTCGAGTTCGATGAAAGAAGGACGCTCGGTAGAGAACAATACTTTTCTGCCAAACTCGACTGCCAGCGCGGGTGCGTAACCATTCAGATTAGCCAGTAATGTTACTTTGATGCATTCCAGCAATTTGCCGGATTCGTGCAGCCGCTGTTCCAGACGACTTGCCAGCGGGCCAATAAAGCCATAGGCCAGCAAGATACCGAGGAAGGTTCCAACCAGAGCAGCCGCAATCAGTTTACCCAGCTCGGCGGGGGGGATACCGACCGATTCCATGGTATGTACCACACCCATTACCGCCGCTACGATACCGAAAGCCGGAAGTCCGTCGCCCATTTTGCTGATGACGTGGATTGGAATTTCACCTTCCTGATGATGTGTTTCCATCTCACCATCCATCAGATTCTCGATTTCCAGCGGGTTGAGATTGCCACCCACCATGAGCCGCAAATAATCGGTAATAAATTCGATGACATGATGATCGGCCAGAATTTTGGGGTATTTCCCGAATAACGGGCTTTTGGCCGGATCATCCACATCCGCTTCAATCGACATCAGTCCTTCCTTGCGGATTTTGCCAAGGATTTCGTAAAGCAGCGTCATCAGCTCCATATAAACAGCCTTGGTATAGTTGGCATCCTTGAAAACATAAGGGAGTGCCTTGAACGTAGCCTTGATAGCCTTACCGGAATTACCGACAAAGAAAGCACCTAATGCGGCGCCTGCAATCATAAGCAGCTCAACCGGCTGTACCAGCGATCCCAGATGACCACCCGCAAGAGCGAAGCCACCAAACACCGAAATAACGACGACTACATATCCAATAATTACCAGCATGACTGAAAAATTCCTTGTAGATTTTCAGATTTTATCGGCCGCTGGCGAGCCGACTTTAGTAAGGCTCTGCCTGCTTGTGGAATAATGCGGCTTGCATTAGACCGGAAGAAAGGCGTAGAAGCCGGATGGCCAGGCCAAATTGAGCCTTACCCCTTAGGCTGGCAGTAGTGTAGAGTTGTCACATGGATACCGCATTGCATATCAGATTACCTGCTTTCCTGATACAGGCGAGTGACGAGCCGCGTGTGCTGACTGCGCCAGAAGCGCGTATGGGTTATGTGCTTGAGCTGGTGCATGCCAATATGGCTGCAGGTGGCGGACCTTTTGCCGCCGCTGTTTTTGAGCGTGATAGCGGCTTGCTGGTTTCGGCTGGGGCGAACCGGGTGGTACCCGGCCATTGCTCCGCTGCCCACGCTGAAATACTGGCGCTATCACTCGCTCAGGCAAAACTGAGTACCCATGATTTGAGTGAAGATGACTTGCCGGCTTATGAGCTGGTCACCAGTGCCGAGCCTTGCGTGATGTGCTTTGGCGCAGTGATCTGGTCCGGTGTGCGCAGCCTGGTTTGTGCCGCACGCAGTGATGACGTGGAGGCGATAGGCTTTGACGAAGGTCCTCGCCCGGAAAACTGGATCGGCGAACTGGAAGCACGCGGTATTACCGTTACGACCGGCCTGTTGCGGGATTCTGCCCGCAAATTGCTGCACGATTACTATGCCTGCAATGGCAAGATTTATAATGCACGTTGCAGCTCAAACAGATGAGTCCGTTGAAACTCTGCGCGAATCGTTATTCAACAGGCCTGGGGTAAAGAAACCGGGGTATTCAGGGATCCTCCGGAGCCCGGGGTTAATAAAATAATTTTGGTCAGGCACCGGCACCGCGATAAGCCGTTACCTGAATTTCAATTTTCATGCGCGGGTCGGATAGTCCTGCATTCAGCATCATGGCGGACGGCCTGACATCGCCCAGATATTTGCGCATTACCGGCCAGCATTTTTCAAAATCTCCGGTTTCAGGAAATACATAAGTTACCCGCACGACGTCTTTCATACCGGATCCCGCCTGATTCAGTGCAGCCTCAATATTTCTGAAGCACTGTTCCGCCTGTTCCAGTAAATCATCAGAAATGGCCATTTTGCTGTAATCAAAACCGGTTGTTCCGGATACCAGCACCCAGTTATCTACAACCACCGCGCGTGAATAGCCGATTTCCTTCTCAAATGTTGAACCCGAGCTGATAAGTTTGCGTGTCATCCTGCCGTTCCTCTTTATTGGATATAAAAAATGCCCGGCTACGATACCACATCACTGAATAACGCTTCTTCCCGGATATTCGCTATTATTCAGGGCTGCCATCCTGACAATGCCGTTTCACCCGGGAAGCATATGGCGGTCTGCTGCCGGTCAGAGAGCATGGCATTATGCAGACTGTGGCCTGGTGCCGGTCTGCGGGAAGCCAATCGAACAATATCGCCACATCTTTATCGTTTCCAGACAGAATAAGCGCTGCACAGTACAGTGATCTACCGGAAAACAGTTTTCAGAAATGCCCGTGATCTTGCCATCAGATGAATACCATACCCATATACACCACTGCCGAAATCCGCGAGATTGAGTCACTAGCGCTATCTGTACCCAATCCGCCGCCACTGATGGAAAGAGCAGGATTAGCAGCAGCTGAAATTGCCGGTACCCGATTACTGACGGGCGGCAAATATCGAATACTGGTTCTGGCCGGGCCGGGTAATAACGGGGGGGATGCGCTGGTGGCTGCACGCCATTTGCATAACCGGGGAAAACAGGTCACGCTGGTATTCACCGGTGAGGCTGAGCGGCTTTCGCAAGATGCCAGACGGGCGCTGGAACAGTGGCAGGCTGTCGGGAAGGTAACAAACCGGGAGATCCCGGCTGATGGTCAGTGGGATGCGGTGATTGATGGCCTGTTTGGTATCGGTCTGAACGAAACCCGCCCGCTGACAGAAAAATACCGGCAGCTTATCAGGCAGATCAACTGCCTGAATCTGCCAGTACTGGCGCTTGATATCCCCAGTGGTTTGCTCAGTGATTCCGGTCGCGTGCCGGAGGTGGCTGTTCTGGCTGCACTTACAGTTACTTTCATCGCACTTAAACCGGGGCTGCTGACACATGACGGTTGTGATTATTGTGGTGAAATCATTGTGCGCGATCTGGAACTGAATACTGCCGCATTTATTTCCCCGCACAACTGGCTGCTGAACAGGACCAGTATTACAACAAGGCTGCCTCCTCCCCGGTTGGCCAACAGCCACAAAGGCACTTACGGCAGGCTCGGTATTCTGGGAGGAGCCAGCGGCATGACCGGTGCGGTTCTGCTGGCCGGACGTGCTGCACTCAGACTGGGAGCAGGGCGGGTTTACCCGGGGTTGCTGGCACAGGAGAACATACCGGTAGTTGATCCGGCTCAGCCGGAGCTGATGTTGCGTTCACCATCCAGTTTTTTTGATCCGGATTTTCTGGATGGTCTGGTGATCGGCCCCGGCCTCGGGATGGAGATTGCCGCCTGTATTTATCTGGAACAGGCATTACAAACCTGCCTGCCGCTGGTGCTGGATGCTGATGCACTCAATCTGATTGCTGCCCATACCGAACTCAGCAAGATCCTTAAGGTACGCAAGGCTCCCGCCATTCTGACCCCCCACCCGGCAGAAGCAGCCCGTCTGCTGAATATAACCGTTACTGAAATCCAGCATAATCGGCTGAGTGCCGCACAAAATCTTGCCCGGCAGTTTAATTGTGCTGTCGTCCTGAAAGGCGCCGGCAGTATTTGTGCTTTTCCAGACGGGCACTGCCATTTCAATACCAGCGGTAATTCCGGCTTGAGCAGTGCCGGCACTGGTGACGTTCTCTCCGGCTTTCTGGGTGCACTGCTGGTACAGGGATTATCTCCGGAAAATGCATTGTTACTGGCTGTCTATCTGCATGGCGCAGCCGCGGATGTGTTACTGGAACAGCAATGCGGCCCTGTCGGCATGACCGCATCGGAAGTCATCCCTGCTGCGCGTAATCTGCTGAATTGCTGGATTGGTGAGGAAAATCCCGGCTACCAGTTTACACGGACGGGTGAGTTAACAGGTACACGAATACACGGGCATTAGCTGACTTCAGCAGATCTGCCGCCGAGATTTGTAATGGTTTTTTATTGAATTTGCCGTATCAAAACCATCGTTATTCATGAAACCGTTTTCGTATCAGGTAAACATGAATCCCAGTATGGCTTTTCGTCAAACCGCTTACCCAGAAAATCGACAAATGCTCTGACACGCTGCGAGAGATGGCGGGTTTGCGGGTAGATGGCGTAGGCAGCCAGTTGCGGGTAATGGTACCCGGTCAGGATCGGTATTAATGTGCCACGTTCAATTTCCCGATAAACGATGAAAACCGGCAGCAATACGATGCCTAGCCCTTCAGTGGCAGCATGACGGAGAAATTCACCATTGCTGGCTTTCAGGCAGGGAGTGATCGGAGTTTTGATCAATTGCCCTGCAGCGCTATAGATGGTCCAGCTGTCACTATGGCTGATCAGGTTGTACACCAGGCAGCGGTGACGGGTAAGTTCTGCCGGCACTTGTGGTGTTCCCATGCGTTCGAGGTACATCGGGCTTGCGCACATGACGGTCCGGACCGGCGCAAGGCGACGCGCGATCAAACTGGAATCAGGCAGGCTGGCGATGCGGATGGCAAGATCAAAACCTTCTGCCAGCAAATCAACCTGTCGATCACTGAAATCCAGATCGAATTCGATATCCGGATGCGTTTGCAGAAATGCAGTGATGGCGGGGCCCAGATGCATTAAACCGAAGCTGAGCGGAACCGCCACTTTCAGGTTGCCTTTTAACGCGCCATGAAACTGCGATGTGGCATGTTCAGCTTCAAGGATATCAGCGAGGATACGCATACATTGCTGATAAAAAGTGCGCCCGCTGTCGGTGAGATTCAGCTGCCGCGTGGTGCGGTGAAATAACTCAACGCCCAGATGGGCTTCAAGCTCCTTCAAACGCCGACTGACAACAGATTTTGCCACATCCATACGATCTGCCGCCGCACTGATGCTGCCTGCTTCCACGATGCGCGCAAACGTATTCATATTTTCAAATCGGTCCATAGGTTCCTCTTATTGTTGCTAATACAGGAACAGTTATTTTTATTAAACACTGTTTATTCTGATTATAACAACGATGATAATGCTGTCGGTAAGCAGAGTTGATCAATACTTCATAAGAAGGAGGAAACGATGAATACGTCAGCCAGCGCAGTACGCATTATTCCTGCAACAGCAGTGCGCGAAGGCGCCGGTGTAATGGTGCATCGCACAATTGGTACGGCGGCACTGCGCAATTACGACCCTTTCCTGTTGCTGGATCACATCAGCAGCGACAATCCGGATGATTACATTGCCGGCTTTCCGCCACACCCGCATCGGGGGTTTGTCACGTTCACTTATATGCTGGATGGCTGCATGCAGCATCAGGACAGCATGGGTAACACCGGCAATCTTGAGCCGGGCTCGGCGCAGTGGATGAAAGCTGCCAGTGGTGTGATTCATTCGGAAATGCCGAAACAGGAAAACGGGTTGTTACGCGGGTTTCAACTGTGGATCAACCTGCCGGCGGCCAGCAAAATGGATCATCCGGAGTATCAGGAATTTCCTGCAGCTGCTTTTCCGGTGGTGGAAACCGGGGATTATCGGCTGAAAGTGTTAATTGGCCGTTTGGGCGATGTTACCGCACCAATCCGGGATGACCTGACGCAGGTGACGTACTTCGATGTTGAATTGCGGCCCGGACGGCATTTTCAACATGGGCTGCCGGCACAGAATGCGGGCTTTGTTTATGTATTCGAAGGAAACGGACAGTTTAACGGGCAAGGTGTCGTGCAGCACTCACTGGTTATGGCAGACATGGATGGTGGCATTTTTGATTTTGTCGCGGGAAAAGAGGGCGCGCGTTTTATTGTGGTCAGTGGTAAACCGGTGCGTGAGCCAATCGTACAGCACGGCCCGTTTGTGATGAACACCCGCGAAGAAATTGATCAGGCGCTGCAGGACTACCAGTCCAATCAGTTCGTACGTGATCGGGCGTGGGTTAAACGTAAACAGTAAATTGATCATTTATAACAAGGAGACTTAAATGGAAAAAATCAGTCAGTTCATCGCCCGTCTGTTTCTGGCGCAAATATTCCTGTTTGCGGGTATTTCCAAAATCACCGGCTACGCCGGTACGCAGGGTTATATGGAAGCAACGGGTATTCCGGGAGCATTGTTGCCACTGGTAATCCTGCTCGAAGTGGGCGGTGGTCTGGCGATCATCGCCGGATGGCAAACCCGGCTGGTATCCATCGTGCTGGCATTGTTTACCCTCGCAGCTGCAGCAATTTTTCACAACAATCTTTCTGATCAGATGCAAATGATCATGTTTATGAAGAATATTGCTATCGCCGGTGGTTTTATCCTGCTGGCAGCGCATGGCGCGGGCGGCTACAGCCTGGATGGCCGCCGCAGGTTTGGATGAAATTACAGGTTATCCGCTGTTAACTGGGAACCCGGTTGTTTACAACCGGGTTTTCTGTTTCAGTGATGTTACGTTTTATTCCTGCTAATGGCGACGGACACCCAATCATCGGGTGTTTCTGGTCTGGTGGCAAAACAAACACTCGCCAGGAGCTGCCCCCATCATGGAGAACCGGAAGCCGCTGCGCTCGGCGTGGCTCAAGTCCAGATTGTGCCGGTCTGGTGGCGTCAGGTCTCAATCCCTTTGAAATTAGGGCATAGGTGTTTGATCGATACCGTTTTCCTATTTATAATCAATATATTAAAAATGGTACAGAAGAAAAATGGTGAGATGTTGCAAGATGCTTCCTATAAAATTGGTGTTTACGCTATTATTACAACGATTATTAATGCCCGGGTATTCCAAGGAAGGGGTATTTCCCGATATTTTGAATTATTCTGTCATGCTTGTAAGAGCGAACTGTAATTGATCTGGCTTTTTTTCAGATGATTGATCATTTCATAAAAATTGTACGCTACCACGCAGCGGGTAATCCACTCCATTGGATACCTTCCGGCAAGGCGGGTTGGCCGATGCGAGCCTTTAGCCCACGGCTCGGCAATGGATAAACACGTAAGTCATCTTCTTTTTCGTCAATTAATTCGATTGCCTTTTGCATGCAGCACTCAAGTTGACGATCATCTCCGTTAAACAAAAATACAGAGTGCTGCAATGGTACGGCGTGTTTCAGCAGATAGCGATACAGGCGCGCCAGTCGTCGCGGGTGAGAAATGTCGTAACAGATAACAAAATCACTCATGGCCTACCGTATCAAAATCTTCAAAACCATTATCCGATTGTTCATCCTCATCTTCTGTATCCAGAATTTCATTTATCTGCGCTGTTAACCATTCGATTTCCTGATTAATACCTTTACGCAGGGTTTCGCTGTGTTCTCCGTAGGCTGTGTAATAACGTGTGCGGCCAGCCTTACCAAGCAGACAACCTGCTTCTGTTGTTGAAAAGTGATCTTTTTCCAATACTTTTTTGCGTATCAGTGTGAGAGCAAACTGATCTGCCAGTGGGCGCAAGGGCTCTAGCAAATCAGAAGCGAGCGATTCCCGGCCAAAAGCCAGGTGGTGATAAAAACCGACATAAGGATCAAATCCGGCACCATGCAGTGCGATAGCGATCTCGCTATGTAACAGGGTATAGGTAAGCGAAAGCAGGGCGTTGAAAGGATCGCGTGGCGGGCGACGATTGCGGCCAGTAAAATGCAGCGAATCCGGAACAACAGCCTGCAAACCGGAAAAATAGCGCGCAGCAGCTGAACCTTCTACACCACGCAGACTGGCAGTGTTACTGGCCTGATCGATACGGGTACGATGTTCTTCCAGCCCGCGTAAAACGTGGCTGAGTTCGTAACATACCTGCATATTGCTTTCGCGCAGTTCAGTAAACCATTCAATTTGTCGTGCCAGCTTGCGCTCGATAAGTTTTTTGCTAATCTGCAGGCAGAATGGTTTGTCAAAACTCAGGCGTATCTGGACAACACGCCGGGCAGCATCATTGTGTGGACGTGCCAGCAGCAAACTGGGGCGGCCAATCCGCCCGCTCAGAATGACGACGCCCACTCCCTGTTCACCCAGTTTTCCCAGCAAAGCGGCTGGCAAATTGACATCACCGCGCAGAAAAACACGCGTTAGTGGCGCAATCGGCACTGTGCCAATGCGTTCGCCATTTTCACGAAAAACAATGGCACCGGCTTCCAGTTCAAGTGCAACACCACGACGATCCACAAACAAGCTGGTCATATTGTTTTTTCCTTTTTCAGACGATACAAAAATGCTGTGCCGTAAATGTGCTGGCCTTCCCGTAACAACGTGGCTTCATGCGCGGATCAAGGCTGAGGATATGCAGACGATCTTCTTCAGCATCCATCAACGCATCAAGATCCGCACGAATGGTGCGCAGCTCGGCCGGTGTTATCCAAAGTTCAAAAACTGATTTCTGACCACCCACTTTGTAAGATTTGAGATAGCGGCAAACCTTATACAATCTGCGTGGGTTGCTGACATCATAAGCGACGAGATACAGGCTTCGGTTCATGTGCAGCATTGTAGGGTCTGTCTTGCGCATGCTGTGCGCTGGCAAGCTTACCGTGTCAGGTGTTAGCAGATGAGTTACCGATGCCCCAAAAATACGATCAGGTTTGGCAAAACGGGCTGTCTTCCGGTGCCGAGGGAAATGCTGATTCATCTTGCTTCCAGCAGCAATGGTAACGACGGCACTGGATTGCTTCACTGGCTGCGCCGTTTCGCAATGAGTGTGGGCGCCTAACAAGAAAGGAAAAAGTTGCAGGCAATATCGCCAAAAAACGCTGTTTACTGCGAAATCTGCCGGACATAGCACTCACAACAGGCTTTATTCACAATTGGCGCCGACAATACTTATGCTGTCAGGTGGTAATGACAGGCCACGTCGGGTATGCGGACGCTTACCCGTGGTTACCAGCAAATAGGACGTAGCTGCCGGGCCAAGCGCATCCTTTAATACACGCTCCATCTTGGCATTTTTGGTTTGAAAAAATTCTTTCTCCATTCCGTGGCTGAGCAATTCGGCTGCTTTCTCATAATCAATGGCGTCAACACCAACCACTGACCGGTAAATATCGAGAAATAATCCGGCATCAGCTTCACGCCAGGCTGTTTCAGATCGCCCCTGTCGGGCAAGCGTAGCCCACCACGCCAGCCATGCGAGCAATTGCGGTTTCATGGTAACTGCAGTCGTCCCGCAGGTAACGTTTCGCTGTTTCAGATCAATCAGCAAGCGTGGTGGTGCAAAGCTCTGCTGCAATGCAGCCACCGTTTCACTGAATCCGGCCCGGCCGGCAATCAGGGTAGCAGGTAATCCGTGCCGCAGCCGTACTACAGGAATTTCAGCCAGGGTAACAACAGCTTCAGCGGTATCAATGTGATGCCCATCCCGCGTTACCAGCCGGCGAGGCTGGCGGGGCGGGTAGAAAAAATCCGGATGCCCTTCAAAAGGAGAAGAAACCAGCACATGAGAGAGCGTATCTTGTGGCCGGGCAAACAGCGAGAAGGCATATCCCAGATAAAAACCCATGGTCTTGCGTCCACCAGCGATCGAAACATGCAGCGCTGCACCGGCATCCTCGGTCAATTGGGCAACAAGCGCTGTGATTGTGTCAGCCGCAGCGGCATTTTCAGCCGGTGTACGAATGTCAGCGAGTTTTTCCTGATGATGGCTGATAATGTGGATGCAGTCTTCATCAAAATGGGGAGAACCGATTTGTGGCTGATCATGCAGCAGTGCATGAAAGTGCCCACCATCAGGATGCAGCAACGCTGCTTTTGCCAGGCGCGCTCCATCAGTGGTGGTCAGCAAATGCACCTCTGTTGGAATAAAAGGAGGGATTCGCGCTACAGCCAGAGCATACAACGTTTCAGTGACAATCTGCGGTGACAACCCGGTAACACATAACAGGATGCGACGCGGATATTCATGGGGCTGGAGTGGTTTTGGCATGAACAGAATCAGTTCTGGTTTTTGGCTGAAATCCACGCCCTGATCCCATCTCGCAGATTCCTCAAATCTTGCCCGCACACCAATTCAATGTTTAGCGTCCTGGCCAGTTTTCGTTCGGAATCAGCAACAGGGCGATAGCTGGCCAACATACCTTTTGTTCCCAGACCGCCTACTCGCCGGCAAATTTCTGAGAGTTTGAACAACGTATCGTTGGCTTTGGGTGCTTCAGGTTTATCCATGCGTGCGGTTTTACATTCAATAACAAACAATCGGTTACGCACCATCATGGCAATATCCATTTCGTTTTTTACACCTTCTTTACTCATCACTTCCAGCCCGGCAGCCTTGTCGCGAATCCCCGTTTCACCCGTAACATCGACAACACAGCTATAGGTATAAAGTTCCAACCAGCCGCCTTTGACAAAATTTCGTGCGGTTTCATCAGCATAACTGATCGTATTCCCATTCACTTGCAAAAAACCGGCTTCCGCGAAGTGACGCAACAGCGCTTCCAGGCTACGGCTGTCTGCCTGTTGAGTATCCATTGTAATTTTCAACTGTTTTTTATCTTCAGCCTGTTGTGTCAGCCAGTTGAGCTGGGTGAGTGGTTTTTCCAGACTGCCAATCTGGGTGATGAGGGTTTGCATCAGATTACGCTGTTCGTGCGTGATCTGCGGGCGCTCGGGAGAATCTGAAAGGTCAAATCCGTATGATTTCAGGTAGTGGCGAAGTCGTAATTGTTCTGCCAGTTTTTTGCCGGGAGTTTTATCCAGCCAGACAACGACATCAGTATCGACATCAACATAGAAACTGCGCCAGTTTTCTTCTTGGGCAACAGTTTGCTGTGCAACCAGTGCCATCAGTTTTGTGCCACCAGTCAAATTAAGAAGAATTTCCTCTCCTTCCCGTTCACTCGCGATTTGAAGCAGGGTTTCTTCAATAACGCGGCTGCTATGTTCATCTTCGAGAGGAATCAAATCGGTTCTGATTCCAAGTTCTTTAAATACCATACTTAATGCATCGGCAGCAGCACGCATTTTCTGGCTGACCAGCAGTACGACCTCTTTTGGTTTCAGTTCCGGATCAAGTGCAGGAAGGAGATTAGGCGCAGCTTGCGCTGAAACGAGGCAAACATGAACAGTCATTCTATTTTCCTTATGTAATATTCCTCAAGTTTTGCCTGACAATTTTCCAGCTCATCGACACTTAGCTCCCGGCCGCGCAGGTGGGCTGGCAGATTAAGCGAGAGATTGAAGTAACGTGCGCCGCGATTACAGATTTCTGCGGCAAGATTGATCGGCAGCGAGCCAATGACGGTATCGCCCGCAGCAATTTCACATGGATCAAGATGGGCAACATGTTTATCCCATCGGATACCTTGACGTATGGCCCATTCGACTGCGCCGGGATGACGAGTGACTAGCCAAATAGTCACGCTGCCAGAATTTCGTAGTGACCCAATCCGAAACTGGCATTCTTGCCGGCATGGAGCCATTGACCAAACCATAGCGCCGGCCAGAATGCAGCAAGCTCACCGCGTAAATCCCAGCGGCCGGTAACGCCTCCCAGTACCATCTCCTGCTGCTGACGATTGGAGTAGCGCTTCCAGTCACGCCAGGAAAGCTGGCGATGGCCCTGAATGCTGTCAGTCAGCGCACTTAAGTGATGGAAATCCGGTTGCCAGTGAGTTTCACCATAAAATTCGCTCACCAGGGCAAACCGCCGTACCAGTGCCATCAGCAAAGCACGCTCGGTAATGGTTTGTACTTTGAGCGGCACACCATTATTTTGCAGGCGTAACGGGGTCATCAGGTGCAGCCGTACCCTGTCACCAGATGGGGGTGGGCAGATCAGTTGCGTATCGTGTTTCCGGATACTGCCACTTTCCGGTGTGTAAACAGCTAATGGGGATTCCGGTTGTTCCAGCCAGACACCAGTCAGCTCTGCCTGTCCATCACCCGGACCAATTCCGCGCGCCAGTGCCCGTCGCCAGGCAAGGATAGCAATGGGCAGTTCTTCTACGGCACGACTAACCAGCGTGAAATGGAAAGTCAGTGTATCGCCAGGGTGCAGCACACGCGCACCCCACTCGGGAGGCTCGATGATATAAGGCACCGGAATTCTGCTGAAATCCTGCAGCGGATGGTGTTCAGGTGGAATCGGCTCAAACAGCGTGGTGTAAGGGCAATCCTGCCGCAATGGGCAAGTAGTACACTCTTTTTCACGTGTGATGCAGCCGATGTTGCGCAGAGCATGTCCAAATGCACCGCGCAACATCGAGCCAGCATAATCCGGCAACCGGATTGCACGTGTCACCCGCCAGTCAAGACGATAACGCCCCAGCGACAGGACAGGAGAGGCAGGTTCAGTCAGGTAATGATTCATAATTCTGGCCGGATAGGTTCATTTAGAGGCGTAAGGCTGATAACTTCAGCTTCTTACGTTCATCCTTGAGCTCAATCCTGACCAGTTTGGGCAGCCATTCTTCGATCGCATCGGCAACAGAGTGTTTTTCATCCGTAGTCCAGTCTGCACCTTCCAGTGCAGCTTTTACCAATTCTCGTGCAGCTGTATGAATAGCAGCATTGGGATTTTCCTTCCCTCCCCGAAGCTGTTCTGCACGCCGGGCACACTTAGATACAAATTCTTCAACATGGCGCTGATTTTCTGTCATGGCAGCCAATGCAGCTTCACGAGCAGCTTGTGCTGCGGCTTTGGTCTGCTCGGCAGCAGCTGCTTCTGCCTGACGGCGGGCATTCTCAGCAACCATTTGTTGTCTAGCGCAACGTCGCTCAAAACCGGGTAGATCAGCATGCCAAATCTGATCCAGGTTACTCAGGATGATCCAACCGTGTGGCAAAAGATCAGATGGCTTGTCCAGATCGTCACCGCAATACCAGATGGTTCGGGATTCGTCATCGAACGTATAAAGACGTATCTTTTCTTCTTTGCCATTGGCCCGGCGCCTATCCTCATTGAGCATGATCTTGATTTGGCGGCCACTAACAGTATTGCTGTTTGCGCCACCATGTTTGCCGATTCGCAGCAAAAGGCAATTGCCGGTTTTAATTTGGTCACGTAAACCAGCATCAAGGATGCTTTGAGTCTGTTTTCCCCATTCTGATGTCGGATAGAGTTTCCCAAGCATAGCGAGGTCATCGTCCAACCGATTTAGATAGTAGCTATTACATGCCTTGACGATACCTGGCCATGACAGCAATTTATCGACTGAAGGACTTACGGGCTCATTGCGAAGGTTGCGCCTCCCCGCGATCTCATGAAGATTTTGCAATGTCAGAAATAAACTGAAGGCGGCGGGTTGGTGTTCGAGAATGTATTCCAGGCGAGTATAGAGATTCTTTACCTGCGCCTGACTGCGACGGCCAGATCGGCTGCGATTAAGACAAAAGCGAATCTCGCGCTCAATTTCAATATCAAGTGGGGCAGCGTCACTCACTTTGAGGGCGCGCAGCGGATCGGTTTCAAATTTACCGCCGAGTAAATCAGTACCAAGATCAGATGAAACATCTGCAATGGTTTTCTCAATGTTTTTACGTGCCCGATCGTAATCCCGCTTCGTGTGTTGGAGCTTCAGCCGTAACAGCAATTTGCCATTACCAGGGTCGTACTCCTCGATCATGGTGTTGAAATCTTGAATCTGCCTCATGAGCACCGTCGAACACGGGTTATTACCTGCAATGCGCTCATTGAGAATAGCTGTCCGGATAGCACCTTTGATGCTGCTACCTGGAAGATAAGGCAATTGATTGAACGGTTGATATGAGGTTCGCTCGACACCATTCCGGTTGAAATCATTTTTTTTATCTTGCGTACTTTTATAGTGCGCATGCACACCAGTACACATCGAAACGTGGACGCTGGCTAGTGGAATGATTTTGTCGCGATACTTATTGAGCGTTTTATGTACTGCACGCAATTGTTCCGTGTGCGCTTCGTCATTGGATAATATGGTGAGAATATCGCTGGAAATACCCGCATCACTTAAATCAGGCAGTATGCCTGCATCGAATCGATGTAGTACGCCAGATGTATCAACCACATATTCGGTAGGCTCATAGTCTTCGCCGCAACCAATGTGCACTGGTGACAAAGTACTCACAACCAGTTCTTGCGTATCCAGAAACTTCATCAGATAGCCTCCATACAAATTCCCAGCACCGGTGCATAACCCTGATGGACTGCTGTCTTTTGTATCAGTGATACGTTTGTCAGGCCATTACCGATGAAGCGGGTTTGTGCCATGTTGTTTGCCGGTACAAAAATGGCGCCAGTTGCTGCCAGCAGCAGCGGTTGCTTGAATGGATTGGCACCCAGCGCCAGCGTGCCGCCATGTCGGCCAAAACGGGTCAGTACCTGCCAGTAACTGCGTAAAGTATCGAAACCCTGTCCTTGCGGCGCACAGGGTGCCAGTGTCCAGTAAACATTGGCATTCGGATGTGTGTGTTTGGGTAATGCTGTTTCTTCCATCTGTTCCACAGCAAATTTACCCAGGCCGATGCTGGCATCACGGCCATAACCAATATTGCCAATATATTCAAGCAACTGATGCAATGTTGCGCGTGGCAGGCGATCTTCATCGAGTACGCACCATACATCCATGTGCTGATCCGGCTGATAAAAAGTTTGTGACTGAGTATAGGGCGCAAACTTACCTGTCCCTGTTGTGCCAGTCAGCCGGTTGAGCGTGTTGTGAAATGCAACCGCCTGGATCGGCTTGTTCTGTTTACCGCAAACCTCTTTACCGTAAACATCTTCATCAGAGGCGGCGATACCCAGTAGCTGGCGCAGCGGCAAATGTACCTGATCATGTGGAATCCAGCGTTTGCCCTTGGCTTCCTTACGTTTTGCCGGGTCTTCCTCCTTGTTTGCCTGCAAAGCTGCTGGCACGGTGGGGCGTGGCAAGTAACCACTCGGGAATCCATCAGAAACCACCAGCCAAGGGTTGCCGGCAGTATAGCCATCGAGCAATGCTTCGAGTTTTTCTTCACCCAGCATTTCGCGAACAGTATGGCAAAGCTGGCCAAACAAGGTATCACCCGCCAACGGGGTACCCAGTGGCGAATGCAGCCGAAGAATTGCACGCAGTGGAGTCATTGTTTCAGGCCGTTTGGTTGAATGGGGTAATGGCGTGGAACTGTTTCATCAGATCCGTATCGTCGAGCTTCAGCGCCGCAAATTTGATCTTGCCGTAACCGCGCGAACCGGAACCGCCAAGGCTATCCAGTTCCAGCAATCGCAGACCGAGCAGCACGCTATCGAGCAAATCATCTCCTTCCAATACTTTGAGCGTGAGGGTGAAATCAAAGCGCGCACCGGCAATTACCCGTTCGATAAAACGCGGATGTTCGGCTGTGCCGGCAATGCGATTAATGCTGTTTTCAGATTTGACTTCGGTGATCAGCAGATTTCTGGAATCGGCTGCTTCCCTTTTCCAGTCACTGCTCAACGGGCAATCCCAGAAAGCCAAGCGAGTCGGGCCAATACTGTTAACAAGCTTTTCTTCCGCGTTGTCAGGCGCGCCGCCAAACAGCTTGATGACATCACGTCCAGCCGAATTATTTTCATCTTCGGCAAGCTGTTTGAACGAATAGGGCGCACCTCCTGCTGCCATTACCAGCCCATGCCGCCATTCCAGCAGACTGCGGATTTTGCCTTTCAATGAGGAGCCAGGAATATAAGGCTGGCCAGTGAGCGGATCCTTGACCACCGGGCTGTCTGTGCCGCCGATACGCATTTCACTGTCGCCCGCACCGATGTGCAGGCCGGATTCAAGTACGAGAGTACCGGTAATTTTTTGGATAATATTCAGTTGCATAATTTCCCTCTGAACAACAAATGATTAAAAACAAAATGAATTTTGCTGGTAACGTTATTCAGCCACGGATTGCCTTGAGAAAGCCGAGCATGGCTTCAAAGTGCAGCCGGAAATGATTCAATGTACGCGGACTGTCTATCTGTTGAATGCAGTCACGCAGCCATTTAACAAAATCCTCGGTGACTAGATTGCGGCCTTGTGCATAAGCTGCCTTGGCATTAAGCATGTGGATAAACGCTTCATAATCCTTGAACTTTTTATCATCTGTACCAATGCGTTCCTGCCAGCCGACCAGTTCATCGTAAAAACGGCGAATCTGGGTGGATTTGTTTTTACCTGAATCACGCCCATTTTTAGCGCTTTCATCAAGCTGCTTTGCAATGTTTTCAGCATCTTCTGAAAAAAGCTTGGCAGAGGGTGGATTGGTTTTCAGATCAAGTGTCATTTTGTGATTTCCGGATGTTGTCGATAGTAGGTGTTGATAATAAATGGCTGCCCGGTTTGATTGCCGAGCGGCAAGCTTGCCGTTATTGTCGCTGGCGGTACAGCAGCACCGAAACCGGCAAGCGGTAAGCACCACGGTATTGTTTCAAGGCCTCGCCACATTCGCGGGCGAGTGCTTTACCAACCATTTGCTGATTTTCTGGCAGCCTGGCACAGCGGTACGCCAGGCGTGAACGCCACAAAGCATCTTCCGGGCGACGATCATTTCTTTTTGGATCATCGCGTTCTGCCTGATCGGATAGCAGCAACAGGTTGTAAATAAAACCGGTGGATAATCCTCCCGCTTCACTGATCAACCGTTCCAGTGCATCACGGCGTTCTTCCATGAGTGCTCGCCATTCTGCCCAGCTAACAGTAACGCCCCACAAGCTAACGGCATTCTTTCCATCATGCTGTTTGGCTGCGTGCAGTCCGGCTTCAGCTGCAACAGCAAGCTGGCGTGCCGGTACTTTTGGCTGTGTCATGGCGGCACCGAGCGAGAAGGTAATGTCATCACGCACAACATAGCGTGCAAATGCCTTGCGCATGGCGCTTGCCAGTTCAAGCGTGGATTCCCAGGGGCCGATCAGAAAAAAATCGTCACCACCGGCAAATACCGTGTAAGTGTTACGAAAGCGCCCATTTTCACCGTGGGCGCAGTACCACGGCAGCCACAGCGCAAAAAAGGCATTAACCTGGCGTGAAAGTGAAGCCCAGCGGGCAAAAGTGGGTTCCTCCAGCCCGTTCTGGAACAGCGCACCAAGGTTGTCAATATCACCCTTGAGCGTAACCAGTGCGATTTCACCCAGCCATTTACCGTTTTCCTGTAAGCGGCGATTTTCACAGGCAATGTGATGCAGTGTCTTGATCGGGTGCTTATGGTCAAATCCGGCTTCATCTTCCCAGCGGCCGTATTTATCAGAAAGTTGCTGATCAAAGTTATCGAATACCGGCACATAACTGTTGATGAAACGCCGGGCATAACCATGAAAGCAGGTGCCATTCTTATCAGGCAGATCAAAATCCCAGGCACGTACCAGCTCCCCCTGTTCGGCCAGCTTGCCGTAATGGCCGGAAGCATCTGCTTCATTGACAAATATCAGGCGATAACCGAAGTAATCCAGATCGAGTGGCTTTTTGAAGCTGTCCGCCTGGCGCACTACCAGCAGTCGTGCATGTTTGGTGAGTGCTTCGCCAATGGCGATCTGATCGCGTGACAGTGCACAGGAGGCTGGTTTTTCTCCCTCGACAGCATGATCAGCCGGGTATCGACCGTGATAACCACAAGGCCCATCGGCGAAAGATACCGTGCGCACGGCTGCAGTGTCGCCACATAGATCAAAACGTCGATGCTTGGCCATATCAAGTTCGGCAAACAATCGCTGCGTGAGCGCCTTGAAACGTTTGCTGATCAGATCGTTGCAACTGGCAGGGGTAGCGGCAATGCCTACACCAATCTCACCGTAGGTGTGCTGCAAACACCATTGATCAAAACTGCGTCGACAGGCTGCTACCGCCTCGCGCGCTGACTGGGTATTGGGCGCAACAATGAGGAATTTACCGGCTGCATTGATAATCTGGCTGGTTGACGGCAATTGCAGCGTTTCCAGCAACTTGAGTGCCGCCATTTCTGCCAGCAATGCCACCTGAAAAGAACGCCCGCGTAACAGCTTGTGAGCATGTTTTTGAGTTTGTGCGCCCTGCGCAAAAATAAAATTCTGAATGCCGAAAAAATCTCCCTGGATCAACAGCAGCTTTTGTTCATCCCAGTCAGGCCGTTCCGGGTTGCGCAGTTTTGCCAGTGCATCGGAGCCTGTGTTGCCGCTTTCCTCGTGCCAGCGCCAAAGCGCCGCAGCTAATGCAGCTACCGCCTTGCTATGGTCGTAGAGAGAAACATCCGGTATGACGCCGCGATTGGTCGCCGAAGGAATCGCCTGGGTAAAGGTGAGCCAGGCAGAATCGAAATGATCCAGCCATAGCGGCCAGTTGTTGCGATGTGACTTTGGAATAGATTTCAGCGCTTGCAAAAATTGTTCCCACAGCGCGGCATACTCGGCTTGTGCTGTTTTATTTTCATTTGGCTCAATAGCAGCCCGTTTATCAGGAAAAATAGCTTCTGGCCCAAGTGCCCGCAAAGGGTAGGCATACTTGAACTGGTCGGCAGAAGCTTGTGCGTTGAGCTTGATCTGCTCGAACAAACTCATCATCCGCGCCTGAAAGCGGTTTTTATGCTGCGGCGTTTCCCCTTCGGCATCAGCATTGTATTCATCAAATTTTGTACGCTCGAAACCTGAAGCAGCCCGGTCAGCGGTGGCAATGATCCATTGCAATAATGTGTCTGGTTTATGATGTGCTGCTGCGGCATTAGCCATGCTGTCGGTAATATCGGCACCGCTGGTACGGCCAGAGAAAGGGGAAACATCACCGCGTAGAAGATCGGGCGCAAACTTTTCCACGATATCCCACATCCCGCCGGTATGGGCAGCATGCGAATATTTATAGAGCGTGGTTAGCGCAGCGAGATCACCATTAACCGGCAGGCCAGTTCTTTCGTGAAATTTGCCCAGATCATGTAATAAAGCAGCAAACGCAACACGACAGGATGATTGCAGAAGTGACATATCAAAATTATTCCGGTAAACAAAACGATACAAATTATGTGTCAGTTACTGGCCCCAAAGCACAATGGCAAGCTTGCCAGACAGGTAACCACGCTATGCGTCACAACATGCCCAGCTGATAGGAACAGGAATACATGATTCCACTTTGGCCTGCTGTTTAATTGCTTGAATACCGGCGAAAGATGGCAGTACTTCCGGGAAATGATGAAACGGGGAAAGCGGTGACAACCGCCTGTTCATGACGCGAATGGCCATGAACGCATTGATAAAAACGCTGCAAACAACCCGGGATGGAGCAGCTTGCCTGTTTAATTAAAGATGATGGATTTTTGACGTGGAAGAATCTGCTCAGACATATTGCACCGGACCGGGGTATTCAGCCACACGAGCATCAGCTGTCAGCAGGGTTATTCCTTCGACTATTGCCTGGGCGACAAGCAGGCGATCAAAGGGGTCTTTATGGATTGGCGGCAAGGTTCCGGTAGCCACTACATGTTTACTCAGGATTGGTAATTCACTGTAACCATTATCGAGCAAACCGCGCCGGAGCAGATGGGGATCAACACTGAAATCTGCACGATCCAATCCACATTTAATTTGTAGTAGTTGAGATCTGGTCTGACAGTTACCCGATTTGACGAGTGCCTGTTAGATCAGATTCAGTTATTCAATTCGGTAATTTTATCGTCCCATATCTCCTTTGCGTCAATTAAAGTTTGCATCGG
>WBZO01000284.1_pt1 | contig 119795 bp, 102 predicted proteins | sample 5204261 | NCBI WGS metagenome assembly WBZO01 (sample SAMN12412400, study PRJNA552823) | activated sludge metagenome | isolation source: activated sludge from anammox sidestream of wastewater treatment plant... | place: USA: North Carolina | collected 2017-09 | reverse complement strand
GATGGAGCTCGGGGGCGCCGCCGTGGGGCTCACGGTGGCCAGCTACGACAACCGCCCCATCAAGGTGGAGGGCAACCCGGCGCACCCTGGCAGCCGTGGCGGCACGAGCATGCTCCACCAGGCAGGCATCCTGGAGCTGTACGATCCGGATCGCAGCAAGGCCCCCAGCCGCGCCGAAGGCAACGGTCGGGTCGCGGCCACCTGGGACGCCTTCGCTGCGTGGTGGAAGGAGCGCCGCGCGGCGCTCACGTCCAACGGTGGCGCCAGCCTCCGCGTCCTGGCGGAGCCGAGCAGCTCGCCCACGCGCGCGGCGCTCCAACAGCGGCTCAAGGCCGTCTTCCCGCAGATGGTGTGGGTCGACTACTGTGCCGTGGACGACGACAACAGCCGCGTCGGCAGCACGCTGGCCTTCGGCAAGCCGCTCCGCGCCCACTACGCCTTCGACAAAGCGAAGGTCATCCTGAGCCTAGACTCGGACTTCGCCGTCCAGCACCCGAACGCGCTCGCGTGGGCGCGCGACCTCGGGCGGAGCCGGGAGCCCGATGGCGGGATGAGCCGGCTCTACGCCATCGAGAGCACCTTCACGCACGTGGGCAGCATCGCGGACCACCGCCTCGCGCTGCGCGCCGAGCTCATCAAGGCCGTGGCCGTCTACCTGGACGCCGCGCTCTCCGAGCAGCTCCAGGGCGCGGCGGCGTCCGGGGCGCCACAGCCCAAGCCCAGCGCCGCGTTCCTCGAAGACGCCTACGTCACCAAGTTCCTGAGCGTGCTCGTGAAGGACTTGGTCGCCGCGCCTGGCAAGAGCCTCATCGTCGTGGGCGAGCAGCAGCCCCCGGAGGTGCACGCGCTCGCGCACCGGCTCAACACCCTGCTCGGCAACGTGGGCGCCACCGTCAGCTACACGGAGGACGAGCCCAACCGCGCCCGGTCGCGTGAGAACATCGCCACGCTGACGCAGGCCATGAAGGCCAAGAGCGTGGACACGCTCATCGTCCTCGGGGTCAACCCCGTCTACGACGCGCCCGCAGATGTGGGCTTCGCCGAGGCGCTCGCGGGGGTCCCGCACTCGGTGCAGCTCGGTCTGTACGAGGACGAGACCGCCAAGAAGTGCGCTTGGCACCTGCCCGCGGCGCACTGGCTGGAGTCCTGGGGCGACGCGCTCGCCTGGGACGGGACGCTCAGCTTCGCGCAGCCGCTCATCGCGCCGCTCTACGCTGGGCGCTCCAGCATCGAGCTGCTCGCGCTCCTGGCGGACGAGCCCAAGCAGACCGGCCTGGAGCTGCTGCGGACCACGCACGCCGGGCTGCTCGGCGACGATCGCAAATGGCGTAAGGCCATCCACGACGGGCTGGTCGCCGGCACCAAGGTCGCCACCGTGCCCCCGGCGCTCCAGGCCATCGCGGCGGTCACGCTCTCGGAGCGTGAGCGCGCCGGGCTCGAGCTCGGCAACGGCCAGCTCGAGCTGGTGCTGCGCCCGGATGACCGCCTCTATGACGGTCGCTTCGCCAACAACGCGTGGCTCATCGAGATGCCCGACACCTTCACCAAGGTGTCGTGGGACAACGTGGCGCTCATCGCGCCCAGCACCGCCGCTCGGCTCGGCGTCGAGGACTCGACGCTGGTGAAGCTCGGCGTGGGCGGTCGGGAGCTCACCATCCCGGCGGTCATCTCCCCGGGTCAGCCGGACGGCTCCATCTTCGTCCAGCTCGGCTGGGGCCGCACGGAGTCGGGGGTCGTGGCCGGGCGCGCCGCGGACCGTATCCCGGCTAGCGGGGTCAACGCCTACGCGCTCCGCAGCACGGAGCTCTACGACTTCGGCGGCGGGCTCCAGGTCACGGCCACGGGGGAGAAGTACCTCCTGGCAGGCGTCCAAGATCGCTTCGTGATGGACGCCATGGGTCAGAAGGGCATCTCCGAGCGCATCGGGCAGCTCATGCGCGAGGGCACGGTGGCGGAGTACGAGAAGGCTCCGGACTTTGCCAAGCACATGGTGCACCACCCGCCGCTGCTCAGCCTCTGGAAGCCGGTGGCCTCGTACGACGGCTACAAGTGGGGCATGAGCGTCGATCTGAACAAGTGCATCGGCTGCAGCGCTTGCATGATCGCCTGCCAGGCCGAAAACAACATCCCCGTCGTGGGCAAGGCCGCGGTGGAGCGCGGGCGCGACATGTACTGGCTGCGCATCGACCGCTACTACCGCGGCACCACCGCGGCGGCGGAGGTGGCCTTCCAGCCCGTCACCTGCCACCACTGTGAGAACGCCCCGTGCGAGCAGGTCTGTCCCGTGGGCGCCACCATGCACAGCCACGAGGGCCTCAACGACATGGTGTACAACCGCTGCATCGGCACGCGGTACTGCGCCAACAACTGCCCGTATAAGGTCAGGAAGTTCAACTACTTCAACTTCCGTGAGGACATGAAAGATCCTCACAATGAGTCGCGCAAGCTGGCTTATAACCCTGAGGTCACCATCCGCTCGCGCGGCGTGATGGAAAAATGCACCTTCTGCGTCCAGCGCATCCAGAAGGCGAAGATCAAGGCCAAGAACGCCGGGCGGCGGGTCAAAGACGGAGAGATCAAGACCGCCTGCGAGCAGGCCTGCCCCACGGCGGCCATCACCTTCGGGGATCTCAACAATGGTGACGCGAAGGTCCGTAACGAGCAGTTCCACCCGCGCTCCTACGCAATGTTGGGAGAGCTGAACAACCTGCCGCGCCTGCAGTACCTGGCGCGTATCCGTAACCCCAACCCGGAGCTTGCCTGAGCATGGCCGCGACCATCAAAGCCGGCGCCGCTGAGGTGTCCGCCGCGACCTCGGGACTGAACCCCTACCAGGGCCCCCCGGTTGGCGACAACGTCTTCGCCAAGATCACCCAGAACGTCTCGCGCGTGATGGAGGTGCCCAAGCCGCCACGCGCTTGGTACATCGCCTTCGGCATCGCCCTGACCTTGCTCTCCATCTTCGGCGCCTGCTTGGGCTGGGTGGTGTGGGAGGGCATCGGCGCGTGGGGCAACATGGTGCCCGTCGCCTGGGCCTTCGACATCACCAACTTCGTGTTCTGGGTCGGCATTGGTCACGCCGGCACGCTCATCAGCGCGGTGCTCTTCCTGCTCCGCCAGAATTGGCGCACGGCCGTCAACCGCTTCGCGGAGGCCATGACCATCTTCGCGGTCGCCTGCGCCGCCATCTTCCCGGGCATCCACATCGGCCGCCCGTGGCTGCCGTACTGGATGTTCCCCATCCCCAACCAGATGGGCATGTGGCCGCAGTTCCGCTCGCCGCTCGAGTGGGACGTGTTCGCGGTCGGCACCTACGCCACGGTGTCCGTGCTGTTCTGGTACATGGGCATGATCCCGGACTTTGCTACCTTCCGGGATCGCTCCACCAGCACCATAAAGCGCGCCGCCTACGGCCTCGTCGCGATGGGCTGGCGAGGCTCCTCCCGGCAGTGGCACCGCTACGAGCGCGCGTACCTGCTGCTGGCCGCGCTGGCCACGCCGCTGGTGCTCAGCGTCCACTCGGTCGTGTCCTTCGACTTCGCTACGGCGCAGCTCCCGGGCTGGCACACCACCATCTTCCCGCCCTACTTCGTCGCCGGCGCCATCTTCGGCGGCTTCGCCATGGTGCTCGTGCTGGCCGTCCCCGCGCGGCAGTTCTTCGGGCTCAAGTACATCATCACCATCAAGCACATCGAGCTGATGGCCATGGTCATCCTCGCGACCGGCATGGTGGTCGGCTACGCGTATGGCATGGAGTTCTTCATCGCCTGGTACTCCGGGTCGATGTACGAGGGCTTCACGTTCCAGAACCGCGCCTTCGGCCCCTACGCCTGGGCCTACTGGACGATGATCTTCTGTAACGTCGTCAGCCCCCAGATCTTCTGGTGGAAGAAGATGCGCTCCAGCCCGTGGGTGGCGTTCATCGTGGGCGTCATCGTCAACGTGGGCATGTGGTTCGAGCGCTTCGTGATCATCGGCACCTCCCTGGCGCGTGACTTCCTCCCTGGAAGCTGGGGCTACTTCATCCCCACGCCGGTGGACTACCTCACGCTCGGAGGCAGCTTTGGCCTGTTCTTCACCCTCTTCCTGCTGTTTTGCCGCTACCTGCCGATGGTGGCCATGGCAGAGGTGAAGTCCATCATGCCCGAGGCCCATGTCGCCCACGGCGATCATCACTGACGGACGCGAGCCATGAGCACTGACAACGACAAGGCGAACGACACCGGCTCCGCACCCCTCCACGGTCTGCTGGCGGAGTACGACAACCCCACCGCGCTCGTCCGCGCCGCCGAGAAGGTCCGTGATGCCCAGTACGAGCACTGGGACACCTACACGCCCTTCCCCATCCACGGCATGGACCCCGCCATGGGCATCAAGCCCACGGTGCTCCCCTGGATCGTGTTCTGGGCCGGCCTCACCGGCTGCGTGGTGGGCGTCGGGTTTCAGTACTGGACGAGCGTCATCGACTACCCCTGGGTCATCAGCGGCAAGCCCTTCTGGAGCATCGCGGCGAACGTCCCCATCGCCTTCGAGACCACGGTGCTCTTCAGCGCGCTGACCACGCTCGGCGCCATGCTCGCCCTCAACGGGCTGCCGCACCCCTCTCACCCGCTGGACCTCAAGCGTCGCTTCGCGAAGGTGACCGACGATCGCTTCTTTTTGCTCATCGAGGCGCGCGACAAGAAGTTCGATGCCACCGACACCCGCGCGCTGCTCGAGTCCACGCACCCAGCCGTGTTGGACGACGTCGCCGAGGACCGCGTCACCTCGGACAAGCTCCCGACGGTGATCCTGGGAGCCTTAGCGGTGCTGACCACGCTCGCCATCCTGCCGTTCGCGCTGGCGTATAAGGCGCGCGTCTCGAAGAGCGATCAGCCGCGCATCCACCTCGTCCCCAACATGGACAACCAGCCGCACATCAAGGCGCAGCAGGAGAGCCCCATCTTCGCCGACCTGCGCGGCATGCGCGGCGACGTCCCCGGGACGGTGGCGCAGGGCAACCTCCAAGAGGACGATCATCTCTATCGCGGCAAGCTCGAGGGCGGCGCCTGGGCGCGCACCTTCCCGAAGGAGATCGCGCCGAGTGAGCAGAACATGAAGCGCGGCGAGCGTGAGTTTGGCATCTTCTGCGCCCCCTGCCATGGCCTGTCCGGTCACGGGGACGGCATGATCCACGAGCGCGCCGCGGCCCTGGGCCAGGGCACCTGGGTCCAGCCCACCAACCTCCACCAGGACTACCTGCGCCAGCAGCCGGTGGGGGAGCTCTACAACAGCATCACCCACGGCGTTCGCAACATGCCCGGCTACGGGCATCAGGTGAGCGTCGAAGACCGCTGGAACATCATCTTGTACATGCGGGCGCTCCAGCGGAGCACCGCAGCCGCCCCCACCGACGTCCCCGAGAGCGAGCGCGGCGCGCTGAAGTGAAGCCGGAGCTACCCTAGAGATGGCAAACACCGACAAAGCGGGCAAGTCGCCCAAGCAGCAGCCGGCGCAGGGCTCCACGAGCGCTGCCGGGGTCACGCTCCCCAACGGAGACAACGTGAGCTCCGAGGGGCTGGCGGACAACGTGTTCAAGATCGCGGGTGCGGTGGGCGTCGTCGCGCTGCTCGCCAGCCTGGGGCTCGGCGTCTCGGCGGGCGACGACCTGGCGCAGTTCTCCTTCTCCTACCTCGTGGCCTACGCCTTCGTGCTCGCGCTCGGGCTCGGGTGCCTGTTCTGGGTCACGCTCCAGCACTTGGTCAACGCGCACTGGAGCGTCGTCGTGCGGCGCCTGGGGGAGCTGTTCGCCGCGAACATGCCGCTCTTGGCGCTGCTCAGCCTCCCCATCCTGATCCCCATCGTGATGGGCAACCACGCGCTGTACGTCTGGACGGACCACGCCAAGGTGGAGGCCAGCCACCTGCTCCACGGCAAGGCGGGCTACCTCAACGTCGGGTTCTTCCTCGGCCGGATGGTGTTCTACTTCGTCTTCTGGTCGGCGCTGTCACGCTTCTGGCTGAAGCGCTCGGTCGCACAAGATCTGAAGCCCGAGGCGGGCGTCACGCGCCGCTGGCAGGGCATCGCCGCCCCGAGCATGATCTTGGTGGCGCTCACGCTCACCTTCTCCGCCATCGATCTGCTCATGTCGCTGGACGCCGCGTGGTTCAGCACCATGTTCGGCGTCTACTTCTTCTCGGGCGCCTTCATGAGCGCCAACTGCCTCTTGGCGCTGGCCGCCATGTGGCTGCAGGGGCGCGGCCGCCTCGTCAAGAGCGTCAGCGTGCATCACCTGCACGATCTCGGCAAGATGACCTTCGGCTTCGTCGTCTTCTGGGCCTACATCGCCTTCAGCCAGTTCATGCTCATCTGGTACGCGAACATCCCGGAGGAGACGGCCTGGTACAAGGTGCGCTTCGAGGGTGACTGGAAGTACGTCGCCATCTTCCTGCTGGTGGGCCACTTCATCGTGCCCTTCCTCGGCATGATGTCGAAGCACGTGAAGCGGCGCCGTGGGGCCTTGACCGCCTGGACGCTGTGGCTGCTCATCATGCAGTACGTGGACCTGTACTACCTGGTGCAGCCCACCCGCCTGGCGCGCGTGCTGGAGGAGGCCCCCGCGGGTGAGGCCGTGAACGCCACGCTGCCCTTCCACCTCCTCGATCTCACCTGCCTGCTGGCGCTGGTCGCCCTGTTCATCGCCGGCGCGGCCTTCAACGCACGCAAGAAGAACCTCGTTCCCGTGAACGACCCGCGGCTGGAGAAGTCGCTGGCCTTCACCAACCTTTGAGGGCATGGACGGCAATGGCTGCTCAAGAAGACAACGTCAACACCGTCGTCGTGGGGAGTGCCTGGACGGTGGGTATCCTCGCCACGGTCGGGATCGTGTGGGCGCTGTTCGGCGCCGTGCGCGCCGAGATCACCGAGACGGAGAACGCGGTGGGGGCGCACGCCGTCACCACCCCGATCCGTGAAATGGTGAGTGACCAGACGGATCTACTGCACCGCTCGGTGGGCTGGGTGGACAAGGAGAAGGGCATCGTCCGGCTCCCCATCGACATGGCGGAGTCCGCGGTGCTCGCGGATCTCACGCGTGATCCGGAGACGGCCACCGCGCCGGCACCCGCCGCCGCGCCCAGCGCGGAGGGCGCCGCTGCTGGCGCCGAGGCCACCCCCGCGCCCGTGGGCAGCGGCGACGCTCCGGCGGCCGGCAGCGCCGCCCCAGCCGGCAGCGCCGCCCCCGCCGGCAGCGCCGCCGCCCCCCCCACGGGTGACGCTCCGGCTGCTGGCAGCGCCGCCCCCGCGGGCAGCGCCACGAGCGCCAAGCCCCCGAAGCCCCTGAAGGCCCCCAAGACGAAGTAGTCGCGCTTCCCAGACCCACCTACGACCGCCGTCCCTATGTCCGCGAAGTTCCACTGGCTCACCACGCTCGCCGCCGCTGCGTTCGTCGCAGCGACGGGCGCTGCCGTGGCGGCGCCGGTGGCGCGCGAGCAGAAGCTCGACCGGATGGAGGCGCTCCCGCGGCGGCTCGAGGGCGTGGACGTCGAGGAGAAGCTCGGCGACACCTGGCCGCTGCACCTCAAGTTCAAGGATGAGCGAGGCCAGCCCGTCGAGCTGCGTCAGTATTTCGACGACAAGCTCCCGGTCATCGTCACCTTCAATTACTCCAACTGCCCCATGCTGTGCAGCTTGCAGCTCAACGGCTTCGTCAAGTCGCTCAAGCAGCTGGAGTGGACGGCGGGTGAGCGCTTTCGCATCGTCACCATCAGCTTGGATCCTGCCGAGACGCCGGAGAGCGCCGAGCGCTTCAAGCAGCGCTACCTCAAAGACTACGCGCGCCCCGCGGCGGTGGAGGGCTGGCATTTCCTCTCGGGGGACGAGGCCAGCATCCGGGCGGCCGCCAGCGCCTTGGGGTTTGGCTACGCCTACAACGAGGTGCGCAAGGAGTACCTGCACGCCTCGGTCATCATGCTGCTGTCGCCGGATGGGCGCGTGATGCGTTACCTCTACGGGCTGGAGCACCCTCCTCGCACGCTGCGCCTCAGCCTGGTGGAGGCCTCCCAGGGCAAGGTGGGCAGCTCGATGGACCGCCTCTTACTTTACTGCTTTCACTACGACGAGACCGAGGGCCGCTACGCCCCCGTGGCGCGTAACATCATGCGCGCTGGCGGTGGGCTGACGGTGCTGCTGCTCGGTACCGCCCTCGGCGCGCTCTGGCGCTCCGAGAAACGCAAGAAGCGCCTGCTAGAGAGCACGAGTTCATGAACGCCGCCGTCCAACACCTTTTGTCGTCGATTTCCCTCCTGGCCCCGGAGCAGCCCAAGCTCCCGGACTCGCCCTGGTTCATGATGCCGGCGTCGGTCTCGGACGCCAACGTGAGCAACGTGGACGACGCCTACAACGCGCTCGTCTACGGCAGCGTGGTCATCACCGTGGTGATCGCCGCGGTGATGGTCTACTTCGCGAAGAGGTACCGCGCCGGGGCGCGCTCCAAGAACGAGCTGCCACCGCCTGGGACGCTCGATCACCACACGGGCTTGGAGCTCGCCTGGAGCGTCCCGCCGCTGCTCGTCGTCATCGTGCTCTTCGTGTGGGGCTTCAAGAGCTTCGTGCAGATGCGCACCGCGCCGAAGGACTCCTACGAGGTGAAGGTCCAGGGCCAGAAGTGGAACTGGATCTTCACGTATCCCAACGGCTACAACGACAACCAGCTGCACGTCCCGGCCGGGCGCAACGTCAAGCTGACCATCAGCTCCGTGGACGTGGTGCACAGCCTGTTCTTGCCCGCGGCGCGTCTCAAGATGGATGCCGTGCCGGGGCGCTACACGAGCCTCTGGTTCCGCGCGGACAACCCGGGCAATTACCCCATTTTTTGCGCGGAATACTGCGGTACGGACCACTCGAACATGGTGGCGGAGCTCGTCGTCCACAAGGACGAGGAGGAGTTCGACAGCTGGCTCGAGGCCACCAACAAGCCACCGGACGATCCGGTCGAGCACGGCAAGCTGCTCTACGGCAAGCAGGGCTGCCAGGCCTGCCACTCCCTGACGGGGGCGGCCGGCGTGGGCCCGAGCTTCAAGGGCATCTGGGACACGCTGCAAGAGCATGAGAGCGGCCCGGCCAGCAAGGTGGACGAGAACTACGTCAAGCAGTCCATCCTCGAGCCGCAGGCGCACATCGCCAAGGGCTTCGGCCCGTCCATGCCCACGTACAAGGGCAAGCTCTCCGACGCACAGATCGACGCCCTCATCGCCTTCATCAAGGCCCAGAAGTAAGAGACGATTATGGCTGCCTCCACCACTACCGCAGACGCCCTCACGCAGCAGATCGGCGGCGACGACAACTACCTCACGCACGAGCGGGGCATCGCCTCCTGGCTGTTCACGCTGGATCACAAGCGGATCGGCGTGATGTACCTGGTCGGGGTCCTGGTCTCCTTCCTGCTCGGAGGCTTCTTCGCGCTCGCCGTCCGTACGGAGCTGCTGACACCCGGGCACACCGTGATGTCCGCGGACACCTACAACAAGATGTTCACGCTCCACGGCGCGGTGATGGTGTTCCTCGTGGTCATCCCGGGGATCCCGGCGGCGCTCGGCAACATCATCTTGCCGCTCCAGCTCGGCGCGAAGGACGTCGCCTTCCCGCGGCTCAACCTGATGAGCTTTTACCTGTACTGCATCGGCGCGCTGTTCCTCATCATCAGCATGGGCATCAGCGCGGTGGACACCGGGTGGACCTTCTACACCCCGTACAGCACCACCACGCAGACGGCCGTCGTGCCCGCGACCTTCGGGGCGTTCATTCTGGGCTTCAGCTCCATCTTCACGGGGCTCAACTTCATCGTCACGGTGCACAAGCTGCGCCCGCCGGGGATGACCTGGTTCCGCATGCCGCTGTTCCCGTGGGCGCTCTACGCCACCGCCGTCATCCAGCTGCTCGCCACCCCGGTGCTGGGCATCACGCTGCTCATGCTGATCGTGGAGCGCGTGGTCGGCATCGGTATCTTCGATCCTGCCTTGGGCGGGGACCCGGTGCTCTTCCAGCACTTCTTCTGGTTTTACTCCCACCCGGCCGTCTACATCATGATCGTGCCGGCCTTCGGGGTCATCAGCGAGATCGTCCCCACCTTCAGCCGCAAGCGCCTGTTCGGGGCGAAGTTCGTGGCGCTCTCCAGCGTCGCCATCGCGCTGCTCAGCTTCCTGGTCTGGGGCCACCACCTGTTCACCAGCGGTCAGTCCGTGCTGGCGAGCACCATCTTCAGCGCCATCAGCTTCCTCATCGCCATCCCCACGGCCATCAAGATCTTCAACTGGCTGACCACCATGTACAATTCGAAGATCCACCTGGACACGCCGCTGCTCTACGTCTTCGTGTTCCTGTGGGTGTTCGTCATCGGTGGCCTCACCGGGATGTTCCTGGCCATGATGAGCGTGGACTTGCACCTCCACGACACCTACTTCGTGGTGGCGCACTTCCACTACGTGATGATGGGCGGCGCGGTCACCGCCTTCGTGGGCGGCCTGTACTACTGGTGGCCGAAGATCAGCGGCCGGATGTACGACGAGAAGCTCGGGAAGATCTCGGCGGTGCTGGTCTTTCTGGGGCTGAACATCACCTTCCTGCCGCAGTTCCTGCTCGGCAGCCGCGGCATGCCGCGCCGGTACTACAACTACCTGCCGGAGTTCCAGGGGCTGCACCAGCTCTCCACGCTGGGCTCGTTCATCCTCGGGCTCGGCTTCGTGGTCGTCGCCGTCGCGCTGTTCAAGAGCCTCAAGAGCGGCGCCAAGGCGCCGGCGAACCCCTGGGGCGGGGGCAGCCTGGAGTGGACCTGCGCCTCGCCGCCGCCCTACTACAACTTCAAGGAAGCCCCCGTCGTGGACGGAGATCCCTTCGAGTACGACAAACTCACCTACGACGAGAAGATCGGTGGCTACGTGCCGAAGTCCGCGTGAGCGGCCGACAACCAACCCAGCGCACCAAGCCCGTGGACCGCGACGCACCCGGACGGAAACCCAACGATGACTGAGAGCACGCTGAGCGCCAAGACGGAAGCCACGACCGCCCCCGCGAGTGGGGAGGACGGGCAGCACGCTCATTACCCTGAGCACAGCTACCCCTACGTGGCCCATCACTTCGACAAGCCGGAGCAGCAGTTCGAGTCAGGGAAGCTGGGGATCTGGCTGTTCCTCGTCACGGAGGTGCTGTTCTTCTCCGGGCTGTTCTGCGCCTACGCCATCTACCGGGCCATCCACCCGGAGATCTTCGTGTGGTCGCACTACTTCCTGGACACGAAGCTCGGAGCCATCAACACCGGTATCCTCATCTTGAGCAGCCTCACCGCGGCCTGGGCGGTGCGCAGCGCGCAGCTCCGTCAGACCAAGCTGCTCATCATCAACATCGTGGTGACCATCGTCTGCGCGTTCGGGTTCATGGGCGTGAAGTACGTGGAGTACACCCACAAATTTCACGATGGCCTGCTGCCCGGGAAGGCCTTCGACCCGAAGCAAATGGTGTGGCAGACCCCCGCGTTCAAGGAGAAGCACCCAGAGAGCGCGGCGGTGGCGAAGCAGCTCTACGCCGAGACCAACGGCCTCGACGAGGACCCCAGCCTGAAGCTGCCCGAGAAGGGGGTGGCCATGCGCCAGGCGCTCCAGCCGCTGGAGGCGGCGGGCGTGATCGGCAAGAACGCGGTGGACGAGCCGCCGAGTCGTCCGCGCAACGCGCACATCTTCTTTGGCATCTACTTCTTCATGACGGGCCTGCACGGTATCCACGTCCTCATCGGCATCGGCGTGTGGATCTGGCTGCTCGTGCGCGCCATCAAGGGGCAGTTTGGGCCCAAGTACTACGGCCCCATCGATTTTGCGGCGCTCTACTGGCACCTGGTGGATCTCATCTGGATCTTCCTGTTCCCCCTGCTTTACCTCATCCACTGAGCGCCCCTCGAGCCACCCCGCTGAGCCACCCTACGTAGAGAGTGAATGAGATGAGCGACGACAAGGCAAAGGGCCACCAGCAGCTTGCGCCGAGCCACGCCGGTGGCGAGGAGGCCAGCATCGGTCACGTCGTGAGCCTGAAGATGCTGCTCGGCGTCTTCGGGGCGTTGATGGTGCTGACGGTGCTGACGGTCTCGGCGACCGCCATCGATCTCGGGCCCTCCATGAACCTCATCGTGGCGATGGGCATCGCCAGCGTGAAGGCCGCGCTGGTGATGGCCATCTTCATGCACCTCTGGTGGGACAAGAAGTACCACCTCCTGGTGTTCCTCACCTCGGTGCTGTTCGCCGCCCTCTTCATCATGCTGGCCTTGCAGGACCGCCGAGAGTACCAGCCGGACGTCGACGCCTTCCAGGCGGACGAGGCCGCAGCGGCGGCGAAGTAGGCGCCGCGGAGCCGCGGGGTTGGCCGCCCTGCTCACGCCGGAGCACGCCGCCCCCGGGGCCGTGCGCTCCGGCGTACTGCCTTGCTGGGCGCCGGAGCCCCGCGCCGGTTTTCCCCGTGCGCTCGCGGAGCTGTGCTAGAGCGCCGCCACGCCTCACACCGGGAGCTCTCAAATGCCCAAGCGGACCGACATCAAGAAGATCTTGCTCATCGGGTCGGGGCCCATCGTCATCGGGCAGGCCTGTGAGTTCGACTACTCTGGCACGCAGGGCGCCAAGGCCTTGACGGAGCTCGGCTACGACGTGGTGCTCGTCAACTCCAACCCCGCCACCATCATGACGGATCCGGAGCTGGTGCGCCGCACCTACATCGAGCCGCTGGACCGTGAGACGCTCACCAGCATCATCGAGCGTGAGCGACCGGACGCCGTGCTGCCGACGCTGGGGGGGCAGACCGCGCTCAACCTCGCGCTCGAGCTGCACGAGCACGGGGTGCTCAGCCAGCACGGGGTCAAGCTGCTGGGCGCCCAAGTGGACGCCATCCGGACCGCTGAAGATCGCCAGCTCTTCAAGGAGGCGATGGCGCGGGCAGGGCTCGAGTGCCCGCGCTCCGCGCACGCCAACTCGGTGGAGGAGGCCCGGGCCTTCGTGCAAGAGTCGGGGTATCCCGTCATCTTGCGCCCGAGCTTCACCTTGGGCGGCGCGGGCGGCGGCATCGTCTACGGTGAAGGGGAGCTGGTCGCCAAGGTGGAGTGGGCCCTCAGCCAGAGCCCCACGCATCAGGTGCTGGTGGAGGAGAGCGTGCTCGGCTGGAAGGAGTACGAGCTGGAGGTCATCCGCGATCGTGCGGACAACTTCATCGTGGTCTGCAGCATCGAGAACATCGATCCGATGGGCGTGCACACCGGGGACTCCATCACCGTCGCGCCGGCCATGACCTTGACGGACAAGGAGTACCAGCGGCTCCGGGACGCCGCGCGGGTCGTGATGCGGGAGATCGGCGTGGAGACCGGCGGCTCGAACGTGCAGTTCGCGGTCAACCCGGCCAACGGGCGCATGGTGGTCATCGAGATGAACCCGCGCGTGTCTCGCTCGAGCGCGCTGGCGTCGAAGGCGACGGGGTACCCCATCGCGAAGATCGCCGCGAAGCTCGCGGTGGGCTTCACGCTCGACGAGCTGACCAACGACATCACCGGGACGAGCGCCGCCTTCGAGCCGACCATCGACTACGTGGTCGTGAAGTGGCCGCGCTTCGCCTTCGAGAAGTTCCCGGGCTCCGATCCGCGGCTGGGGACGCAGATGAAGAGCGTGGGCGAGGTGATGAGCATCGGCCGAACCTTCCTGGAGGCCATCCAGAAGGCCGCCCGCTCGCTCGAGACGGGCAAGAGCGGCATGGAGAGCCTGATGCAGCGGCTCGACTACCGAGTGCTCGCGGCGACCCCGGCGGTGGAGCGGGACGTCACGCAGGAGGCGCCACCGGCCGCCGCGCCGCGGCCCACGCTGCCGCCCGCCCAGGAGGGTGAGTATGACTCGGCCCTGGCGCGGCTCCTACCCGTGGCCACGGCCGACCGCCTCTTCTTCGTCGTGGACGCGCTCCGCCAGGGGTTCAGCGTCGAGCGCGTCCACGCGCTGACGAAGATCGACCCCTGGTACCTGGCGCAGTTTGCGCGCCTCGTCGAGGAGGAGCGGCGGCTGCGGGAGGCGCCCGCCCTGGACGCCACGACGCTCTCCCGGGCCAAGCGCCTCGGCTTCAGTGACCGCCAGCTCGCGGAGCTCCGAAACCTGACGGAGGCGGAGGTGCGCCAGCAGCGGCGTGAGCTCGGCGTGCGCGCGGTCTTCAACCGCGTGGACACCTGCGCCGCCGAGTTCGTCGCCAAGACGCCCTACCTCTACTCCTCGTTCGAGTCCGAGGACGAGGCGCTGCCCAGCGACAAGAAGAAGGTCATCATCCTGGGCGGCGGGCCCAACCGCATCGGCCAAGGCATCGAGTTCGACTACTGCTGCTGTCACGCCGTCTTCGCGCTGCGGGAGCTGGGCATCGAGACGGTGATGGTCAACTGCAACCCAGAGACGGTCTCGACCGACTACGACACCGCCGACAGGCTCTACTTCGAGCCGCTCACCTTGGAGGACGTGCTCGCCATTTGCGAGGAGGAGGCCTCCTCGGGGGAGCTGCTGGGCGTCATCGTGCAGTTCGGGGGGCAGACGCCCCTGAAGCTGGCGCTCCCCCTGGAGCAGGCGGGCGTGAAGCTGCTCGGCACCAGCGCCGACGCCATCGATCGCGCGGAGAACCGCGAGCGCTTCGACGCGCTGCTGAGCAAGCTCGAGCTGCGGCGCCCGCGCGCTGGCACGGCCACGGGCGTGGAGGAGGCGCTGCGCGTCGCGGACGAGATCGGCTACCCGGTGCTCGTGCGTCCCAGCTACGTGCTCGGCGGGCGCGCCATGATGGTGTGCAACTCCGCCGAGGAGCTGACCAGCTACGTGGGCGTGGCCATCCAGGCGGCCGAGGACGAGGGCGGCTCTCAGGTGCTGCTCATCGACCAGTACCTCCGGCACGCCATCGAGGTGGACGTGGACTGCGTCTCGGACGGCGAGCAGGTGCTCATCGGAGGCGTGATGCAGCACATCGAGGAGGCTGGCATCCACAGCGGTGACTCCACCAGCGTGCTGCCGCCGCACTCGCTGGACGCGCGCACGGTGGCGGCCATCGAGCAGCAGACCCAAGCGCTCGCCCGTGAGCTGGGCGTGGTGGGCTTGATGAACGTGCAATTTGCCGTCAAGGACGGCGCCATCTACGTCTTGGAGGTCAACCCGCGGGCCTCACGGACCGTGCCCTTCGTCTCCAAGTCCACGGGGCGCCCCCTCGCCAAGCTGGCGGCGCGCGCCATGGTGGGCGACCGCCTGCCCAAGCTGGCGCCCCACGACGACCACCTGCCCAAGCACATGGCCGTGAAAGAGAGCGTCTTCCCCTTCTCCAAGTTCCAAGGGGTCGACACCATCTTGGGCCCGGAGATGCGCTCGACGGGCGAGGTGATGGGGATCGCCACCAGCGTGGCTCAGGCCTTCGGCAAGGCGCTGGCGGCGGCGAAGGTGGAGCTCCCGGATCGAGGGCGCGCCTTCATCAGCGTCAAGGACGACGACAAGGACGCCGCGGCGTTCATCGCGCGCCGGCTCCGTAACCTCGGCCTCAGCATCGTGGCGACGGCGGGCACGGCCGAGGCCATCGGCTGCGCGAGGATCCCGGTGGAGCGCATCAACAAGGTGCTGGAGGGGTCCCCGCACGTGGTGGACGCCATCACGGCCGGGACCATCCAGCTCGTCATCAACACCACCGAGGGCGCCAAGGCGATCCGCGACAGCTATTCCATCCGGCGCAACGCGCTGCTGAAGAACCTCCCGTATTTCACCACCATGGCGGCGGCGCTCGCGGCGGTGGACGCGCTCGAGGTCAGGGCCGCGTTGCGTCGGGTGCCGGTGGCCGTGCGCAGCGTGCAGGAGTGGCACGCGCGCTCGAGTGAGCGCTGAGCGCCACCACGCCCCGCGGCAGGAACGCCGCTCGTCGCGCATGGGCGTTGCCGACGTGAGCGGGTGCGGCTAGTTCATCGTCCGTCGTGAGCAGGACGCCCAAAGCGACGGCCGAGCTGCGCGAGGCAGCGCTGGCGTGGCTCGTCGCCGGCGTCGCGTATGCGGTCTACGCCGCGGTCATGGTGCCGCGCCTGGTCCACAGCGTGCACGCGGATCCGGACATCGCCGGGTGGGCGGGCGCGCTGGCGTCGAGGCTCGCTGGGGGAGGAGGCCTCTACGAGGAGTTCATCGTGGGGATGCCGCCGCTCCCGCTGGCGCTGATGCGGCTCTGGCAGGTGCTCAGCGGCCGGGTGAGGCTGCTCGACGAGCTCGTGATGATCGCGGCGCTGCGCCCCGCCTTGGCCCTCACGGTCGGGTGGCTGGGGGCGCCGTGGCTCGGGCTGCGCGGCGCCACGCTCGCGTCGCTCACGGCCTTGGCGTTGAGCTTGCTGGTCGCGCCGCAGGCGCTGCACCTCTGGCTCGCCGCGGAGTGCGTGCTGCTCGCGCTGCTGGCCTTCGACAAGGCGCAGCGCGAGCGGCGGCGCGCGTGGGCGGGCGTGGCGGGCGCGTGCGCGCTGCTGGCGGTCGGCTGTGATCAAGCCAGCGGGCTGGGCGCCGTGCTGGCGCTCGCCGCCGGGCTCACGCTCGGGCGGCGCTGGCGCGCGCTCGGGGGCGCGGTGCTCCAAGGGGCGCTCGCGGGCGCGGCGACGTCGCTGCTCTGCACGCTGGCGCTGGGCGGAGGCGTCCTCGGGTGGTCTCGAGTGCTGTTCGTGGATGGCTTCGAGTACGCGGGCACGCCAGGGAGCGTGGCGCGCCTCCTGTGGCTGCGCTGGGCCAAGACCGACGCCGTGCCGCTCTCGCTCGTGGCCACGGCGGTGGTGCTCTGGTGGGCGCTGGTGCGGCGCCCGCGTGAGGCCGCGCGCAGGCCGCCGCGCTGGGGGCCCTGGCTCGCCGCGGCCGCGCTGATGCTGAGCTTCCTCGGCGCTGGAGCCTACGTGCTCGGCTGGCTGCCGCAGGTGGCGGGGAGCTGGCTCGGGCTGGCGCGGCGCTCGGAGCTGCTGGCCTACTTCGGCGTAGCGCTGGTCGCGCTACGAGCGGGCGGCGCGGTGGCAGGGTTCCGCGCGGGCGAGGCGGTGCACCCGGGCGCGACGCTGGCCGTGATGGGCGTGGTGGCGGGCGCCGCACAAGCCCTGGGCTACAGCGTGTCGAGCGGCGCCTTTGGCTTGTCGGCCTTGTCGGCGGTGGGCGTCGTGGCGCTCGTCGAGGCGGGGCAGCAGCGCGCCTGGCCCTGGCTCGCCGTGGTGCCGGTGCTGCTGGCGGCCCACGCCCTGTGGGAGCCGGAGCTCAACCGGGCCCGCGCCACGCTGGAGCCAGCGCCCCCCGGCTATTGGCAGGGGATGCTCCTCGATTTGCGGGGGCAAGAGCTGATCGCGGCGCGCCAGCAGGTGTGGGCGCTCACCGAGCCCACGGACGAGGTGCTCGTGCTCGCGGAGGATCCACAGCTCGTCGCGCTCTTCGACCGGCCGCGCCCGCCGCTGCGGGGAGGGCTGGTGTTCGTCGATCAGTACCCGGTGCGCGCGCTCCAGGGCGACTGGGCGTGGCTCCAGGCGCACCCCCCCAAGCTGGTGGTGGTGCACCCAGCGCGCGACGAAGAGCTCGAGCAAGCCTGGGGGGACCGGGCTCGCACGAGCGCCGCTTGGCGCCTGCGCGCGCGCGTGCTCGGCAGGCTGAGCGGCGCGGGCTACCAGCGCCAGCCGAGGGTCTTTCGCACCACCTACGGGCGGGACACGAGCCTGCTCGAGCTGTGGGTGCTGCCATGAACGAACCGCAGCGCGAGGCGCTCGGCGAGCGCACGGAGCGAGCGCACGGCGTCGGTGAGCGGTGGCGAGCGGCGCTCGAGCTCGCGCTGGTGCTTGGGGCCGCCACGTTGTTCGCCAGCCGCAACGTCCAGCACCTCACCAACGGCTGGTATGGTGACGTGGAGTTTTCGGGCTGGAGCAGCGGGCCCGCGCAGCAGCTCTGGGAGGGACGGCGCGCCTATGAGGACGCCGTGCTGCCCATCCCTCCAGGGAGCTTCTACCTGCTGATGCTCCTGCGCTGGTGGCGGGGGGAGTGGCTGCTCTCGTCGGAGCTGTGGCTCACGGCGGGGTGCCAGGTGGGGATGGGGCTCGCCGCATGGTGGCTCACTCGCCGCCTCGGACAGCCGCGGCTGGCGCCGCTCGTGGCGCTGGGCAGCCAGGTCGTCGTCATGCAGCTCGCCAAGGAGTGCGCCTACGATCCCACGGCGCAGGTGGTGGCGTGGGCCTCGCTGGCCGTGGGCGCCTCGGCGGCCTTGGCGACCCAGCCTCGGCAGGCGCGCTGGCGCTGGGCATGGGTGGGGCTCCTCACGGGGCTCAGCCACCTGTTCAAGCAGAGCACGGGCGTGGGCCTCAGCCTGGGGTGGGTGGCGGCGCTCGGCTACGGCGCCTTCGTCGCCTGGCGGAGCGGGGCCGCGCCGCAGCGGCGTCTTCTTCGCTGCGCGGTGGAGGCGTGGGGGCTCGGGTGGCTCGCTGGCTTGGGCCTCACGCTGCTCGCCGTCGCGCTGCCCGGCGGTAGCCTCTCCGGCTTTCTCGCCGCGGTCTACCGCGACGGGCCTCGGCTGAAGGGAGGGAGCCTGCACCTGCTCGAGGTGCTGTGGGGCTACGTGGTGCGCCTGCCGGCTCTGCCGGCCTCGCTGCTGGCGCTGCTCCTGCTCGGCTACGTGGGGCGTCGCTGGCTCTCACGACCAGGGGCGGCGCAGCTCGGCGTGGAATTCGCGGGAGAGCGTCGGCTCACGCGCGGCGGGACGCTCCTGGTCGCCGTGGCGGCGCTGGTGAGCTTCGGTGGGGCGTGGGCGCTGCTCCTCAGCCCGCTGACGGCCTTGCCGGCCCCGCTCTCGGCGGCGCTCTCGGGCGTCAAGGTGCTCCCCAGCTTGGCGCTGCCGCTGGGGATGGTGTTCTTCGCGGCGCCGCTCGCGCCGCGGGTGTTCAGAGGTGCCCCGGGTGACGAGCAGCGCCGCGTCGGGCACGCGCACAACATGGTCGTCATCGCGGCCGTGGCGTGCTCGTTGCTGCACAACACGTCCGCGCCGGAGCTGCGCGCGTTCTACGACAACACGCCGCTCGTCGCGCTGGCCTTGCTCTGGGGGCTCACCGCGCTCCGCCGCGCGCGCAGCCCGTGGCTCGGCGCGGCGTTCTTCTCGCTGGTGCTCGCCAGCGGCTACTCCGGCAAGTTCGAGCGGGCGCTCGAGGCGCGTCGCTTGGTGGAGGAGCCCGGCTACTGGAGGGGCCTCTACGTCACCGCGCGTGCCCAGACGCAGCTCAGGGCCGCCGCGCTGGTGCGTGAGCACAGCGCTCCCACGGACACCGTGTTGGTGCTGCCGGAAGACGTGGAGCTAGCGCCGCTGCTGGGGCGCCCGCGCCCGCGACTCCGAGGCGCCATCCTGTTCGTGGATCAGTACCCGGAGTCGGTCTTGGAGGATGACCGTCGCGAGCTCGAGCGCCATCCCCCCAAGGTCATCGTGGTGAGCCCCGTGGAGCGGTGGGTGTGGCAGCACCTGTTTCGGATATGGAGCGCGGAGAGCCCCGCCGAGCGCCTGCTCACCCCGCTGCTCGACGCGCTCCCCAGCCGCTACGAGCGCGTGGGGCGCCTCCCCACGTGGTTTCTCGGGCGTCCCACGCACCTCGAGGTGTGGGTTCGCAGACCCGAGCCCGGGCGTTGAAGCGGCGCGCGCTCTCTGTAAGCTGTGGGGATGGGCAAGGGCTACCCGCTGAAGGCGCTCCTGCGGCTCCGAGAGTCGTCGAAGACGCGGGCGCGCCAGCAGCTCGCGCAGGCGCTCGAGCGCCAGCGCAGCGCGCTGCAGGCGCAGGCCGCCGCCGCCGAGCAGCTGCGAGAGACGCAGGCGCAGCGCGCGCGCCTCGGCGCCGCGGAGGCCGAGCGCCTCCGGGCAGGGCAAGCCACCGTGGCGGAGCTCGTGCGTGCGGCAGAGTGGCGCGTGGGCGCGGAGCAGCGCGAGGCGCAGCTCGTTGAGCGGCTCGCGCTGGTGGCGTCCAAGGCGGAGTCTAGGCGCGTCGAGGCCGAGCGCTCACGCGCGCAGCTCGCGCGTGCCGACACGGACGAGCGAGCCCTCGGCGCTCACCGTGAGCGCTGGGTGGCGGCGGAGCGCGCGCGCCAAGAGGAGCGGGAGCAGGAAGGAGCCGATGAGCGATGGGTCGCCGTACGAGCAGGGGCAGCCGGGAAGCAAGGCCCATGAGGAGCGCTCTCGGGGCGCTGCTGGGCGCTGCGCTAGTGCTGGGCTGCAGCGCGCCGGAGCCGTCCACCTGCCAGGACGCTGAGTGCGAGCGCGCGGGCGCGGGCGGCGCTGGTGGGGCGGCTGGCGCGGGCGGGGCGGGTGGGACGGCGAGCGACGGCGGGAGTGGGCGTGACGCCGGTGGCGCGGCGGGTGCCGGTAGTGCGGCGGGCGCGGGTGGTGCGGCGGGCGTGGCTGGCGCCTCCGGCGCGGGTGGCGCGCCCGCTGGAGGCGCTGGGGGCGCAGCGGCCCCCACGGCGCAAGAGCTGCTCGCGCTCGTGGAGCGCTGCGCCAGGCCGAGCGCCGGGCGGTACGCCACCGACAGCGGCCGCCCAGAAGAGATCCCCGTGTGTCACCTGTCCACCGCGGTCTACTGGCAGGCCGACCTGGACGTCGACTGCGATGGTAAGCCCTCCGCGGCCTGCAACGAGACGACCGATCCCTATTTCCAAGCCGAGACGGCGGCGGTGGACTCCAAGGGCGAGCCGCTCGACGCCGCCAGCCTGCCCTTCGTGGTGGTCCCGCTCGCCAGCGAGCGCTTCGACTATCGCGCGGCGGGGCTCGCGATGGGGAGCGTGGTCGCCGTCATTCATCGTGGGCAGGTCGTCTACGCGCCCATCGGCGATCTAGGACCGCGGGGTGTCATCGGTGAGGGCTCGTACGCGCTCGCCGCGCGGCTCGGGATCGATCCAGATCCCGTGCGCGGTGGCGCCGACTCTGGGGTCACCTACATCGCCTTCACGGGCAGCGAGGCGCGGGTGCGCCCCATCGAGTCGACCGAGGAGGCGCAGCGCCTCGGTGTGGAGCGCGCGCGGCAGCTCCTCGCTGCGCCTTGAGGGCGCGGAGGCCTCGCGCGTCGCGCCCTGGCTGAGCTTGGGCTAGGCTCCAAGCGTGGGCCCCTCCCGCTGGCGCGCGCTCCCTCGAGCCCTCCGGGCGCAGGCCACGGCGCGCTGGGCGCTGGGGGTCGCTGGGGTCGGGGTGTTGGTCGCCGGGGCGTGTGTGTCCACCACGACGGAGCGCCCACCGCTCCCCTGGGGCACCCCGCTCGACGTACCGGCCCCGTCGGCGTCCGCGGCGCCTCCCTCGCTCCCGCCGCTCGCCACCCGCTCGCTCGAGGATTTCGTGCCGCTCGTGGCGCTGCCCGGCTTCGAGCCCGTCGCGGCGGCGCTGGAGGCCGGGCAGCCGCAGCGAGCGGTGGCGGAGCTGACCCGAGCGATGAGCCACCTGCCGCCCGCGCCCGTGGACGTCGCGCGCTTCCAGTACCTGCTCGGGCTGCTCCGAGAGCGCGCTGGCGAGCTCGCGGGCGCGCGCGTCTCCTACGAGCTGGCGGCCGCCGAGGACTGGGCGCTCGCGCCCTACGCGCGGGCAGGGGCCGCGCGGGTGGCGCTGCGGGCCGGAGATCCGAGGCGCGCGCAGGCGTGGCTCCAGCAGCTCCCGGAGGTGCAGCCGCTCGAGGTGGAGGTGCGAGCGCTGCGGCTCGAGGCGGCCCGGCTCCTCGGCGAGCGGCAGCAGGCCATCCGCTACGCCTCCCCGCCCTACGAGCCAGCATCGAAGGCCGAGCGGGCTACCCTCGAGCTCGGGCTGGCGGAGGTGTTGTCCTCCCCGGAGCCAGGCGCCTCGGCGGAGGTCGTCGAGGGAGAGCTGCTGCGAGCGCTCGAGCTGGCGCGCGGGGTGCGGGTGAGGCAGCCCGCGGGCAGCGCGCTCTACGGCCGTGCGCAGCGGCTCGAGCGGCAAGCGCTGTCGCGCCTGACGCCCGCGGCTCAGGCGCAGTGGCGAGAGCTGAGCCCCGCGCAGCGGCTCCTGGAGGCCGAGACGCGCCTCGAGGCGGGCCTCACCTCGGTCGTCCGAGAGACGACCGAGGCGCTCCTCGCGCAGCTTCCCCCTGCGGAGCGCTGGCAGGAGCTGGGCTGCGCCGCCGCGCTCCTCCAGGCGCGGGCGCTCGCCGCCGAGAAAGCCGCGGGCGCCGCCGCGGACGTGCTCACGCAGCCCATCCAGCGCTGCGAGCGCTGGTCGGAGCACCCGCGACTGCTCTTTCTGGGAGCTCGCTACGCAGCGCAAGATGGCCGTCACGCCCTCGCGGTCGAGCGCTACGCCCAGCTCGAGCGCCTACACCCGCAGAGCACGCTGGCCGACGACGCTCGTTGGCATGCGGCGATGAGCTACTGGGAGCTGCGCGTGGAGGCGCGCTTCACGGAGCTGCTGTCGCGCCTGCCGGAGGACTACCCCGAGGGGGACATGGCGCTCGAGGGGGTCTTTCGCCTCGCGCTGCGCCGGCTGGAGAAGCGTGACTGGCGGGGCGCTGCGGCCGTGCTCTCGCGCGTCCAGGAGCTGGCCACGCGCCGTGACCCGAGGCGCTCGGCGGAGTACGCGGGGAGGGAGCGCTATTTTCTGGCGCGCGCCCTGCTCCACCTCGGGGAGCAGGAGGCGGCCTGCCGGTACTTCGAGGAGCTCATCGAGCAGCTCCCGCTCAGCTACTACATGCTGAGCGCCTTCACGCGTTTGTCTGCGCTGGACGCGGAGCGCGCCGCGCGCGCCCTCGATCGCGCGCGCGCGCGCAGCAGCGGTCAGCCGTTCATCCAGGCGACGGCCGAAGAGCTGGGCGCGCCCGCCTTCCTCCGCGCCATGGAGCTGCTGCGGGTCGGTGAGCTGGAGGCCGCGCGGCGTGAGCTGGAGACGCTGGGCGTCCACGCGGGCGGCGCGGCGCCTCAGCTCCTCTGGGCAGCGGCGACGCTCTACGCTCGCGCCGGCGTCGCGCGCTGGTCGTCGGCGCTGGCGCGGGGCCTGCTGGTGGCCTTGCCGGCGGCCTGGCCGGAGGGGGACTGGGCGCAGGTGTGGCGGCTGTCGTTTCCCCGTCCGTACCATGAGATCGTGGCGCGCGAGGCCAAGGCGACGGGGCTCGACGAGGCGCTCGTGTACGCCGTGATGCGGGAGGAGTCGGTCTTCGACCCCCGCGCGGTCAGCCCGGCCAAGGCCATCGGCTTGATGCAGCTCATCGTGCCGACGGCGGCCTTGTACGGCAAGCGCGCGGGGCTCCCCCATGACGCGCGCGCGCTCGAGCGGCCGGCCGTCAACATCGCGCTCGGCTGCCGCGCGCTGGCGGCGCTGAGCAGCCGCTTCGCCGACGATCCTTGGCTCGCCATCCCCGGCTACAACGCCGGCCCAGGAAGGCCCGCGCGGTGGCGGCGGGAGCGCCCAGCAGAGGATCTGGATCTTTGGGTGGAGCTCATCCCGTTCATCGAGACGCGGCGCTACACCAAGCGCGTGCTCGCGAGCCGGGCGGCGTATGCGGTGCTCTATGGGGAGGTCGAGCCGATGCGGGCGCTCGAGCTGCCGCTCAAGCTATCCAGCGCGGCGCGCCAGGGACAGCGCTGACGGCGCGCGGCTACATCAGGGTCGCCAGGCAAGCCTCGACGTCGCAGCGGGTACGAAAGCACTCCTCGAGCTCGCGTCGCGCCGCAGGCAGCAAGGACGCGAGCCCTTGTGAGCAGGTGATCGGCGTGAAAAAGCGCGCGAGCTCCTCTGACGGGGAGCAGCGAGCAAACAGGCCCTCGCAGACCGCCGTCGCGGCCGAGTCCTCACAGGTCGTGGCGAGGGCCTTGGTGAGGCACTCCCCGCTCGTGGCCAGCTCGCAGATGGCCTGGCTGCGAGAGGCCGCGGCGAGGCAGCCGACGAAGGCCTGGGCGACGCCAGGGAGGAGCACGCGCGCGCCGACGTTGCAGAGCGCGATGTGGGAGTAGAGGCTGACGCACTCGCCCCCGGCGGGGGCCTCGAGCTTCATGCAGTCCCCGGGCTTGCCCTTCGAGCGGTCACAGCGGGGGTCAGAGCCCAGGGCCGCCGCGACGGGTGCGCTCCCGCTGGGCGCGGCGGTTGCGGAGCCGAGCGGTGCGTCGCTGGGGGGCGGAGGGGGGTCATCCGCGGCCGGTGGCTCGGGGGCGGGCGCTGGGGTGTGACGCTGGGCGCTCGGCGCGGCCCCGTCGGTGCTCGTCGCTCCGGCGTCCAGCTCCTCGGCGCCGCCCAAGGGCTCCCGTGAGGGGAGCACGCTGGAGCAGGCGGCGACGAGCCACACCACGATCGAGGAGCGGACCCAAGCGCTGGGAGCCATGGCGCATCAGCCTACGCCAGGCGGGCCCCGGCGCGAAGTCCGCTGCGCGCCGGGGCCCGCCGTCGCCCTGGCCCGCAGCGGCGAGGAGCGATTATTTGGCCGAGCGGGCCGCCTGCGCCTAGGTGGAGGCTGCGATGAAAAGCACAGAGACGCGCGACGCCTCGCTGGTCGTCATCGAGTACGGCGGCAGCTGGCCGCGCTGGATCCCGCCAGGCAACTCCGGTGACCTGGCCGTGGTGGCGCAGCACTACCCCGGCCCGAGCGACTCGCTGGTGCGCCAGGTGGCCAGCCGGATCACCCGGCTCGAGGCGGGGGGCTGGCGGCTGCGCAGGATGGTGCTCATGACCAATGAGCGGACGGACGCCGAGGCGACCTCGGCGCGCCAGATCTTGGCGCGTGGCCTCATCGCGCGCCTCCAGCAGGTCGGCGGTGGGAGCTTCACCTTGACGGCCGAGCCTGGGAGCCGCACCGCGCTCACCCTGGGCGTGCTCGCCAAGGGGCTCGAGCCGGCGGCGCGCCGCGCCCAGGTGTACGTGGACGTGAGGGTGGGGGGCGGCGAGCCGCGCCAAGAGGCCGTCCGCGACGCCGGGGGCCCTCCGGGCCCCGGTGGTGGGCCGGGTGCCCTGCGCCGCCGCCGCGTGGCCTGAGGGCGCTCAGGCCGGCAGCTTCTTGTCGAGGAAGGCGCGGAGCTTGGTCAGCGTCTTTTCGTCGCGCAGAAACGTCGGCGCCTGGTAGCTCTGGCCCCAGCTCCCGACCTCCGCCGCGAGCGCCTCGGCGACGGCGGCGTCGCTGACGATCTCCGCGACGGAGCGCCCGCGCACGGCGCCGTGCTGGAGGTCTCGCACGTAGCGCTGGAGCCGCGCGTAGTCCGCGCCGAGAAATTCCTCCACGAGGCGAGCGTCCGCCGCGAGCCGCGGCAGCGTGCCGGCGGGATCTGCGCCGGCAGAGAGCGCCTGGGCGGCGGCCTCACGGAGGACGAAGGCGTCGTCCACGTAGCCGAGGTCCTCGATGCCGTCCGGGATGAGATCGAGGGACTTGAAGAGGTAATTGAGCGCGCTCGCCACCGGCCGGCGGCTCGCCTCGGGGAGCGAGGTGTCGACCGTGAGCGCGGCGAGCGCACGAGCGTCGTCACCCAGGGTCTTCAGCCAAGCAGGGAACGCGTCTAGGCAGCGGGTCTCGAGTTCAGCCATCGGGTCACCTCGGAGGGGCCCACCGCTTACACTGGGCCCTGCGGCGGTGGAAGTGGCTTTTCACTCCGAGGGGCAGAGGACGCGGAGCGCGTTGCGAGCGAAGACCTTCTCGACGTCGCCCTCGGACATCCCCTTGGCCCGGAGCGCCGCGGCTAGCCGTGGGAGCTGCCGAGCGCTCTCGAGCCCGACGGCGGGGCGGATGTCTCCCTCGTAGTCGCTCCCGAGCGCCACGTGCTCCACGCCCATGATCTGCACGAGGTGCTGGACGTGGCGCACGACGTCCGCGAGCTTGGCCCGGCGCCCCCGCACGAGGAAGCTCGAGTGGAAATTGACGCCGACGACCCCGCCCGTGCTGGCGATCCCGCGGAGCTGGCCGTCGCTGAGGTTGCGCGGGTGGGGCGCGAGCCGCCGAGCGTTCGAGTGCGTGGCGACCAGCGGCCGGCCATCGCGCCGCGCCAGCGCGATGAGCTCCTCCGTCGCCGCGTCCGAGGCGTGGCTGACGTCGACGCTGGCGCCGGCCGCGTGGACCCTGGCGACGACCTCCCGCCCTCGCTCGGTGAGCCCGCGCCCCGAAGGGTTGGGGGCGCCCGACGAGGTCGCGAGCTCGTTGTGCCAGGTGTGCACGAGCCCGAACAAGCGCACGCCTTGTTGCACCCAGTGCCCCACCCGCTCGGGCGCGGCCGCCAGCGGGCCGGCGCCCTCCAGCGCGAACCAGGTCCGCACCTTCCCCTCGGCGACGGCGCAGCCCGGCAGCGCGTAGGGGGGGGTCGAGGGCAGCAGCTCGAGGAGTCGCTGGCGTGAGCGTGTCCAGTCCTGCTCGCGTGGCCCCAGCTCGGAGGCCCAGCGTGGCACGTAGAGCGGGAGCACCACGCCGGCGACGCCGCCCGGGAGGAGCTCCCTCGCCGGCATCTGGCCGGTGCCGTCCGCGAGTGAGCGGCCGCGGAAGTTGACCTGGTAGGACAGATCCACGTGCAGATCGATCACGGGGGGCGGGCGCGGCGCGGGCTCGGCGGCCACGAGCGGCAGCGGGCCCAGCAGCGCCACCATCGCCACCATCGCCGCACCGAGGAGCAGCCGCCGGCTCGGGTCATGGAGCACCATGGTGCGCAGCGTGCCCGCGCCGCGCCGCGCCGTCGACCGGCGTCTCCCTGGAAGCGCAGGAGCCGTGCCCAGGGAGGCCCTCGCGGCCCGGGCGGGGTGGTGGTGCGCCCGAGCGCGGCTTGCGAGCCTGGGCAAGAGTCGTGTATAGTTTAATAGTTTCAGTAGGAAGGGAACTATTATGCGTCAATTACGCCTATTTACGGTCGCTGCTGCAGTGCTGGCGCCGGCCCTGATGAGCGGCGAGGCCCTCGCCGCGCCCACGTCCTTCGTCATCAGTGAGTACCGCAGCCGTGGCCCCAACGGCGCCAACGACGAGTTCATCGAGATCTATAATCCGACGACCAGCAACCTGGTGCTCTCGAGGATGAAGCTGCAGGCCAGCGACGCCTCGGGCAACGTCACGACGCTCGTCACCTTCCCCAACGGCGTCACCATCGCACCAGGGAAATTCCGGCTCGTCGCCAACCACGGCAGCCAGGGCTACTCTGGAACGCGGGGCGCCAACTATGAGTACACCACCGGGGAGATCCCGGATCAGGGCGGCGTGGCGCTCGTCAATGAGGCCGGGCAGATCGTCGACCAGGTGGGGACCGCCGGCGGCGCCTCTTTTCACGAAGGGACGCCGCTCGCTCCGCTGACTGGGAACGTCAACCAGAGCTACGAGCGGCGCGGCGGTAGCTGCACGCCGAACATCGACACGGACGACAACAGCGCGGACTTCTTCCGCAACTACGACTCTTCCAACCCACAGAACCACTCGACCACGTGCAACCCCTGCGCGGGGGTCACCTGTAAGTCGCCCCCGAAGACGGGCTGCTTCGAGACGAACGGCGTCTGCACCAACGGCACCTGTGTCTACACACCGAAGGCGCAGGGCGAGGTCTGCAGCGATGGCAACGCCTGCACCACCGGCGATAGCTGCGACGACCAGGGCGGCTGCTCTTCCGGCCAGCTGGAGCAGTGCACGACGCCGCCTCCGGCCTTCTGCCTCGACGGCGACACGCTGCGCACCTTTGGGCAGAGCCCGGCGTGCGTGAGCGGCGTGGGCTGCGACTACGCCATCACGGACACGGACTGCCCCTACGGCTGCGACGGCACCGCGCTCGCGTGCAGCCCGAACCCCTGCACCGGCGTCAGCTGCGACACCCCTCCCAACGACTGCTACGAAGCAGCCGGGAGCTGCAACGGCGGCGTGTGCGTCTACACCCCCAAGTCGTCCGGCGCCGCTTGTAGCGACGGCAACGGCTGCACCTTGAACGACTCCTGTGACGGACAGGGCGTCTGTAGCGCCGGGACTCCAGCGGTCGTCTCCGACGGTAACCCCTGCACCACGGACGTCTGCAACCCGGCGACGGGGCTCATCACGCACGACAACGTCCTCGACGGCACCTCCTGTGACGACGGAGATCTGTGCAACGGTGAGGCAACCTGTGTGCAAGGGACGTGTGAGGCCGGCACCCCCGTGACCTGCGCCACTCCCCCCAACACCGGGTGCTACGCGGCCACGGGCACCTGCGCGCCCGCCACGGGCGCCTGCACCTATCAGCCGCTGCCGGGCGGCGCGGCCTGCAGCGATGGAGACCACTGCACGGAGCCCGACGGCTGTGACGGCAACGGCCTCTGCGTCGGCTCGGTGAAGAGCTGTGTGGCTCCGCAGCCCGTCTGCAACGGCGTCTACTCGAAGCAGTTCAGCGGTGGGGCGTGCGACGCGGCCACCGGCGACTGCACCTTCACGGAGGTGGAGACGGAGTGCAGCAATGGTTGCGACGCCGCCACGGGCTTGTGCAACGACGACCCGTGCCGAGGCGTCGTGTGCGATCAGCCGCCGTCGGAGTGCTACGAGGGCTCCTGCTCTCAGGGGAGCTGCGAGTACCACCCGAAGCTCGCCGGCGTGAGCTGCGACGATGGTGACACCTGCACCTCGGCCGATGCGTGCGACGGCGCCGGCACGTGTCAGGGCGTGGCGCTGGTGTGCAACCAGCCGCCGGCCGCGCAGTGTGTCGGGACCACGCAATCGCGTCACTACGCCGCCGTCGGCGCCTGCAGCGCCGGCGAGACCTCCTGCACCTACGCCGAGACGCTGAGCGACTGCAGCGCAGGGTGTGACGCGCTCACCGGGCTCTGCGTCGACGACTCGTGCAACGGCGTGGTCTGCACCACGCCGCCTGGCGCCTGCTACTTGCCGAACGGCCAGTGCAGCGGTGGGCAGTGCAGCTACACCCCGGCCAATCGTGACACCACCTGCGACGACGGGGACGACTGCACCGAGAACGACGTCTGCGATGGGCAGGGCACCTGCGGGGGCACTCCGATCGCCAACTGCGGCAGCGGCGGCAGCGCCGGCACGGCGGGCAGCGCCGGCACGGCGGGCAGCGCCGGCACGGCGGGCAGCGCCGGCACGGCGGGCAGCGCCGGCACGGGCGGTGGTGGGACGGGTGGCACCGGTGTCGACGGTGGCGCAGGCGAGGGCGGCGGGAAGGCCAAGGCCGAGGGCGGCTCGTGCGACTGCTCGGTGCCTGGCGCCCCGCGCAACAGCGGCGCTCCGGCGGGCCTGGCCCTGCTGGCGCTCGGCGTGGCCGTCGGGCTGCGCCGCCGCCGCTCGCGCTGACCGCGACGTCCGCGCGCGCCCGCGCGATGGCCGGCTCCCCCGCGGGGGACGCCGGCCATCGGCGTCTTGGGGAGCGTCAGCGCCCTGCGCCGAGGGCGCCGCCCGCGGCGCTGTCCAGCGACCCGCCAGTCGTGCGAGGATGCGCGCATGACCGAGCGCACCGGCCTCATCGCCTTCTGGAAGAACTACGACAGGAAGCTCTATCTCCGCGCGGCACAGCTCGCCGATGAGCTGGGGTACGACTCCTTCTGGCTCCCGGAGGCGTGGGGCTACGAGATCTTCACCTTGCTCACCGAGCTGGCGCTGAACACCAAGCGCATCAAGCTGGGCACCGGCATCGTCAACGTGTTCAGCCGCTCGCCCGCCATCCTCGCCATGAGCGCCGCGTCCTTGGACGAGATCAGCGAGGGGCGCCTCATCTTGGGCGTCGGGACGAGCGGTCAGCGCGTCATCGAGGGCTTCCACGGGCGCGAGTTCAAGAAGCCGCTCACCCAGACGCGGGACGTCATCCGCGTCGTCCAGACCCTGCTGGCGGGAGGTAAGCTGAGCGACGCCGGCGCGGAGAACGCCGAGTATCGCCCGTTTTCGCTCGCGATGACGCCCACGCGGCCGAAGATCCCCATCTACGTGGCGGCCTTGCGCCAGAAGGCCATCGAGTCCATCGGTGAGCTGGCGGACGGCTGGCTACCGACGTTCTGGCCCTACCAGCAGCTCGAGCAGGGGCGCGCGTGGCTGGCGGCCGGCGCGGCGCGCAGCGGACGTGACCCCTCCGAGATCACCACCGCGCCCTTCACCACGGCGCTCCCCATGGGCGGCAGCGCCGCCGAGTACATGGCGCGCGACATCATCGCCTTTTACATCGGCGGCATGGGGGACTACTACATCGAGCTCTTGTCGCGCTTCGGGTACGCGGATGAGTGCCAGCGTGTCGCGGAGCTCTACGCCAACAAGGAGACGCGCGGTCAGGCCGCGGCCGCCGTGACGCCGGCCATGGTGGAGGCGCTGACCATCTCGGGAGATCCCGAGCAGTGCGTGGCGGAGCTGAAGCGACGGCGCAGCTTCGGCGTGGACATGCCCATCTTGAACCTCCCCACGGGGATGCCCTTCGAGCTGGTGGAGATGTTCATCCGGGCGATGGCGCCGGAGCGCTGACCCCAGCGCGGCGCGCGAGCCTGGGTCAATAGACGAGGCAGCGCTCGACGCCGTCCACGTCGTGCGAGCGCATGGCGCACTGGTACGCTCGCCGCGAGACCTTGCGCGAGCAGTCCGCCTCGTCAGGGAGCTTCGCGAGCAGCGCTCGCGCGCGCTGCTGCAGCTCCTCGACCTCCCCGGCCTTCAGCTCGGGGCGGCTCTGGTGGACGAGCAACGCCGTGTAGTGCGCGAGCAGCTCGTCACACTCCGCGGCGCCCAGGGGTGGAGCGCAGCCGGTGAGCAGCAGAGTCAGCAGGCAGAGGGGGGCTCTCACAGACATTGGTCGAAGATGGTCTCGGACTGGCTGGCCTCGCGGATGCAGCGCAGGGTGGACTCCGTGATGCGCTTGCCGACGCAGTCTCGCATCAGCGCCTCGCTCGCTACCTTGGCCTTGGTGGCCTTGACCTCTGCCTCGAGCTCTTGCGGAGGCACCTTGCGCGCCGCGAGCTCGAGCCGGGCGATCCGCTCCACGATCTCCTCGCACTGCTCCGCCGTCGCCGGCTGGCCACAGCCCGCGAGCAGCGTGGCCGAGGAGAGCGCGAGCGCGAGGGGGCGGTTCATGGGGCCATCTTGAGTAGTGACCGGGGTCGCCTGCAACCAGAGAAGCCACGGGGACGGCCGCGAGACTGGACCCTACGGAGAGCGCTGCTAAATTTGCAGGATGAGCCGCGCTGCCGCCACGCCTCGCGCCCAGGCCAGCGCGGAGGTGTACCTTCAGCGTGCCAGCCGAGCGCGGAGCGCAGGGCAGCGTGCCAAGTACGCCACGCAGGGGCTCGGCTCGGCGGCGCCCTTGGACCCCACCCTGCAGGTGCTCCTGCTCCGCCAGCTCTACCTGGCCCAGATGGAGGAGCGACGGTTCGAGGCCGCTCGGGCCACGGCCGAGCGCATGCTCCCGGCGTCCGTCATGCCGGACGTCGTGCGACAGGACGTGGCCCGCGCCTGCTTGGCGCAGGGTGACGTCAACGCGGCCGTTCAGCAGCTCAGGCTCGCCAGCCGGGTCGGGCCGGCGTCCCGCCGGGCCTTTCACCTCTGGACGCTGGGCACGGTGCTCGCGTTCACTGGGGCCCTCGCGGAGGCCGAGCGGGTGCTCGCGCGGGCCGTCCGCTGGGCTGGGGGGGAGCGGCCGCTCTACCAGGCTCAGCGGGCCTTGGTGCGGCGCGCCCGAGGCCTCGGCGGTGACGATCTGGAGTCCTTGCTGCTCGACCTGGAAGAGAGCCCCGCCGGTCAGGGTTATGGTCAGTACGTGCGGGCGGAGCTCGCCCACGCGCTCGGCAAAGAAGAGGAGGCCCGTCGGTTGCTGCGAGCCTTCGTCCAGCGCGTCACGAGCGGGCGCGCGGCGCTCGAGGTGGCGCTGGCGTTCGAGGTGCGCCGTGCCAGAGAGCTGCTCCGGAGCACCGCCCCCACGCGCGCGGAGCGCGAGCCTTGAGCGCCGGCTCCGGCTATGAAACAAATCATTCCTCGGGTGCGTAGGCCTCTACCGGGGCTCCGGCGTCCCTAGAGTCCGTCAAGCTCATGCATCCCCTGCTGCTCCTCTCCTTCGCGTTCCTGGGCGGGCTGGTGTTGAACATCATGCCGTGCGTGCTCCCCGTGCTCACGCTCAAGGCCTTCACCCTGATGCGCAGCCAAGAGCAGTCGCGCCGGGAGCAGCGGGTGCATGGGGTGGGCTACGCCCTGGGGACGATGAGCGCGCTGCTCGCGCTGGGCGTGGTGGTCCTGCTGGTGCGCAGCGCGGGCAAGAGCCTGGGCTGGGGCATGCAGTTCCAGTACCCGCCCTTCGTGGCGGTGCTCACCCTGGTGCTGTTCGTGTTCGGGCTCAACGCGCTGGGCGTGTTCGAGTTCAGCGTGAGCGGCTCCGGGAAGGAGCGCCACGGGTGGCTGGGCTCGGTGGCGAACGGGTGGTTCGCGGCCGTGATGGCGACGCCCTGCTCGGCGCCCTTCCTCGGGCCGGCCGCCGCGCTCGCCGTCGAGGCCAGCACGCCGGCCTGGCTGAGCTTGCTCGTCTTCGTCGCCATCGGCTTCGGCCTCGCGTTCCCCTTCGTGCTGCTCAGCTTCGTGCCAGCGGTGGGGAAGCTGCTGCCGCGCCCGGGCGCGTGGATGGACACCTTCAAGCAGCTGATGGGCTTCACGCTGATGGGGGCGGCGGTGTGGCTCTACGGGGTGCTGCAGCGCCAGCTCCCACCGGAGAGCGCGACGCTCTTTTTGGCGTTCTTGCTCGTGGTGGGGTTCTGCGTGTGGTGTGTCGGGCGCTTCGGAGGGCTGGACGCCAGCGCGCTGCGCCGGTGGGGGCTGCGCGGGGCCATCGTCGCCGTCGTCGTCGCTGGTTTCTCCTGGGTGCCGCTCGCGCCTCGCGCCAAGGCCGCAGCGCTCCCGGGAGCTCCGGGCGGGGAGCCGCTGGCGCACGCGGCCGTGAAGGACGGAAAGATCAACTGGGCCGCGTTCGATCCTCGGCACATCGAGCGCAGCTTGGCCGCGGGGCGCCCGGTCTTCCTTGATTTCACGGCGGACTGGTGCACCTCGTGCCAAGCGAACGACAAGCTCTTCGTCGACACCCCCGCCGTGCACCAGGCGCTCGAGGCGACCGGCGTCTTGCCCATGAAGGTGGACATGACCGAAGAGGACGAGGTGATGGAGGCGTGGCTGAGGAAGACTGGCCGCAGCGCCATCCCCGTCTACGTGGTGGTGCGGCCAGGGGGAGAGATGGATCTGCTCCCGGTCGCCATCACGACCCAGATGGTCGTGGAGCTCCTGGAGCGCTCGGCCGTCCGTGGCCCGCTGACCCAGCGCTGAGCGCGCACGCTCAAGGCTCGAAGTCTGGGGCTGGCCTAGGCCTCGGCGGCGCGGGAGGTCGCGACGCTGGCCGTGTGGCGGGAGCGCTCCGGGGGGCCGTGCGCCGCGCTGGCGTGGCGGGCGCGGCGGCCTCGCGGCGCTCAGCGGCGCCGCTGCTCGGTGGCGCGGCGACCGGGGGCGTCGCCGGGGCGAGGAGGCGCTGCACGCGCTCGAGGTGGGCGCGGAGCGCCGCGAGCGCCTCGCGCGAGCGCGCCTCCAGGATGGGAAAGAGCTGCTCTGCGTCGTCGAGGTTGTCGTGGACCTCCCGCCGCCGCCGCCAGCTCGCGCGGAACGCGGAGTCGACGGTGGGGCGCAGCTCCGCGACGTGGCGTCGCAGCCTGGCGAGCGTGAGCTCATCACGCCGTCGGCGCGCTTCGAGCGCCTGGAGTCCCAGGCCATAGGCGCGGAGCGCGGTGAGCAGCGCGGCGTCGGCCTCGCTGGGCGCGGCGCCGTGGACCGTGAAGACGGCGTCACTGGTCGGCGCCGATGCCGGGGAGCGCTCCAGGCGCACGCCGCGCGCGTGGAGCGCCTGGAGGCGCGCCTCCAGCGCCTGGTAGCTCGCCTCGCTCGACGCGGTGGTGGGGAGCTCCAGCGCGCGCTGGACGGGCTGGAGCAGGGCCGCGTGGTCCTCTTCGGGGTGCGCCAGCTCGCGCTGGAGTTCGAAGAGCTGGCTGAAGAGCTCGTCGAAGCGAGCCTCCCCGGAGTGGTAGAGCTTGCCCTGCCCTACGGTGCTCGGGCCGGCGCTGCCCCAGAGCCCGCAGCCCAAGCCGCCCGTGGCGACGAGGCAGGAGCTGCCGAACAGCAACGAGAGCGCGAGCAGGAGGGGGCGACGTGAGCTCATAGGCAGCGTAGGGTAGTGGCCCAGAGAGAGTGCGCTGCCTCGGTCTTCACGAGATGCAGCGAGAGGACGTCCGCGCCGTGCGCGCACAGCGTGCCCTGGCCTGCGTTGACGTCCGCTGCGGAGACGGTCACGGGGTCCGTCGGCGCCTCCAGGGTCGCGCCGAGCGTGATGACGCGGACACGGAAGGCGCCCGGGGCCCCCTCCGTCCACTGCAGGAGCCAGCGACCATCGGCGAGCCCGGTGACGGCGGGCGCGATCTGCTCGCCGCCAGCGGCGCCGGGCGGCTCGAAGGCGACGGCGCGGGGGCTCGCCTCGGCGCCGCCCAGCAGCGCGAGCTGCAGGCCCCAGCGGTCCGAGGCGGCGCGCTTGGCGGCGAAGGCGAGGAGCGCGCGCCCTCCGGCGCTGGCGAGCGCCGGCACACCGAGGAGCGCCGCGTCCGTCGTGACCTCGCTCAGCGCCCCCACCGCGCGCCCCTCGCCGTCGAGGTGACCCACCAGGAGCTTGCCCGCCTGCCCACCGCGCCGCAGCGCGACGACGAAGCCCTCACCGAGGCGCTCGGCGCGCGGCTCGGTGCTCTCTGCGTCGCCGCCGCCAGGCCACACGACGCTGAGCGCTCCGTCGGCGCCTCGACGCACCAGCCCCTCTGGGCTGACGCCGAGCGCGAAGCCAGCGCCGCCCGGCACGCTCCGGAGTGCGCGGAGCGAGGCGCCCGCCTCGGCCCGATCGACCTGAAACTGCCCATTTTCCGAGGGGACGACGCCCGTCAAGCCGCTGAGCCCCGGGCGCACCAGGCGCTCGCCGGGGCTGAGCGTCTCCGCGTCCAGGCGCAGACCGCGCGCCTCCGCAGCGCTGGCGGCGAAGCCGACCCAGAAGTGACGTGGGGCGGCGTCCGGGGTGATGAACAGCGCGACCGAGCCGTCCACGGAGGGGGTGATGCGGCGCGCCTGGTGCAGGATGAGGCAGCCGTCGCGGCGACCATCGGCGGCCCAGGGGCGGGCGCCGAGCGTGGGCTCGGCGGCGCGCGCTCCGAGCGCACTCGGCGAGGGCAGCGATGAGCTGGTCGCGGGCCCCGGAGTGGGTGGCCTCGCCGCGCTGGGGGAGGCCGTGGGCGCCGTGACCCGCGGCGCCTCGGACCAGCGCGCCGCGACGGCGGCGGCCAGCGCACCGGCGCTACCCGCCGTCGCGCCGAGCAAGAGGAGCGCCGCCCGTCGTGAGGGAGGGGCTGCGGGGCGGGTAGGTAGCGCCGGCCGCGGAACGCTGGGCTCCGTGAGCGAGGGGATGATGGGGCGCGACGCCGACGGCGTCGTGGTCGGAGGTGACCACGGCGTGGGCGCTGGGCTCGCGGGTGGTGGCAGGCCGGGCAGCGTGGCTTGCTCCGAGCGCAGCGGCGCGAGGGCAGGCCGCTCGAGCTCTCGCTCGACGATGGGCAGCGGCACGCCGGCCTCTGGGGGCACGCTCGCGCTGGGAGCCATGGCCCTGGGCGCTGCGGCCTCCTCCTCCGCGGGGGGCGCCGCTGCGCTGGGTGGCGGCGGCGCTGCCGCGGGGGGCGCCGCCGTAGCGCTGGTAACCCCCGCGGCCTCGGGCGGCTCCGACCAGCGAGGCACGGGTGGGGCGAGGGGGACGGTGGGCTGCGGCGCAGCGACGAAGGCGGGTAGCGGCGTGCTGAGCGCCTGCGGTGGCTGGGGCGTGGACGGGAGCCGCTGTGGTGGTGGTGGCACGGCGCCGGCTGGGCGGAGAGTGTGCTGGACGGTGGGGAGCTCGTCCTCGCCGAGGGTGGAGAGGGGTGGGCGCGCCGGCGGCACGGGACGGGGAGGTGGCGGCGCGGCGCTCGCGCTCCGTGCGAGGGGCGCCAGCGGCTTGGGGGGAGCGAGCGGCCGGAGCCCGGGGCGAGGAGGCTCTTCGCCGCCCAGCGCTGGGGGAGGCGCTGGGGCGTCGAGCGGGCCGCGGCGGATGAGCCGAGGTGGTCGTCGGTGCTGTGGGGCGAGTGCCACCGAGAGCTCGGCGACGGCCTGCGCGGGCACCCACTCCGCCCAGCCTGGCTGCCACACCAAGGTGTGGGGAGGCAGGTCTCCAGCGCGCAGCCGTGCCTCGAGCGTGGCGCGCTCCGCGACGTGCTGCGTGCCGTCGGCCCCGACCCATCTCCAAGCGCTCGCCGTCATCAGGTGTTGGCCCTAGCCGTGAGTATCTCGCGATTTACCCCGACATGGGGAGAATTGTTCTCCCCGCGCGAGCCAAGACGAGCACCCCCGCGACGTGCAGCCCCTCCGCGCGCAGGGCTCGGCAGCACGCGCGCGCGGTGCTCCCCGTGGTGTACACGTCATCGACCAAGAGCGCGTGCAGACCGCGCAGCTCCGGAGGCACGCGGTGCGCGACGAAGGCGTCGCCCAGGCTGCGCCGCGCCTCGGCGGGTTTGTTGACTTGGCTCGGCTCCAGGCTCCTTCGCCGGAGCGCGTGGTGCGCGACGCGCGCGCGAGGGATGGCGCTGGCGAGCAGCCCGGCTTGGTTGTAGCCGCGCTCCGTGAGCCGCCGCGGGTGGACGGGCACCGGGATGAGCAGCGTCTGCTCGAGCGGCGTCTCCAGCCGCGCCGTGAGCAGCGGCGCGAGGCGCCCCGCGAGCTCTGGGCGCCGCCCATACTTGAGCCGCTGGATCGCCTCCCGCAGCGCGCCGGCGTAGACGCGCGCCGCGAGCACGGGCAGCTCGTCCTCCGGTCGTGGTGGGGGCGTGCATGGGGGGATGTCGTCCAGGCACGCCGCGCAGAAGGCGCCGCGCTCGACGGGCGCGTCACAGCCGGCGCAGGTGAGGGGCGCGAGCCCGCGCAGCAGCGCCTCTCGGATCTGCCACAGGTTCATCGGTGGCCGCGTCGGGCGGCGTGGGCGCGCAGTTGCCGCGCCTCGTCCTCGGCTTCACGGCGAGCCCTGCGCGTCGGCAGGACGTCGAGGCCAGCGCGCGCCTCAGTCGAGCCCGAGCAGGCGGCTCATGGAGCGCTCGTCCGCGGGGGTGAAGGAGTACTGCTCGAACTGAGCGCTGGACACCCACGCGAAGGCGCTCACGTTGCGCGCCACGGGCTCCGCCCCCACCGCGAGCGTGCACTCATAGAGGTACAGGTCTACCGCGTAGTGCTCGTAGGGGTGGCTCACGAAGCTGATGATGCGCCCCGGCTGGACGCTCACGCCCAGCCGGTGCATGACCTCACGCTTCAGCGCCTCGGCGTCCGTCTCTCCGGCCTCGACCTTGCCCCCGGGGAACTCCCAGAGCAGCGGGAGCACGGCGCTCGGGCGGCGCTGCGTGATGAGGTAGCGTCCGTCGCGCTCGATGACGGCGGCCACGACGCGGATGGTCTTCGGAGTCGTCATGCGGAGCTGCTCTGCGAGGGGTCGAGGGTTGCCCCCAGGTGCGTTGCCGGGGCGTGGAGCATGACGTGGACTCAGTAGTCCACGCGGAAGAGCTGCTGCCCCATGAGCAGGATGTCGTGGGGCGCGACGAGGTGCTCCGCCGAGAGGCGTGCGAAGGTGCCGTTCGAGCTGCCGACGTCCGTGAGGTAGACGTTGCCGTCGTCTCCCTTGCCGATCCGACAGTGCAGACCGGAGACGTAGCCGTCTTCCGAGAAGAGGATGTCCCCTCGCTCGCGACCACAGTGAACGCCGCGCTCCGGGATGGGGAAGGCGTTGCCGGTCGTGTCCCGCCCGATCACCAGGGCGAGCCGCCCGATGTAGCCCTTGGCGGGGCTCCCGAAGCGCTCCACCCCATCGGGGGAGGGCGGCGCGTTGACGAGCTGTTCGAAGCGGATGATCTCTTGGCCGATGCGGAAGATGTCGCCGTACTGAAGCGGCCAGGGGACGTTGGGCTGGAGCTTGATGTACACGCCGTTGAGCGAGCCCTCGTCTTTGACGAAGACCTGTGCGCCCGCGCGACGGAGCGTGGCGTGACGGGGTGAGAGGTAGCTGTCACCGGCGAAGATGGAGCCGGTGTCACGCCCCACGGTGGCGGAGGCACCAGCGAGCGGGTGATGACCGGCCTCCGTTCCATCGGCGCGCAGCGCCGTGAGGGTGACGCCCTCGAGGCCGCCGCTGGTCGCCGCGGGCGGCGCCGCGGGCGCCGGCGCGATGCTGGCCATGCTGTAGCCACACGCCGCGCAGAAGCGGTTGCTCGTGGGGTTCGAGTGTCCGCACTGAGGACAGGTGACGGGGCCGGCGGCAGCGGGCGTGGCGACGGGCGCAGCGGCCGGTGTCGCTGCAGGGCGCGGCGCTTGCGCGACCGGCGCGAGCTGGGCGGCGCTAGCAGGAGGCGCCGGCACTGGTGCAGGCGCTGGCGGCGGTGCAGGCGCCTGTGCCGCCGCCGGCGCAGGCGCTACCACGGCGGGGACACCTTGCGGAGGCGTGGCCGCCGTGAAGGGCTTGGGTGCGTTCCCGCGAGGCAGCTCGGCACCGCAGCCCAGGCAGAACTTGTAGTGGTCCTGGTTGTCCTTGCTGCACTTGGTACAGGTAATCACTGACTCCTCCTCGCTGGCTCGCTGATGCTGGCTGCCCGCGCGCCGGGGCGCGACGAACACTGTAACTGCGCGATTATCTACGGTCACTCCACCCGGTCAAGCGTCACGAAGCGAGGACGCGCAGCGCCTCTTTCAGGAGCGCCTCGAGCCCGAGCGTGTCGAGCTCGGAGGCGAGCGCCTTGACGGCCCGCTCAGCTTGGACCGGACGGTAGCCCATGCCGACCAGCGCCGCCATGAGGCGCTCGCCCTTGGCGTGCTGAGGGGCAGCGGGGCTCGCGGCGGGCAGTGACGTCAGGCGAGCCAGCTTGTCCTTCAGCTCCAGGACTAGGCGCTCGGCGGTCTTCTTCCCAATCCCCGGCACCTGACCGAGGCGCGTCATGTCGCGCTGCTGGACGGCGCCGAGCAGCTCGCTCGGGCTCATGGCGCCCATCACGCCCAGCGCCGTCTTCGGCCCGACGTTGGGGACCGACAGCAGCAGCCGAAAGACGCGCCGCTCCAGCTCCGAGGCGAAGCCGAACAGCTCGAGGGCGTCTTCCCGGACGTGGGTGTGCACGTAGAGGATGAGCTCCTCCCCGGCCCCGGAGGCCGTGGCGCGTCCGAGCGCGCCCAGAGGCACGAGCAGCTCGTAGCCTACGCCACGGACGTCGAGCAGCACGCTGCCGTCCAGATCTTCGTGGAGCACCGTCCCAGTGAGCCGGCCGATCATGTGCCGAGGACTCTAGGCGCGCCGCGCCACGTCGTCGATGAGGAGCTCCCGCCGCCACGGGGCGCTCCAGGCTGGGCGCCGTGTGCCCAGGCTCGCGAGCCAGCGCACGCCCCGCTTGCGGCGACCGCGCGGTGCGCCTAGAGCTGGCGCGTGCGCGCTCAGCTCTTGCCATGGTCTCTGCTGCTCGGAGTGGGCGTGGCGCTCCTCGGCGCGTGCGGTGGCTCGGCCAGCGAGACCCCACCGCCCCTCGAGCCCGTCTTCACGCCGCCCGTCGCTCGGGCAATTCCCAGCGCCCTGCCCGCGCGCGCCTCGGAGGAGCTCCCCGTGATCGACGACGCGCCGCCCGCGCTACCGACCTGGGGCCGCACCACGCCTCGGCGTCCAGCGCCGGCCGCGCCCACCGGAGACTGAGCGTGGGGGCGCGGCGCTAGAAGGTGCCGCTCAGCGTCCAACCGCTGAACTGCGGCGAGACGACGGGCGCAAAGGCGGTCCGCAGGCGGGGCGCCCGCTGACCGCTCGCCGTGGCCGGCGCCTCCACGGGCTGAAGGAAGTACCACACCAAGCCGCCCGCCATCACCAGCCCACCGCCGACCATCAGCCCGGTCCCGATGTTGCGGGTGGAGAGGGCGTCGTTGCCCTTCTTCTTGAGGCTGGCGGCGTTGGTGACGTTGTCCGGGCAGACGAAATCCGGGCACTTGTCCAGGACGTCGTTGACGTCCGACTGTGCGGGGAGAAAGACGGCGAGCCCTACGCCGCCGAGGACCAAGCCGCCACCCGCGACGTACAGCGGCCAGAGAGGCCGCCCGCCGCTCGTGGTGGAGGGCTCCTCCGGAGCGGACGGGGTGGTCGCGTCGGGACCCGAGGTGGTGCCTCCGGGGCCGGGTTGATCCGGCCCAGGGGTGGCGGTGGGTTCGGCCTCGGCGAGCTGCCGCTTCAGCACGTCGATGCGTCGCTCGAGCTGGTCCTTGTCGGGCGCGTTCGGGGTGCGCTCGAGATAGGTCTCGAGCGCGACGACCGCCTGCGCCTTGTTGCCGGCCGACTCATAGGCGCGCGCCAGGTTCTTCAGGAGCGTGGTGGCCGAGCAATCACGCCGAAAGGCGTCCTCCCAGTACGTGATGGCGCGCGCGTAGTCGCCTTCGTTGAACGAGACCTGTCCGGCTTGAAACGCGCCCTTCGCCGCGGCCACGTCGGACTCCGACGCCTGCGTGGTGCAGGGAGCGTAAGGAGTGGCGCTGGGCGGTGCCGCCCAGGCGGTAGCCGCCAGGAGGGGAGCGCCGCTAGCCAGAAGGAGGGACTGAAGACCGCGTCGGAGCATAACGATTTTGCCTTCGCTTATCACATCACCAGCCGTGGCCGCCGGACAAATACGCCGACGCTCGCGGAACGCAAGCCGCGACCTCCCGCCCCCCCCCCTTGGGTTTCAGCCACGGCGGAATTGCTTGCGGTGCGGTGGTGGCTTGTGCCAGGCGCCTGCTCTGTGGAAGGCTCCGGCCGTGACCACTTCGCTCGCTTATCGGCTCAAGGCGCTACTCTGCGCCTTGGCCCTGTTTCTTGGTTCGGCGGCGCCCGCCCTCGCCCAGCAGGCCGGCTCGAAGCTCGATCTCATCCGTCAGCGGATGGAGCGAGGGCAAGAGCTGTTCATCGCCAAGCAGTACGAGGCGGCGGCCCAGGAATTCGAGTCCGGCTACCGTGACCACCCCTACTCTGCCTTCCTCTTCAACGCCGGCGTCTGCTACCAGAAGCTAGGCGTGAACGAGCGCGCGCTCGAGCGCTTCCGAGAGTACCTGAAGGTGGATCCCTCGGCGCCCGACGCGGACAAGGTGCGCGAGCGCATCCAGCGCATCGAGGCGGCCGTCGCGGCGGCCGCGCCCCCTGGGGACGGCGGCGTCGACGGTGGCGCTCCCGACGGGGCGGTGCCCGAAGGGGGCGTCGTCGCACCCCCGGTGGTCGACGTCCAGGACGAGCCCTCCGTCATGAAGTCGCTCGTGATGGTGGAGACGGATCCCCCCGGCGCGCCGTTTCGTATCTACCAGCGGGCGACCCCGACCGCGGCGCCCTTCAAGACTGGCGCGGACAACCCTGGCTGGCGTGAGGTGCAGAGCGGCGTGGCGCCGGCCAACCTCACCTTGGCCGTGGGCAGCTATCACGTGGTCATCGAGAAATTCCGCGATTTCAACCTGAGCGAGACCGACATGGACGTGCAGTCCGGCCGCGTCTACCAGTTCAAGGCCAACCTCTCCCAGGGCGCCTTCATGGCCTTCTTGCGCGTCGCCGCCAACGTGCGTGGCGCCTACGTGTACCTGGACGACGAGAAGAAGGCCCGGCCAGAGTGGGGCACCACGCCCTACGGCGCGCTAGTCCCCTCGGGCACCCGCAAGATCCTGGTGGAGGCGCCCGGCTTCGAGCCGCTGCGCACCAAGGTGACGCTCAAGCAGGGTGAGCAGAAGACGATCACCGTCAACCTCGTGCGCGTGGGCTACGGGTTCTTGCGGCTCGAGTCGAACGCGCCGGACGTGCAGGTGCGGCTCGACGACAAGCCGGTGGGGAGCTGGAAGAGCGGCGAGGCGCCGCTGATGATCCGCGCGACCTCCGGCAAGCATCGGCTCACCGTCACCGGGGACGGCCGTAAGACCTTCGAGGGCGACATCACCGTGCCCCGTGGCCAGACGCAGCCGCTCAAGGTCACGCTCATCCCGAAGTATCCACGGGGGACGGCGTGGACGCAGGCGATCATCGGCGCGGCCTTCGTCGGGGCGGCCACGTATTTCGGCTTGGAGTCCAACCGCCTGGAGGAGGATCTCCAGGCGGACCGTAAGGCGGGCGTGCTCGAGCAGGAAGACGAGCGGCTGCTGCGCGGCACCATCTACTCCATCAGCGCCGACGTGGGCTTCGCGGTGGGTGGGGTGCTCGGCATCCTCGCCACTTACAACTTCATCAAGGACCCGCTCCCGGAGTCCAGCGTGGAGCTGGCCGGCGTGGTCGAGTTCGAAGACGTGAAGAAGCGCCGACCCGGCGCGAGAGGGCCAGCGCGGGTGCAGGTGGCTCGGCGGCCAGCCCCGAAGACGAGCCCTGGGTTCCGCTTCGCGCCCACCTTCGGGAGCACGGCGGGTGGCTTTGCCCTTGGAGGGAGCTTCTGATGTCGCGCAGAGTCGTCGTCGGATCCGTCGCGCTCGCCCTGCTCACGGCGGGTGGCGGCGTGGGTTGTTCGTGGTCGCGCTTCAATGACCTGTCGGATGAGACGCCGGTCGTCGCCCTGTCCAAGGTGGAGAAGATGAGTGGCTTCGGCGTCAGCCTGGCCACGGCGCGCAACGAGGAGCGCTCGCTGCTCTTCGTTGGCGGCGCGCCGGGGCGCTCGAGCGGCGCCGCCTTCGAGCTGGGCCAGGCGGCCAGCCCCATGCTGGACGCCGTCGACACGGGCCACTGTCTCGAGCGCGACACCATCTGCTCGCTCGGCGCCACGGCGGCGGGCCTCGGGCGGGCGCTCGTCCCAGGGGGCAGGCTCGAGCCGCTCTGCTTCGCCTCTGGGATCGGCCAGTCGAACCTGCAGGTGCCGGGCTTGCTGTTCCGCTGCGCCAGCAACTTGGAGTATGCGCTGGACGTCCCCCCCTCGGTGCTCTCCGGCTTCATCCTGCCCACGCTGCGCAAGGACGAGCGTGGCATCGTGAGCCTGGCCTCGGACAAGGACGAGGCGCCCGCCGTGATCGCGGGGGCGCCCGTCATCGCCAAGGCCTGGTACTACTGGTCGGAGAGCCTCGATCCGGTGGAGCTCGTGCCGGCCTCCCCCAGGGTGGACGCCAGCTTCGGCGCCACCGTGGCCAGCGTCCGCCTCGGGGGTGGCGCGCGGGTGTTCGCGGTGGCCGCGCCGGAGCAGGGGCACCTCTGGCTCTTCCGCAGCACGGACGGCCAGACGGTCCAGCGGCTCGGCTGCTTGGCGAGCGCCCCCGGCTTCGGCAAGGCGCTGGCGTCAGGGCCCGTGCAGGGCGCGGGCGTGGATGACCTGGTCGTCTCGGACTCGGGCGTCGTCACGGTGCTGAGCGGCGCGGTCCTGGGAGCGCTGCCGGAGACCAACGGCGCGGACTGTAGCTTCGGTGCCTTGCCCGCCGGTGGCGTCATCGCGTCGTTCACCTGCGGGCAGACGCCGGACATCGAGGGCTGCAGCAGCTCACGCTTCGGTGAGGCGCTGGCGGTCGGTGACCTGGACGGCGATGGAGACGGTGAGGTCGCCGTCGGCGCACCGGCGATGAAGGTGCGTGGCGTCACGCGCGCCGGCGCGGTCCTCGTGTACGACGCCGAGGGGAGCCAACCCGAGCGGCTGAGTGAGGTGCGGTTCATCTCGTCCGCCGAGGAGGACGATCAGCTCGGGGCCTCGGTCGCCATGCCGCAGGTGGGGGAGCGCTCCATCGTGGCCGCGGGCGCCCCAGGGAACGGTAAGACGCTCCTGTTTTACTGCAGCTCGCTCAGCCCGGAGGCCAAGGACAGCGCGCGCTGCAAGTGAGTGAGCCAGGGAATGTCGCCGGAGCCCAAGCAGATCCTGGTCGTCGACGACGAGCCCAACCTTCGGCGTGTGCTCAGCGCCCAGCTCACGCGAGAGGGCTACGAGGTCTTCGTCGCGGAGGACGGCGAGCATGCGCTGACCATGCTGGAAGAGCACCACCTCGATCTGGTGATCACGGATCTGAAGATGCCGAAGGTGGACGGCATGGAGCTGCTGCGCCGGGCGCTCGCCCTCGATCCCGAGCTGCCGGTGGTGATGATCACGGCGCACGGCACCGTAGACAACGCCGTGGAGGCGCTGAAGACCGGGGCCTTCGACTACATCACCAAGCCCTTCGATCAAGCGGAGCTGCGCAGCATCCTCCGAAAGGCGCTCAAGTCCCGGGATCTGGCCGCCGCGGAGGCGTCGAGGGACGGCGCGCCTGGGGCCGACGCGAGCGCGCCGCTGCGCTACGGCGTCATCGGGACGAGCGCGGCCATCACCGCCGTCTACCAGGTGCTCGAGCGCGTGGCGGACTCTCCCACCACGGTGCTCATCACGGGAGAGAGCGGCACCGGCAAGGAGCTGGTGGCGCGTGCCCTCCACGAGAACTCGTCCAGGCGTGACCGCCCCTTCATCCGGGTCAACTGCGCCGCCATCCCGCGCGACTTGATGGAGAGCGAGCTGTTCGGCTACGAGCGCGGCGCCTTCACCGGCGCGGTGGGCTCGAAGCCCGGGCGCTTCGAGCTGGCGAGCGGCGGCACCCTGTTCCTCGATGAGATCGGCGCCATCCCGGTGGAGATGCAGGTCAAGCTGCTGCGGGCGCTCCAAGAGAGCGAGTTCGAGCGCGTCGGGGGGATCAAGACCCTGCGGGTGGACGTGCGGCTGGTGGCCGCCACCAACAGCGACCTGAAGAAGGACATCGCGGCGGGAAGCTTCCGTGAGGACCTCTATTATCGCCTGAACGTCGTGCCCATCCGCTTGCCGGCCCTGCGGGAGCGGGCGGAGGACATCCCCCAGCTCGTGCGGCACTTCATTCGTAAGTTCAACGAGCGGCTCGGCAAGCGCGTCGTGGACGTGGGCGGGGAAGCCCTGGCGGCGCTCTGCCGCTACCAGTGGCCGGGCAACATCCGAGAGCTGGAGAACGTCATCGAGCGCGCCGTGCTGTTCTGCAACGACGTCTCCATCACCGTGGACGATCTCCCCCCGGAGCTACGGGAGCCGGTGGGGCCAGCGACCGCGCCGTCGAGCGGCGCAGCGCCTTCCCTCGCGGAGGGGGCCAGCGACGGGCTGAAGGAGCGCGTGAAGGCGGCGATGGTGCGGCTCGAGCGTGAGCTCATCGTGCGCGCCTTGAGCCAGACGCAGGGCAACGTCACGCACGCCGCGCGGCTCCTCAAGATCTCGCGCAAGGGCCTCCAGCTCAAGATGAAGGAGCTTGGGCTACGGGAGCGCGAAGAGCGCGAGCCGTGACGGGGCGCGGCTTCGCCCGGGCGCTGCTGGGGGTGCTCGTCCTGGCGTGCCGACGGGAGCCCGGCGTCGCGGACGGCGCCGCGCCGTCGGCCAGTGGCTCTCCCTTCGCGCCGTCGGCGTCGGCACCAGCCGCCAGGGTGGGGATGGTGTGGATCCCCGGGGGGCCGCTGGTGGCGGGCACCCCACCCGACGTCCTCCCGCGGATGGCGGACCGAGAAATGCCGGGTGAGCAGCTCGTGCTCAAGCCGTTCTTCATCGATCGCTTGCCCTTCCCCAATGAGCCTGGCGCGCTGCCCGTCACTGGGCTCAGCCGTGAGGACGCGCGCGGGCGCTGTGAGGAGCTGGGAAAACGGCTCTGCAGCGAGCTCGAGTGGGAGCGCGCGTGCAAGGGACCGGACAACCTGCCTTATCCCTACGGGACGTCGTGGCAGGCGGCGCGCTGCGGGCCCGCGGGGCGCGCTGGCCTGCGACCGAACGGCTTTCTCACCGGCTGCGTCAGCGGCTTCGGCGTCGCCGATCTAGTGGGCGGGATCTACGAGTGGACCGACAGCCCGTGGGGGCGTGACGAGCCGCGCCCCTGGGGCACCCTGCGCGGCGGCAACGACGCCAACGGGGCGCTCGGGACGCGCTGCGTCCACGCCACGCCGCGTGCCCCGGAGCGGCAGGGTGATGACCTTGGCTTTCGGTGCTGCGCGGGCGAGCGCAACGCCGCGGAGGTGACGCTCAGCGTGACGCGAGGGGAGCCGCTGGAGGTGCGCGCCAAGGTGGATCGCGACGTGGCGCGCGCGCTCTTCGCGATGCTGCGCGAGGAGCAGCGCCGCACCATCGCAGAGCCGGAGCGCTTCGTCTTCGACCGGCAGTGGGTGTGGCGCCCGAGTGGTAACGAGCAGCTCGTCGTCATCGGGGGCTGCAGCGGGTTCGGGGTCGCCCCCTCGTGCGGCGTGCTGGTCGGGCGCGTGAGCTTGGCCAGGAGCTTACTGCTCGGCTGGGTGCCGAGCGAGCGCTACGCGCCGGTGCTCCAGCAGGGGGGCGAGGCGCGCGTCCTGTGGCTCTTCGGTGGGGACGCGCAGGGCACCTACCGGCGCTTCCTGCGCTATGACTACGGCGACGTGGTCGTGGGTGAGCGTGAGCGGGAGATCCCAAGGCCGAAGAAGAACAAGCCGCGGCGCTCGGGGAGCGGCGGGCGATGAGCGCGCGGGAGGGTCCCGGGCTGCTGGGGAGGCGGAGGCTGCAAGGCGCCGCCGCGCTGCTCCTGCTCACGGCGCCGCTCGCGGGGTGTGAGCGCACGACGCCGAGCGCGCCGGACCTCGAGCCGCCCCGTGGGGCGAGCGCGGCAGGGGCTTCGGCGCCGCCGGAGGCCCTGGCCGCAGAGCGCGCGCGGGCGAGCGCGGCGGCGAGCGCCGTGGCCAGCGCGGTCGTCGCGGCGCGGAGCAAGCTGAGCCTGGCGCCCGAGGAGAGCGAGCCGCAGGGGATGGTGTTCGCGGGAGAGCACCTGGCGCGCCTCGGCGGCGGGCGGCTGGTGACGTCTCGGTCACCCACGTTCGCGGAGGACCTGTCGCTCGCGACGCCCGGCGCCACGCGCGTGGTGCGGCTCGCGGACGACGCGCTGCTCGCGCTGGGAGGGCCGACGAGCTTCTTTCTGAGCCCGAAGGCGCGAGCGCTCGTCGAGCTGCCCAGGCTCACGCTCTTGCCCGGCAGCACGCTGCGCGCCGACCCGCGCGCGCGTGAGCGCGTGTGGCTGCTGCCGCGCCGCTCGGACGCGCTGTACCCCTGGGTGCTCGAGGGGCCACGTCAGCGTCCGGAGCGGCTCAGCATCGATGAGCCGGTGGCGCTACCGGGCTATGATGGCCGCGCGCTCGCCGTGCTCGGAGGGGGCGCGCTGCTGTACGGCTCCGGCGCCGGCCTGATGCGCTCCGAGGTGTCGGCCGCGCCACGGGCGCTCGGCTGTGGGAGCCCCTGGTCCCAGCCCTGGCGGCTGCTCCCGGGGACGCGCGTGGACACGGCGTGGTGGCTCGATGAGGCGGGGCGCTGGGGACTGCTCCAGGTCGCGCCGGCCTGCCGCGTCGTCGCGCAGGGGAGCTTCGGGCGCTCGCCGTTCGCGGCGGCGAGCAACGCGGAGGTGCTCGCCGTGCTCTTCTCGGAGGGGGCGACGGAGGGCGGCGCCCAGGCGTGGTCCCTGGCGGTCCTCGACGCGCGCGGTAAGCTGCTGTTCGAGCGAGCGCTCGCGCTGCCCGCGCTCCCGCGCTCCGGCGACGACTGGCTGGCCCGCACCGCCAGCGAGCGCGAGGTGGTGCTCGCGCCGGGCGGGCCCTGGCTGGCCGTGGGGGGGCCAGGAGCGGTCGAAATCTGGGACTACCGGCGGAGAGAGCGCAAGCTCTCGCTCCCCGCGCTGGAGTGAGCGCCGGGAATTTGCCCGCCGGGCCCTGGTCTTGCGAAGGCTAGCCCCCGGGGAGAAGCCCCCTCACCATGACCTCGACGCGCCCCACCACTCCGCTGCAGCTCCTCAAGCAGGTGGCGCTCGAGCGCGCACGGGAGCGCGCGGAGCCCCTCTCGAGCGCCCACTGGCTCTGGGCCGTCGCCGATCAGCTCACCAAGGTGGGTGAGCTGCTCAACGCGCGCGGGCTCGGGACGGACGCCATCTCCAAGCTCGAGGTGACGAAGGGCGCGGAGCCCGCGGAGCTGGTCGCGCAGCTACCCCAGCAGGCGCGAGAGCTCGCCAAGCGCTGCGGTGCCGCGGAGGCAGACGCGGCGCACCTGCTGGTGGCCCTCCTCTCCGAGCGCCTGCTGCTGAGCCACCGTATCGCCGAGGGCGTGGTCCACGACGTCGGCCGGCTCCGCGGCGCCGTGATGAGCTTGGCGCTGCAGGGTAAGTCCAGCGCCCCCGCGCGGCCACCGCGTGAGGCGCCGCCGCGCAGCGCGGCGGCCGCGCGCCCCCCGAGCGAGCGCGGCGTCTCCGGACGCGCTCAGCCGCCGCGGAGCCGTGACCCACGGCCGGGCCAGGGCGTCACCATCCCGACCTACCCACCGCCCGGCAAGTCCCTGATGGTGCCGCGCCCCAACGTACCCCCCGTGGTGCTCACGCGCAGCAGCCCGAGCCCCGAGCTCGCGCCGGCCCCGGCGCGCCCAGCCGCGCTGCCGGCGTTGGTGGCGGCGAGCCCTAGCCCTCCCACGCACGACCAGGAGCGCGCGGCGCGCTTCGTCTTGGATCCGGAGCTCTACCCCACGCTGGCTGGCCTGGGACGCAACCTCACCCTCGCCGCGGCGCGGGGGGAGCTCGACCCCGTGGTGGGGCGAGAGCAGGAGCTCGAGCAGGTGCTCGATGTCCTGGCGAAGCGCCACGGCAACAGCGCCGTGCTCGTGGGCGCCCCTGGCGTCGGCAAGACGAGCGTGGTGCGCGGGCTGGCACACCTCGCCGCGCGGAGCGAGGGCGCCACCTCGTCGCTCGACGAGCGCGTCATCGTGGAGCTGCCCGTGGCGGAGCTGCTGGCGGGCACGGGGCTGCGGGGGGCGCTCGCCAGCAAGGTCGGCGCGCTGAAATCCGAGGTGGCCGCGGGACAGGGCAAGGTGGTGCTCTTCTTCGACGAGCTGCACCTGCTGTTCACCAGTGACGGCGCCGACGAGCTGGTGGCGGAGCTGCGGCTCGGGCTATCGCGGGGCGAGCTCGTGTGCCTCGGCACGGCCACGCCGGAGGAGTGGCGCCGGCTCACGGACGCCGAGCCCGCGCTGGCGCGCCGCTTCTCCATGGTGGAGATCGACGAGCCCTCACGAGAAGAGGCCTTCCTGGTGCTCAGCGACGCCGCGCGGCGCTTCGAGCAGCACCACCGCGTCCGCTACAGCGAAGAGGCCCTGGCGCTCTCCATCGGCTGGTCCGTCCGCTACCTGCCGGGGCGCGCGCTGCCGGACAAGGCGCTCGGCGTGCTGGATCTCGCTGGCGCGCGCGCGCACCGCCGCGGTCAGCGCACCGTGGAGCCGCGCGGGGTGGCGGAGGTGATGGCGGAGCTCTGCGAGATGCCGGTCGAGCGGCTGCTGGAGACGGACGCCGAGCGCCTGCTCCGGCTGGAGCAGCTCCTGGCCGAGCGCGTCGTGGGGCACGAGCAGGGCGTCGCCCGCATCGCGCGCATCCTGCGGCGTAGCGCCGCTGGGCTGGGCGCGCGGCGCCCCATCGGGACCTTCCTCCTGCTCGGCCCCACCGGCGTGGGCAAGACGGAGACGGCCAAGGCCATCGCGGAGGTGCTCTTCCACGACGAGCGCGCCATGACCCGCGTGGATCTGTCGGAGTACGGCGAGGCGCACTCCGTCGCCCGGCTCATCGGCGCGCCGCCCGGCTACGTGGGCCACGAGGCGGGCGGGCAGCTCACCGAGGCGGTGCGTAAGCGCAGCTACCAGGTGGTGCTGCTCGACGAGATCGAGAAGGCGCACCCGGACGTGCTGCTCGCCTTCCTGGGGCTCTTCGACGAGGGGCGGCTGACGGACGGCCGTGGCCGGCTGGTGGACTTCACGAACACCGTGATCGTCATGACCTCGAACCTCGGCGCCGACGCGGCCGGCAGCAGCGCGCGGCGCCGGGTGGGCTTCGGGGCGGAGAGCGCCCCCGAGCACGCGGAGGTGGAGCGCGGGGTCGTCGCCGCCGCGCGCGCTAGCCTGCCTCCGGAGCTGTACAACCGCATCGACGAGGTCATCGTCTTCTCGCCGCTCACGCGCGCACAGGTGCGCGAGGTGGCGCAGCGCGCCCTCGAGCAGCTCGCGCAGCGGCTCGCGGCCACGCGCGGGCTCCGCTTCGAATTCTCCGAGGCCGCCATCGAGGCGCTGCTCGACCAAGGGGGCTACGAGCCGAGCCTCGGCGTGCGCCCGCTCAAGCGCGCGCTGGCGCGGCTCGTGGAGGCCCCGCTGGCCGAGCAGGTGCTCGCCGGAGCGCTGGGCGCGGGGAGCGAGGTGCAGCTCGGCGTGGTGGACGGCGAGCTGCGCGTGCTGGCGCTGCGCAGCGCTGGCGCCGCCGAGTGAGCGGCTCCCCGCGGCTCACGACCCTGGCTCAGCGCTGACGTCGTCGCCGCAGCCCGAGCACCCCCGCCAGCGCGAGCGCGGCGAGCGAGCCCGCGCTGGTTCCGCCCGAGGGCGCGGTGCGGCAGCCGCAGCTGCCGACGTCTGCGGAGTCATCGAAGGCGTCCTCGTTGAAGCCCCCGCCGCTGCCGCCACCACCTCCGGCGCCGGCTCCGCCGGGTTGATCGTCCGGGAGGGTGGCGCCCACGCCGAAGCCCAGCACGTCGAAGCTCTGCTCCGGAGAGTCCGGGTCGTTGCTGACCACGGTGCAGCGGGACTCGTGGGAGCCGGCGCGCGTGGCTCGGAAGTTGACGGTGATGGTGGCGTTCTCGTCCGTGCCGAGCGTGCCCGGTCTCGAGGAGATGGTGAATTGTGGATCGTCGCAGTAGGCGTCCTTGATGACGGCCGTCAGCTCGCCGGTGTTCTCCATGCCCACCTGCTGCATGACGCGCTTGCCCGTGTCCTGGCGCCCGAAATCGATGAAGCTGCCCTGCGCCTCCACGTACAGGTTGGGGAGCGGCACGTGGTAGGTGACGGCGTTGAAGCTCACCGGGACGTCCTGCTTGCCACCGTAGGGCACAGCCAGGGTGGCGAAATCCAAGGGTAGGTTCAGGTTGACGCCGATGCCGGCGATGCTGGTGATGGTGATCACCGGCTTGAAATCGATGGTGCCGTCGTAGCTGAGGGTGCCCTGCACGGACACGTTCAGATCCAGCGCGTCCAGGTCCACCATGGGGTAGGTGGTCTGGCCGCCTTGCGTGGTGATGGAGCCGTTGCCGCCGCTCACCTTCACCAGCGTGGTCTTGTACTGGAAGTCGGAATTGGTGGTGGCGTTGAGGTACAGCCCGCCGTCGATGACGCGCGTGATGTTGTCGTTACCGGTGATGCCCTCGAGGTCTTTCAGCGTGATGCCGATGATCCTGGAGTTGTTGAGGTCGTTGCCCTTGACGTTGACCTGGGCGCCGCCGAAGCCCCAGGGCTCGAAGCTGCCGTTGCCGCGCGCCACGTAGTCGAAGCTGGCGTTGGGGAGCTTGTTGAGCAAGAAGGTGGAGTCCAAGCTGATCTCGAACTTGAAGCTCAGCACGTTGAAGTAGAGGCCCATCTCCGGGGTGATGGTGTGGGTGATGTTGAGCGTGGCGTCCTTGCGGGTGCTGGGCTGCAGGGTGACCACGAAGGCCTCCGGCGTGGGCCAAGACACCTGGATGAAGGTGCCCTTGCTCATGTCGATGGTGTAGAGGGGGGTCTGCCCTTGCGGATCCAGCGCTACCTGGGCGCGAAACTGCAGCGGCTGATCGCAGTGGCCGTCGGTGGTGGGTGGGGTGCACTTGGGTACCCAGCCGGTGTCCACCGCGGTCTGCAGGCGGTCCGTGCTCTCCACCTTCAGCTTGTTGGGGGAGCGGATGGAGGAGCCCTGGGAGCACTCGTAGGCGGTCAGGCAGGGGTCGGCGGCGTGCGCGCTAGAGGCGACGCCGAGCGTCAGCGTGGAGGAGGCGAGCCAGAAGAGGGAGCGCGGAGAGCGAAGCATGGGTGGACCTTGGGCGAGGTGAAGGAGTGGGCGAGCGATGAGGTGGCGTGAACGAGAGGCGCCCTAGGGCCGCGCGCGGCGTCGGGCGAGGGTGAGGCCGAGGGTGAGCGCGAGGCCGGCGCCACCGAGCGAGCCGAGCGGCGCCCGGGCAGGCGCGGCGCGACAGGCGCAGCCGCCGTCCTCCCCGCTGCTCTCCCCGTAGAAGGTGCCCGCGTCCGGCTCCTCCGGATCCGGCGTGACGGGGCCGGAGCCAGCCGTGCCGTAGTCCGGCCGCTCCCGCTCGGTGGCGGTGCCGAGCAGGCGGACGCTCACGAAGCGCTGATCCGGATCATTGGTGACGAAGGTGAGCGCCGCGTCGTAGCTGCCGGGCTTCGTGGGACGGAAGCGCACCTCGAAGTCGTCCGAGGCCTCCGGATCGATCTGCAAGGTGCTGCGCAGCAGGGTGAAGCTCTGCGCGTGCTGGGCCTCCACGAAGGCGCCCGCCAGCGCCAGCGCCTCACCCAGGTTGTTCAAGGTGAGCGTGCGCTTCTCGCTCTTGCCCACGGGCACGGCGCCAAAATCCAGGACGTAGGGCTCGCCCGTCTCGGTGAGCGGCTCGATGTCCGGGAGCGGCACGTGCACGCGCACCGGGTCGAAGTCGAAGTCCAGCCCGCCGAGCGGCACGCCGATGGGGATGTCGAACAGCGGGAAGCTGACGCCGATGCCCAGGACCTCGACGAAGGCCGTAGGCAAGAGGTGCAAGACGCCGTCGTAGTCCACGCGGCCCTCCGGCCACACGTCGTACTCCACGAAGGCGCCGCCCGGGAAGCGGCGCTGGATGGCGCCGCCTTTGGCCACGATGTCCGCGTCCCCCTCCTCCGCCAGCTCCACCCGGAGGCGCTCGGTGGTGTACTCCGCCTTCAGCTCACCCTTCAGATCCAGGGCGACGCCGCCCTTGGCGACGGCGCTGGGAATGTTGGCCAAGGCGAGCAGGTTCACCTCGAAGAGCCGGAGCTGAGGTGAGAAGGCCGAGGCGGTCCCGGCGTCCGGCGGGAACGCCCAAGAGTCGAAGAAGCGCTCCTGCGCCAGATGCCAGTTGATCTGCGGGAAATAGGGGATATTGCCCTGCCAGTTGATCCCGGCGATGGAGAACTTGACCTGCGCGCCCACCTCGAGCCCGTAGTCGAAGCCTAGGTAGCCGCCACGCAGGCGGGCGGGCGGCGCGGTGAGCTTCATGGCCTCTGGCCACTGCGTCTCGAGGAAGCCGTCGAGCTTGACCGTGGTGTCCGCCGGCACCTTCACGTAGAAGCGGACTTGCAGCGCGCTGCTGTTCGGAACCCAGCCGGTGTCGTAGTCGAAGGCGATGGGGAGCTGGACGGTCTTCTCGTAGTGCAGCGGCGCGCGCGTGCACTGGCGCGCGGCGTCCCCGCAGTACTCCGCGATGACGTCCGCCGGGCGCGGCGGGAGCTGCCCTGGAGGAGCGCCGGCGTCAGTGGCGGACGCGCTGCTGGCCCAGAGCAGCAGCCCGAGCGTGGTGGAGGCGAGCGAGAGCGGAGGGCGAAGAAGCAAGGGGCACACCGTGGGTGAGCGAGCGGTGCGCCGCGCACCGAACCGATGCGCAGCTTAGCATGCGCCCCGGCTCAATTCTTCTTGATCAGCTTCTCGAGGAGCTTCTTGGCTTCGGCCGGCTTGCCCGCCAAGGTGACGACCACCAGCACCTCGGTGCTCTCGTCGAAGTACACGGCGCCGCGCCCCTCCTTCATGCCTTTCTGATCTTTGGGCGCCATCATGCTGGCGCTGCCCCCCGTGGGTGACGCGGCGGGCCGGATGATCTCCACGAGGCCGGCGAGCGTGCCGTTGGAGATCCCGATCTCGAGGTTCTCGTACTTGCCCACGGTGCCGCCGCCGACCGCCGTGTCCGGCGGCGCCCAGCCGAGCTTGCGCAGCTCTTCCACGAGCGCCGCGCTCGTGATCTCGCTGATGCTCACGCCGCCGATGGTGGCCGCAGACTTGGGGCGCGCGGGCGGCTCCGGCGCGGGCGCGGGCTCCGGCTCGGCGGCCGCCGTCTCGGCGGCGGCCGGCTCGGCGGCGCTGGGCGCGGGCTCCGGCTCCGGTGCGGCGGTGGGAGCAGGCTCCGACGCTGGCGGCGCGGTGGGGGTCGGAGCGCCGGCGCAGGCGAGGGGGAGGCAGCAGACGAGGGCCCAGAGGCTACCGTGCGAGCGAGTCATACCCCTTCTGCTAGCGCCCCCGCTCCCGGCCGCAAGCGGCGGAGTGGAGGCGGCGAGAAATCCCGAACAATCCGCGCTCGGGCCGCTGGCCGGGAGGGAGCCTCGTGGGGGCGCGCGTCACTGCGCGATGAAGACGGGGTTCGACACCGCGAAGACGCCGCGCCCCGGGTGGACGGGCGCCAGATCTCCCTCGCCCCGCGCATGGAAGACGACCCAGCTCCGAGGCCGAGCGCGGTCGAGCTGGACCCGCACCTGGTTGACCCAGCGCTTGCCCGTCCCTGCGCCGAGCGGCAAGAGCGGCTCGGTGAGCTGGGTCTCGCCGTTCACGATGACCTCCAGGGTGGTGGCATCCAGCCAGCTCGGCGCCTGCACGGTGACGGTGAAGTCCGCCTCGGTGAGCGGCCCCTGGAGGGTGCCGCCGGGCCCGGCGCCGCCAGGTCCGCTCACGGTCATGAACAGCCCGCCGCTGACGATGGCGCGCCCCTGCGCCATCGCGTCGCGCACGCGCTGGCCCGTGAGCTGTGTGGGGTCGTCCGTGCCGAGCTGCAGGCAGGTGCGCGGATAGCCCACGGGGTCGGTGCGGACGCCGTGGCTGTCGGAGGCGCCGGTGGCCCAGAACGTGAAGCCGGCGTTGAGCAGCGCGAACCAGTCGGCGACGCTGCGGCGTCGGTTGGCCTCGAAGTCGGAGCCGTTGAACACCTCGATGGCGTCGAACTCCGTGCTCCACAGCTCCTCTCGGCTGGCGGTGGCGGTCTTCTTGTCGAAGCCGGCGGCGCTGAAGTACGCGCCGAAGCCGCCGCCGCTCGGGTGGTTGATGATGAACAGCGGCTGCTCGGGGTGCTGCCGAACGGTGGCGAACATCTCTGGTGGCAGCTTGCCGATCCACTCGATGGCGCCGTTGTTCAGCGCGTCCGGTCGTGGCGTCAGCGGCACCACGCCGAAGTGTCCCCAGGTGAAGGTGGTCAGCTCTTCGCTCGGCATCCCGAACGCCCAGCGCTCGGCGCCGAGCTGCTCGATGACCGGCTGAAAATCGATGATCCACTCGTGCTCGCTGGAGACGGGGATGTCGAGGCCGTCGCCGAGCGCCGCGCGCACCTTCAGCTCGACGGGATCGGACGAGTCCGCGCTCATGGCTGAGTGGACGTGGAAATCGGCGCACATCACGCCGGTGGTGTCGACGGAGTGCTCGAGCTGGACGGGGATGTCCACCGTCTGTCCGGCGGCGACGCCGACCGTGGTGTCGAGCAGCTCCCACTCGCTGCCACGTGAGACGACGACGCGGTGGTTGCCGGGTGGGACGCGCAGCCGCGCCTCCCCGCTCACGGGGAAGTCCAGCCAGAGCCTGCCGTCCTCTTCCGTGGGCTCCCCGTAGCTGGCAGGCAGCTCCGCCACCGGCGCCTCCGGGATGACCTGGACGCGCACGGGCAGCGGCGCGAGGCTCCCAGACTCCACGGCGTGGACGGCGAGGACGCCGGTCGCGCCGAGCGTGAGGTCGGCGGTCGCCTGGCTCGTGGGGACCTCCACGGCGCCGCTCGGCGGGTAGCCTTGGGAGACCGCCTCCAAGCGGACGCTGGCGTCCGCGGGGACGGACAGCGCGTAGCGGCCGCTCGCGTCGGTGAGCGCGCGGGTGACGTAGCTGCCATCCTCCGCGACGCCGTGGACGCGCGCGCCGGCGACGGCGGCGCCGAGCGTGTCGCGCACCGTGCCGCTGACGCCGCGGCTGGCGACGCCGTCCACGCGTCGGATCGCGGCGGCGAGGCCGTCGTAGTCCGGTCCCCCGGCGACGACCTGCACGTGGTCCTCCCAGTGCTCGCTGCAGCCCTCCACGCTGAAGCCTGGCCCGGTGAAGTACTGAAAGCCGCTGATCTCCACCGCGGTGCTGAGCGGCGCGCCGTCCCCGAGCCGCCAGGCGAAGCCCAGCTCGCGCTCGTCGCTGACGAAGCCGACGAAGGGCACCTCGCCGCGCGCCTTGCCGAAGCCGCGCGTGGTCGTGACGAGCCGGCTCATGTTGTACTGGAAGAAGCCGTGCATCTCGTCGGAGAGGCCGTTGGGCGCGAAGCTCACCGGCTCCGAAGCGGGGTTGAGGATGCCGAGGCGGATGTCCAGCGCCTCTTTGCCGGGCTCGAGCACGTAGTCCACCGCGGCCTGCAGGCCGTAGCGGCGCGGGAAGAGCACGCCCAGCGAGCCGTTGAGGAAGGGGATGGGCCTCAGCGGGCCCGTGACGCGGACCACGGCGGCCTGCCCGTTCGAGCCGTCATTGAGGACGCTCACGCTCTCCGGGTCGATCATCTCGATGGACAGCGCCATCAAGGTCTCTTGGTAGCGCGACCAGCCGCGCGGGCGGCCGTCGTCACCCACCGCGTCGATGGCCAGGATCTCTCCACCGAAGCGCGCGTAGCCGTCGCTCAACCCGCGGTCTTCGATGGTGACGGCGAGCTTGTCGTTGACGAGCACGAAGTCGCCCACGCGCACCTTCTGACGCCCGTGCGCCGGCTGGACGAGCTGCGCCTCACTGAGTAGGCGCCCCGCGCGCGCTTGGCCCGCAGCCTTGGCGCCGTAGGGGTCGGCGTGGCCGTTGGCGTCACCGGTCGGGAAGCGACTGGCCTCGGTGGGACACTGCTGGCCCCCGCCACCGCCTCCCGCGTCGTCCGCGGAGCACGCGCTCAGCGCCCAGGGGAGCCCCGCGAGGAGGCCGAGGAGCAGGGGGAAGCGGTGGACCCGCAGAGCAGAGCGCAGCATGCCGAGCGTGAAGCCTAGTGGCTCTTGCTCGGGGTGTCCCCCCCCGGGCGAGCGGGCGCACCGGCGCCTGGGCCCCGACGGGAGCTCGCCCACCCGGCGCCAGCGCACGGGCGTTCAGTGCCTGCGAGCCTCCCCGCAACCCGCGGCAAGCACAGTGTAATTCTGGCTCCCTGGGCTAGCGCGCGGGCGGAAGCTCCGTCACCCTACGCTTCCCTCTAGGAATTTGCTCCGCCTTCGCCTTAGGGTGCGCGCCCGCTCTGCGCCGAAGGTCAGGGCAGGGCAAGCGCAGCTCGAAGGAGAATCACTGGTCATGAGTCGTAGAACTGGTCCCCGTCTGAAGTCCATGCGTGCGTTGGGCACGGAGTTGCCCGGCCTCTCGCCAAAGAAGCCGGAGAAGCGCCCGTACCCGCCGGGCCAGCATGGTAGCGCGCGACGAAAGCTCTCGGAGTACGGCGTGCGCCTGATGGAGAAGCAGAAGGTGTGCATCAACTACGGTCTGACCGATCGTCAGCTGCGCGGCCTGATGGGGGAGGCCACGCGCAGCGACATGGCCACGGGTGACAAGCTCGTGGAGCTGCTCGAGCGGCGGCTGGACAACGTGGTCTTCCGCGCGGGTTTTGCGCGCAGCATCCCCGCGGCGCGGCAGCTCGTCTGCCACGGCCATGTGCTCGTGGACGGCAAGCGGGTGGACATCGCCTCCTACCGGGTGAAGCGCGGGCAGGTGGTGACCTTGAAGGAGGGGATCCGCAGCAACGGTCACGTCAAGTCGGGCGCGGATCTCGCCAGCACGCGTGAGCCGGCGTCGTGGCTCAGCGTGAACAAGGAGGCCTTCTCCGCGGAGGTCACCTCGCTGCCCAGCTCGGACACCGTCATGTTCCCGCTGCGCACCCAGCTCGTCGTCGAGTTTTACTCCCAGCTCATCTGAGGGAGCCCCCCGGGGGGGCAACGCTGCGCGAGCGCGCGGCGAGCCCTGGCGACCAGCGCGAGCTGGACGCCCTGGGGCTTGCCGCGCAGCTCAGAGGGGAGGCGCTTCCAGGGCGCGGCGGTAGCGTGCTCGTCGCGAGCCGTCGCTGAGGATTTCAAAGGCCTCGTCCAGCAGCTCCAAGATCAACGTGACGTCCTCGAGCAGGTGCGCCGTGCCCGGCGTGAGCAGGCGCCCGGGGTCGTACTCCCGGCGTAGATCGAGGTAGGCGCGCTTGATGTCGTAGGTGGTGGCGTCACGCGCCACGCCGAGCAACGAGAAGTAGTCGCCCTCGTCGACGAGCCGACGTCGCACGGCGATCCGCTGCTTGATGGCGTCGTCATCGAGCGCGTCGCGCGGCGCGGCGGGCTCTTGGCCGCTCGCGCTGACCGCGGGGGCGAGCACCTCGATCACCCCGAGCTGGGTGAGCGCCAGCAGCGTGGCGGCAAACTCAGCGGACCCGGCGGCCTCGACGAGCTCTCCGAGGGTGACCCCGTCCGCGCGGCTGACGAGCAGGTGCTCACGCTCGGCGAGCGCGCACTCGGCGAGGAGACGGCGCGAGGGTCCTGCGGCGACCCGGGCCCGCGGGCCACCGAGCGTCGCGAGGGCGGTGCCCCCCTCGGTGGCCCGGCGCAAGATCTCTACGAAGACCTCGGCGCCGGTGGCGCCTCCGAACACGGTGGGCTCGCTCTGGAGCCGAGGCGACGAGCTGGGCTCGACGCCGACGGCGCCGTGCTGCAGGCCGGCGATGCGTCCGACGAGCCACTCCGCGTGGGCGCGTAGCACGCTCCAGAGCTCGTCTTGCCGGAGGTGCCCGTGCGCGATGAGCGCCGCGCCGGCGTGGCGCCCGAAGGCAGGCAAGCGTAGGCCGTGGACGGCGTGTGGGCTCAGCGAGCCTCGCTGGAGCAGGAAGGCGAGCAGCGTCTCGGTGTCGAGCGTCGAGCTGGCCGTCACGAAGTCCCCGTCGCGGAACGCGACGTGGCGGGTGGCGCCGTCCCCCGAGAAGGCCAGCGCGCCCGAGAAGCGCGCCTTGATGGCGCGCGCCAGCGCGGCCGTCGCGCCGCCGGGGCCGAGCGTTGGGGGGAGCTCCAGCGCGGGTGGCGGCGGCGCGGCGGCGGAGGCGAGCGGGGGCAGCGCGAGCGCCTCGTGCTCGGACGCCGGCGACCTGGGCTCGGCGCGCGTGAGCCCACCGGCCTCGGCTGCTGCCGCCCGAGGCACCATCAGGGGCTCGTTCAGCGAGGTGATGACGGGCGGGCGAGGGATGGCCGGAGGGGTGGGCGGTGGGGTGGTGGTGCTGAGCGGGGGCGGTCGCAGCCAGGACCCGGGAGCTGGCCCCGTCTGCCGTGGTCCGGGCGGGGTGGTGACGCTGTCGTGAGGACCGGGCTCGGCGGGGTCTTGCCCCTCGAGGGGAGGCAGCTTCGGGGCGGAGGGCGGAGCCTGCGCTTGGGTCCCGGGGGGCAGGGAGTCATGGACGAGCTCGGCTTGGTGCACGTTCGTGCTGGGCTCAAGCTGCCCCGCGCGAGAGTGCCCCGTCGCGGTGGCAGGCCCTCCGGTGCTCGCTCCCGTGCCGAAGTCGGACACCGACTCGGCGCCGTCTTCGACGTCCTCCTCGTCGAGCGGCGCCGCCAAGGCGGCCATCAGCTCCGCCGAGAGCTCGACCTCGCCCGGGGGCGGCGTCTCCGGCTCCCGGGGCTCCACGCTGGCGCGAGAGTCCTTGAGCCGCTGCTCGGCGAGCCGGAGCTTGGTTGCCAGCTCCGGGCTGAGGCTGGGCAGCAAGGCGGGGCGCGCTCCGCCGCGCTCCGGCTCGAGCCCGAACAGGAGCTTCCCAGGGTGCTCCGAGCCGGGCTCCAGGCGCGCGGGGCGGTGCGGTACGCGGCTGACCCGCGGGGGCTCCGAGCCGCGAGGAGCCTGCTCCGTGGGGGCGGCCTTGGAGCCACGCTCGGACGCGGGAGGGGTCGAGGTGGCGGGCGCGAGCGGGGAGGGGCGCCGCGCCGGACGAATGCTGGCCGGCGCCTGGCCGTGGCTCGGCTCGGGTGCGCCAATGAGGACCTCCACCTTGCTGAGCAGCGCGTAGATGTCCACCGGGCGGATGAACGAGGCGCTCCCCTCGCGCAGCACGGTCTCGGCGTGGCTCTCGAGGGTTCGGCCAGCGTTGCCCAAGAACACGACCTGGACCCCCTCGCCGTGGGCGGAGTCGCGCAGGGTGTGGATGAGCGAGAGGGATCCCGCGGCGTCCACGTCGCAGAGCACGAGCGCAGGCACCTGCGTGGCGACTCGGGAAGAGAGCAGCGCGAGCGGGACCTCGACGACGGAATAACCGCGCGCGCGCAGGGCGCTGACGAGGCGCTCCGCTTCAGCGGACTCATCACTGACGTAGATGAGCTGCTCGCCCACGCGAGGAGAGTCCGGGGGGGCACTCGAGGTCGACGTCACATCAGGGCCTCCAAGGGGAGCCGAGCGACCCCGCGCGCTCAGCGCTTTCCACTGAGGGTGAGCGCGCACCAGGCGCCGAGGCGCGGCCATACATTGGCCGTCACGACGAAGCCAACGATGGTGACGACGACGATGAGCTCGCCATGGTTGAGATCGAACATGACGCGGGGCAGGCTAGCATGAGCTAGGCATCAGGGATGCACGTGCTCGACGCGGTCATCGGTCTCGGCTCGAACCAAGGCGACGGTGTGGCGATGTTCGCTACGGCTGCACGCGAACTGTCCAAGCTGGCTGCCATCACGGGCCAGTCGGCCCTGTACCGCAGCCCGGCGCTAGGGCCTCCGCAGCCAGACTATCTGAACGCGGCCGTGCGACTCCGGGTGGAGGCCGAGCCCACCGCGCTGCTCGCCGCGCTGCTGCGCATCGAGGCGGGCATGGGGCGGGTCCGGCGAGAGCGCTGGGGACCGCGCGTCATCGATCTGGATCTGCTCTGGATCGCCGGGCGCTGTGTCGCCGTCCCCGGGCTGCAGGTGCCCCATCCCGCGCTCGAGGAGCGCGCCTTCGCGCTCGCCCCGCTCCTCGACGTCGCGCCGGACGCCGTGGCGCCGCACGGAGGGCGTCGCTACGCCGCCCTCCTCGCCGCGCTCCCGCCCAGCGGTCTCGTGCGCCTCTCCACCCCATTTCCGACCATGATGTCACGAATTTAGCGCTGTATCGGCCGCCACGAGCGGAGCCGCTGCCCGGGAGGCTCGGTCGGCCTGGACAGTGCGGGGGCCCAATAGTAAGGAGCGCGCGCCGGCCGCCCCGGTGCGCTCGTTCAGCGTGGGTATCGGCGAGGCGGCTCAGCTCGGACACGCCACGATGCTCTCTCTTACAACCTCCCTCGGTAGCACCCTGGCCGCCACAGCGATGAGCGGTCCTGAAATCGACATCAACCCGTCGTTCGCGCTGCTGCAGTTCGTGGTCTTCGCGCTGCTGATGGTGGTCCTCAAGCCGCTCTTGTACGATCCCATCTTGAAGGTGTTCGAGGCGCGCGAGCAGCGCACGGACGGCGCGCGCGCCGACGCGCGCAGCATGCAAGAGCAGGCGGGGGAGCTGCTGCGTCAGTACGAGGCGGAGCTGGCCAAGGTCAGCCAAGTGGCGTCCGAGGAGCGAGATCGCCTCCGCACGGAGACCGCGAAGCTCGAGGCCAGCATCCTGGAAGAGGCACGCGCGGAGGTCGCCAAGGTCGTGGAGGAGGGGCGCCACCAGCTCGCCGGGGAGCTGCAAGCGCTGCGTCAGCAGCTCGCCGCCAGCGCTCCCGCCATGACACGAGAGCTGGCGCAGGCCGTCGTCGGTCGGGAGGTGCGCTGAGCCATGGCCAAGCTCCTCCACACCCTGCTCCTCGGGCTCGCGCTCGGCACGGCGGCTGCCCCCGCGCTCGGGACGCCGGAGCCCGAGGCCACGGCCGAGCACGCGGGGCACGGCGACCACCACGACCCGGAGTTCTCGGACATCAACTGGGTGTACGGCATCCTCGGTGAGAAGGAGGGCGTGGAGCCCTCGCTGCTCTACCGCCGGCCGGGGATGCCCATCCCCATGTCCGTGCTGCTGTTCAACTCGGCGGTGCTGTTCTTCTTGCTCTACCGCATCGGGAAGAAGCCCCTCGCGGAGGCGCTGGTCCGCCGCAAGGAGGGCCTGATGCAGGGGATGGACGAGGCCGCCAAGATGCATGAAGAGGCCAAGGCCGCGCTCGCCAACTACCAGGCCAAGCTCGAGCACATCAGCGACGAGATCGAGCGAGTGCAGCGGGAGATGCGGGAGGCCAGCGAGCAGGAGAAGCAGCGCATCCTGGGTGAGGCCCGAGAGCGCCGCGAGCGCATGACGGCCGAGGCGCGTCTGCTGGTCCAGCAGGAGCTCAAGGCGGCTCGTGAGCAGGTCATGGAAGAGCTCACGCGCGAGGTGGTGACGGGCGCCACGGCGCTGCTCGCCAAGCAGCTCGGCGCTACGGATCAGCAGCGGCTGGCCGAGGAGTACCTCCAGTCGCTCGACGGCGTCGGCCTCAACGCCACGGGAGGTCGGGCATGAGCTTGAACGAAGGAGCCATCGCCGCGCGCTACGCGCAGGCCGTGTTCGAGCTGGGGGTCGAGGCCAACCAGCTCGCGCCGCTCACCAGCCAGCTCCAGAAGTTGGCGGAGGTCTACGAGGGCAGCGCTGACTTGCGCAGCGTCTTGCAGGACCCCTTGGTCGGTGAGCCGGCTCGCACGGAGATCTTGAAGGCGCTCGCCGCGCGCCTCGGGATCACCGCGCTCGCGCTCAACACGGTGCGCGTGCTCACGCAGCGGCGCCGCCTCTTCGCGCTCCCGGCCATCGCCCGTCGCCTGGCCGCGCTCGCGGACGAGAAGGCGGGCATCGTGCGCGTCACGGTCACGTCCGCGGCCGCGCTCCCGGAGTCCGTGTACGCCGAGCTCACCAAGCGCTTGGAGAAGCTGGTCGGCGGAAAGGTGGTGCTCGAGCGGGCACAAGATCCTTCCTTGCTGGGCGGCCTCGTCACCCAGCTCGGTGATCACACCATCGACGGCAGCGTCCGAGGTCGCCTCGAGCGGCTCCAGCGCCAGATCATCCAAGCTTGACCTAGGTTCATCGCGGCACCGCGCAGACGGCGTCGCGGCTCTCTCCCCACCCTACCCCGAGTCAGATAGGCGCCTCCGGGCGCACCAGCACGAGAACCACCATGCAGCTCAGCGCCGACGAGATCAGCCAGATCATCAAGAAGCAGATCCAGAACTTCGACCGTGGGGTCCAGGTCACGGAGACGGGGACGGTGCTCACCAGCGGTGACGGCATCGCGCGAGTCCACGGCCTGGCCGGGGTGATGGCCGGCGAGCTGGTGGAGTTCCCCGGAGAGATCTTCGGCCTCGTGCTCAACCTGGAGCAGAGCAACGTGGGCGTCGCCATCTTGGGCGACGCGGTGGGCGTCAAAGAGGGAGATCTCGTCAAGCGCACGGGCCGCATCGCGGACGTCCCCGTCGGCGACGCGATGCTCGGCCGCGTGGTCAATTCGCTCGGCCAGCCCATCGACGGCAAGGGCCCCATCGAGACGAAGGATCGCCGCCGGATCGAGGTGAAGGCGCCCGGCATCATCGGCCGGCAGCCGGTGAAGGAGCCCTTGCAGACCGGCATCAAGGCCATCGACGCCATGATCCCCATCGGGCGTGGCCAGCGTGAGCTCATCATCGGCGACCGCCAGACCGGCAAGACGGCCATCGCCATCGACACCATCATCAACCAGAAGGGCAAGGGCGTTTACTGCATCTACGTCGCCATCGGACAGAAGGCCTCCACCATCGCGCAGGTGGTGGACAAGCTCAGCCAGCACGGCGCCATGGAGTACACCGTGGTCGTGGCCGCCACCGCCACGGAGACGGCGCCCCTGCAGTACCTGGCGCCGTACAGCGGCGTCACCATCGGGGAGTTCTTCCGCGACACCGGGCGGCACGCCCTCTGCGTCTACGACGATCTCTCGAAGCAGGCCGTCGCCTACCGCCAGCTCTCCTTGCTCCTGCGCCGCCCGCCGGGACGCGAAGCCTACCCGGGCGACGTCTTTTACACCCACTCGCGCTTGCTCGAGCGCGCCGCCAAGATGGGCGAGCGCTACTTCGTCGTGAAGAAGGGCACCGAGCCGCCGCCTGGCGACTGGAGCTATGTCGGCGTGGACGGCAAGGCGCACGTCGGTGAGGACGCCAAGAAAGAGGCGGAGCACTCGCTCAAGGCGCAGCCCAACGCCGCCGATCTGGAGATCAAGCGGGACCCCTGGTCCGGGGGCTCCCTCACCGCGCTGCCCATCATCGAGACCCAGGCCGGCGACGTGTCCGCCTACATCCCCACCAACGTCATCAGCATCACGGACGGGCAGATCTTCCTCGAGGGTGATCTGTTCCACTCCGGCGTGCGCCCGGCCATCAACGTCGGCATCTCGGTGAGCCGCGTGGGCGGTAACGCCCAGATCAAGGCCATGAAGAAGTACGCCGGCACCTTGCGCCTGGACTTGGCGCAGTACCGTGCCATGGCGGCCTTCGCTCAGTTTGCCAGCGACCTGGACGCCTCCACGCGCGCCCAGCTGGACCGCGGTCAGCGCATGGTGGAGCTGCTCAAGCAGGGCCAGTACCAGCCGCTCGCGGTGGAGAAGCAGGTGGTCATCATCTACGCCGGCACCCAGGGCCACGTGGACAAGCTGCCCGTCGCCGCGCTCAAGGAGTACGAGGCGGAGCTGTTCAGGTACATCGACAACAAGCACCCGGAGCTGTTCGAGGCCATCCGCACCAAGCGAGAGGTCTCCGACGACATCCGCAAGCAGCTCGACGCGGTCCTGGACGCCTTCGGTCAGAGCTTCGTGCCGAGCGGGAGCTGAGCCGTGGGCCTCAAGGAAATTCGCACGCGCATCGCGACGGTCAAGTCCACACAGAAGATCACGCGCGCCATGAAGATGGTCGCGGGGGCGCGGCTCAACCGCGCGCAGGCGCGCATCAGCGCGCTGCGGCCCTACGCGCAGAAGACGCGGGACGTGCTGGTGGCGGTGACGGGCGCGGCGCACGCCGAAGCCGCCGAGCAAGAGCAGGCGCAGACCGAGCAAGAGCCGGCGCACCCCCTGCTCGCCCAGCGGCCAGAGCGCTCGGTGCTCTTGCTCGTCATCACCAGCGACCGCGGGCTCTGCGGGGCCTTCAACAGCAGCATCAACCGAACGGCCGAGCGGCTCTGGCACGAGTGCGAGGAGCAAGGCAAAGAGGTGAAGATGGCCATCATCGGGCGGAAGGGGCGCGACTACTTCAAGCGCCGCAACGCCCCCCTCTGGCACCAGTTCGAGGGCATCTGGGAGCGCCTGGAGCCGGACACGGCGGGGCTCTGCGCCGCCAAGCTGCTGGAGCCCTTCCGCGCGGCGGAGGTGGACTCCATCTACCTCGTGTACAACGAGTTCAAGAGCGCCATGACCCAGCGCCCGGTGGCGGAGCGGCTCTTCCCGCTCGCGGCGGCGGAGGCTGCGCCCGCGGCCACCAAGCCGGAGGAGCGCGGAGCGGTGGAGTATCTCTACGAGCCCAACCGGGGGGCCTTGTTGGAGCGCCTCGTGCCCATGTACGTGGAGATCAGCGTGTACCGCGCGCTCCTGGAGAGCATGGCGTCGGAGCTGGGCGCTCGGATGACGGCCATGGACGCCGCCACCAAGAACGCCAGCGACATGATCGCGAGCTTGACGCTCACCTACAACCGCGCTCGCCAGGCGGCCATCACCACGGAGCTGATGGAGATCATCAGCGGCGCCGAGGCGCTGGCCGGCTGAGCCGAGCGGAGCGCCCCGAGCGCGCGGCAGGGAGCGGCACCCTAGGGCCGCCGGAAAGTGGCCCGTGAGCGCTGGCCGTGGCAAGGCTAGGCTGGCCGGGGTCACGCCGGCTGGAGGCACATGTGCGGCATCGTCGGCTACGTGGGTTCTGAGCAGGCGTCGACGCTCCTCGTGGAGGGGCTGCGGCGGCTGGAGTACCGAGGGTACGACTCGGCAGGGCTCGTCACCCACGACGGGCAGCGGCTCCAGGTTGTGCGCAGCGTGGGCAAGCTCGAGCGGCTGGCGCAGCGGCTCCGGGAGGTGGCGCTCACGGGGACGGTGGGGCTGGGGCACACGCGCTGGGCGACGCACGGGCGGCCGAGTGAGCCCAACGCCCACCCGCACCTCGTCGGGGACGTGGCGGTGGTCCACAACGGCATCATCGAGAACCACCTGGAGCTGCGCCGAACGTTGATGGCGCAGGGGGTGAGCTTCAGCAGCGAGACCGACACGGAGATCGTGGCCCACCTCATCCATCGGGCGCTGCGCGGAGGTCAGGTGCCACTGCTGGAGGCGGTGCGAAGCGCCCTGGGGGAGGTGCGAGGCGCCTACGCGCTGGCGGTGATGAGCCAGTTCGCCCCGGATCGCCTGGTGGTGGCGAAGCACGCCTCCCCGCTGGTGCTCGGCCTGGGGGAGGGGGAGACCCTCTGCGGCAGCGACATCCCCGCGCTGCTCGCGCGCACGCGCCAGATGATCTTCTTGGAGGACGGCGAGCTGGCGGAGCTCACGCGCGAGGGCGTCCGCATCGAGACGCTGGCCGGGCAGCCCGTCCAGCGCGCGCCGCGGCGCGTGGACTGGAGCCCGGTACAGGCCGAGAAGGGCGGCTTCAAGCACTTCATGCTCAAGGAGATCTTCGAGCAGCCGCGCGCGCTGGAGGACACCCTGCGCGGTCGCGTGCGGCTCGAGGCAGGGGACGTGGAGGAGCCCGGCTTGGGGCTCAGCGAAGCGCAGCTCCGCCGCGTGGAGCGCGTGGTGCTGCTCGCCTGCGGCACCAGCCACCACGCGGCCTTGGCGGGGCGCTACTGGATCGAGCAGCTGGCGCGCGTCCCCGCGCACGCGGAGCTCGCCAGCGAGGTGCGCTACCGCGAGCCCGTGTTCACGGATCGAGATCTCGTCATCGCGGTCAGCCAGTCGGGTGAGACGGCGGACACCTTGGCGGCGCTCAAGAGCGCCAAGGAGGCGGGTGCGAAGGTCATCGCGGTGGCCAATGTGCTCGACAGCGCCATCCCGCGCGTGTCCGATGGCGCGCTCTACACCCACGCGGGCCCGGAGATCGGCGTGGCGAGCACCAAGTGCTACACGGCGCAGCTCGCGGCGCTGCTCTTGCTGGCGGTGGCCTTGGGGCGCCGGCGCGGCAGCTTGACGGCCGAGCGCGCGCGGGAGGTGCTGGAGGCGCTGGTCGCCGCGCCGGGCGCCGTCCGGCAGGCGCTCGAGCGCAAGGACACGGTGTGGGAGGTGGCGCGCGGCCTCCAGCACGCCCAGCACGTGCTGTTCCTGGGCCGGGGCCTGGGCTTCCCCACCGCGCTCGAGGGGGCGCTCAAGCTCAAGGAGATCAGCTACGCGCACGCGGAGGGCTACGCCGCCGGGGAGATGAAGCACGGTCCCATCGCGCTCATCGACGGGGACATGCCGGTGGTGGTGGTCGTCCCGCGAGACCGTCAGTACGAAAAGACGCTCTCCAACCTCCAGGAGGTGCGCGCGCGTGACGGCCGCGTCATCGCCGTGGCCACGGACGGGGACGAGGAGGTCACCAAGCTGGCGCAGGCCACGCTCTTCGTCCCGCCCGTCCCGGAGGTGCTGGTGCCGCTGGTGGCGGTGGTGCCGCTCCAGCTGCTGGCGTACTACGTGGCGGACCTCAAGGGGACGGACGTGGACCAGCCCAGGAACCTCGCCAAGACGGTGACGGTGGAGTAGCGGCCTCGCCGCGGGGGCTCAGGGGAGGCGCCCTGCGCGAGCCGGCTTGACCGCGAGCGGCTCTGCGTCTCCCATGGGCGCGTGAAGACGCGCTGGCTAGCCCTGGGGTCCGTTGGTTTCATCCTGGCCTGTGGCGCCGCGCCGCCCATCCCGGCCGCTGAGCGCCCCGCGGCGGCGCCTGCCCTGCCGGCCCCCGCGGCGTCGACGCCCGTGGCGGCGTCGGAGCCCGAGGCGCCGCCGCCCGCGAGCTTCCCGACGAGCTGCGCCTCCGAGCACGATGGCCTCTGCCTCCCGGAGCCGCAGTGGGTGGAGCGCCTCTGCAGCGCGCAGCGGCGCTCCGCCGCGCTCTACATGTTTCGCAAGGGCACGCCCTGGACGCGCGGGTACCTCACGCGCAAGACCAAGGCCTGGAACGCCTCGGGCGGCGCCTCGTCCGAGGGCGAGCTGGAGTTCGACGAGGAGGTGCTGGTGCTGCGTCACCGCGCGGAGCCCAAGGGCGGCATGCAGGTGAGCGGGATGGGCGGCTACGACGCGCTCCGCTGGGACGGCGGCTGCGTCAGCCTCGCCACGGAGGAGCTGACCCTGAAGCCGCCGCCCGCCGCCAAGACGCCGCACGTCCATTTCCGTCTCTTGGATGACGCGCAGCGCGAGGCGCTCCGCGCGGACGCGACGGTGGACGCAGCGGTGAAGAAGCAGCGCAGCGAGTGCAAGGGCGCGACCATGGGCGCCGTCACCGACAAGTGCGAGAAGGCGGACCAAGCGCTCAGCCGTGCCATCATCGCCTACGTGCGCGCCGGCGGCGAGCTACCACCGCCGCAAGAGCTGCCGTGATGCGCCGGAGCGCCCGAGGGGGCGCGGGGAGCTCACTCGGGGTGAGTGGTGGCGGCGCTGCGCTCCGGGAGCTGGTGCACGACGAGCTGCGCGGGCGAGAGCGTGCGCTCCGCGAGCTTCACGAGGCCCTGGTGGTGGGTGAAGTAGAGCACCTGGACGCCGCTGGCGGCCAGCGCGCCGAGGACCCGCAGCGCGGCGCTGGTGCGCTCATCGTCGAACTGCACCAAGACGTCGTCGAGCGTGACGGGGAAGGGTCCCAGCCGGGCGACGTGGTGCTCCAGCGCGGCCAGCCGTAGCGCCAGGTAGAGCTGATCTCGCGTGCCGGTGCTGAGCGCCTTCACCCCCAAGGGCGGGCCGCTAGCCCGCTGGCAGTGGAGCGTCAGCTCACCGGTGTCTTCACTGGTCCGGACGCTGACCCGTGTGAACGCGCCGCAGGTGAGCTCCCGCAGCAGCGCGCTGACGCGCTCGAGCAGCGGCGCCTGGTGCGCCGCGCGGAAACGCTCGATTTCTTGCTGCAGCACCCGGTAGGCGATCCGAGCGCGAACGTAGCGCTCCACGAGCTCGCTCACCTCCGTGGCGCTGCTCTCACGAGCCACCACCGCGGGCTCGACGTCTCCCGCCTCGAGGCTCGCCGCCTCGCTCTGCAGGCGCCCGAGCTCTTGGGAGCGCTCCTCGAGCCGGCGCTTGTGGTCGCTGAGCTCGCGCTCGAGCTCCACGAGGCGCTGGGCGGCCTCGTCTGGGCTCTGCGCCTCCACCTCGCGCGACAGCTCCTCGAGGCCGAAGCCCTCGCCCAGGTCCTCGAGCTGATGCCGCAGCTCCTCGGCGCGCTGCCTGAGGCGCTGCGCCTGGGTGTCGCGCTCCTCGAGCGCGTCGAGCGCGCGCAGCAGCGCTTGCTCCGCGGCAGGGTCGAGCTGCTCGGGGAGCGGCAGCTCGACCTCGAGCGCCAACTGACGGAGCCCCTGCCGAGCCACGCGGAGCTCGCCGTCGTTGGAGTCGCGGAGCGCCTCGAGCTGCTTCAGCTCGTCCAGCGCCCGCGCGTGAGCCCCCTGGACCTGCTGCGCTTCTCGTAGCCGGAGCTTCAGCGCCTCGCCGGCGCTCGTCGTGGCCACGCCGCTCAGGTCAGGGGCGTAGCGCGCCACCCAGCCGGCGACCTCTTGCTCGGTGGCGCGCTGTTCAGCCTCCAGGAGCTCGAGCTGCGGCTCGAGCGCCGCGAGCGCCGCGAGGTGCTGCGCGAGCTCCGTCTGGAGCCGCAGCGCCTCCCGGACGTGGCCCGTGAGCGCGTGTTCGTCCAGCCCGAGGGGGCGGAGCTGCTCACCCCAGCGCCTCTGCCAGGCGAGGTGGCGCTGCTCGGCCGCTTGGAGGAGCGCCTCCGCTTCGCGCAGCGTGCCGAGCTCCTGCAACGCCACCACCATGCCCTCGGCCTGTACGATGAGCTGCTCGAGCGAGCGGTCGAGGTCCGCTCGACCGAGCGCGCTACCGAGCGCCGCGCGCGCGGTCCGCAGCTCGTGCTCGAGCGCGGCGTGGCTGGCCTCCTCGTCATCGAGCTGACCGCCGAGGAGCTCCAGCTTGTCTTTGTGCTCCAACCACGCGAGCATCTCCCGCGGGCTGGCGGGCTCGAGTCGGGCGGATCGCCAGGCCTCACGCCAGGCCTCCTCGAGCGTGGCGCGCTCCCTCTGGAGCTCCGCGCGCTGCTCCTCCAGCTCCTCCAGCCGACGCCGCGCGGTGTCCTCGGCGGCGCGCGCCCGGGCGAGCTCCTGGACGCGCGCCGCCTCACTCCTCAGGCGATCCGCGAGGGTGTCCGCCTCGCGCAGCGCGCTCTCGAAGGGCTGGAGCGCCGCCTCGGTGAGCGGCGCCTGGAGGCTCTCCGCCCGCAGCGTGGTCCAGCGCTCGTCCCGCGCGCGCCGCGCGGCGACGAGCTGCTCCTCCGTAGGGACCTCTCGCTCGTGCGCGAGCTTGGCCTGAACCCCTAGCGCGTCGCTGAGCGCAGCGCGCGCTCCAGCCTGCTCCTGCTCCAGCCTGGTCTGCCGCTGCTGCTGCTGGGAGAGCTCCTCCTCGAAGCGCTGGCACGTGGCCCTCGACGGGAGCGGCGCCGTCCGCAGCTCCGACAGTGAGCCCGTCCAGTGGCCCAGCGCTTGGAGGCTGGCGCGCGCCTTCCGCCGCGTCGCCTCGACGCGGCGCTGCGCTTCGGCCGCGCGCTCTTCGAGGTTACCGTGACGCCTCGCCGCGGTGAGCTGCTCTCCGAGCTTGGCCCGGTCCACGCCCTCCGTGGACGGGGCGTCGAGGCACGCCGCGCGCCGTGACGCCAGCGTTCCGCGCGCCTGCTCGAGCGCCGCTGTGACGGCCTCTCCTTCCGCCACGAGCTGCGAGAGCGCAGCCTTGACGGGATCGCTCAGCAGCGCGCTCCGCGCCTCCGCGAGCGACGCTGGCGCGCCGAGGCGCTGGAGGACGTCCAGCGCCTCGCTGCGGAGCTGCTCGAGCCGGCGGTGGAGCACGGGGAGCTGCTCGGCGCGCTCGGCGTATTGGTAGAGCCGCTGGGCGAGCTGGTCCTCTCCAGCGCGCCCCAGCTCCACGATGGGGTCCGGGGCGCGGGTGGCGTGCTGCCGCCGGACGGCGATGTCCCCCTCGAGCCGCGCCTGCTCGCGCCGCGCGTCCGTGAGCCGGCGATGCAGCTCGCCCTTGCGCCGCGAGAACTCAGCGGGGAGCGGTGTGAGCGGCCGGAGCTCCGCGAGCCGCTGCTGCGCCTCGCGGTAGCTCGAGAGCGGCAGCCGAGCGCGACGGACGCGCTCGAGGCGCCGCTGCTCGCGCTCGGCGTCGCTCTGACGCCGTCGCAGCTCCTCGAGCTGCTGCTCCACGTGCTCTCGCGCGTGCTGTTGCTCTTGCCAGCGCTGGTACTTCACGATCCGCTGCGCCACCTCGCCGTCCGCCTGCTCGAAGCGTGCGAGCGCGTCGCGGAGCTTGCTCTTGCCCCGAGCGCTGAGCAGCGCGCTCAGCTCGGCTCTCAGGCCGTCGAGCGCGGCCTGCGTGCCACCGCCCAGCGCCGCGTCGAAGACGCTGGTGCCAGCGTTGCCCTCCGAGAGCAGCAGCGCCTCCGCGCCGTTACGGAGGCCCGCCTCATCCAAGCCGAAGAGCCTGCCGTGGGTCTCGTCAGCGAGCCCCTGAAGCACTTGGCGCTGCCAGATCAGCGCGTCCACGGGCTGCCCTTCGTGGTCGACGAGGGGCGCCTTGTTGCGTTTGTACCGGACGACGTGGTGCGTGCGGCCGCTCGCGTCCACCAGGCTGGCGCCTACCTTCAAGCTGGTCATCGGGTGCAGGTGCCCGTCGGTCGTCCGCACCGGGATGCCGAAGAGCAGGCCGCGCAAGGCACGGAGCAAGCTGCTCTTGCCGGCCTCGTTCGGGCCGTAGACGAGGTGCAGCACCCCGGTGGCGTGCAGATCCAGGTGGTGGTCGGTGAACGGGCCGAAGGCCAGCAGCGATAGACGCTCGAGCCTCATGGCCGCGGCTCCTCGCCGAGCAGCCTCGGCAGGAGGGTAGACTCCACGTCCTCGACCGCCTGAGCCAGGTTGGACGGGCTCAAGGGCTCGAGGGCCGCCGGACCCACCGTACGGAGCAGCCGAGTGAGCTCCGCCAGCTCCTCCTTCGCGAACTGCTCCAGCGCGTCCGGTGAGCTCCGGAGGCTCTCCAGCGCGGTGAGGAGCGCCCCGAGGCCCTCATTGTGCTGGGCGAGGGCACGCAGCTCCAGCCCCTCGGGGCGCGTGCGGAGCTGGATCTTCTCCAGCCAGAGGCCGGCGCCGCGCGTGCCGATGGCTACCGCGCGCAGCTCCGCCTCGAGCCGATCGACGTCGTGGTGGAGCGCTGTGTGGGCGCGGGTGGCGCCGTGCAGCGCCACCCGGGCCAGGACGGGGCGGCCCTCGGCGCCATCCACCTGCGCCTGCAAGCGCTCCCGAGCGCGCTCCAGGACCTCGTCGCGCGTCGTGGCGGCGCTGACGTCCACCTGGCACACGGCCCAGCGCGCGACGTCCAGCGCTCGGTGGACCGCGCTCTGGATCCGTCCGCGGTCTACCGTGATGACCACCGCGCCCTTGGCGCCCTGCTCCCGCACGTGACGACCTTGGAGGTTGCCGGGATAGACCACCCAGGGCGCTTGCGCGACCACCTCGTGCGCGTGGACGTGGCCGAGCGCCCAGTAGTCGTAGCCCTTGCGGCTGAGCACCGTGGGATCCGTGGGCGCGTACTTGTCGTGCCCCTCCCGCCCCGTGAGCGAGCTGTGGAGCAGCCCGATGTTGAGCATGTCAGGGTCCGCGCTCGGGTAGCCGGCCGCGAGATCCACCGCGCACTCACGCTCGCGAAAGCCTTGCCCGTGGACGCTGACGCCCAGCGCCTCGAAGCGCCGCGTCTCCGGGGCGGAGGTGGACAGCTCGTGGACGTTCTCCGGCAGCTTGACCTGCTTGGTGAGCACGCTGTCGGCGTCGTGGTTGCCGCGGAGCCACACCACCTGGACGCCCCCCTCCAGCAGGCGCTGGAGCTGCCCCACGAAATAGAGCCCGGTATTGTAGTCTTCCCAGTTGCCGTCGAAGAGATCTCCCGCGATGAGCAAGAGGCTCGCCCGCTCCTCCAGGCAGAGCCGCACCAGGTTCTCGAGCGCTCGGCGCGTGGCGTGACGGAAGTGCTCCCTCGGGACGCTCTCGTACGTCTGGACCTGGCGCATGGGGCTGTCCAGGTGCAGATCTGCGGCGTGCACGATCTTCATGCCTGCGCGCGAGGCTACCACGAAGCTCGAGGTCAGCGTGACAGGCTAGGTCCTAGCAGGGCATGAGGAGCGCGCGCTGCCAGGCGCCGCAGCGTGCTCCCCCCGCGCGCTGGTGCGCGGCGGCCTCAGCGGGCGCGGAGGCGCGCCCACAGCGGGCCGAGGCCGCGGGTCAGCAGCAGCAGGATGAGAGCGCCCCACAAGACCCCGAACAGCCCCGCGCCGAGCGCGCCCGTGAGCCACGCGCTCGCGCCGGCGACCGCCGGCAGCGAGGCCCCCACCGCGGCGGCGAGCGCCTCGATGGCGGCGTGAGGCTGGTGCTGTCCCAGCGCGTGCGCACCATGCAGGACGATCTGCCCGCCGACCCAGAGCATGGCCGCCGTCCCGACCAGGCCGAGCAGCTTCATGAGCCGGGGCATCAGCGTCACGATGGCCCGGCCGAGCCCCGCCAGGGCGCCGCCGCGCTGGTGGAGCAGCAGGCCGGCGTCGTCCGCCTTCACCAGCAGCGCGACGGCGCCGTACACGGCCACCGTGATCCCGAGGGCGACGACGGCGAGGGTGGCGGCCTTCATGGCGAGCCCCTGGCCCGGCGGCAGCGCGGCCAGCGCGATGGTCATGATCTCCGCCGAGAGGATGAAGTCCGTCTTGATGGCGCCGCGGACCCGCGCCTCCTCCAGCCCCACGCCGCCGTCGTCCGTGGTGGTGAGCTGGGCCCGCTCCGGGGGCGGGTGGTGGAGGGCGTGGTGGAGCTTCTCGGCGCCCTCGAAGCACAGGTACGAGCCGCCCAGCATGAGCAGCGGGGTGATGGCCCAGGGCGCGTAGGACGCCAGCAGCAGCGCCAAGGGCAAGAGCACCACGAGCTTGTTGAAGAGCGAGCCCTTGGCGATCTTGACCACGATGGGGAGCTCACGCGACGCGGAGAAGCCGTGGACGTACTTCGGCGTCACCGCGGCGTCGTCGATGACCGCGCCCGCCGCCTTGCTCCCCGCCTTGGTGGCTTGCGCCGCCACGTCGTCGAGCGAGGCCGCGGCGACCTTGGCGAGCGCCACGACGTCGTCCAGGAGCGCGAGCAGGCCGCTCATGGCGCGCCCCCTGCCACGCTACGGGCCGACGTCCACGGCAGCGCACGCGCGCGGAGTGAGCGCGGGCGTGCGCCGGTGCGTCGCGGCCGCGGCGCACGCAGCGTGACGGTGGAGGGGGGGGGGGCCAGGAGGCGTTGGAGAGCGCGCATGAGCCGCAGGAGTTTGCAGGAGCGGCGAGGAGCAAGCTAGGCTATCCACGTAGAGCGCCGAGCCACCCTGACCAGGAGCATCAGATGGGTCCCATCGCCACCGAGCTTGCCAAGCTAGCGCTGCAACGGCTCGCGAAGATCGACTCGGCGGATGTTGCCAAGGCGGCGCGGGTCGCCACGCGCGTGGGGGGGGCGGCGGCGGGCGTGGTGGGGGTCGGGGTGGTCCCCGCGGCGGCGCTCCTGCTGACGGGCGCGGCCCTGGGGGTGGGGGTCACGCTGCTCGTGGCGCCGGACAGCGGCGCCGTCACGCGCGCCAAGCTCAAGGCGCGCTTGAAGCGGGCGGTGCGCCGTGTCAGGCCCCGCGGCCTGGACGTCATCGAGGCCCAGGGTGAGGCGGTGGCCACGCCGCCGGCCGGCGCCCAGCGCGTCTCGAACTAACAGAGGAGCAGCGAGTGAACATCGAAGGCAAGGTAGCGCTCGTCACGGGCGGCGCATCCGGGCTCGGGGCGGCGACGGCGCGCGCCTTCGTGGAGCGCGGTGCGCGCGTGGTGATCGTGGACAAGAACGCGGAGCTGGGCGCCAAGCTGGCGGTGGAGCTCGGTGAGCGCGCGCGCTTCGCCGCTGCGGACGTGGCGAGCGAGGCGGAGCTCGGCGCGGCGGTGCGCGTCGCCACCGAGCAGCTCGGCGGCTTGCACATCGCCATCGGCTGCGCTGGCATCGGCACCGCCGGGCGGGTGGTAGGGAAGGGCGGCCCCTTCCCGCTGGAGCTGTTCACGCTCACCATCAACGTCAACCTCATCGGGATGTTCAACATGGTGCGGCTGTGCGCCCAGGCCATGCAGCACAACGCACCCGGAGAGAGCGGCGAGCGAGGCGTCATCGTGTGTACGGCGTCCATCGCGGCCTTCGATGGGCAGATCGGGCAGGCGGCGTACAGCGCCTCCAAGGGCGGCATCGTAGGCATGACGCTGCCCATCGCGCGGGAGCTGGCGAAGCTCGGCGTCCGTATCAACACCATCGCGCCGGGCGTCTTCGACACGCCCATCCTCCAGATGTTGCCGGAGGAGGCGCGCGCCGCGCTCGCCGCGGGGGTGCCCTTCCCGTCCCGGCTGGGGATCCCGGCGGAGTATGCGGCGCTGGCGGGGCACATCGTGGAAAACCAGATGCTCAACGGTGAGACCATCCGCTTGGACGGCGCGCTGCGCATGGCCCCACGCTGAGCGGCTCGCGGCCGCCCACACGAGCGCGGGAGTGGTCAGCGGCGCTCACGGCGGCTATAGCCGGAGCATGAGCACGAGCTCGTTGCCGTCGGAGCTGCAGGCGCAGCTCGAGCGCGCGCTGCGCTACGCCCCCAAGGCCGCGCCCACGCTGGAGCGCATCGTGGCGCGCCACGCCGCCGCCAGCTCGGACGAGCAGCGCGCGCGAGCGGAGCGGGATCTCCGGACCGCGCTGGGGATCTTGGGTAACCCGCAGCGGGACTCACGGCTCAAGCTGGCGCTGGGCATCGGCCTCCCAGTGCTGATGTTCGGCGCCCTCGGGGCGTCGCTCGTGCTCGAGCATCGCACGGAGGAGCTCATCGCGCGCGGCGTCCCCACCACCGCGCGGGTGGACCGCATGGAGGAGGGCAACTGCTGGATCACCGCCAAGCGTGAGCGCTGCTTGGAGCTGACCGTGAAGGTCTATCCCCAGGGCGGTGCCGCCTACAGCGCCAAGCTCACCCAGGCCATCGAGGGCCACTGGCTGCCGCGCGTGCAGCCTGGCGCTTGGCTCGTCGTGGCGGTGTCCAAGGAGGATCCCTCGAAGGTGGCCGTGGATCAGGGCGCCTTCAGCGTCGCCCCACCGGCTCCCGTGCCGGAGCCCTGAGCTGGGGCGCCGTGTAGGGCGGGGAACGCTTCTTGCAGTTTCGGCGACCATGCCGTGCCGTTCTCTCGTCGTCGTCGTCGCCGTCTCAGCCCCCATCCTCGCGTCGGGCTGCGGTGGCGCGGCGTCGGACGCTGACACAGGTGGCACAGGTGGGGCTGGAGGATCAGGGGCTCTGAGCGGCTCTTACGACGTGGTGCTCAGCGGGGTGCGGCAGCAGGATCCGAACAACCCCGGCATCGCCTCGCCCAGCGAGGGTGTCCGGCTACGCCTCGACCTACGGCGGCAGGGTGAGGGCTACCAGGCGGTCGTGACGCCGCGCTTCGGGCAAGCGTCAGCGCTCGCAGTGACGCTGAGCAGGTCCGCGATGACGCTCTCCGGGGCGGTCGTCGTCGCTGGCGGCGCTGGGGCCACGGATACCTGGGCAACGCTCACGTTACAGCGCGCGGCCAGCGGGAGGCTCAGCGGGGCGCTGAGCGCCCTGGGTACGGAGGAGCTCTTGATGGGCGACGTGGTGTCCAGCGGTGCCGTAGAGGCTGACGGGAACCTCACCCCGGACGCCACGGCGCCTGAGCTGCAAGTGCGGCTGACGTCCTCTGTCGGCCCGGGGGACGCCTTGTTGCCGTGGGATCCCCTCGTCGTCGTAGCCGCCGAGGGCGTCCAGCCCGCGGCGTGGGAGAGCCGCCTGGGGGTCGTGCCGCTGGGAGACGCCCAGGGGCTCCCGGAGCTAGGCTGGGAGCTGACCCCGGAGCCCGCGTCGCCCTCCGCGTGGGCCGGCGCGCTCGCGGCCGAGGGGCGCTGGCGTCGCTGGTCGGACGGCGGCGTGTCCTTCTCCGTCGAGGTCGCGGCGGGGACTCCAGATCTCGCAGGGCACGCGGCTGCGGCGCTGGTGGCGCCAGCCCAGCTCCTCTGGGTCGGGCCGCCGCAGCCGCGGATCGACTACGGCGCCGATGCCATCGACTACGGCCAGTGGGGCAGGGTGCGCTGGCTCGCCCCGGGAGATGCGGCGTGTGAGCCGGGCGCTAGCTGCGCCAAGATAGGCAGCTTCGAGAGCGGCGCGTGCGGCGCGGGCTCGCCCGCCGGCCTCGCGGCGCGGCTGCAGCGAAGCGGTGATGTGCTGCACGTGCGCTACCGTGTGGAGATCACGCTCCCGGACGAGGGGGATCCCCAGCCCGCGCCCACGTGGGCCCCGAGCCCGCTGGGGCTCGAGCTCGCGGTGCCGGGGGGGCGCCCGCGCCGTACGTCGGTCGCGCTCGAGAGCGGCGCGTTCACGTCTTGGCGTGTGGAGGGAGCGGCTCGGATCTGGACGACGGGCTGGAGGACCTTCGACGTGCCTCTCGCTGAGGAGCAGAGCGCGGAGATCGGCTACGCGCTGTTCGCTGGCCTCGGCCCGGGGACGTGTACGGGGGGGCTCATCCCTCCGCCGGTCACGACCACGGTCTACGTCACGAGCGTGACCGTGGACTGAGGCGCGCGCTCCTCGGCGCGGCCAGCGTTGACGCCCTGCGCGTCTTCGGGTGATGAGCAGGGCGACATGTCCACCCCGGCACGGCCCTCGGCGCTCGCTGCGCACGCGCGTGCGCTGAGCGCGCGCCTCGGCGGGCAGCAGGTGCTCTGCGGGGTGTCGCTCGAGCTGCGCGCTGGTGAGCTGTGTGCGCTCGTGGGGTGCAACGGTAGCGGCAAGAGCACGCTGCTCGGCGCGCTCACGGGCCGCGTGCCCCTGCAAGGAGGCGAGGTGACGCTCGGGGGGAGTCCCCTAGCGGCGCTCGGTGCGCGTGCGCGCGCCGCCCGTGTCGCCTGGCTCCCGCAGCACCCGCCGAGCGTGGAGGGGCTCACGGCCGTGGAGGTCGTGGAAACGGGGCGCTTCCGCTTCGCGGAGGGCAAGGAGGCGCTGCGGCGCGAGGCGCTCCGCGCGCTCGAGCGTGTCGGCGTGGCTCCGCTCGCGCAGCGCCGCTTCGAGCAGCTCTCGGGGGGCGAGCGTCAGCGCGTGCTGGTGGCGAGCCTGCTGGCGCAGCAAGCGCCGCTGCTGCTCGTGGACGAGGCCGCCAACCACCTGGACCCAGCGCAGCAGCTCGAGCTCTATGCGCTCTTCGGCGAGCTGGTGCGCGAGGGGCTCGCCATCCTGAGCGTCACCCACGACCCGAGCTTGCTGCATTTTTCCGATGCGCCGACGCGCGTCTGCGGTCTGCAGGCGGGGCGCCTCCAGTTCGATCTGCCGCTCACCGACCCTGCGCTCGGGCAGCACCTGGGGCTGCTCTACGGCGTCAGGGTGGAGTCGCTCGTGCGCGCGGGCGGGCGCCCCCTGTGGGCCCTGGAGCGCCTGCCGTGACGGCGCGGCTCGGCCTGCTCGGGCTGCTGCTCGCCGTGAGCCTCGCGCTGGCGCCCTTCGCCGGAGGCTTGCCTGCCGGGGACGCCGGGGACTTCGTACTCGTCCAGCTCCGTCTGCCGCGCGTGCTGGTGGGCGCGCTCGTGGGCTGCACCTTGGCGCTCGCGGGCGCAAGCTTCCAGACCATCTTCCGCAACCCGCTCGCCACGCCCAGCACCGCGGGCACGACCGCCGGCGCCGCGCTCGGCGCGCTGAGCGCCTTCGCGTTCGGCGTGGGGCAGGAGCACCCTTGGGGGCTCGTGGGCTTCGCCTTCCTGGGCGCGGCGCTCGCCAGCGCGCTCACGGGCGCGGCGGCCGCGCGGGGGCGCCTGCGCGACGACGACGTGCTGCTCGTCGGGATCGCCGTGACGCTCGCGGTCAGCGCGCTCACCACGGGCCTGCAGGCGGCGGCGGACGAGGGCGCCCTGGCCGCCGCGGCGCGCTGGTCGCTCGGGCGGCTGCCGCAGGTGGGCTTCGAGGGCGTGCTGCTGCTCGCGCCGCTGGTGGCGCTCAGCGCCGCGGTGCAGCTCGCGCACGCCCGCCCGCTCACGGCGCTGCTGCTCGGCGAAGAGCGCGCCAGCTCGCAGGGCGTGGCGGTGAGCCGCGTGCGCGTCCTGGTGCTCGGGGGCGCGGCGCTCGGCGTGGCGGCAGCCGTGGCGTGGTGCGGCCCCATCGCCTTCGTGGGGCTGCTCGTACCGAACGCGGTGCGCCTCGGCTTCGGCGGCGCGCCGCGGCTCTTGCTCCCGGCGTCCGCGCTGGCGGGGGCCAGCTTCCTCGTCGGGTGTGATCTGCTGGCGCGCTTGGCGCTCCCGGGGCGTGAGCTGCCGGTGGGCGTGATCACGGCGGCGCTGGGCGCGCCGGCGCTCGTCGCGCTCATCGTGCGGCGTCGACGCTGAGCGTGAGGAGCGCCGTGCGTGGGCTGCTCAGTCGAGGGCCTGGGTGAAGCTGTCGATGACCTCGCCCTTGCGGTCGACGGCCTTGCCGTTGATGCCGCTGGCCGTGACCTCGAACAGCACGATGTTGTAGCTCTTGGCGCGCTTCGCCCGCAGCGCGCACTCCGCCCGCGCGATGTTCTCGTCGATGTTACCGAGCGAGCCGCCGCCACCCCCCGCGGTCACGTAGGTGATGGTCTTGCTCGGGGCGCTGGTCATGGGCACCACGAAGCGCTCGTAGCCGTGCATGTGGCCCTGGATGACGAGCCGCACGTCGTTGGCCTCGAAGGCCGGCGTCAGCAAGTTCCGTGCGGCGTCGTTCTGGCCGGTGTCGCCGCAGGTGAGGAACGGTTTGTGGAAGAACACCACCGAGAAGCGGAAGCCGGGCCGGCCCTTGGCGTCCGCGAGCTGCTGGGTGACCCACTGGTGCTGCGGGGAGTTCTCCGCGATGCCCTGCTCGGTGTCGAGCGCGAAGAAGTAGACGCCGCCGTGCTCGAAGCGGTAGTAGGCGTCCGTCCCGTCGAAGCCCGCGTTGCCGAAGAGGCGGTGGTAGTACTGCTCGTACTCGTCCGGTTTTTCGTACTCGTGGTTGCCGATACACGGCAGGAAGGCCCCGCGCGAGAGCATGGGCGCCAGCTCCCGGAACCAATAGGCCCAGGTGTCCATGCCGGACGCGTAGTATTGCAAGTCTCCCGCGTGCAGCAGAAAGTCCGAGGGCTCGCTCTTGGTGATCTCCAGCAGCGCCTGGGGTGCCTTGGCCAGCCCCGGGTTGGTGTCGCCGATGGCCTGGAAGTGGAAGGGGGTGCCGCTCGGGGGGGAGGTGCAGAAGCGCCCAGTGGCGCTGGCGTCCGCGGTGAGCGCGTAGGTGTAGCAGACGCCTGGCGTGAGCCCGGTGAGCCGCGCCTCCTTCATGTAGTAGGTCCCGGGCTCGTCCGCGGGGGCGTCGAGGTTGAGCGGCGCGGTGTAGCGGTTGTCGATGACGAAGGGGCTCTCGGTGGCCTGCACCGTCGAGCTCGCGCCGCCCGGCGCGGTGAAGGTCACCTCACCGCTGGTGCCCTCTCGGCAGCTCTCCCAGCGCATCAGCGCGCTGGTGCCGTCGACGCGCTGCACCCAGGGGCGCTTGCTGATCCCGCTCGCGGCGCAGACGGCGCCGCCGTCCTCCTCCGCGCCGCCCGCGGCTCCTCCGGCGCCTGCCTGACCGGCGTGGCCGGCGGCCCCTCCGCTCCCCGCGGGGTCCGAATTCGAGCTGCAGCCGAGGGCGAGCAGTGGAGCGGCGGCGAGGGCGAGGGCGAGGGGGCGCATCCCCGCAGTCTAGCGGCTGTGCTCCGAAGCTCCAGCGCTTCGGAGGATTGCCGTATAGTGGCAGCCGTGATGGCCGCGCTTCACCTCTCGCCTGCGGCGCTCGGCTCATGAGCGCGCCGCCGCCTGGTGTCCCACCTGGCGGAGCCCGTGGCTGGCGGACCCCTGGCGACGTCAGCGGCCCGCCGGGCGGCTATGGGGTCGGGCTGCCTCCCGGCGTGGCCGCGGACTACGGGCAGCGCGGCGGCGCGCCCGCGGTCAGTGGCCTGGCTCAGGAGCCTTACGGTCAGTACTCGGCGATCGTCGGCGTCTCCGGCCTCATGCTCACCTTCTGCTGTAGCCTGCTCGGGATCGTGACCGGGGTCGTGGCGGTGGTGCTCGGGGTCGCCTCGCTGCAGCGGACCAGGGCCGAGCCGGAGCGCTACGCGCGCAGCTCGCTCGCGGTCATCGGGATCATCACGGGCGCGCTGTCGCTGCTCTATTTCGCCGTCACCCTCTTGTTCGTGGGGCTCGGCCTGCTCCCGACGCTTCTGGGCAAGGGGCCTTGAGCGCAGGGCCGTGGCCGAGGCCCGCAAGCTCCGAGGGCTTGCAGTGCCCACGCGGTCCAATACTGTCCCCCCCATGCCGAAGCTCGTCTTACTGCGTCACGGCGAGAGCCAGTGGAACCAAGAGAACCGCTTCACCGGCTGGGTCGACGTCCCGCTCAGCGCGCGCGGTGTGGAGGAGGCGCGCACCGCCGGGCGGCTGCTCGCGGAGGCCGGCTTCGAGTTCGACGTGGCCTACACCTCCGTCTTGCGGCGCGCCATCCACACGCTGAACCTGGCGCTCGAGGAGCTGGACCAGCTCTGGATCCCCGTGCACAAGCGCTGGCGCGCGAACGAGCGCCACTACGGCGCCCTGCAGGGGTTGAACAAGGCGGAGACCGCCGCCAAGCACGGTGACGCGCAGGTGCTGCGCTGGCGGCGCAGCTATGATTTGCCGCCGCCGGCGCTGCCCATTGATGACCCAGGGCACCCCTCGCGCGATCGCCGCTACGCGGGCCTCGAGCCCTCGCAGCTCCCCGTGAGCGAGTGCCTGAAGGACACCGTGCAGCGGTTCTTACCGCTCTGGAACGAGGAGATCGCGCCGGCCATCCGCGCCGGGCAGCGCGTGCTCATCACCGCGCACGGCAACAGCCTCCGAGCGCTCATCAAGCACCTCGACGGCATCTCGGACGAGGCCATCGTGGAGCTGAACATCCCCACGGGCATCCCGCTCGTCTACGAGCTCACCGAAGAGCTCCGTCCGCTCGGCCACCGCTACCTGGGAGATCCGGAGGCCGCCAGCGCCAAGGCGGCGGCCGTCGCCGCGCAGGCCAAGGCCTGAAGCCCGGGCCGCCGCCCACGCGTCCGCGTCAGCAGCCGAGGTCGAAGACCAAGCGCACGAACTGCTCTGCCGAGGGGGGGTGACGCTCGAGCGCCGCGGCGTCCAGCGTCACGTCCGCGAGGGACTGGTAGCGCTCGTGCCGATGCTCGAGCAGCGCGGCGTAGAGCCGAGGCAGCTCGTCCAGCGGCGCGGCGCCCGGGCGAGGCTGCCAGCCCTCGCCCCAGACGACCGGCTTGGGCTGCGCCAGGTAGCGCTGGAGCATGGCCTCGCGGTGCGCCGCGCCGACCTCCAGGTACACGACGCGCGCCTGCTCGCGCAGGCGCGCGAGCAGCGGCGCTGGTAGGTAGACGGCGCTGCCCGTCAGATCCACGAGCTGCGGCGTGTGAGGCTGCGCCTCGAGCGCCTCGAGCGCCGCCCGCGTCACCTGCTCCTCGAGCTGGAGGTAGGCGGCTTGGCGTTCGGTGTAGCCTGGCGTCCAGGGGGCGCCCATCCAGCGCCCGAGGGCGGCGACGGGGGCCTCGGCGGGGGCGGGCTCCACCAGCTCCGCGAGCCGCGAGGCGATGGCGGCGTCGCAGTCGTGGTGCACGTACCCGAGCGGCGCGACGCGCTGCGCCCAGTAGCTCTTTCCGGCGCCGGACATCCCGACGAGCGCGAAGCAGCACGTGCGGCTCATGGACGCTCGAACAGCCTGCCGTGCAGCGCCTTGACGGCGCGATCGATCTCACGGTCGTCGATGACCATGGACACGTTGATGCTGCCCCAACCGTAGCTGATCATCTCCACGTTGACGCCGACCTCGGCGAGCGCGGCGAGCAGCTCCGCCGCGATGCCTGGGGTCTGAGGCAGGCGGTCGCCCACCACCGCCAAGATGGTCTTGCCGGTGTCCAGGCGACACTCGCCGAGCGCTGCAGCATCTTGGAGCACTCGCCGCGCGCAGGCCTCGTCCGAGGCGCTGAGGCTCACGCTCACCTCCGAGGTGGCCACCATGCCCACCACGAGGCCATGGCGTGAGACCAGCTCGAAGAGCCTCGCCAGATACCCCACCTGGTTGAACATCCGCGCGGTGCGCACCGTCAAGATGCACTGCCCTTCCTTGTAGGCCACGCTGGTGAGGGCGGCGCGCTCCGAGGGAGCGTGCTGCACGATGACCGTGCCCAGGTGCTCCGGGTGATTGGTGTTGAGCACGCGCACGGGGACGTCGCGCCCCATGGCGGGCAGCAGCGTCTCGGGGTGGAGCATCCGGCTGCCGAAGTAGGCCAGCTCCGCCGCCTCGTCGAAGCTCATGACGGGGATGTTCTTGGCGCCCGCGACCAGGTGGGGATCGGCCGTCATGACCCCATCGGTGTCGCTCCAGATCTCCACCTCTTCGGCGCCGAGCGCCACGGCCAGCAGCGTGGCCGTGAGGTCACTGCCGTTGCGCCCCACGGTGGTGATCTCCCCACGCTCGTTCTTGCCGATGAAGCCGGTGACGATGGGCACCTCGCTCCGCGCGGCGAGCTCCTGGTAGCGCTCCCGCGCCGCTGCCTCGAAGCCGGGGAGCGGGCGGGCACGTCCGAACTGGGAGTCCGTGACGAAGCCCAGCTCCCACACGTCGTAGGCGCGCGCGGCGAGCCCGTGATGGCTGAAGTACTCCGCCAAGGCGCGCACCGCCATGCGCTCGCCGAAGCTCGAGATGTAGTCCAAGCTGCGTGGGCTGAGCTCTCGCACCAGCGAGACGCCGCGGAGCAGCGCGCGGATCTCGTCGTAGAACGGCGCGAGCACGCTCTCGGGCACCTCGAGCTCGTCGGCGATCTTCTGCTGGAGCGCGATGGGTACCTCGGCGGCCGCCGCGTCGCCCTCCGCGGCGGCGCGCCCCGCGGCGATGAGGGCGTTGGTCATCCCCTTGTGCGCGGAGCTCACGACCAGCGGACGCCGCCCCTGGTGGGCGCGCACCACGCCCAGCACCTTGTCGATTTGCGCCCGGTCCGCGACCGAGCTGCCGCCAAATTTCATCACCAGCATGGGGGTAGGCTCCGCGCGCGAGGAGCGCGCAGTCTAGGGACCGCGGCACCCGGGTCAACGGTCGTGACGGCGCGCGTCGAGCGAGGGCCTGGCGTGCCGGGTCACCCGGGGCTGGCGGCGGGGGCCCCCGCTGGGCGAGGGGGGCGCGCTCGGCGCACCTGCGCCGACCCAGGGCGCCCCGGCCGACGGATCGTTGGGCGCCCGAGCCCGCAAATTGGGCCGCGAGCGCGCCCGTCGGCCTATGATCGACCTCCCCACGGAGAACCCACGTGCTCACTCGCCTCGCCCCTTTCGCTTGGTCCCTGCTCATCACCGTGGCGCCCGTGGTGGCCGCCGCCGCGCCCCCCGTCCTCGATGGGCGTGAAGGTCAGGTGTTGCCGCGAGACGACGAGGAAGATCTCGAGGTGCCTCCGGAAGACGAGGGCACGGACACGCGGCCGACCCAGCAGCGTCGAGCCGAGCGCCAGGGCTCGGGGGACGGCCGGGACGATGAGCCCGATCCGGAAGAGGAGGGGCTCGACATTTACTCGGGGGGCTTCGAGCTGGGGCTCCGCACCGGCTTCGGGTTTCCGATGGGACAGATCCAGGAGCTGCGCACCGGTGAGCGGAGCCCCCTGGGCGACGGGATCCACGGGCAGATCCCGATCTGGCTGGATCTCGGCTGGCGCATCACGCCCCGCTGGATGGTGGGCGTGTATGGGAGCTACGGCTTCATCTTGGTGAAGGAGGCTGCCGAGGGGGAGCCTGGTTGCCCTGCCTCGGAGAGCTGCTCCGGGGCGAACTGGCGCTTCGGCGCCCAAGCGCAGTTTCACTTCCTCCCCTACGCGAGCGTGGACCCCTGGGTCGGCGCCGGGCTCGGCTACGAGCTGCACCGGCTGACGCGCAGCGGGGGAGCGCGTGACGCCACGAGCCAGCTCCGTGGCTGGGAGTTTCTCAACCTGCAAGCCGGCGTGGATTTCCCTTCCGACAGCGGCTCGGCCTTCGGGCTGTTCGTGGGGTACACCATGGGTCAGTTCACCCACTACTCGGGCACCTACGGGGGCCAAGAGGAGTCCGGGGAGATCAGCCGTGTCGCCACGCATCAATGGTTGATGCTCGGGCTGCGTGGCACGAAGGTGTTCTGAGAGCCGCCGCGCGGTCTCGGGCTGTGCAGGTCATGACCCAAGGGCGGGCGCGCGCATGAGCCGACGTGACCGGGCGGAGCGCCCCATCACGCTGCGTGAGCCCTCGCGGGAGCCTCGCCCGCTCGAGCTCCCCCGCGGCCTCGAGCGGGCGCTGGCGGCGGGGCACCCCTGGGTCTATCGCGAGCACGTGCCGGCGGGCTTTCGAGCGCCAGCGGGCACGTGGGTGCCGGTCGTGGCCGGCCAGCACCGCGGCGTGGGCCTGTGGGATCCCTCGAGCCCCATCGCGCTGCGGATGATCGCTGGCGCGACGCTCCCCAGCCCAGGGTGGGTGGCGCGCCAGATCGAGCAGGCTTGGGCGCTGCGTGAGCCGCTCCGGCACGCGGGAGTGACGGCCTACCGCTGCCTCTTCGGTGAGGGCGATGGGGTGCCCGGGCTCAGCATGGATCTCTATGGTGACTTCGCCGTGGTGCTCACCTACGCGGACGCGGTGTCGGCGCTGGTGCCGGAGGCTGCGGACGCGGTGCAGCAGCTCGGGCGCCTGCGCGGCGTCGTGCGACGCCGGCGCGGCGCGAGCGGTCAGGAGCGCCTCGAGCTCTTGGTGGGTGAGGCCCCGCCGCCGCGCCTCGTGGTGGAGGAGTACGGCGTGCGCCTGCTGGCAGAGCTGCACGCCGGGCAAAAATCCGGTCTGTTCCTCGACCATCGAGAGAATCGGCGCTGGCTCGCCCCGTGGTGCGAGGGGCGCCGTGTGCTCAACCTGTTCTCATACACGGGGGCCTTCAGCGTGCACGCCGCTCGAGCGGGCGCCGCGCACGTCACCAACGTGGATCTGGCGGCGCCCGCGCTGGACGCGGCGCGCGCCAACTTCATCGAGAACGGGCTCGAGCCGGCGAGCCACGCCTTCGTCACCGGCGACTGCCTCGAGTTTCTGTCCCGCGCCGTGGAGCAGGGGCAGCGCTGGGACGTCGTCATCTGCGATCCTCCCAGCTTCGCACGCAGTCGGGAGCAGCTCCGGCCAGCGCTCAAGGCCTACGAGCGGTTGATGCTCGCCGCGCTGCGCGTCACCGAGCCGGGGGGCCTGCTCGCCGCCGCGAGCTGCACGGCGCAGGTCTCCCCGCAGCTCTTCCGCGAGGTGCTCGTCGAGAGCGCGCGCCGCGCGCACCGTCGACTCCAGCTCGTGCACGACGCCGGGCAGCCCCTCGACCACCCGGTGATGTTGCAGCACCCCGAGGGGCGCTACCTGAAGTTCATGGTGAGCCGAGTGCTGTCGGCGCGCTAGCCCTCCCTCCCAGGGTGCGCGGCTCGGCTGACGCCCCGGGGGGGCTAGCTCGGTCCCATGAAGTCCGACTGCGCCGCGAGCGCGACGAGCGGCAAACCAGCGGCCTCGATGGCCTGGGCGCCGCCCTCTTGGCGGTCCACGATGGCCACGATGCCGATGACCTTCGCGCCCGCTTGGTGCAGCGCCTCCACCGCGCGGAGGCTGGAGCCGCCCGTGGTGATGACGTCTTCCAGCAGCGCCACGGGGAGACCGGGGCGTAGTGAGCGGTCACCCTCCACGAGCTTGGCGGTGCCGTGGTCCTTCTGCTGCTTACGCACGTACAGCGCCGGCAGCGGCCGCCCCTGCTGATAGCTGATGAGCGAGACCGCGCTGGCCAGCGGGCAGCCGCCGAGCTCCACGCCGCCCACCGCCTCACAGGGCGGTAGCTGCGCGAGGAGCTGAAACATCAGCTCTCCGACCAGCGCGTGCCCTTCGGCGGTGAGCACCGTCTGCTTGCAGTCGATGAAGAAATCACTCTCGCGGCCGGAGGCGAGGCGCACCCGACGACGCTGGAAGCTGCGCTCTCGCAGCAGGGTGATGAGGCGCTGGCGCTTGGCTTCGTCCACCATGAACACTGCTGGGGCTCAGCGGCGCGACGACTTCTGCTTGGCCTTGGTGCCCTTGCGCAGCGCCCGGACGACGGGCGGCGGCGGGGCTGCCTTGGCGGCGGGGGCTGGGCCCTTGACGGGCGCCGTGCTGGCCTTCGGCGTGGGGGCCGGGGCGGGCGCGACGGCGCGTGGCGGCGCCGCGGGCGGGCGGGCAGGGGCCACGGCGCGCGCGGGCGCCGCGGCGCGCGGAGCTGGGGCGCTGGTGCGCGCCGCCGGCGCGGGCGTGGGTCGAGCCGGCGCGCTGCCGTCCGTGGTGACGGCGCCGCGCACGAGCGCGCCGTCCGCGATGGAGATGCTGGGCGCGCTCAAGTCCCCGATGACGCGCGCGTGGGGGCCGAGGCTGAGCGCCGCGCTGGCCCTGAGGTCTCCCTGGACCTGCCCGTCGATGCTGAGCTGCGCCCCCGCGATGCCGCCGAGCACGACTGCCTCGTCGCCCAGGCTGACGTCCCCGGTGACCTGGATCTCACCTTCGACGCGGCCGTACACCGCGAGCGAGCCCTCACCTCGGACGTTGCCACGCAGCGTGCTGTTGTGCCCGATGCTGGAAGTGGTGGATGCCATCGTGGTGCCTCTCATACGCCCATGTCGACGTTGCCCTTGAACGAGGCGCCGTCCGCGATGGTGAGCCGGGTGCTCTTCACGTCGCCGATGAGCCGGCCCCCTGCTTGCAGATCCACCCGCTGCTGGGCGTTGACGTTCCCCGTCACCTGGCCCGCCACGCTGACGGAGGCCGCGTCGATGTTGGCCTCCACCACGCCGTGAGCGCCCACGGACACCTCTCCCTCGGTGCTGAGCGTGCCGCGCAGCGTGCCGTGCACCACGACCTCGTCGTCACAGGTGAGCTCACCTTCGAACGATAGCCCTTCGCCAATCACCGTGCCTGCCATGCGTGTCTCCCGAATGTTTCGTTCCGTGCGGCGCGCTCAGCGGCGGCGCGCGCTCAAATCCAAGTCGAACTCCGCCTCTAGCTGGACGGCCACCGAGGCGCCGTGCTCGAGGCTCAGCCGCGCGCCCCTCAGGTGCCCCCGCACGACCGCCCCGGAGCGCACCGCGATGGGGCCCTCCACCTGCGCATCACCGAGGAGCTGCCCGGCTACCTCCAGCGCGGCGGCGTGGACGTTGCCCGTGACCGAGCCCCCGCTCGCGATGGAGACGGGGCCGCCGATGGAGAGATCGCCATCGAGCGAGCCCTCGACGAACAGCTCTCCCTCGCCCGAGATCTTGCCTCGGAGCCGGGAGCCGGCGCTGAGGACGCTACCGCTGGGTTGCCTTGCCATGGGATGCGGCGCGCACGCTAGTACAGGGGCCCGCGGCTGTCACCGGCCGCGGGAGACGTCCAGGGCCGCCAGCACCTCGGGCGCGCGGCGGACCGTGGAGAACAGCCCGCGCGCGTAGAGCCGCCGCTGTGCGTCGAGGCTGAGGTCCCCCTCGCGGCCCTGGGTGGCGGCGGCGAGCAGGATGGCCGAGGCCACGCTGACGTTGAGGCTCTCCACGAAGCCGCGCATGGGGATGCGCACCGAGCGGGTGGCGGCGCGGCGCAGCGGCTCCGACAGCCCGCGGTGCTCGTTGCCGAGCAAGAGGGCGCAGCGCGGCAGCTGGCGAAGCTCTTCGGGGAGCAGCTCTCCCTCCGGGTGGGTGGCGACGAGCTCCAGGTCTTGCTCGCGCAGCCGCGCGATGGCGTGCTCGGGCGTCGCGTGGCGGTGGACGTCGAGCCAGGTGTCGGTGCCGCGCGACACCGAGCCAGCGACGAGGAAGGCCTCCGCGCTGGGGATGACGTGCACGGCTTGGAGACCGAAGGCCTCGGCAGAGCGCAGCACGGCCGCGCCGTTGTGCGGATCGTGAGGGCGGTCGAGCAGGACCGTGACCCCGCCGAGCCGGCGCGCCGCCACCTGCCGCAGCTTCGCGCGGCGCTCCTCGAGCACCAGCGGCTCGAGCGCCAGGATGACCTCTTCGTCACTCCAGCTCGCGGGCCAGCGTGGCGGCAGCCGGTCCACGCCCAGCGGCTCGAACACCTCGTCGCTCAGGCGGCGCACGAAGAGTCGACGGGTGAGGGGGAGCGGCGGCGCGACGGGGAAGCCATGAGCAGCGCGGGGCGCGCAAGCTAGCACAAGAGGCGCCCAGCGTGGCGGCGTGGCCGAGCGCGCAGCCCGTTGCGTCACTGCGCGGAGCGGCTATCGTGGGGGCCTCACTTCAGCAGGGAGGCGCAATGGCCAGCCAGAACGTCAAGACCTTCACGGATCAGAACTTCGAGGCCGAGGTCCTCAAGAGCGGCGAGCCGGTGCTCGTAGATTTCACAGCCACCTGGTGTGGTCCCTGCAAGGCGCTCGCGCCGGTCATCGATCAGCTCGCGGACGAGCTGGTGGGCAAGGTGCGGATCGGCAAGCTCGACATCGACGAGTCCCCCGTGGCCGCTGGCCGCTATGGGGTGCGCAACATCCCCACGGTCATGCTGTTCCGTGGCGGTGAGCGCGTGGGGCAGCTCGTGGGCTTGTCCACCAAGGCCAAGCTCCTGTCGTTCATCGAGGGCTGAGGGACCGCTCGAAGCGTCGGCGCCCCCGAGGACCCCTCGCCGGCGCCGTTTTTCTTGCTTGACACCGAGTAAGTAAGAACTTACTTACTCACTATGTCCGTCAGTCCCTTGGAGCGCCCGAGTCGTCGCGTCGAGATCGCGGAGACGGCGCTGCGGCTCATCGCCACGCGGGGCATCGCAGCGCTCACCACCACCGCGCTGGCCGAGGAGCTGGGCGTCACCAGCGGCGCGCTGTTTCGGCACTTTGCCTCGCGGGACGCCATCTTGGAGGAGGTGGTCAGCCGTGTGGAGGCGCTGTTCACGGCGGACTTTCCGTCGGGAGAGCTCCCGCCCAAGGCACGGCTCGAGCAGTTCATGCGGCAGCGCGCGGCCACCGCCTCCCGTCAAGCCGGGGTGCTCCGCTTGATGATCTCGGAGCAGTTCGCGCTGGCGCTCCCGGCGGCGGCGGCGCTGCGGCTGCTGCGCCTGGTGCACGCTACCCAGGCGTACATCGTGAGCACCCTGCGTGAGGGCGTAGAGCGCGGACAGTTTCGTCAAGACGTCGATCCTTTGGCGCTCTCCATCACGGTGATGGGCTCGATGCAGATGCTGGCGGTGATGCGCCACCTCCAGCTCGAGGGGCTCGACGGGGAGCGCGCCGCCGCGATCGTGGACGGCGTGCTCGCGCTGGTCAGCGCGCCTCAGACGGGGGAAGCGTGAGCCTGGGGCGCGCCGCGCGGGCCCGGTTGAAGCGCGGGCTGCTCGCCGCGGCAGCGCTCGGCGCCCTGGGGGTGCTCGCGTGGCAGCGGACGCGACCGCTCGGCGTCGAGACGTGGACGGTGGACCGTGGCCCGGTCGTGCGTGAGGCCTTCGGCACGGGGCTCCTGGAGAGCGTGGAGCAGGTGGAGCTCGGCTTCGAGCTACCAGGGCGCATCACCCAGCTCGCGGTAGACGAGGGGGACGTGGTGCGCGCCGGGCAGGTGCTCGCCGAGGTGGACGCCACGGAGCTCGAGGCTCAGCTCGGCGTCGCCGACGCCAACCGGAGCTTGGCCAGCCTGTCCACCGCGCGCGCCCGCGCGGACCTCGAGCGAGCCAAGGCGCTGCGTGAGCGCGCCCGTGAGGATCTCGAGCGGGCCGAGCGACTCGCGCAGGCCGGGGTCATCCCGCCGGCGGAGCGAGACGCCCTCGGCACGCGCCTCGCGACGGCCGAGGCGGACGTTCGGGCGGCGCTGGCGACGCGCGCGCAGCTCGGGCAGGGGGTCACGGTGGCGAGCCGGAGCCGCGAGGTGACGGCGTCGCTCGCCCAGCGCTCGAAGCTGAGGAGCCCCATCGACGGCTTCGTGGTGCGCCGCGCGCGCAGCGTGGGCGACCACGCGCAGGTGGGGCAGTGGGTGTTTCGAGTCGCGGAGGAGCGGCTGAAGGTGCGCGCCTGGCTCGACGAGTCCGTGATCGCGGAGCTCGCGACCGAGCAGACCGCGCGCGTCGTGCTGCGCAGCGAGCCAGAGCGCGCGTACCAGGGGCGGGTGACGCGCATCGCGCGGGAGGCCGACCGTCAGACGCACGAGGTGCTGGTGGACGTGGAGCTGACGGAGGTGCCGCAGCGCTTCGCCATCGGGCAGCGAGCGGACGTGTACGTGCAGACCGCGGCGCGCGACCAGGTGGTGCGCTTGCCGCTCGAGGCGTGTCGCCTCGCCGAGCAGCGCTGCCTGGTTCAGCGCGAAGGGCGGGCGGCACTGGCCAGCTTCGAGCCGGGGCTCATCGGCTCGTCCTTCTTCGAGGTGAAGCAGGGGCTGCTGCCAGGAGAGCAGATCGTCGTCTCGACTCGAGACGGTCGAGAGATTGCGCCGGGACGTAGGGTGCAAGCGCCGGGGCAGCCGTGAACCTCGCGTGGAAGGACGTCGCGCATCAGAAGCTGCGGTTCTTGGCCACGGCCGCTGGGCTCGGTCTGCTCTTCGCCATCGTGCTGGCGATGGGCGGCATCTACCAAGGGATGATCGACGACGCGACGCTGCTCGTGGAGGCCGCCGGGGGCGATCTGTGGCTCGTGCAGCGTGACACGCGTGGCCCCTTCGCCGAGCGCTCGGTGGTCCCGCTCGACCTCGAGCAGCGCGCCCGCGTGGTCCCCGGGGTCCAGTGGTCGCGGGCGTTCACCACCACGACCCTCCAGCGGAGTCACCGTGGTCAGCGCTTGCGCGCGACCGTGGTCGGGCTCTCCTGGCCGGATCCTCCGCCGATCGCGCTGGAGCAGGGTCGGCCGCTGAGGGTCGGTCACGGGGAGCTCATCGCGGACCTCAGCCTCGGGCTGGCGCTCGGCGAGCGGCTGACGCTGGGCGGTGACGAGTACGTGGTGGTGGGGACGATGCGCGGTGTGCTCGCTTCCAGCGGGGATGGGGTGATCTACGTCACCAACCAGGACTGCGCGCGCCTCCAGTCCTACCAACCCCCGGAGGCCGTGCGGCAGGCGCGTGAGGCGCGCCAGCAGCAGATCGAGGCGCTCCCGCTCGCGGTGGGCGCTCCGCTCCGTCGCCAGGTCGGAGAGCAGGATCTCACCGCGGGCTTGCTCGCGCAGCCCATGGTTCAGGCGGTGGTGGTGAAGCTCGCCCCCGGCTACAGCCACGAGCAGGTCAAGGCGCGCTTGGCGGGCTGGACGGACGTGACGGTGTGGTCCACCGAGGAGCAGCGGCAGCTCCTGCTCCAAGGGGTCGTCGACAAGGCGCGCCAGCAGATAGGGCTGTTTCGCGGGCTCTTGGCGATCGTCTCCGGGATCTTGGTGGCGCTCATCATCTACTCCATGACCGCCGCCAAGACCCGGGAGATCTCGCTCTTGAAGCTGATGGGGGCGCGCACTCGGGTGGTGGTCGCCATGGTGCTGCAGCAGTCCCTCATGCTCACGGGGCTGGGCTACGCGATGGCCTTGCTGGTCGCGCGCGTCGCCTTCCCAGCGTTCCCACGCCGCGTGGTGGTGGGCACGGAGGATCTGCTCCTCGGCGCCGCCGGCGTGGTGCTGCTCGCCCTCGTCGCCAGCGCCGCGGCCATCGCGCGCGCGCTGCGCATCCCTCCCACCACCATCCTCGCGGGCTAGCCTCATGGAGACCATCCGCGCCGTCTCCCTCACGAAGACCTACGGCCAGGGCGAGCTGGCGGTCACCGCCTTGAGTGACGTGTCCATCACGGTAGACAGCGGCGAGGTCGCCGCGCTGCTCGGGCCGAGCGGCTCGGGAAAATCCACGCTGCTCACCGCCCTCGGGCTCATCTCCCTGCCCGACAGCGGCTCACTGTGGCTCGAGGGGCGACAGGTGCTGCGTGACGGGCGGCCGGTCGGGGACTTGGCCAAGGTGCGTCGTGAGCGCATCGGCTTCGTCTTCCAGAAATCTAATCTCATCCCCTTCCTCACCGCGCGTGAGAACGTGTCCCTGGCGCTCGAGATCAACGACCGCAAGGGGAGGGAGGTGCAGGCGCGCGTCGAGGCGCTGCTCCGCTATCTAGATCTTGGCGAGCGCATGGATCACACGCCAGACGAGCTGTCCGGGGGGCAGCAGCAGCGCGTCGCCATCGCACGCGCCCTCGCGACCTCGCCCGCCATGATCTTGGCGGACGAGCCCACCGCCGCGCTCGACAGCGTCCGCGGGCGCAACGTCATGGAGCTGCTACGTCGTGTCGCGCGGGAGCAGCGCACCGCCGTGGTCGTGGTCACGCACGATCATCGCACGCTCGACGTCTTCGACACCATTCACGAGATGGCGGACGGGCGCTTCGTCGAGCCCAGCGTGGACGCCGCGTCGGCGAGCTGAGCGCCACCGCGCGCGCGGGCTCAGGGGCCGCCGAGCTCGCTGCTGGCGATGACGGTCATGCTGAAGCTGCCCGTCACGTCGCCCGTGGGACACTCCGTGCCGCGGAGCGCGGTCCAGTCCGTGAAGGCGAAGGTGCCCTCGGCGAGCCCGCCGGGCCCATCGTAGCGGCTGAGCGTGAGGCTGCCCCCTCGCGCGAGGCACTGGCTCCCCGGCACCACCACGGTGACGCCGACCTGGCCCGGATCTCGCCCGTAGGAGTAGCTGCCGAGCGTGACGCCGAGGACGTTCATGGACACGAAGGAGGAGAAGCTGGAGGCGTCCGCCGAGAAGCCGTAGTGCAGCAGCACGTTGAGCCCCGGTCCGCTCCCGCCGGGGAACTCCTCGTAGGCCACGGTCATGATTTGTGGATCGCACACGCTGGAGTCTTCCGCGCTCGGTTGCTCATGGTAGGTGGTGCCGGCCCAGGTCATCGTGTCCGAGGCGGTGCAGGGGCCGGCGCTGCCGCCGCCCTGCCCGGCGCTGCCGCCGCCCTGCCCGGCGCTGCCCGCCGTGCCGCCCCCCGTGCCCGCGTGACCGGCGGCGCCGGCGCTGCCCGCGGTGCCCCCGGCGCCTCCGCCGTCCCCGCTGGAGCACGCCACGCACAGGACGACCGACGAGACCAGCGAGCCGAAGTGAAGCCGCATGGCGGGATGCTGCGGCCGCCGGGGTAGCGCCGTCAAGCGGCTTCTCCGCGCGTCCCCCTGGACGTCATCGCTGCCCAGCGCGGCGCTCCGCGGCGCCGCTCAGCGCTTGGGGGCTCGCAGCACGGCGCCGGAGTTGGGGACGCCCTCGAGCCCCGCGTTGACCCAGTAGACGGCTCGATCATCCACCGCGATGTCCAGTGGGCAGGCTTGATCGGTCGCGATGCTGACCGGCGCGCCGCCCGCGAGCGGGATCCGCCAGATGGCGCCCGCGGGCTCCTGGCCTCGGCACGCGCCGTCCGGGCTGCTGGTGGTGACGTAGAGCGCCTGCTCGTCCAGGGCGATGCCGAAGGCGCCGGGCAAATCTCCGGCGATGACCTCGGCTTGCTCGGCGCCGTGGGCGAGGCGCAGCACGCGCCCCATGCCGTCGCCGCTGTCGGTGAAGTAGAGCGCTTGGTCGTTGGCCACCAGGTGCCCCAGGGTGTCGAAGCCCGCGTCGATCGTCCGCTGTGGGAGGTTCGGCGACACGGCGTAGATGACGCGGCGCCCCACATCGGCGAGGTAGAAGGCGTCGGCGCCCGCCGCCAAGAACCCCGGCTCCCGGAGATCCCGGTAGGCCACCTGGATCTCGGCCTCCCCGCCGCGGAGCGGGGCTCGAGCGAGCCCCGGGCCAGCGTCCTCTGGCCCGCGCGCCGTCCAGGTGACGTCGTCCTGGCGCCGGATCAGAGCCACCACCTTTCCTGCCTCGGGGATGATGGTCTCAGCAGCCCCCTGCGTGGTGAGCGGGCTCGCCTCGATGCTGTTGCTGGCGCCCTTGGCCCAGTAGAGCCTGCCGTCGATGATGCCGATGGCGGAGACCGAGCCGTCATGGAGGGTGCGGAGCCCCTGGCCCGAGCGGCTGCTGCTGCGGAGGTAGCCGGGGCTCTCGGCCTCCCCGGCGTGCCCCGGTGAGGACCAGAACACGCGCCCTGCTGCGACCTCCACCCGCAGGGGTGAGTCCTGCTGGTCGGCCAGCGTCTCGACCGCCTTCGGCGCAGCTCCGGCGCTCGAGTCCTCGTCGGCGCTGCAGCCGGCGAGCGGGAGGGCCGCCAGGCCAAGCCCGAGGGCGAGGAGGTGTGGGTAACGGCGGAGGTCGTTCATGCTGGCGCCTTGGTACGTAGGGGCGAGGAGGAAGCTTCCCGGAGTGTGCTGCCGTCAGCTCTGGGCGACCGCGTCCTTCACTCCGTAGAAGGCGGCGGCCAGCCGCGTGATGGAGCGGCCGTAGTAGGCGAGGACCAGCACGCCGATCAGCGTGACCGCCGCGAAGGCCGGCACCGCCGTCCCCGCGAAGCGCGACCAGGCGAGCCCCAGCGCCAGCCCGAGCGTGCTCGCGAGGTGCCCCACGGCCGTGTAGGCGTTGGCCGGGACCAGCTCCATGGGCGCAGCGAAGTGCTGGCGCGTGACCCGCGCAGCCCTCAAGATCAGGGGGAACCCTGCGAGCCCGAGCAGGCTGAGCGCGGGCATCGCGCCGAGCGCCACGGGGACGACGAGCGCCGCCGCGGCGAGCGCCGCTAGCACGAGGTAGCCGCGGCTCGCGCGCTCGACGCCGAGCCGCACCACCAGCGTGCGCTTGTCCACCTCGCGGTCGCTGGTGGCGTCCTGAAAGCCATTGATGAACAGCACGAGCGCCACCAAGACCGAGACGGGCAGCGCCGCCATGAGCGCCACCGTGGGCACCGTGCCGGCTTGCACGTAGGCGCTGCCGCACACGATGCCGACGCCGAAGGCGAGCGCCACGGCGACCTCCCCGAGCCCGCGGTGCGCCAGTCGTAGCGGCGGGCCGGTGTAGATGAAGCCGAGGGCGAGCCCGGCGAGCCCGAAGGCGACGACGCCCGGGCGCCCCGCGAGCGCGAGGTACACCCCGATGCCCGCGCTGAGCAGCCCGAACCCCAGCATGGCCATCAGCAGCTCTGCGCGCGTCGCGAGCCCCCGCTGCAGCACGCGGGAGCCTCCGGTGAAGCCTTGGACGGCCGTGCGGTTCCGGTCGTCCGCGCCGCTCGCCTGGTCGTCGAGATCGTTCTTGATGTTGGTGCAGGCCTGGAGCGCTACGGCGGCCACCAGCGTGAGCAGCGCGAAGAGCCAGTCGACGGTGCCCGTCGTGAAGAACGCGGCCGCGACGCCCGCGACCACGCTCGCCGCGCTCGCCGTGAGCGAGGGCCAGCGCACGATCTCCTGGTAGATCCCGAGCTGCCGGCGGAGCAGGGCGCCGTCCTTCGGCCGGTCGTGGGCGGCCGTCGCGAACTCGAGGATGGAGGGGGGGCGCCCTGCGACGATCTCCCCGAAGACGCGGTGCTTCACGAAGCGCGGCGTCACGCGCAAGAACGCGAGCAAGTCTAGCTGCCCAGCCTGCGCCAGGTGCCGCACGATGGGGGAGGTGCGCTGGGTCGCCTCCGAGGCGCGCTGGCGCTCCTCCGCGTCCCGGACCAGCTCCGCGCGGCCGGTGATCTCCATCTCCCAGCTCGTGTGCTCCTGGCCATCCGGGGACTCGTGCATGAGCAGCGCGACCTCTGGGCGCGCCGCGACCTCCATCACCTTCGGATCCTTTTTCATGGTGGCCAGGTAGATGAGCGGCCTGCCCTCCGGGTCTTCGGGGAGCCAGGCGCCAGGGTGCATCATGCGCACGCGCACCTCTTCGCCGGCGCGCGTGCCCACGGCGACGCGGCCGGCGGCGAGCAGGGCCTCGTGGATGCGGCGCCGGGATTCCTCACGGGGGGTCGGGGCGGGGGGGGGCTGGGTCATGACGTCGGGCTGCTTAGCTCGCCTCGGCGGGTCTGTGCCAGCCGGCGCTGTGCCAAGCGCGGAGGCTGTCAGGGGCGCGCGACGAGCCGCGCGGGATGGGCTCGGAATTCGCGCGGTAACGACCAGGGGGAGCGAGCTGGTACGGCGATTGCTAAGCTCGCTGGCAGGAGGTTCTTCATGTCGCTTCAACGTGTCCTCCCCCTCGCGGGGCTGTTGCTGGTCGGGCTCGTCCCCAGTCGCGCGCTGGCGCAAGAGTGCGCCGTGGACGCGGACTGCCAGACGGGCTTTCAGTGCATCAAGGGGCAGAGCGCTCCTGGCTGTCCCGATCCCGAGGCGGGCTGCCCCGCGCCGGAGCCGCCCCCTGAGCGTGGCTGGTGCGAGGCCAAGCCCATCGAGTGCGCCCAGGACTCGGACTGCCCGAGCTTCATGCGCTGCCTGGAGCACTCGGAGGGGACCTGCTGGAGCAACCCCGATGGCAGCACAGGGTGTGACGAGCCCTCCACGGTGCGCGTGTGCGAGGCCGTCGCCTTGCCCTGCGCGAGCAACGCGGACTGTCCGCAGAGCTTCGAGTGTACGGAGAGCACGCCGCCCTGTCCCGCCATCGAGTGCGCGCCGGGCCAGGACTGTCCTCCCACCGACTGCGCGGGCAGCGCCGTCCAGATCTGCACGCCCAAGGCCATCGCTTGCGCGCAGTCCTCGGATTGCCCCAGCGCCTGGGTGTGTGAGGAGGTCGCCACGGACTGCGCTAGCCCCCTCGAGGGCGGCGGCGCCGACTGCAAGGGCGCGACCGGCGAGCGGCAGTGTCGCCCGGACGGCACCCTGGCCTCGGTGCGCGGCGAGGACGAAGCGGGCGCGACGTCTCAGCGCACGGGAGGCGAGTCCAGCAGCAGCGGTTGCTCGGTGGGGTCGCCGTCCCCCGCGGGCGCGCCTCCCCTCGTGGCCGGGGTGCTGGGAGCGCTGGCGCTGCTCGGCCTCGCGCTGCGCCGCCGCTGAGCCGAGCGCGCACGGCGCGCCCCACGAGCGGCGCGCGGCTTGCTACCCTGGGCGGCCATGGCGGGTCGCCCAGGGCTGGTTCGACGGTGTAGCGCCGCCCTCATCGGTGGTGCGCTGACCACCCTGGCGTGCGCGCCGCCGCTGACGCCCCGGCCGCGCCCGGGCCTCGTCGGGCCGCAGCTCGCAGCCAGCGCGGAGACGGAGCGCGGCTGGCGCTTCCATCCGCGGGCGTACCCGGCGCTGCGCGCAGTGCGCCCGCTCGGCGTGGGGCGTGAGCTCTTCGTCGGCGGTCGGGGGGAGCGCTGGGTGGTCGACGCGGCGCACCGGAGCGTCGCCGCGGCGGCGTGGGCTGCCCCCGAAGAGCTGCTCGCGGCGCTGCGCTCCGAGGCGGGGCGCTGGGGCTTCGTGGGCGCCAGTGGCACGGTGTATGAGGCGGAGCAGCCGCTCGGTCCGCTGCTGCGCGCCAACCCGCCCCCGGTCGAGCTGGTGCGCCTCGCCGCAGTGGGTGAAGCGCTCTCGGGCGTGAGCGAGGCGGGGCAGCTCTTCAGCGCCGAGCTGCTGGGCGCGCGCTGGGTGGAGCGAGCGCCCCGCTCCGAGGCCACGTTCCTCGACGTGGCGCTGCTCGAGGGCGGCGCTGGGCTGGCGCTGGCGGCGCCAGAGCAGTACTGGGTGACGGCCGACGGTGGTCAGCGCTGGAAGCCGCTCGGCCTGCCACGGCAGGGCGTGACGTCGCTGCAGCCACTGCCCGACGGCGCGGTGCAGCTGCTCGGCGTGTTCGGGCGCTTCGTGTGGAGGCCGCCGCTGGTAGAACAGCTCGAGCCGCTGACCGGCCGGCCTCCCGAGCCGCGGCTCGAGCCCAAGCTCCCCGCGCCGCTGGGACCGAGCGCGCGCGCCGTACGCGCCGGCCACGCTGCGCTCGCAGGAGAGCGGTACGTGCAGCTCGAGCGCGCCGATGCCAAGGCGCCGCGGTGGCGTTGGCGCGAGGGCCGGCTCGATGGAGGGCTCGCGACGAGGCCGGCGCCGCAGCTCGAGGGCTGCGCCGACGTGAGGCTGGCCGTCGCGGGAGAGCTCCGCGTGGTGGCCTGCCTGCGCGGCGCGGCTTCGGGCGCGGCGCCGCTCGAGCTGCTGCGCAGCGTCGACGGCGGCCGTCGGCTCGAGCCGGTGCTCAGCGCGATGGCGCAGCCTGCCCAGCTACGGCTCGCGCTGTCGTCCACGGGGGAGCTGATGGTCGGTGGTGTCTGCGTCGCGCGCGCAGACGAGCGGGGCTGCCGGCCCACGGGCTTGATGGTCCCACGGCGTGGCGGCTCGCGCGCCGCGCGAGCTGGGAGCCGCCCGCTCGCGCTGGTCCCCGCGAGCTTGCCGCTGGCGCGGGGGGCGGCGCTGGCGCTCGGCTATTCGCCGAGCGGGGAGCGCGCCTACGCGGTGCTGCGACACGCCAAGACGGGGGCGCCCGCCTTGTATGTCGCGCGCGCCGGGGCGGCGCGCTTCAGCGTGCACGAGCTGGTGCCCGCGGCGGACGCCCAGGCCGAGGAGCTCCCCGGCTCGGCTCTCCCCTGGGGTGGGCTCGGGCGCGCGGGGGGACTGCGCGCCGACGAGGATGTGGGGCTCTCCGTCGGCGACGATGGGATGGTGACGGTGGCGCTGAGCGCCGCGCGCCAGATCATCACCACGGACGGCGAGGGCGAGCGCCTCGGGGGCGGCTCTTGGCCGCCCGAGGCGCGCAGCGTCGGGGGCTTTGGTGGCGCGCTGCTCGCCGTCACCTCCTATGAGCACGAGCACTATGAGTCGCTCGATGGTGCGGCGAGCTGGCGGCCGCTCGGTAGGCTCCCGGCGAGCCCCTGCGCCGGCAGCGGGCGGGACTGTGAGCCCGTGGTCGCCTGCTCGGCGAGCGGCTGCCTGCTCGGGGACGCGCTGACGCGGCTCGGGTGGGGCGGCGAGTCGGAGCAGCCGCTCCCGCGGCCGAGCAGCGCGCGGCGCGCGCAGGTGACCCGCACGGCGCTGCTCGAGCCGCTGAGCTGTAGCCTGGCGCCGGAGGGTTGGCGCTCCCTGCCGGGGGTCGCGGCGCCACCCGCGGCGGCGAGCCTCAGCCACGGTCGGCTCGCGTGGTTCGTCGGAGGCCGAGACCTCCAGACGGGAGAGGCGCGGCTGAGCTACGCCCTCCGCCACGGTGGCCCGCTCGAGCAGCGCGCGCTCCTCGGCCCCGTCGCGGCCCCCGAGCAGGTGGCGCTCGCCGTCAGCAACGCGGAGGACGGCGTGGCGGCGCTGCGCGTCTCCGTGGGGGGCACGGCGCCGCCGCAGCTCGCCTGGTTCGACGCCGAGCAGGGCCGGGTGCACCTGGCCACGCCCTCGTGGCGTCCTGCCGCGCCCACCCTCGTGACGCTCCCTGGCGCGCGCGCGCGCGCGCTCGAGCTGGCGAGCCTGTCGGTGCTGCGGGGCGCCGCGGTGGTGCAGCCGACGTCCGAGCTGGGGCGTGAGGTGTACCTCTACGACGGCGCGCAGGAGCGCTCCTTGCCGGCGATGGTGGGCGGGGTGCGAGGCCCCTGCCGTCACTGTGAGCCGTGGCTCCTGCTCATGAACGGCGCGCTGCAAGGCTACTGGGTGTCACCCCAGGGGGAGCTGCTCCTGCGTGCTGGCACCGGAGACCACGAGGACGCGGCCATGACGGTGAGCGAGCCCCTACGCGCCGGCCGCGTCGCGGCGCGCTCGCTCGGCAGCGTGGGTGGAGCGCCGGCGCTGCTCGTCTTTCGCGGGGAGGAGCGCCGGCGCGCCGCGCGCGCCGCGCTGCTGCCCTTGCAGGCCACGGGCGCGCTCGTGGGCGAGCCCCTCGCGGCGCCCACGCAGGCGCACCTGCCGCCCCAGCTCACGCCCTGCAGCGAGCAGCAACGCCAGCACACCCCGCGCGTCTTGGCTCCCTGGGTGCCCGGCACACGCCGCGCGGTGCTGATCAGTGATCGGAGCGAGGCGCCCATCACCCTGCTCACCGCGGAGGCGGTGCTGCACGGCACCCCGGAGGCGCCCTGCGTCGCTGCGTACTATGCGGAGGCGGTCCCCGCGGCCCGCCCTCGGAGCGCCTCGGGGGGGGAGCGCGCGGTGCTGCTGGCGGACGCGCTGGACGCCTCCTTCTTGTTCCGCCGCGTCCCCTCGGCGCCGGGCTCGCCGCCGAGCGTGGAGGTGCGCCGCCTGCGCTGCGAGCTCGCCCCCACGGCCAGCGTCCCCGCCGAGGTGGACGCGCAGCCCGGCGTGCAGGTGCTGGTGGACTAGGAGCCGCCGCCCCAGCGTGGGCGTGCCTTGTGTCGCGGTGGCGGGCGGCGGTACGCTACGTCATGCACTCCCCATCTCGTCCCTGTCCTTGTTGTTACGGCACACGCTTCGCGTGCTTGCGGCATGCCTTCGTAGAGGTCGCTCACCGGGGCGCCTCGGAGGGCCGCACCAACCCGGTCTTCACCCTGATGCTGTGCCTCGGCTGCGGTCGGACGGAGTGGTTCACGGACCCCGCCGCTGCGATCGCTCATTGGAAGGAGCTCGGGGGCGTCACCGAGTTCGCCGAGGTTTCCGGGAAGTCGTCACCCTGACGTAGCGCCCGCGCCCGCGGTCCGACGCCGCGGCGTCGGGACGGTTTGCACCTCGGGGGGCGCCGTTCTAAGCCGCGCGGCGATGATCCCGCGTTATACCCCGCCAGCCTTCGCCGAGCTCTGGAGCGACGACACCCGGTACGCCACCTGGCTGGAGGTGGAGCTCGCCGCGGCCGAGGCCATGGAAGAGGCCCAGCTCATCCCCGCCGGCACGGCCGCCACCCTGCGCGGCCTCGAGCTGAAGCTGGACGCCGCCGAGATCGAGCGCATCGAGCGCACCACGCGTCACGACGTCATCGCCTTCCTCACGCACGTGGAGGCGCTCGCGGGCGCGCCGGCGCGCTGGCTGCACCGCGGCATGACCTCCAGCGACGTGCTGGACAGCTCCTTCGCGCTGCTGCTCACGCGCGCCGCGGAGCTGCTGCTCACGCGCGCGGATCGGCTGGTGGACGCGCTGGCGGCGCGCGCTCGGCAGCACGCGCTCACGCCGATGATCGGGCGCTCGCACGGCATCCACGCCGAGCCCACCACCTTCGGCGTCGCGCTCGCCGGGCACCTGGCGGAGATCAAGCGCGCGCGCGCGCAGCTCAGGCAGGCTCAGCAGCTCATCGCGGTGGGGAAGATCGCGGGCGCGGTGGGCACCTACGCGCACCTCAGCCCGGAGGTGGAGGCGAGCGCGCTGGCACGGCTGGGGCTACGGCCAGAGACGGTGAGCACGCAGGTGGTCGCGCGGGATCGTCACGCCGCCTACTTCAGCGCGCTCGGGCTGATGGCGGCCGCCATCGAGCGGCTCGCCACCAACGTGCGACACTGGCAGCGCACGGAGGTGGGGGAGGCGGAGGAGCGCTTCGGGCAAGGGCAGAAGGGCTCCAGCGCGATGCCGCACAAGCGCAACCCCATCCTCACGGAGAACCTGTGTGGCCTGTCACGCGTCGTGCGCGCCGCCATCACCCCAGCGCTCGAGAACGTCGCCCTCTGGCACGAGCGGGACATCTCGCACTCCTCGGTGGAGCGGATGCTGGCCCCGGACGCGACCGCGACGCTCGGCTTCATGCTCGAGCGCGCCGCCGGCGTGGTGGAGGGCTTGGTGGTGTATGAGGAGCGGCTCCGAGCCAACCTCGAGCGGAGCGGCGGGCTCTACTTCAGCGAGGGGGTCATGCTGGCGCTGGTGGAGCAAGGGCTCGCGCGCCAGCGCGCTTATGAGATGGTGCAGCGCAACGCCATGAAGGCCTTCCATGGGGAGGGGAGCTTCCGCGAGCTGCTCGGCGCCGACCCGGAGCTGGGCGCGCTCTTGCCCGCACACCAGCTCGACGCGATCTTCGATTTGTCTCACGCGCTGCGCTTCGCGCAGACCATCGTGGACCGCGCGCTGGCGGCGGACTGACGCTCACGCCGCCAGCGCCGCAGGCTCACGCCCGCCACCACCAGCAGGTGCCAGGGCCGCAGCCCGCTCCGCTCGTCGGCGTAGACGGGGCGCACCATGATCTCCCGCACCCGCGCGCCGCGCGCGGCCAGCATGCCGAGCAGATCGTTGGGGTAGCCGTAGCGCGGCCACAGCTCGTGCAGCGGGAGCCGCCGCGCGCAGCTGGCGCGGAGCGCCGTGTAGCCACACTGCGTGTCGTCCACCCGAAGGCCGGTGAGCTGGCGCGTGAGCGCTGACAGCGCGGCGCTGCCGAGGCGCCGCGCCCAGGGCATGTCGTGGGCACGAGGGTGCAGGAAGCGGTTGCCCTTCACATAGTCCGCCGGGCCGTCGACGAGCGCGTCGAGCAGGTGCGGGAGCTCGGCGGGATCCATCTGATCGTCACCGGCCATCACCACCAGCGCGTCCGCGCCGCGGGCGAGCGCGTGCTCGTAGCCGCTGACGATGGCGGCGCCGACGCCGCGATTGACCGTGTGCGTGACGAGCTCCACCCGCGGCAGCCGCGCCGCCCGTACCCAGCGCCCGAGCCCATCCGGGCTGGCGTCGTCCACCACCACCACCACGTCCACCCAGGCGGGCAGCCCCGCGAGCATCCGCGGGAGCTGAGGCAAGGCGCGAAAGGCAGGCACTACCACCGCGACGGACAGGCCTCGGAACATCGGCGCGCGCTTAGCGACGGACGCGCCGCTCTGCAAGCTCCAGTCGACGCTGCGGGGCGCGCTTGCTACGGCTAGCGCCGTGAAGCGCCGGCGAGCCTTGGCATGGGTGGCGGGTCTGCTCGCGCTCGGCGCGCTGCTCGGGTGGCTCGGGCTCCGGCTGAGGTTTCCCCCGGACACCACGCCGGAGGGCGCGTACCTGCGCGTGGTCAAGGCGGTCAACCTGGGGCGCGCGGAGGACTTCTTCGCTTACCTGGAGACGCCCGCGCAGCACGCCTGCTACTCCATCGTGCGCTACCGGCGTGAGGCGCGCGAGCGCGTCCTCGGCTCCTACCCGGAGCCGGAGCGCAGCCAGCTCGCGGGCGCGTGGGAGGCCGCGGCCTTGGCGGGGGACGGCCCCCCGCTGTTCGCGCTGGAGGCGGAGCGGCGCGGCTGGCTCGCGCGTCTGCGCCGTGATCTCTCGGGCATCGTGGAGGTGGAGGTGGAGGGTGAGCGCGCCACGGTGGTGACGGCGCGCGGCACGCGCTACCCATTTCGCCGTCGCGACAACGGCATCTGGGGGCTGACGCTGTTCACCGCGGCCCTGGTGGCAGAGGCGGAGAAGGCCGCGCGGGACGCGGAGATGGTGGACAAGGCCGCCGCGGACTACGACCGAGCGCGGCGCCAGGGCGCCCCCGCGGCGCCGAGCGCGGCGCCGCCCTAGGGCTCCCGTGCGGCGCGCCGGCGGGCGTCTGCGTAGCGGTAGCCGGCGGGCGCGCCCTGCTCGACCGGCTGGCCCGAGGCGAGCCACCCCGGCAGCCGTCGCCCGAAGGCGTCCCGGCTGCCCTCGAGCCCGTGCGCCAGGTTGGCCACGGTGTAGCCGTGGGCGCCCAGCAACTCCGCCGCGTGCTGGGAGCGCGCGCCCGAGCGGCAGACGAGCAGCAGCGGCTCGTGCCGCGCGAAGGCCGCGAGCAGGGTGGGGATGAAGTGCACGTTGGGCACGAGCTCCTCCCCCTGCGCGAACAAGAGGGGCACGTTGAAGCAGCCAGCGATGTGGTGCTGCGCGTACTCCTCCTCCGTGCGCACGTCCAGGCCGAGCCAGCCGGCTCGGAGGAGCTGTGCGGCGCGCTCGGGCGAGGCTTGTTCGACGCTGGGCTGGGGGGTCACGCTGGGATCCTCACTGTGGGGGTACGAGCGGCGCGGCGGTGGTGGTGCCCGCGCCGTAGAAGGACAGCCGCCCCAGGCCCGTGAGCGGCAGCGCGCGGCCTGCGCCCGTCTGCAGATCGAGCTCCACGAGCTGGCCGCTGGCGCTGAAGCCATAGGCGGTGCCCGCCCAGAACGCCAGCCCATAGAGATCCGCGTAGCCCGTGCCGCCCACGCGCCCGAGGATCTTCAGGGCCTTGCCGGTGATGGGGTCGATCTCGAGCAGCGTGTCCGTGGCCTCGCCGCCGAGCAGGGTCTTGGCCGTGAGGTACGTCTTGCCGCCGATGACCGAGACCACATCCCCGCTCGAGGTCCACTGCCGGCCCGTGTCGTTGGGGTTGAGGCTCCCGACGGTGGTGACGACGCCAGTGTCCGGATCGATGCGGACGTAGTTGGCGCCGGTGAAGCCCACCATGGCTTCGCGCGTGGCGTCCAAGGTGCCGATGGGCAGGAAGGTGAGGGAGTTGGGGTAGGAGCCCGTGCGGGTGATGGTGCAGTGGGCGGTCTTGGGATCGATGGTGGCCAGCGCGCCGCCGTCGTTGCCGAGCGTGCCCACCATGCGCCCGTCTTTGTCGAGCGCGAGATCCCACATCTGCATGCTGCCGAGGCAGTCGAAGTCCCCCAGCTTGGTGACCACGCCGCTGTAGGGCTCGAGCTTGTAGAGCGTGCCAGCGCTGTGGCCGTACACCGCCCCCTCGGGTGGTGGCGAGCCGCCATCCGAGCCGGGGGCGCCGCCCAGGTTGAGCTCGCCCCCGGCGCCCGTCCCAGCGCTGCCAGCGCTGCCGCCTGCTCCGGCGCTCCCCTCCTCGTCGTCAGGGCTGGCGCTGCTCGCAGAGCAGCCGGCGAGACCGAGCGCGGCCAGGAGCAGGAGCGAGGACGCTTTCATCGTCGTGACTCTAGCAGCAGAAGCCGGGCAGGCGTCAGCGTGGGAAGTTTGGTAGGCTCCGGCGCAGTGATGTCGACAGTCAGCGCCGGGGCCTTGCGCCTGCTGCCGCTCGGGGGTCTCGGTGAGATTGGCATGAATTGCCTCGCCGTCGAGCACCGGGAGGGCATCTTGGTGGTGGACTGCGGCGCCGGCTTCCCGCAAGACGACTGGGGCATCGACGTCCTGCACCCGGACTTCTCGTGGCTCACCGAGCGCGCGGAGCGCGTGGTCGGCGTGTTCCTCACGCACGGCCACGAAGATCACATCGGGGGGCTGCCGTTCCTGCTGGAGGAGCTGAAGGTGCCGGTGTGGGGGCCTCCGCACGCGCTGGGGCTCGCGCAGCGACGCCTGGTGGACCACGGCCTCGCGCTGCACGAGCTGGACTTTCGCCCGGTGCACGCCGGCCAGCGCTGTCAGCTCGGGCCCTTCGAGGTGGAGCCGGTGCGGATGTCGCACTCCATCGTGGAGGCGACGGCGCTCTGCCTCCGCACGGACGTGGGCACCGTCGTCCACAGCGGGGACTTCAACTTCGACCCGGAGCCGCCGGACGGTGAGCCCACGGACGAGGCGCGGCTGAGGCAGATCGGTGAGGAGGGGGTGCTCGCGCTGCTGAGCGACAGCACCAACAGCGACGTCCCTCAGTCGCGCGGCTCGGAGGCGGAGGTGGCGCGGACGCTCGAGCGGCTCGTCCTGGGCGCCGAGCAGCGCGTGGTGGTGTCGCTCTTCGCCAGCAACGTGCAGCGCCTCATCTCCCTCGGGCACATCGCGCGCGCCTCGGGGCGCAAGCTGTGCCTGCTCGGGCGCTCCCTGGGCGTCAACGTGGAGCTGGCCGCTCAGATCGACCGGCTCCATTGGCCGAGTGATCTCCTCGTCGCGCCGGAGCAGGTGGCGGAGCTGCCGCGCGAGCGCACGCTGGTGCTCGCGGGCGGCACGCAGGCCGAGCGCAACTCCGCGCTTCGCCGGCTCGCCTCCGGCGAGCACCAGCACTTGAAGCTCGAGGCGGGCGACACCGTGGTGCTCTCGAGCCGCGTCATCCCAGGCAACGAGCGGGCCGTCCACGAGCTGTACTGTGACCTGCTCCGCCTGGACTTGAGGGTGTTCACGCGGCGCGAGGAGCCCGGCGTCCACACCAGCGGGCACGCTACGCGGCAAGAGCAGCAGCGGCTCATCGAGCTGCTCCGGCCACGCTACTTGCTGCCCGTGCACGGCACCTTGCACCACCTGCGCCGTCACGCGGAGCTCGGCCGCGCGCTGGGGGTGCAGGTGCCGTGCGTGGTGGAGTGCGGCACGGCGGTGGAGCTCAGCGCGTCGGGTCTGCGGGAGGGTGAGCGCTTTCAGTGGGGCAAGGTGCCCATCGCCATCGGGGGGGAGCGGCTGGAGGGTGAGACGCTCAAGCGCCGCGCGGAGCTGGGGCGCGCGGGCATCGTGCACGTCGCGCTCGTGCTGGACGCGCTCGGCCGGCTCTTGGCGCCGCCGGCCGTGGGCGCCGTCGGCGTCCCGCGCCTGGACGTGGACGAGGCGGCGCGCCGTGGCCTCGAGCGGGAGGCGGCGCGCGCGGTGGAGCGCGCACGCCACCGCGGCCAGCTCCCCGCGGAGGAGGTGCGGCGCGCGCTCCGGCGCGTGGTGCTCCAGCTCACCGGCTCGCGTCCCAGCATCGAGGTGCAGGTCGTGGAGGTGCCCCGGTGAGAGCCGGCGCTGCGCTGCTCGGCGCCTGGCTCGCGCTCGGCTGTGACCGCGCGCCGGAGCCCAGCGCGCCGCCGCCGCCGCCCCCCGCTGCGCTCGCGGCGCCATCCAGCGGCGTTGCCTCCCGGCCCGAGCCCTCGGGCACTGCCGCCGGGTGGAGGCTGCCCGCCGCGCGCCGGCTCGTGGCCTTGGGAGACGTCCATGGCGATCTCGAGGCCACGCGCGCGGCGCTCCGCCTCGGCGGCGTCATCGACGCGGAGGACGACTGGATCGGGGGGGACAGCGTGGTGGTACAGACGGGCGATCAGCTCGACCGCGGCGACGACGAGCGCGAGATCCTCGAGCTGCTCAGCCTGCTCGGGCGCAGGGCTCGCGAGAAGGGGGGCGCCCTGCACGTGCTCAATGGCAACCACGAGACCATGAACGTGCAGGGAGACTTTCGCTACGTCACGCCAGGGGGGGCGCGGGACTTCGTGGAGTTCGCTGGGCAGCTCCCGGGGAGCGCGCGCGTGCCGGAGGCGCTGCGTGGCCGCGCGGCCGCGTTCTTCCCCGGGGGGCCCTACGCGCGTCGGCTCGCCGAGCGACCGCTCGTCTTGATGGTGGGGACCACCGTCTTCGCCCACGGCGGCGTGCTCCCGGAGCACGTGCGCTACGGCATCGACGCCATCAACCGTGAGGCTTCGGCCTGGATGCGGGGGCAGCGCGCGCCCACCGAGCACGTGAGCGGCGAGCAGTCTCCAGTGTGGACCCGGCGCTACTCCGAGGGCGAGCCCGGGGCGGCGGACTGTCAGACGCTGGCGGAGGCGCTGCGCCTGCTCGGCGCGGAGCGGATGGTGGTCGGGCACACGCCGCAACGCCAGGGCCCCACCTCGGCCTGTGAGGGCAAGGTGTGGCGCATCGACGTCGGCATGTCTCACCACTATGGCGGCCGACCCGCCGCGCTGATCATCGAGGGCGGCGCGGTGCGCGCGGTGCCGTGAGCGGGGGGAGGCCGAGCGCGCGGACCCGCGGCGCGCGCCGCGGCGTGTTGGGGGTGAGGCCGCTCCGGCGCGACGACGGGCGCGGCGCGCTACGCGCGCTCGAAGAGCGTAGAGATGCCCTGCCCGACGCCGATGCAGAGGCTAGCGAGCCCGTAGCGCGCCTTGGGGGTCGCGCGCAGGGCGTGCAGCAGGGTGACGACGATGCGCGCGCCGGAGCAGCCGATGGGGTGCCCCAGCGCGATGGCGCCGCCGCGCACGTTCACGCGCTGGGGGTCCAGCTCCAGCGTGCGCAGGCACGCCAGGGACTGTGCAGCGAAGGCCTCGTTCAGCTCCACCAAGTCCAGGTGTGAGGTGCGCAGGCTCATGCGCGCGAGCAGCTTCTTCGTGGCGGGGATGGGGCCCTCCCCCATGGTGTTCGGATCCACGCCGGCCGTGGCGGAGCCGACCCAGCGCAGGGCAGGGCTGAGCTTCAGCTCGCCCACCAGGCGCTCGCTCACGAGCAGCACCGCGGCCGCGCCGTCGTTGATGGGGGAGGAGTTGCCGGCGGTGACGCTGCCGCCCTCGCGAAACACCGGGCGGAGCTGCGCCAGCCGCTCGAGCGTGGTGTCCGCGCGCGGGCACTCGTCCTGCTCGAGGCGCGTGGCGGCTCCCTTCTTGCCCGGCAGCTCCACGGCGACTAGCTCGTCGTGAAACAGCCCTGCGCTGGCCGCGGCCACGGCGCGACGGTGGGACTCGAACGCGAAGGCGTCTTGATCGTGCCGGCTGATGCCGTACTTCTTCGCGACGTTCTCCGCGGTCTCGCCCATGCTGAGGAGGCCGAAGCGCTGCTCCAGGATGGGGTTCGGGTAGCGCCAGCCGAGCGAGGTGTCATAGAGCGGCGGCGGCGTGCGGCTGAAGGGCTCCTCGGCCTTGGGGAGGCTGTAGGGCGCGCGCGTCATGCTCTCCACGCCGCCAGCGATGGCCACGTCGCACTCGCCGAGGGCGATCATCCTGGCGGCGTCGTTGATGGCCTCCAGCCCGGAGCCGCAGAGGCGGTTGACGGTGACGCCCGGCACCTCGTACGGCAGCCCGGCGATGAGCAGCGCCATGCGCGCGACGTTGCGGTTGTCTTCCCCGGCCTGGTTCGTGGCGCCGTACACCACCTGCTCGAGCCGCTCGGCGAGCTGGGGGTGACGCTCGCAGAGCGCGCGCAGCGGCAAGGCCGCGAGGTCGTCCGTGCGCACGCCGCTCAGGCCGCCGCGGAAGCGGCCGATGGGGGTGCGCAGGCCGTCGAGGACGTAGACTCCGTTCATGCGGCGTCAGGTTAGCCAGCCGAGCCCCTGGCGCAATCGACCGCGCGAGGCCGCGCCCGTTCAGCCTATGGAGCGCGGCTGCCCGCTCGACCAGTCGTAGAAGCCCCGGCCGCTCTTTTTTCCCAGCCGCCCGGCGCGCACCAGCTGACGCAGCAAGGCTGGTGGGCGAAATGGCTCGCCCAGCTCTCGATGCAGGTGCTCCAAGATGGCGAGCCGCACGTCGAGCCCGACGAGATCCGTCAGCTTGAGCGGCCCCATCGGGTGCCGGTAGCCGAGCTCCATGGCGCGATCGATGTCCTCCGCGCTGGCGACGCCCTGCTCGAGCATGCGGATGGCCTCCGCGCCGAGCGCCACCCCGAGCCGGCTGCTGGCGAAGCCAGGAAAGTCTCGCACCACGATGGGCTCCTTGCCGAGCCGTTGGGCGAAGCCGAGCGCGCGCTCCACCGCGTCCTCGCTCGTGCCGACGCCGCGCACGATCTCGAGCAGCGGCATGACGGGCGGCGGGTTGAAGAAGTGCAGGCCCAGCGTGCGCGCTGGCGCGCCCAGGCGCTGGCCGAGCTCCGTGACCGAGAGGCTGGAGGTGTTGGAGGCGAGCAGCGCCTCGCTGGGCACGAGCCTCAGGACCTGGCTCAGCAGCGACACCTTGAGCTCCATCACCTCGGGCGCCGCCTCGATGACGAGCTCTGCGCCGGCGCAGGCCTCGTCGAGCTCCGCCGCGGGGCGGAGCCGCTCGAGCGCGGCATGCTGCTCGGCGGCGGGCAGCTTGCCCTTCTCCACCAGCCGGGCGAGCTGCCCCTGGATGCTGGCGTGCGCCTGCGTGAGCTGCTCCGCGCTAGGATCGTAGAGCCGGAGCTCGAGCCCCGCTTGGGCGCAGAGCTGCGCGATGCCGCGGCCCATGGTGCCGGCGCCCAGCACCGCGACGCGCTGGAAGCTCACCCGGCCTCCGTCGGCGCTGCGCCGTCCGTGGCCTGCCCGCAGCTCACGCACTGGCTGGGCAGCTTGCCCTTCAGGTACACCTCGCCGCAGTTGAGGCAGAAGCGCGCGTCCTGCTCGAAGGCGATGGGGCGCTGGGTGGCCGCGCAGGGCTTGCCGGCCACCTGGACGCCCACCACCTCGTGCTGCGGTACTGCGCCGTCCTGGGGCGTCCCGAGACGGCGCCGCTCCTCCTCGCTCAGCTGGACGACCTGGGGGACGCGCCGCGTCGCCTCCGCGAGCACCCTCGCTGCGGCGAGGGCGTGCGCGTCCAGCGGTAGCGATAAGCTGAGCTGCCCCTTGCCTCCGAGGAGCAGGAGCCCCTGAGTGAGCTTCACGCTCTCCAGCTCGCACCAGGCGAGCCGCGTCAGCTCCGACCCACGCTCGATGCCCACGCCCGCGTCACCGACGCGCACGGGGTGCGCCGTGGTGCCGCCCAGCCAGAGCACCGCGGCCAGCAGGAGCGCGCCCGCGAGCACGAGCCACTGACCGTAGGGCTTGGGCTCGACGAGCAGCCACTGCGCGTAGACGCCGGCGCCGAGCACGGCCGAGCCGACGGCGCCGAGGCCCAGCACGAGCCGGGACTGCCGGGTGGGCTGGGGGAGGTAGCGGCGCTCCCGACGCGCGCGCGGCGACCGCTTCTTGAGGCTGTGAGCCGGAGAGCTGCTCATGGGGCCGGGGTTCTAGCTCGTGAGGCCAGCCGGGCGCCAGCCGGGCTGCTCGTCGAGCGCCTGGGCTCAGGCTACACTCACGCCATGGCGTCGACGCGAAGGGTCTTGGGTGTGGTGGTGGCGGTCGCTCTGGCGTGGGGGTGCGGCGGGGAGTTTTCGACGGAGGGGAGCGGGGGAGTGAGCGGGAGTGCGGGGACGAGCGGGAGCGGGGGGACGAGCGGGAGCGGGGGCGTGAGCGGGAGCGGGGGCGTGAGCGGGAGTGGGGGCGTGAGCGGGAGTGGGGGCGTGAGCGGGAGTGGGGGCGTGAGCGGGAGTGGGGGCGGGAGCGGGAGTGGGGGCGGGAGCGGGAGTGGGGGCGGGAGCGGGAGTGGGGGCGTGAGCGGGAGCGGGGGCGTGAGCGGGAGCGGGGGCGGGAGCTGCGGGCCGGAGGCGCGGGCTTGCGCGCAACCTAAGGACTGCGTGTTGACGACCAGAAGCTGCTGTGTGTGCGGTATGCCAGAGCTGCCTGACGTTCAGGCCGTGAACGTCAAGTATGAGCCGGAGTGCGGCTGCCAGGGCCCCGCTTGCGGTTGCCCTACGGCCGTCAACCCTAACCTCGCGGCGACCTGCAACGCTGAACGGTGCCAGGAGTTCGACGTGCGCCTCGAGGCCACCATGGCCGCCTGTGAGTCCGACGTGGACTGCAGGCTACGAGTGGGCGCGGGCTGCTGCGAGAGTTGCGGGGGAAGTGAGTGGGAGCTCATCGCGCTCGGGATCAACGGGGAGCGGGCGCTCCAGGCGGCGGTCTGTGGCTCGTCGGGCCCGATGTGCCCCGACTGCGTGCCCAGCTATCCTCCAGGCAAGGTGGCGCGCTGCGTGAAGAGCCGCTGTCAGGTGGTCGACCGCTGACGCGCGCCCGCTGGGAGGTGCGTCAGTGCGCCACGGCGATGCCCGGGGCGGCGTGGTAGAGAGAGGCGTGGGTCTGCGCCGCCTCCTCGCCGTGCTGCCGCTGCTCACGCTGGCCGTCGTGGGGTTCGCGCTGCTCGGGCTCGGGCGCGCGAGGCCTTATCTCGTGCTGCGGGTCCATGGCGGCGCCGTGCCCGCGCCGGGGGCGCTGTCGCTGCGGCTGGTGGTCACGCAGCGACAGTACGACGTGGAGCGACCGGCGCCGGGGCCGCTGAGGGTGACGCTAATGCGCGGAGAGCAGCCCGTGCGCTGGGAAGGTGAGGCGGACGAGACGGGCCGCGCGCTGCTGCAGCTCCCACAGGGGCCGAGCGGGCAGGGGCCGCTCGAGCTGCGCGTGCAGCGTGGGGAGGGGGTGCTCGCGGCGGGGGAGCTGAAGCTCCCGCGGGAGCAGTGGCTCCGCGCGGCACGGCGAGGCGGCGGGTGGCTCACGGGGACGACGCAGGGGAGCTTCACGTGGCAGGTCGCGCCACGGAGGGGCACGCTCGCGGTGGGCATCGAGGAGGAGCTGCTCGTCGTGCTGGGGCGAGGGGTAGAGCCGGGCGCGGGCGCGCTGGTCACCGCGCAGGGCGAGGGCTTCGCGGTGCCGAGCGGCAGCGTCAGCGCCGACGCGGGGGGTCGGCTCCGCCTCCGCGTCACTCCGCTGGAGCCGAACGCGGCGCTGCGGCTCACCGCGCGGAGCCCCGAGGGCGTCGAAGGCCAGTGGTACGCGATGCCCAGGGTGGTGAGCGGGGGCATGGAGCTGAGAGAGCTCGCGCCCGATCGCTTGGCGGTGTGGTCGCCCTTCCCGCGCGAGGAGGCCTACGTGGCCATCCTCGACGAGCAGCAGGTCTGGGACTTCGCGGTGGTGGAGTTGCACGCCGACGCGCGCGGCGGCGCCAGCGCCGAGCTGCCGCGGCCACGCCTCGAGCAGCCCACGTGGGGAGTCGTGTCGCTCGAGCCGGAGCTCGACGCCGCGAGCACCATCGGCTGGCCGCTGGACGGGCAGGGGAGCGGAGCGGCACGGCACCACCCCGAGCCCGCTCGCTCGCTGGTGATCCCCGAGCAGCTCCTGCTCGACGGCGCCCCTGCGGCCTTCCAGGCGGACGCCCAGCGCCGCAGGCTGGCGCGCTGGGTCGCTGGCGGCTTCACGCTGGGCGCCGCGCTGCTCGCCCTGGCGCTCACGGCGCTCGAGCTGCGGCGCTCGGAGGCCGCGCTCGCGCAGCACCTCGCCGCGCGCCTGCCGGAGCGCTCCGCGCAGCGTCAGGTGCGGGGTCGCGCGCAGGCGGCGCTCCATGCGTTGCTCGCCCTCGCGCTCATCCTGCTAGGCTTCGCGCTCGTTGGTCTCCTGACCTTGCTCTGAGCAGCCGCCGTCGGTACGAGGAGGATCGTCCATGTCCGAGCCCCTGCTCCCCCCCGAGGCCTCCGTGCGCGCGGTCGCGCTGCGTCGGCGCTTGGCGAGCCCCATCTCGCGCTTCCTCGCCATCGAGGCGTCGAGCGGCGTGCTCCTGCTCCTCATGGCGGCCGTGGCGCTGCTCTGGGCCAATGGCGCGGCGGCCGAGAGCTACCACGCGCTCTGGCACGCGCCCGTGGGGGTGCAGCTCGGCCCGTGGCGCTTCGAGCGTGATCTGCACTTTCTCGTCAACGAAGTGTTGATGGTCATCTTCTTCTTCGTGGTCGGGCTCGAGATCCGCCGGGAGATGCACGGCGGGGAGCTGAGCGAGCTGCGGCGCGCGGCGCTGCCCGCCATCGCGGCGGTCGGCGGGATGCTGGCGCCGGCGGCCATCTACCTGATGTTCAACCCGCGCTCTCCGCAGCATGAGGGCTGGGGCGTGCCCATGGCCACGGACATCGCCTTCGCGGTCGGCGTGCTAGCGCTCGCTGGGCGGCGCGTGCCCGCGGCGCTGCGTGTCCTGCTCCTGGCCTTGGCGGTCATCGACGACATCGGCGCCATCGTGGTCATCGCGCTCTTCTACAGCGCTGGAGTAGAGTGGTGGGCGCTGGGGGCCGCGGCGCTGGCGGTGCTGAGCGTGCTCGTCCTGCAGCGCTTCGGAGTACGTCGAGCGCTCGGCTACGTCCCCTCGGGGGTCGCGCTCTGGGCGGCGCTCCTGGCCGCGGGCATCCACCCTTCTCTCAGCGGGGTGCTGCTCGGCCTGCTCACCCCTGCGGCGGCGGGCTTCGGCGCGGCGCGCTTCGTGGAGACGGCCAGTCATCAGCTCGAGGCCGTGCGCACGCAGCTCGCCGAAGGCCAGGACGAGCGCGGGCTCCTCCCGCCGCTCGCGAGGGTGGCGGAGGCGCGCCGGGAGGCGCTGCCGCCGGTCATCACGCTGGAGCACCTGCTCCACCCTTGGGTCGCCTACGGCATCATGCCGCTGTTCGCGCTGGTCAACGCCGGCGTCACCTTCGGGGAGGTCCAGCTCGGCGGCGCCGGCACCACGGTGGCGCTGGGGGTGGCGCTGGGGCTGGTGCTGGGCAAGCCGCTCGGGGTGTTTCTCGCGTGCTTCGCCGCGGTCAAGCTCGGCCTCTGTCGGCTCCCCACGGCGGTGGGCTGGCGCGGGGTACTCCTGGTCGGGCTCATCGCGGGGGTGGGCTTCACCATGGCGCTGTTCGTGGCGCAGCTCGCGTTCTCGGACGCGGCGCTGCTCGGCACCGCCAAGCTCGCCATCTTGGTGGGATCCGCCGTGGCGGGGTTCAGCGGTGTGCTGTACGGGCACCTGGTCATGCCGCCGCTCTCCGAGCTCGGGGCCAGCATCACCCCCGAGCTCGCGGAGAGCTCCACCGAGCACTGAGGCTCAGCTCGCTGGGTCCAGACCCTCGGCCCGCATGGCGGCTTGCACTCCTGGATCCGCGCGCAGGCGTTGCTCGAAGCGCGCCAGCCCCTCGAGTCCCGTCAGATCGATGCCCAGGCCCTTGGCCCAGCGGAGCATCACGAACAGGTACGGATCTGCGACCGAGCGGAACCCTGCCAGCCAGTCCTGCTTGCAGAGCTGACGATCGGCGCGTTCGAACAGCTTGCGAATTACTTGCCGTGCGTTGTCGTGGCTCTTGGCGATCATCGTCTCGTCGCCCAGGTAGGCGACGGCACCGAAGAAGGGCTTGAAGGCCGGGTGGAGATCGGAGTTGAGAAAGCCGAGCCAGCGGTTGATCTCCGCGCGCGCCCGGGGGGAGCCATCGCCGGTGAGCTTGGCCTCGGGCGAGCTGTCCGCCAGATAGTTCAAGATCGCGAAGTTCTGCGTCAGCGCCCAGTCGCCGTCGGTCAAGACGGGCACCGCGCCCGCGGGGTTCAGCGCCAAGAACTCCGGCGTCTTGCGCTGCTCGCGCGTGATGTTCTCCGCCTCGTAGGGCTTGCCCAGCCACTCGAGGACGATGTGGGACGTCATGGAGCAAGCGCCGGGGGATGTGTAGAGCTTCATGGGGTTCTCCTGCTAGGACGGTTGGCGCCGGTACGCTGGAGCCGGAGCGCCACGAGATCAAGACCCACGAGCGCCGCCCGCTCCGGGCGTGCTCGGAGGACGTCGGCCGGGCGGGCGCCGACCGCGCGCCGTGACCCGTTGCGGACGAAGGGGTGGTTCAGTGGCGCGAACTCGCTAGGCTACCGGCGTGCGCTCTCTGGTCCTCGTGCTCGGCTCGCTGCTCGCTGGTACCCTCGCGTGCGCGGCGGTCACGCCGCCCACGGCCGCGGCCAAGCCGGCGCCCGTCCCCGCGCGCCCGCTGAAGCCCGCCGCACCGCCGCGCCTCAGCGAGGCGAGCGTGGCCCGCGTCAAGCTGTGGTGGGACGCCGCGGTGGGCGGCAAGGGCCGCGCGGTGACGCTCAGCCGGCGTCACCGCCGCGTCGCCACGGCGACGGGGGACGGGGTGCAGCTCTTCGAGCTGGAGACGGGCAAGCCCGTCGCCGCGCTGCGCACCTGCCCGGAGGTGCTGCGCGCCGGCCTGCACGCGGAGGGAGAGCAGCTGCTGGTGGTGTGTGAGCGCGCGGTGCAGCGCTGGAGCCTGAAGACGGGCAAGAGCCTCGCCCCCGTCGAGGTGGCGGACGCGCGGGTCACGGCCGCGGCCTTCGCGCGCGGGCGGGTGGCGCTGGCGCAGGACGACGGCGTCATCCGCGTGCATGAGCTCCTGAGCGGCGCGGTGGCCACCATCGAGGTGCCGGGGCCGCCCATCGACGTGAAGAGCCTGGCGCTCACGCCGGACGGCGCGCGGGTCGTGGTGGCCTGGGTGCAGGGCTCCATCTGGTGGTGGAGCGTCGCGGCGCCCACGGAGCCTCACGCGCTCGTGCGCTACCCGAGCGAGAGCGACACCCTGGGCCTCAGCGACGACGGAGCCATCCTCGCCGAGGAGGGCAAGGCCAACACCACCACGCTGTGGAGCTTCGGGGAGACGCCCCGCAAGCTCCAGGAGCTGCGCGGCGGCGCTTGGCTCAAGCGGCTGCTGTTCACCCCGGACGGCAAGTGGCTGGTGCGCGGCGGCTCCGACGGCTTGGAGCTCACGGAGCTGGCCGGCAACCGCCGCTACCTGCTGGAGCCCAAGGCGCTGGTGGAGGACGTCGCCTTCGACGAGACGCAGAGCTACCTGGCCGCGGTCGATCGCGCCGGGAAGCTCGGCCTGTGGGCGGCGCGCTGAGCCCTCAGAGCTGTGGCGGCGGCAGCTCCGGGAGCGACAGGACGGCGCCGAGGGCGCCGATCATCGGCGTGACGTCCGCGCTGGCAGCACACTCTCTACAGGAGTGCATGCTGAGCATGGGGTTGCCCACGTCCACCGTGCGCACGCCCATCATGGCCGCGGAGATGGGACCAATGGTGGAGCCGCAGGGTTGATCGTTCCTGGAGACGAAGTGCTGGAGGCTCGCGCTGGCGCTCTCACAGGCCTCGCGGAAGACGGCGTGGCTCACCGAGTCCGTCGCGTAGGACTGGTTGACGTTGAGCTTGAGCACGGGGCCGCCGCCGAGGCGGGGCGCGTGCTGTGGGTCGTGCTTGTCCGCATAGTTGGGGTGCTGCGCGTGCGCCATGTCGGCGCTCACCATGAACGAGCGCGCCAGGGCGCGCGCCGCCGCGTCGCTCCCGGCGCCGGCGTAGCCGTGCGCGAGCCGCTCCAGCACACCGAGCACGAAGCGTGATTTTGCGCCTGCCATGGACTGGCTGCCGATCTCTTCATGGTCGTACAGCACCACCACGCGACCGTGAGGGGTGGCGGCGTCGCCGCCCAGCAGCGCCCGGAGCGCGGCGTGCGAGGAGCCCAGGTTGTCGAGGCGAGGCGCGTAGAGCAGCTCCTCGTGGGCGCCGCCCAGCGCCGGCGGCTGGGTGTCGTAGAGGCACAGGTCCCAGCTCGTGATGGGAGCGTCCAGCGCGGGCCCGAGCGCTCCCTCGAGTAGCTGCGTGAGGCTGGCGGGGCCCGCGAGCTCCAGCCCCACGCTGGGCGTGAGGTGCCGCTGCGGGTTGAGCACGAGCCCGTCGGTGTTCACCCCGCGGTTGAGGTGGATGGCGAGGTTCGAGATGCGCGCTATGGGCCGCTCCAGTCGCACGAGCCGGGTGCGACCCGAGCCGAGCTGCACCCGCCCGGCGAGGCTGAGATCTCGGTCCAGCCAGGTGGACAGCAGCGCTCCACCGTAGACCTCCACCCCGAGCTGGTGGTGCCCCGACTGCTGGAGCTCCGGGCAGGGCTTCACGCGGAGGTTGGGGGAGTCCACGTGCGCGCCGATGAGGGCGAAGCCACGCTCCGCTGGCGCGGAGGTGCCGAGGATGAACGCGAGCACGGTCGCCCCTCCGCGCACGACGTAGCCGCGCGCACCCGGCTCGACGCGCCAGGCGTCGCGCTCGTCCCAGCGGGAGAAGCCCGCAGCCTCGAGTCGCCGCACGGCCTCCGCGGCGGCGTGGTAGGGTGAGGGGCCGGCCGCGATGAACTCCAGCAGATCCTTGGCGTCGCCCTGGGGGGTGGGTGTGGTCATGGGGGCGCGACTATACTCCGCGGCGATGCCTTGGCTGGGTTTCCGTGTCGCCCGAGGGGCGGGGCGGCTCGAGGGACGAGCGGCCCCGTGAGCGGCGCTCGCCGAGGCAAGATCTGGCGACGGCTGACGCTCGCGCTGGCGCTGACCGCGCTGCTGCCGACCCTGGGCGCGGTGTGGCTCGCGGACAAGGCCATCCGCACCAGCGCCGAGCGCTTCTTCAAGCCTGAGCTGGGAGAGAGCCTCGACCGCTCGCTCGGGCTCTATCAAGAGCTGGCGCGCGCCGTGAAGGCGCGGATGCGGGCGGAGGCCAGCGAGCTGGCGCAAGACGCGGCGCTGCGGCGCGCCACCGAGGCGGACGATCCGTCGCAGGTGGGCCAGCGGCTCGGGCAGCTCTTCGCGCGTTATCCCGATCTGGTCAGCCTCGAGGTGCGCTCGGCTCGTGGGGAGGTGCTGGGGCGCGCCACGCGCCCTCGGCCGCTCGATGAGACACGCGAGAACGCGCTGGAGGTCGAGCGCCCGCTGAGCAGCCCAGTGGACGGCGATGACGAGTCGGGCCCACGGCTCATCGCGATGTTCGCGGCGGACCGAGCGCGCTTCGACGAGCTGGAGGCGGCGAGCCAGTTCGTCAAGGACTACCGCACGCTCGAGGAGCGCCGCCCGCTCGACGAGGCGAGCTACCTCGAGGCCTTCGCCACGCTGCTCGGGTTGACCATCGCCGCGGCGCTCGGGCTCGGCGTCGTGCTCGCGCGTGGGGTCGCCACCCGGGTGACGACCTTGTCGCTGGCGGCCCAGCGGGTCGCCAAGGGGGATCTCGAGGTGCGCGTGCCGGAGTCTGGCAGCGACGAGATCACGGAGCTGGCGCGGAGCTTCAACCGTATGCTCTCGGAGGTGGCGGAGAGCCGCTCACGGATCGAATACTTGCAGCGGATCGGCGCCTGGCAGGAGATGGCGCGTCGCCTCGCGCACGAGATCAAGAACCCGCTGACGCCCATCCAGCTAGCGGTGCAGGAGGCGCATCGCCGCTGCCCACCGGGCCACCCCGCCTACGCGCGCCTGCTCGACACCACCTTGGAGGTGGTCGAAGACGAGGTCGCCACCTTGCGGCGCCTGGTCGGTGAGTTCAGCGACTTTGCCCGCTTGCCGCGCGCGGTCCTCGAGCCGGGTGACCTGCGAGCGCTGCTGCTGGAGCTGGAGCGCCAGCTTCGCGTCGGCGAAGGGGAGGACGCGGAGGATCTGCCCCTGGGCCAGCGTGAGCAGCTCACGCGGCTGTCCCCCGTGACCTTCGCCCTGCCGCCGGAGCCGGCCCGCGCGCTGCTCGATCGACAGATGCTGCGGCGCGTGGTGCTCAACCTGGTGCTCAACGCACAGCAGGCGCTACGCGACGTCGAGCGCCCCGGCCGCGTGGAGGTGAGGCTGACGCGTGAGGAGAGCTGGTGGAGGCTGAGCGTGGAGGACGACGGTCCCGGCATCGCCCCGGAGATCCAGGCGACGCTGTTCGACCCCTACGTCACCACCAAGACGGACGGCACCGGCCTGGGCCTCGCCATCGTCAAGAAGATCATCGTCGAGCACGCTGGGCAGCTCGAGGCCGCGACCTCGAGCTTGGGCGGCGCGGCGCTCGTGGTGCGGCTGCCGGTCGCGGATTGACCTGGTCGGCGCCTGGCATGAGGCTAGGCGGGTGGCAGAGCACAAACCCACTACGGATCTGAAGCAAGCCTGGATGCTGGGCGCACTGCTGCTGGGGGCCGTGCTCTTCTTCG
>WBZO01000283.1_pt1 | contig 119850 bp, 122 predicted proteins | sample 5204261 | NCBI WGS metagenome assembly WBZO01 (sample SAMN12412400, study PRJNA552823) | activated sludge metagenome | isolation source: activated sludge from anammox sidestream of wastewater treatment plant... | place: USA: North Carolina | collected 2017-09 | reverse complement strand
CTACCCGGGCGACAGAAGACAAACTCCGGCGCCGAGATCCTCGGCGCCGGAGTTCGGTAGGTGGTTTCTAGGGTGTCAGAGTTTGACCCTGCAGCCGCTGCCGATGTTGCGGCAGTGGGCCATGCTCCTACAGGCATTGCAACGGCAGGTACAGCCACCGACGCGCTTCACCTCGACGATACGCATTTCTGTCATCTCCTCCGGGCCCACGCCGCGCGGGCTCCTCACTTCACGATAGTTGGCTGGATCGGGGTGTGCAGGCGAACTCGCCGGGCGTGACCGCGTGTTCGCGCCGACCCGCGACGCTGCGCCCGAGCGGCTCGCTATTGCTGGTCGGATGCGCCGGCGGCGATGATGTCGCGGTTGCGTTCCGCCACTTGCGCGATCGGCGCCTTCACCACTTTCCGGTCGTAGCTGAGCAATCCGTTGACCGTCCGGGCCGGGCGTCCGCACCGGACCGCTACCGCGCCGGCGAGGAACGCCGAAATTGGTCGAATTCAGGCCGCCGGGGAATGCTCCGGCCAAAAAGGTGCGGTCACCGCTGCACGAAGGGCGACAGCGGCGACCGCAGGCAGCGCACCCCACGAAACGGAAAGCCTCGCTGCTGATGAAAGAGGTTATTCCAGAGACACCGAAAAAATGTCCGTTTGGTCAAATCAACGCTCCGGCGTTTCGCCGGAGCGACCATTCACAGCCAATTCCGAGGTGTGGCCGCCCGGCTATTTGTCAGGTGCCCCCAGTCGGACTCGAACCGACACTGGGCGGATTTTAAGTCCGCTGCCTCTGCCAATTGGGCTATGGGGGCTCAGTCGGCCACTCCATGCTCCCTGTGACCCCTGGCCGCCGACGCCTCAAAATACCGCAGCCACCCCGGGTTGCTCCGAATGCGGTCCGGTCCCCGATTGGCCCTCCCGGTCCATGCGGTGACCTGCAGAGTGCTGGCACCATGGGGAAACCGACGGATCGTCGGCCTGCTCTCGTGAGCCTATGAATCTCATATGAAAATTTGTTCGTGAGTAATGGTTCATGACAACATAGACGGGTCGGGGGATATCGGAAATTCGTCGAGACACGCACAGGAGGTGCCGGGATGGTGTGGATAGCCGTTTATTCCGCCCTGGCGATCGTCGCGGCCGCCGCGGTCTTTCTGGTCGCCGAGTGGAATCGGGTGCCGGGCGTTCCGGCGCCGGAAGGCCCGGGCCGATACGCGGTGGTCGCTGGCTTCATCTGGCCGGTGCTCATCGTCGGTGTGGCCCAGTGGGGTCTGATCGCCGCGGTCCAGACCCGCATGCGCCGATCGACCCGGCGCGTCCCGGAACCGCAGGCTCCGCAGCCCGCACTCCGCTGACGCGCCCAGGTGTGGCATAGCCTTTGGCGGTGTGCCAGCCCACCTGGGAATCCGTCGCCGGGCACCCGTTGCCGACCTGGTACGACGACGCCAAGTTTGGGATTTTCCTGCATTGGGGGCTGTACTCGGTTCCCGGTTGGGCGCCGCAGGTTCCCGACATCCAGCAACTGCTTCGTGAGCAGGGGCCGGCGGAGATGTTGCGGCACAACCCCTATGCGGAGTGGTACCTCAACAGCAGCCGATTGGCGGGCAGTCCCACCTGGCGTCATCACCGCGAGACCTACGGTCCCGACGCCACGTACGACGACTTCGTCGCGCCCTTCGACGATGGCACCGCCGCGGCGGACATGGATGCCATCGCCGGGGCGTGCCGCGACGCCGGCGCGGGTTACGTCGTGCTCACCGCCAAACATCACGACGGCTTCTGCCTGTGGCCCACGGCGTTACCGCATCCGCGCAAGGGCCGGTATCACGCGGGTCGCGACCTCGTCGGCGACCTGAGCCGCGCCGTCATCGACGCGGGTCTGCGGATGGGCCTGTACTACTCCGGGGGCTACGACTGGCCGTTCAACGACGCCCTGCTGCAGAACCCCGCCGACAGTTTCCTCGCGGTGCCGCACACCCCCGACTACGTCAGGTATGCCACGGCCCATGTCCGGGAGTTGATCGGCCGCTACCGGCCGTCGGTGCTGTGGAACGACATCTGCTGGCCGGCCGGGGGTGACCTGCCGGCGCTGTTCGCCGAGTACTACAACACGGTGCCGGACGGTGTCGTCAACGACCGCTGGATCGAGCCGCCCCAGCACCGTGGCGCTGTCACCGACGCGCTTGCCCGCGCCGGAGGCGTTGTGCTCCAACGACTCTGGCCCCTGTTACCCGAGCGCTACAAGTCGCTGACCTTCCCCGCGAAACACCACTACGACATCCGCACACCGGAATACACCCAATTCGACTCCATCCAGCGCGGCAAGTGGGAGTCCACCCGCGGCGTCGGTCACTCCTTCGGGGCCAACCGCAACGAGCGGCCGGAGGACTTAATCACGGCGACCGAACTCGTCCGCTCGTTCGTCGACATCGTCGCCAAGAACGGCAACCTGCTCATCGGCATCGGCCCCGACGAGAACGGGGTGATTCCCGAAGAGCAACTCACACCGTTGCGGGGTCTCGGTTCCTGGCTGCGGGTCAACGGCCCGGCGGTCATCGGCACGCGGCCGTGGCTGCGGGCGGAGACCACCACCACCGACGGCGGCGCCGTGCGGTTCACCCGGCGCGACGGTGGGGTCAACGCGATCCTGCTCGACGTGTCCACGCCGGATTTCGGCATCCGCAACGTCGACGCGACCGACATCTCCGACGTCCGGCTGCTCGGACTCGGCCAACCGGTGGACTGGCAGGTGAGCGGTGGGCAGCTGCGAATCCGACTGCCCGAACGCCTGCCGGTGTCACCGGCCCACGTGCTGACGCTGCAGGGCGGCCTTCGACCCGACGAGCGGGCTTAGCGACTCGGATTCAGCCCTGCCCCAACGTGTTTCCGAACCCGGAATTGTCCAACCGCGGATCACCGGAATGGAACGTCACGTGGTTGTTCAGCCCGGAGACACCGATCGCGTCGGCAGACTCGATCGTCACGGTGTTCTCGACGCCGGACACGTCCACCAGGCTGCAATGCCCGCTCAGCACCACCTTGTTGCTGACGCCGGAGATGGTGACGCCGTTGTCGGTGCAGGCGATGGTGCGTTCCTCGCCGACCCCGGAGACGCTGACCTGGCCGCCCCGGGGCGGCGTCGAAACCGGTCCACCGCCCGTCGGCGGTGCGACCGGGGGCGCGGAGACGGGTGGGGAAACCAGTGGGCTGGAAGGCGATTCCGGCACGGTGCCACCACCGCCGACCATCGGCGGCATGGTCGGCTCACCGGAAATCGTGCTGTCGCCACGCCCGGACAGGATGGCCCAGCCGCCGGCGACCAGCCCGACCGCCATCAGACCCAGTGCGACCCAGCCGAGAAGCAGTCCCACTCTCGGACGGTGGGTCGTCGGTTCGCTCTCGGCGGCCGAGGCCAGCAGGGGCCGTTCCAGATCGGCGATCCGCTGTTCGGGATCTTCGTGGGAGGGCACAGCTGAGGATATCCGCCGTTTCGCGGGCCTTTCGGGGTTCCGGCGATGCTACTTTGGTCACGGGTGTAACCAGACGAAGGGAAGCGGCGCGTGCGACTCCTGCTGCCCCATCAGATCCTCGAGCACAAGGTCCGCTCGGACTTCAACCGCGACGTCCGGGGAAAGTTCTTCCGGGGCCTGGAGTTCGCCGGTCCCGAGGGCGATCCGGGATGGTTCGGTCCGGATAGTGCGGTCTGGTATGTCCATTCGCACACCACTGCCCTGGTCTTCGGGTTGCAGTGCGCGGCGTTCATGGAACGCCTCGACCCCAGCATCTTCTGGATGGGATCGGACCACTCGCGGGTGGTCGAGCGCGACGAGGACGGGATGCCGACCGGACGTTTCGACCAGGACGGCGCGCAGGTGCGGTTGGCCCATTCACTGGCGTTCTTCATCGGGACGGCCTACGGGTCGACCAAGACCGCCGAGAAGGTGGCCGAGACGGTTCGCGCCATGCACCACACCATCAAGGGAACCCGGCCCGACGGGCTGGCCTACGACGCCGACGACCCCGGCTGGCTGCGGTGGAACTACGCCACCGTGGTGTGGGGGATCGCGACGGCTCACCAGATGTACCACCCCATCCCGCTCAACGACATCGACCGCTACTACCGGGAGTTCGTGCGGGTGGGGCATGCACTGGGCGGGACGGACCTGCCCGCGACCAAAGCCGAAACCCTGGACTGCCTGCGGTCGTACCTGCCGAAGCTGGCGCTGACCCACGGGGCCGCTTTGGCGACCGGCGACGCGTTGATGAGTAATCCGGATGTGCCGCAGGCGGTCAAGTTCTTCGACTGGGCCATCCGCGATGCGATGCCCGACTGGGCGGCGGAGATGGTGATGTACCGGCCACCGCACCCGGTCGAGCGGGCCGCCCGCCGCGCCGCGACGTGGGCGGCGATCAACGGCACCCAAGCGGCGATGGGGCCGCTGCGGGAGTTCCGGCAGGCGCGGCGCCGTGTGGCGGCCGGCACGTCGTGCGCCCACACCGAACCCGCCCACGTACCGGGCAGTGACCCGGTGCGAAGCCGCGAGGTCGCCGAGCAGATGCTCTGACCGCGCAGAAATTCGAGTTTTCCCGATGTGAATTTCCGACTCGCCGGAGACGGTGTGATGTGTGCCGCATTCCGGCGGCGTGAATAAGAAATTCTCAGTACCCGGGCGCGGAATGGACGTCGGCGTGTCGCGCCGGTGTCATGCTCTGGAAACGCGTCCCGACCAGCCCTTGTGCAACGGATTCCGTGCTTCATACCAAGAGTTTGTGCGAATCCCGTCGCTGAGCCGATTCTTAGTTTCGAGACCGGCCGCGTCGGCCGGACGAAATTGATGTCGGTTTCCCCGGCTAAAATTGGGGCAGACGACATTGCGTTGAACGCATTTTTCTGATTATTCGAATGCGGCCCGGCTGCGGCTCGGGCCCGTGGAGGTGAGACCAACATGGCGAAGACCAACGGCGGCGCTGCAGTGGCCGAACGGCCCACCGACTCGGTGTGGCTGTCGACGCTGCCGACTGCGCCCCGACCCGCCGTTCACGACGCTCTGCCCGCCATTCGGACCTCGGCGCAGGTGCAGCCTGGTGTGCGCCCGGCCGAAGGCGTGCTGTCCGATCTGCCCGGCGGCGTGACCGACCTGGCGGTCAGCAGTGACGGCCGCCACCTCGTCGCCGCACACTACGGCCAGGACGCGGTGTCGCTGATCGACGTCGACACCCTCGCGGTGACCGCGACGGTGTCCGGCATCGCCGAGCCCTACGCCGTCAGCACGGCAGATCGCGCCTACGTCCGGTCCGCGTCCATCTCCGACGACAACGTCGTCGCCGTCGACCTGGTCACCGGCACGCCTCTGGCTACCCGGGAGATCGGTGTCGGCGCCCACGGCATGGCCGTCAGCCCCGGCGGCGACCGCCTTTACGTCGCCCGCGTGACCGACACCGCCGCCGAGATCGCGGTCATCGACGTCGAGAGCGGCGCGGTCAGCACCATCCCCGTCACCCGCGCGGCCGGCGTCTCGATCGACACCGTGCGGATCAACCGGGGCGGGACGCGGCTCTATGCGGCGATGACGACGCCCGCGGGCGGCGCGCTGCTGATGATCGACCTGCGCAGCGGCCAGGTTGAGACCGTCGAGGTGGGCGAGTCGATCGGCGACATCGCCGTCGACCGAAATGACCGGCGCGTCTTCACCACCGGCTGGGATTCCGAGTTCGGCGGGGTGTTGCGGATCGTCGACACCGCTTCGGCGCGGATGGTCCACACCATCGCGGTCGGCGGACTGCCGACCGGACTGCTGGTCTCCGGCGGCGCGGTCTATGTCGCCGACGGCGACGGCATAGTCGTCATCGACGCTTCAACGGCCCGTGTGGTGCACCGCACCGACATCGGCCGGCCGGTCGCCTGCCTGGCAGTGAGCCTGGACGGGACCTGCCTGTACGTCGGCGGCTACGACGGATCCGTCTCGGCGATGTCGGTGGGGTCAGCCGGCCTGGGTCTGCGCGCCGCCTGATCCCTACTGCTGGCTGCAGTCCAGCGATACCGAGATCGTCTGACTGGTGATCACCGGGACCAGGAAGGTGCCGCGGTTGCCCAGCCCGGGGCCGACGTAGGGCACCCACTGGGTGACGGTCTGCGGATTACGCACGCTGGTGACGACGCACTTGGACATGGGCCCGGTGCCGATCTTGTCGACCTGTACCTGATAACCCTGCTTCTGCAGGTCGTTGATGGTGTCCTGGGCGGACTTGTCGGCCCGGGCGAAGCCTGCCGGACCGGCCAGAATCCCGGCCGCCGCCAAGGCGGCAGCGAGTATTCCGGTCCGACGCATGGGTCCTCCTCCGCGATCGACGCTACCTCCTACATCGCCGGAGCATCCCGGGGCGTTGCGCTGGCGGGCGCGGCGTCGACGCCGGTGACGCCCGCCACATCGGTTTAGCCACCGCCGCTCGGGGAAACCGTCGTGTGGGCGGCTGGTGCCGAATTCGAAGGGCCGGCGCCCGTCCATGCGCAGTAGCTCGCAGGCGACGGACCCGGCCGGTACCAACCGGCCGGGTCCGTTGCTGTCCGGGGTGCCGGTGAGTCGGGGACGCGGCGATACCATCGCGGGTGAAACGTGAGGGAAGGCGACCGCCCATGCAGAGCACCATGCAAAACATCCCGCTCACCGTGGCGGAGATTCTGCGGTACGCGGTCCGCGTACACGGGGACCGCACGGTCACCACGGCCACCGGCGAGGGCTACCGGCACGCCACCTATGCCGACGTCGGCCGGCAGGCCGCCCGGCTGGCCAACGCGCTGCGCCGACTCGGTATCGACGGCGATCAGCGGGTCGCCACCTTCATGTGGAACAACCAGGAGCACCTCGAGGCCTACGTCGCGATCCCGTCGATGGGCGCGGTGCTGCACACCCTCAACATCCGGCTGTTCCCCGAACAGATCGAGTTCGTCGCGTACGAGGCCGAGGACCGTGTCGTCATCGTCGACGTCTCGCTCATCCCGATCCTCGCGCCGGTGCTGCCCCGCATGGAGACGGTCCACACGGTGATCGCGGTCGGCGAGGGCGACGTGTCGGCGCTGGAGGCTTCCGGCAAGACGGTGCTGCGCTACCACGAGATCACCGCCGCCGAAACCGATCGGTTCGACTGGCCCGACATCGACGAGAATTCCGCTGCCGCTATGTGTTACACCAGCGGTACCACCGGTCACCCGAAGGGCGTCGTGTACGGCCACCGCTCCAGCTACCTGCACTCCATGGCCGTCTGCAGCGGCAACGGCATGGGGATGAGCTTCGCTGACAAGGCGCTGGCGATCGTGCCGATGTTCCACGCCAACGCCTGGGGCATTCCCTACGCCGCGCTGATGGCGGGCGCGGACCTGATCCTGCCCGACCGGTTCATGGACGCGAAGTCGATGGTGAACCTGATCGAGACGCAGCGGCCCACGGTGGCCGGCGCGGTGCCGACGATCTGGAACGACGTGATGCACTACCTGGATCGCGAACCGGGCCACGACATTTCGTCGCTGCGGCTGGTGGCATGCGGCGGCTCGGCGGTGCCGCTGTCACTGATGCAGACCTTCGAGGCCAAACACGGCGTGCAGATCCGGCAGTTGTGGGGGATGACGGAGACGTCCCCGATGGCCACCCTGGCCTGGCCCGCACCGGGCACGGCGCCCGAGAAGCACTGGGACATCCGCGCCACCCAGGGGCGGCCGATGTGCGGGGTGGAAGCCCGCATCGTCGACGACGAGGGGGCCGATCTGCCGTGGGACAACGTTGCGGTCGGTGAACTGGAGGTCCGCGGGCCGTGGATCACCGGCTCCTACTACCGCAACACCGACCCGTCGAAATTCGAGTCCGGCTGGCTGCGCACCGGCGACGTCGGTCGCATCGACGCCCAGGGCTACATCACGCTGACCGACCGGGCCAAGGACGTCATCAAATCCGGCGGTGAGTGGATCTCCTCGGTGGAGTTGGAGAACACCTTGATCGCCCATCCGCTCGTCCGCGAGGCCGCGGTGGTGGGCGTTCCCGACGACCGCTGGCAGGAGCGGCCGCTGGCGGCCGTCGTACTTCAGGAGGACGCTGCGGTGAGTCCGGCAGAGCTGCGGGATTACCTGTCGGACAAGGTGGTTCGCTGGTGGCTACCGGAGCGGTGGACCTTCGTTCAGGAGATCCCGCGCACCAGCGTCGGGAAGTACGACAAGAAGACCATCCGTGCCCGCTACGCCGAGGGTGTCTACGAGGTGGTCACGCTCTGACCCGCACCGACCCGGATCCCCGGCCCACGCCGACGGAGCGCAAACTTCCCTTTTGTGGATCGCCAACGGGGGAGTTTGCGCGCGCTCGCGGCGAGACGGTGGGACGCCGGGGCTAGCGTTCGGCGCGCTGATACGCCGTGACGACGGCCGCGCCACCCAGACCGATGTTGTGCTGCAGCGCGGCGGTGACATTCTCGACCTGACGGGCGTCGGCGGCGCCCCGCAGCTGCCAGGTCAGCTCGCTGCACTGCGCCAGGCCGGTGGCGCCCAGCGGATGGCCCTTGGAGATCAGCCCTCCGGACGGGTTGACCACCCACCTGCCGCCGTAGGTGGTTTCCCCGGCGTCGATCAGTTTCGGCGCCTCGCCCTCGCCGCACAGGCCGAGGGCCTCGTACAGCAGCAATTCGTTGGCCGAGAAGCAGTCGTGCAGTTCGATCACCTGGAAGTCCTGCGGACCCAGGCCGCTCTGGTCGTAAACCTTCTGCGCCGCTTGGACGTTCATGTCGTACCCGATGATGTTCTTGGCCGACCCGTCGAACGTCGACGCGAAATCCGTCGTCATCGCCTGTCCCACGATCTCCACGGCCTGGGCCGCCAGACCGTGCTTGTCAACGAACTCCTCGGACGCCAGCACCACCGCGGCGGAGCCGTCCGACGTCGGAGAGCATTGCAGCTTGGTGATGGGGTCGGAGATCATCGGCGCGTTCATGATGTCCTCGAGCGAGTACTCGGTCTGGAACTGCGCATAGGGGTTGTTCACCGAGTGCTTGTGGTTCTTGTAGCCGATCTTCGCGAAATGTTCGGCGGTCGCGCCGTGGGTCCGCATGTATTCCCGGCCGGCCGCGGCGAACATCCACGGGGCCACCGGGAACGCCAGCTCGTCGATCTCCGCGAGTGCCTTGATGTGCCGGCGCAGCGGTGACTCGCGGTCCTCCGCGCCGCCGCCGAGCGAGCCGGGCTGCATCTTCTCGAAGCCGAGCGCCAGCACGCAGTCGGCCAGACCGCCGCGAATGGACTGTGCGCCGAGGTACAGCGCGGTGGAACCGGTGGAGCAGTTGTTGTTGACGTTCACGATCGGGATGCCGGTCATGCCGAGTTCGTAGAGCGCGCGCTGGCCCGAGGTGGAATCACCGGAGCAGTAGCCGACGAAGCCCTGCTCGATATCGGTGTAGTCGACGCCGGCGTCGGTGAGTGCCTTGGTTCCGGACTCTCGTGCCATGTCCGGGTAGTCCCAGCCTTCGCGGCGGCCGGGCTTCTCGAACTTGGTCATCCCGACCCCGACAACGAACACTTTGTTCTTGCCCGTGGCGTTCTTTCCCATGGCAGTAGTCTGCCTCCTATGGCGCTTCGGGTGGTGCAGTGGGCCACCGGTTCGGTGGGGGTCGCGGCCATCAGGGCGGTGCTCGAGCACCCCGATCTCGAACTCGCCGGCTGCTGGGTGCACTCGAAGGCCAAGGCGGGCTTGGATGTTGGCGAGATCATCGGCGGCGAACCGCTGGGCGTGATCGCCACCGACAGCGTCGAGGAGATCCTCGCTCTGGACGCCGACGCCGTCGTCTACGCCCCGTTGTTGCCCGACAGCAACGACGTTGCGGCGCTGCTGCGATCGGGCAAGAACGTCGTCACTCCGGTCGGCTGGTTCTATCCGAGCGAGTCGGAATCCGCGCCGCTACAGGCCGCCGCGCTGGCCGGCAACGCCACCCTGCACGGCGCCGGCATCGGGCCCGGAGCGGCCACCGAGCTGCTTCCGCTGTTGCTGTCGGTGATGTCCACCGGTATCACCCACGTGCGGGCCGAGGAATTCTCCGATCTGCGGACCTACGGGGCGCCCGATGTGGTGCGCCACGTCATGGGATTCGGCGGCACGCCGGAGAACGCGCTGGACGGGCCGATGCAGAAGCTGCTCAACGGCGGCTTCGTCCAGTCGGTGCGGCTGATCGTCGACCGACTGGGCTTCGATGCCGAACCGGTGATCCGCACGAGCCAGCAGATCGCCGTGGCCACGGCGCCGATCGACTCGCCGATCGGCGTGATCAAGCCCGGCCGGGTGGCCGGCCGGCGTTTCTGCTGGGACGCGGTGGTGACCAACGCGATCGTCGTGCGGGTTGCGGTCAACTGGCTGATGGGTTCTGAAAACCTCGACCCGCCATGGTCATTCGGCCCGGCGGGGGAGCGCTACGAGATCGAGGTCCGGGGCCACCCGAACACCTTCGTCACCATCAAGGGCTGGCAGCCGGAGACTGTCGAGGAGGGACTTCTCAGTAATCCCGGAGTGGTCGCCACCGCCGCGCACTGCGTCAACTCGATACCGGCCGTGTGTGCGGCCGAACCGGGTGTCCGCGGCTTCTTCGACCTCCCGCCGCTGACCGGGCGGGCCGCGCCGCTGTTCAGTCGCCGGGCATAGCCCGACGGGCCGGCTCCTCAGCGGCTGGCTTCGCCCGCCGCATCGTCGACCGGCATAGCATCGGTGCATGGCAACCACAGTCGAACGCTCCCGGGCGATTCCGGTCAATCCCGAGGAGGCGTTCGCCAGAACGCTGCCGATGCCCCTGCCGACGCTGTTCCACCAGTGGTTCGGGCCGATTCCCCCGATCAAGGAAGTCCGCGACCAGCGCGGCGACTGGAACAGCGTCGGGGAGACCCGCACCATCGCCCTGGCCGGCGGCGGCACCATGAAGGAGACGCTGACCTCCGTCGACCCGGGGCGTTCGTTCGGCTACACCATCACCGGTATCACCGGGCCGATGGCGCCGCTGATCGACCACGTCGAGGGGGCCTGGATCTTCGATCCGGCCGGCACCGGAACCCGGGTCACCTGGCGCTGGGTGCTGCACCCGAAGTCGGCGTTGAGCGCACCGGCGCTGCCGGTTTTCGCCCGGCTGTGGCGCGGCTACGCGGGGCAGGCACTGGAAGGCCTGTCGGACTACCTCGTCGGCTGACCCGATTGCGGGATTGAGTGATGTGCCGCCTCTTCGGCCTGCACGCCGGCCGTCGCGCCGTCACCGCCACCTTCTGGCTGCTCGACGCCCCGGACAACCTGGCCGCCCAGAGCCGCCGTAACCCGGACGGTACCGGCCTGGGCGTCTTCGACGCCGCCGGTGACCCGGAGCTGCGCAAGCAGCCGATGGCGGCGTGGCATGACCGGGCGTTCCACTGCGAGGCGCACGAGATGACCGGCACGACCTTCGTCGCGCACGTCCGTTACGCCACCACCGGCTCGCTCGACGTCGCCAACACCCACCCCTTCCTGCAGGACGGCCGGCTGTTCGCACACAACGGTGTGGTCCGCGGACTCGACGTGCTCGACGATCGGCTGCGACACGAGGGTGTGTCGGAACTCGTTGACGGACAAACGGATTCGGAGCGGGTGTTCGCGTTGATCACGGCGGCGACGCGCCGGCACGACGGCGATGTCACCGCCGGTCTGCGTGAGGCGTTCGGTTGGATCGCTCAGAACCTGCCGGTGTACGCCCTCAACATCGTGCTGAGCACCGCCACCGATCTGTGGGCCCTGCGCTATCCGGACTCCCATGAGCTGTACATGCTGGACCGCCGTGACCCCGCCGCCGTGTTCGACCTGCAGACCGACCGGATCCACGCGCGTTCGGCGCACCTGGCCGAGTTCGGTTCTGTCGTGGTCGCAAGCGAGCCCATGGACGACGACCCGGGTTGGCGCCTGATCGATGCCGGGGAACTCGTGCACATCGATGCCGACCTCGCCGTCACCCGTCGGCTCGAATTCCCGGATCCGCCGGCGCATCTGCTTCGTCTGTCGGACGTGAGCCCGACGACGCAGGCCGCGCAGCAGCCGAGGCCGGCTGCCTCAGGTCGCGATGAGTAACGCCACCAGGGGTGCCAGGTTGAGAAGCAGGACGCCGATCTTGTAGACGGCCATGCCGCCGTAGTGGATGGCGTCGAACGACTTCCGGGACAGTGCGAACCAGCGGGTGTGCAGCCGGTAGACCCGGTCGTGAGCCAGCGCGATCGCGGCGAACCACACCAGCAGGATGACGTAGTTGAAGACCAGGGACCAGATGAGGACGTCGCGCAGTGTTGTCGTGGTCATCATGTGAAACTACTGCGCCCCCGCGCATCCGGGGAGGCCTCCGCGGACTACGCCTCGGCGTCGATGCGGTCGAGCGCGCGCGCAGCCAGTTCGTGTCCGAGGTCGATCAACTCGGCCGCGCGGTGGAAATCCAGACTGCGACAGGCCGTTCGGGGCACCTCGATGAGAACGTCGGGGGGATAGGCCGCCATCTGGTGACGGGCCAGCGCGGCCTGCGCGATGTCGATGGTGCGGCTCATCACGGCAAAGCCGCCGAGTTTCGGGATCGGGGTGTCGCGGACGATGTCGACGAGTGGGTCGTCGTCCGATTCGCCTTCTGGCGCATCTTCTGAAGGATCGAGGGGGAACAGCGGTTCGCCGGTGTTGATCCGGTCGAGCAGTGCGGATGTGCTGCGCCGCAGCCGGTTCAGCCGCTCCCGCGCCGGCCTGACCTCCGCGCCGGCGTCCTCGGAGACATCCATCCCCGAGACGCTCACCGCGACGGTGATGTCGGCGTTGGCCGCCGTGATCGGGGCGATCGGCAGGGGGTCGAGGATGCCGCCGTCGGCCAGCAGCCGGCCGTCGAGGACGTGCGGGGCGATGACTCCGGGAATGGCGATCGAGGCGCGGATCGCCTCGTCGAGCGGGCCGCGCTGCAGCCACACCGACCGGCCGGCGATCAGGTCGGTCGTGACCGCGGTGTAGGGGATGGGCAGTTCCTCGATGGTGACCGAACCGAGCAGGTCGCGGACGGCATCGAGGATCTTGCCGGCCCGCAGCACCCCGGCAGCCGAGATGGACGGATCGAGCAGGCGCAGGACCGCCGGGCCGGTCAGCGTGGTGGCCCACTGGGTGAACTCGCCGAGCGACCCGGCCGCGAACAGCCCGCCGACCATCGCGCCCATCGACGATCCGGCGACGCCCACCACCTCATAGCCGCGGCTGATCAGTTCGTCGATCACCCCGATGTGGGCGTACCCGCGCGCGCCACCGCTGCCTAGAGCAAGAGCCACGCGCTTCGCCATGACCACATTCTCGTCCGAGTGCCTCGCCGGTGTTCGCCTCGCCCTGATTTGAAGGTGCCCGAGGGGTCAGCAGCCGCCGTCCGCGGCCGCGCGGACCGCGACGATGACGGCTGCCTGCTGTGCGGTGTTGAGTTCGGCCCAGGTCTTCTTGAACGTCATCGGGCCGGAGTCTTTGGAGCCCTGGATCTCCTTCAGCAGCGGCTCGATCTGATCGTGCGGATCGCCGCCCTTGGAGCCCATCCAGTCCTTCGCGGCCAGGCAGGACTGCGCATATTGCTCCTCGGTGGACTGCGCCGGCTCGTCGATACGGGTGGTCACACCGCTCGGGGACATGCCGATGGGCCCGCCGGCCGAGGGGGCTTCGGGAGCCGCGGAGGAGGCCGACGGGGCCGCCGACGACGCGTTGCCCGCTTTGCCGCCGCCGCCGGCGGAACATGCCGTCAGCAGGGTGACGACCGCCACGCAGAGGGTGGTGGCGCCGTGGAGGGCCCGGTCTCGAGTGCTGAGCATGGCAGTCAATCTATGCAACACTGGCGGCCGTGATGGAGAACCCCCGGTTTCAGGAGTGTTGTCGGGCCTGACAGCGCCCGACCGTCCCTTCTTCCCGGAGTTCCATCGTGGCTTCTTCTGTTGTTCCCGTCATTTCGTCCGTTTCCCGCCCCGCCGCGGCGTCCCCGCCGACGCGTCTGCGGATCGCCGACCTGCTCCAAACGACCGATCACTTCGCCGACGGCGTGCTCGAGGGCCGTTTCGATCACCTTCTTCCGCACGGCGGGTTCCCCGCCGACTCCCGCTGGTACACCCGTCTGCACACCGACGACGAACTCGACGTCTGGCTGATCAGCTGGGCGGCCGGACACGCCACGGAGCTACACGACCACTGCGGATCACTCGGTGCGTTGACCGTGCTGTCCGGGTCGCTGCATGAATACCGTTGGGATGGCTGGAATTTGCGCCGTCGTCGGTTGGACGCCGGCGACCAGGCCGGCTTTCCGCTGGGTTGGGTGCACGACGTGGCAGCCGCACCCGCCGCACCCGCCGCACCGCTGGAGACGTTGAGCGTGCACGCCTATTCGCCGCCGCTCGCGGCCATGTCGTATTACGAGGTGACCCCGCGGCAGACGTTGCGGCGCATCCGGACTGAGCTCACCGATCGGCCGGAGGGCGCCTGAGATGGCCAGTCGTGTAGAGAAGCTGCTGGAGCAGGCCCGGTCCGGGTTGCGCCGGCTTGCCGCCGTTGAGGTTCCCGAAGCCCTGGCCCGGGGTGCGATTCTGGTCGATATCCGGCCGGCCGCCCAGCGTGCGTTCGAAGGTCCGCTCCCGGCCGCATTGGTGATCGAGCGCAATGTCCTGGAATGGCGTTGCGACCCCACCAGTCCCAACCGGCTGCCGCAGGCCGTCGACGACGACGTCGAGTGGGTGGTGGTGTGCTCGCAGGGCTACACCTCGAGCCTTGCCGCAGCCGCACTCCAGGACCTCGGTCTGCACCGGGCCACCGACGTCGTCGGCGGACACCAGGCCCTTGCCTTGGCGGGTGTGCTCTCGCTGCTGGCTACTGCGCGTAGTCCTGGGTCACCCGACCGCGCAGACGTTCGGTTTTATCCGGAGTCCAACCTGGCGGCTGCAGCACCGCGGCCCAGGCGTTGACGACGTCCTTGACGTAGCGGTGGCCGTGGCCGTCGGGCACGTCGACGGCGACCGCCATATCGGCGGCGACCTGGAGGAACGTCACGACCGGGATCCAATGCATGTCCTGTGAGACGTCGTAGCCCCGCGGCTCACGCAGCCAATCAGGTTCTGCGAAAAGCAGATCCGGCGTCCACCAGGCGATCGGGTCGGAGGCGTGCTGGAGGTAGGCGATGCGCGGGTTACCCCACGGCGCGTCCGGCCGGCCGAGGTTGTCGGCGCGAGCGGCGAACCGCACATTGGTGCCGTCGTCGAAGATCGGCAGCCACTCCGGGGAGCCGGCGTCCCGGTTGTCGGTGATGTAGTCGCGCATCGAGTTGGTGAACGTCGGGCCGGAGAACAATGCCCCGTTGGTGCGGGCGATGATGTTGTTGGGCCGCAGGAACGGCGCCTCGCCGCCGAACGAACCCAGGCTCTCCCCGAACACGACGATCTTCGGACGCTGCGCCTCGGGCAGTGCGCGGACCTTCTCGTCCACCGCCTCGAAGAGTGCCTCGCCGGCCTGCCGCGCGTTCTCCTTGTCGACCAGGAACGACAGCCAGCTCGGCAGGAACGAGTACTGCATGCTGACGATCGCGGTGTCGCCGTTGTACATGTACTCCAGGGAGTCGGCCTCGGCGGCGTTGATCCAGCCCGTCCCGGTGGTGGTGGCCACCGCGATGACTTTGCGTTTGAGGCCGCCCTGCCGCTCCAGTTCGGCAGCGGCCAGCTCCGCGGTCGCCCGAATTCCCTTGGCGGAGTTCAGGCCCGCGTAGGCGCGGATCGGCTCCGTCGCCGGCGCATTGTTGAACTCGCTGAGCTGTGCGACGGTGGGGCCCCCGTGCAGGAAGATGCGGCCCTGATGCCCGAGTGATGCCCAGGAGGCCAGCGATCCGGGGCCGCCGGAGCGCAGCGCGGTGGTGGGCGCGGGAAGGTTGGGGTCCATCTCATCGTTGACCGACGAGAAGGTCTTGTTGAGCAGGCTCATGGTGCCGCGGACGATGACGCCGTTGAGGATCGCGATGCCCACCGACAACAGAACCAGGACCGTGACGACGAACGAAACACGAGGCGGCGCAACACGTCCCAGCTGCTGCGCGAGGAATCGCACGAGCCGGCCGATCAACTGGCCGATCTCCACGAAGACGAACAGGATGACGACCGACAGCAGCCCGGCCTGAATGTAGTTGTACCACTTGAGTCTTGGCACGCCGAAGAGGTCGCGGACGTGGTCCTGCCAGTAATGGAAGTAGACCACTCCGAGCAGGACGCCGATGGCGCCGAGGATCACCAGTACCACCCACGCCGTGCGCGGGGCCGGCGGGCTGCTGGGCCGGGACTGCATGAACCGCACCAGCCACACCGCGAAGACGCCGATCGCGTAGCCGATGGCGCCCGCTGCCCCGCTGACGATGCCCTGGAACAGCGGACCGCGCGGCAGCAGCGACGGCGTCATCGACAGCAGCAGGAACAGCAGCCCGACGGCGGTTCCGGTGAAGGTGTAGCGGCGCTGCCACCAGTCCCGTTTGGGTTCCTCGGTTTCCGGGGTGACGACGTCGGTGTGGGCCACGAGGGGTCAGCCTATCGGTGGGTGAAGTTGGGTGCCCGTTTCTCGGTGAACGCCGCCATGCCCTCGGACTGGTCGTCGGTGGCGAACGCGGAGTGAAACAGCCGGCGTTCGTAGAGCAGGCCTTCGGCCAAGGTGGACTCGAATGCGCGGTTGACCGCCTCCTTGGCCATCCGCGCCGCCGAACGCGACATCTGCGAGATGGTGGTGGCCACCGCGTCGACCTCCTCCATCAGCCGGGCGGCGGGCACCACCCGGGAGACCAGCCCGCTGCGTTCGGCCTCGGCGGCGTCGATGGTGCGTCCGGTGAGGATCAGGTCCATGGCCTTGGCCTTGCCGATCGCGCGGGTGAGCCGCTGGGAGCCGCCCATACCCGGCAGCACCCCGAGTTTGATCTCGGGCTGGCCGAACTTCGCGGTGTCGGCGGCGATGAGCACGTCGCACATCATCGCCAGCTCGCAGCCGCCGCCGAGCGCATAGCCGGCCACCGCCGCGATCAACGGGGTGCGCACCGCGGCCAGCTTGTTCCAGGCGCCGAAGAAGTCGGCCTCGAACACCTCGGAGAACGACAGCGATGCCATCTCCTTGATATCGGCGCCGGCGGCGAACGCCTTCTCCGAGCCGGTGATGATGATCGCCCCGATGCCGGGGTCGGCGTCGAATTCGGCTGCCGCAGCGGTCACCTCGCCCATCACCTGGCTGTTGAGGGCGTTGAGTGCCTTCGGGCGGTTGAGCGTGATGGTTCCGACCCGCTCGGCGCGGGTCACCAGGATGGTCTCGTAGGTCATCGTCTCTCCTCAGGCGGGTCGGTGCGGGTCTGGCGAACCGCTAGAACGTCAGGTCCGGATCGGCGGGCTCGAAATAGGCCCGCACATCGGCGTCGGTCACCCCGGCCAGCGACGCCGGCGACCACCGGGGGTTGCGGTCCTTGTCCACCAGTTGCGCGCGGATGCCCTCGACGAAGTCGTGCGACCGCAGCGACGCGCACGACACCCGGTACTCCTGCACCAGCACCTGTTCGAGTGTGTCCAGGGCCGCGGCCGCGCGCACCGCGGCCAGTGTCACGGACAGTGCGATGGGGGAGCGGGTGGCGATCAGGTCCGCGGCCTCATGCGCGTGCGCCACTTGGTGTGCGCGCAGCGCCGCGACGATGTCGTCGACGGTCTCGCCGGCATAGCACTCGTCGATCCAATCCCGCTGAGCGGCAAGGATGCTCGGCGGCGGCGCTTCGGCGAAGGCCTCGACCGCCTGCTCGACACCGTCGGCGACGATCGCGGCGGTGAATTCCTCCAGGTGCGCCCGCTGCACGTAGTGGTCGGCGAAGCCGAGTGCGATCGCGTCGGCTCCGGAGAATGGGGCGCCGGTGAGCGCGGCATGCAGTCCCAGCGATCCGGGGGCGCGGGACAGTAAGTAGGTTCCGCCGACGTCGGGGATGAATCCGATACCCACCTCCGGCAGCGCGATCTTGGAGGTGTCGGTGACAACGCGGACGCTGCCGTGCGCACTGACTCCGACGCCGCCGCCCATCACGATGCCGTCCATCAGCGCGACGTAGGGCTTGGGGTAGCGGCCGATGCGCGCGTTGAGTCGGTACTCGTCGAACCAGAACCGCCGTGCGTCGACGCCGCCGGCCTTCGCGCTGTGATAGAGCGCGACCACGTCTCCACCGGCGCACAGTCCGCGTTCCCCTGCGCCGTCGACGACGACGGCGCGGACGTCCTCGTCCTCAGCCCAGGCCGACAGCGTCGCGTCCATCGCGGTGACCATGCCCTGCGTCAGGGAATTGATCGCCCTGGGCCGGTTGAGGGTGAGGACGCCGACGTGATGATGGACGCGAGTCAGGACTTCGTCTGTTTCAGCGCTCACCAGGAAATCTCCGTCCGTGACAGGTGGACCTGTCGAGTTCTACCAGGAGTGATGCCGGTGGCCCACACCGGGATGGCGGGTAAGGTTGGGCTAACGGCGGCGAAATCTGGGAAGTTCCTGGGAACCATCCGGTGGTGGTCGTTCGTTGACGCAGTGTCTATCAGTCCGACTTGGGAGGATCCTCGGTGAGGCAAAGCAGCAACCCGGTATTCCGCTCGTTGCCACAGGGGCAGCAGAGCGGATACGCACAGTTCGGCACCGGCATCGCCGGTGCGCAGCAGATGGGCTACCAGGCGCAGCCTTACGGGACCTACCCGCCGCAGACCGGTGTCTCCCGGCCGCTGACCATCGACGACGTCGTCCAGAAGACCGGCATCACCCTCGGTGTGCTCTCGGTGGTCGGCGTCATCTCCTACTTCCTGGTCTCCGCCAACGTCGGCTTGGCGAGGCCGTTCACCATGGTCGGTGCGTTCGGTGGCTTGGCGCTGGTGCTGATCGCCACGTTCGGGCGCAAGCAGGACAACCCGGCGATCGTGCTGAGCTACGCCGCGCTCGAGGGCCTCTTCCTCGGTGCCATCTCCTTCCTCCTGGCCAACTTCCGGGTATCGGGAACCAGCGCGGGCGCGCTGATCGGTCAGGCCATCCTCGGCACGGTCGGGGTGTTCTTCGGCATGCTCGTCGTCTACAAGACCGGCGCCATCCGCGTCACCCCGAAGTTCACCCGCATGCTGGTGGCGGCCCTGATCGGCGCCGTGGTTCTGATGCTCGGCAACTTCTTCATCTCGATCTTCAGCACCCATGACGGCGGCCCACTGCGCAACGGCGGCACGCTGGCCATCGTCTTCTCGCTGGCGATGATCGCGATCGCGGCGTTCAGCTTCCTGATCGACTTCGACTCCGCCGACCAGATGATCCGTGCCGGTGCGCCGGAGAAGGCCGCTTGGGGCATCGCCCTGGGCCTGACCCTCACGCTGGTCTGGCTCTACCTGGAAATCCTTCGGCTGCTCAGCTACTTGCAGAACGACTGATCGTCGAGGTGACGAGAAAGCCCCGCTCCGGCGGGGCTTTTTCGTTAGGTCCAGATCGACTCTGCGTCCAGACCGGCCTTTCTCCACAACCCGTGCTCTGTGCGCAGACTCGATCTGCATGCGGCCGTCACGATAGGAACCGTGTGGGGTGGCCCGTTCATAGGAGCCGAAGCGGTAGCCAACGGCTGGGTGCGAAAGCATGAGCTTCGGTCAAAGCATGTGGCGCTGTTTCCGGGCGTCTACCTCCCCCCGCACCTGAAGCCAACATTCGCCCACCGCGTCGAGGGGGCATGGCTGTGGTCACGGCGGCAGGGCGTTGTCGTCGGCTTGGCGGCGTCACGCTTGTACGGCGCCAAGTGGGTTGACGACGACGAGCCCGTCGAGCTCGCCTGGACCAACGCCCGGCCACCCGCTGGCATCATCACGACGGCATTGCGGCTTAACCCTGGGGAGACCGTCCTCTTGGGACGATTGCCAGTGACCTCCCTCGTCCGGACCGCCTTCGACCTTGCGCGACGACCACCGCTCGGTGGCGCGGTAGCGAGGCTGGATGCTCTGGGCGCCGCCGCGGCGTTTGACTGCACGGACGTCGCGGACGTGGCCGCGAGCCATCCTGGCGTCCGCGGAATTCGGCAGGTTCCGCGCGTGCTTTCCTTGCATGACGTTGGCGCCGAGTCCCCGAGAGAAACGTGGCTGCGGCTACTTGTGATTGGTGCGGGCTTCCCGACGCCGCGAACCCAAATCCCTGTGCGCAGCGGCACGAAGACCTACTACCTGGACATGGGTTGGGAGGACGTGATGATTGCCGTTGAGTACGACGGCGATCATCACCGCAGAAGCCCGCGGCAGTTCGCCACCGACATCAAGCGCCTCGAGGACCTCGCCGCGCTCGGCTGGATTGTCGTCAGGGTCGCGGCCGGGACTCCCCGCGATGAACTGGTTGCCCGGCTGCGCCGGGCATGGGCCGCCCGGACATCATCCACTCTGCGCTGAGACCACGAGATCCAGCGATTCGATGATCTCTGCGCAGAGTCGTTGGCGAAGTGGCCGAGCCTCAGCTCAGCCGCTCGATCACCATCGCCATACCCTGGCCGCCGCCGACGCACATGGTCTCCACTCCGAACGTCTTGTCATGGGCCGCAAGGTTGTTGAGCAGGGTCGCGGTGATGCGGGCGCCCGTCATGCCGAACGGGTGGCCCAATGCGATGGCGCCGCCGGACACGTTCAGCTTGTCCTCGTCGATGCCCAGCTCGCGGGCCGACCCGAGCACCTGCACCGCGAACGCCTCGTTGATCTCGAACAGGTCGATATCCGAGACCGACATCTTGGCGTACCCCAGCGCTTTCTTGACGGCCTCGATGGGGCCGAGCCCCATGATCTCCGGAGACAGCCCGGACACCCCGGTGGCCACGATGCGGGCCAGCGGCGTCAGGCCCAGGTCCTTGGCCCGGGTGTCGGACATGACGATCACCGCCGCCGCGCCGTCGTTGAGCGGGCAGGCGTTGCCGGCGGTGACGGTGCCGTTGGGCCGGAACACCGGGTTCAGCTGGCTGATCTTCTCGTACGTGGTGCCGGCGCGGGGTCCGTCGTCGGTCGAGACGACGGTGCCGTCGGGAAGTGTCACCGGGGAGATCTCGCGTTCGAAGAAGCCGCTCTTGATGGCTTCCTCGGCGCGGTTCTGGCTCCGGACACCCCAGCGGTCCTGGTCCTCACGGCTGATGCCGGTATGGAGGGCGACGTTCTCGGCGGTCTGACCCATCGCGATGTAGACATCCGGCAGCCGGCCGTCCTCGCGGGGATCGTGCCAGGACTCGGCGCCTGCGGCGGATGCGGCGGTTCGGGCTTCGGCTTCGGCGAACAGCGGGTTGTGGCTGTCCGGCCAGCCATCCGAGGTGCCCTTCGGGAACCGCGAGACGGTTTCGACGCCGGCCGAGATGAAGGCCTGGCCCTCGCCGGCCTTGATGGCGTGGAACGCCATCCGGGTGGTCTGCAGCGACGACGAGCAGTACCGGTTGACGGTGACGCCGGGCAGGAAGTCATAGCCGAGTTCGACGGCCACCACGCGGGCGATGTTGAATCCCGCCTCGCCGCCGGGCTGGCCGCAGCCGAGCATCAGGTCGTCGATCTCGCGGGGATCGAGCGCCGGAACCTTGTCCAGTGCGGCGCGGACCATTTGGGTGGCGAGGTCGTCGGGACGCATGGAGACCAGCGACCCCTTGCCGGCTCGGCCGATCGGCGAACGGGCGGTGGAGACGATGACGGCTTCGGGCATGGCAGGCTCCTCGTTTGCGGGGCGGACTACCAGAAACCTAACTCGCTGGCAGTGCCTCCGATGCCGCCACCCCGCCGCCGCGGCGACGCAGCAACCTGTTTAGCCAGGCGAGCCGTGTTGCTTCCGAGGCGCCCGCGCCCGGCAGGGCCCACGGTGATTCGGGTGTCGACAGCCCCAGCGCGTGGCACATCGCGGGCAGCAACTGGCTGGCCGCCAGGGCGTATCCCTCGGCCGACGGGTGGTAGCGGTCTTCGGCGAACAGCCGCTCCGGCTCGGTGCGGAAATGCGGCGTGAGCAGGTTCGCGAGTGGCACCGGCACACCGCCGGCAGCCCAGGTCTCGGCGGTCTGGGCCGCGGCGAGGCGCAGTCCCAACGACCTGGCCGTCCAGCGCAGCGGCTGGGGAATGGCCGTGATCCAGCCGAAGTCCGGGCACGTTCCCACGACGACGGCGGTGCCCCCGTCGGACAACCGTCGCACCGCCGACCCGAGGCGCCGGGCCGACGGCCCGATGCCGTTGAGCGTCGTGACGTCGTTGGCGCCGATCATGATCAGGGCGGCGTCCGGCCGTGAGCCCGTGACGAAGCTGGCGTCGACCTGGCTGGCCAGCCCTTTGGACGTGGCTCCGACAATTGCCTTGGTGGACAAGCGAACCGGGCTCCCGTTGAGCTCGGCCAGGCCGCGGGCGATGAGCGCCCCGGGAACCTCGTCGGCCAGGGTGCAGCCGTACCCGGTTGCGGTGGAATCGCCGAACACCATCAGATGCAGACCGACGTCCAGGCCGCGTTCCCAGCGGTGCGCCGGTCCGCCACCGGGGGAGTAGACGCCGTCCGCGCGGGGAGGAACGTCCCAAGCCTTGGGAATGACGCTGCGCGCCTGCTCCGCCTGACCGGTCAGCAGGTTGCGCGCGCCGACCACCGCCCCGCCGGTGGAAGCCAGAACTCCAGCGACGGCCAGTGTTCGCGCCGAGCCAAACCAGGTGGCCACCGCGTCAGTTTAGAAGCGCCACTTCGGGGAAACCAGAGGTCAACAGCACTTTGCGGTTACAGACCGGTATCAGAACCGGCAAATATCGCAAACTTGGTTTGTGGTCTGGGTCACAGCTGCCAAGCTTTAGGCCCCGGGGTCGCCGCGACGGCTCCCACGGCACATCACTACAACGGCGTAGGGAGTGTTGACGATGACCGCACCCAGCAGGGTCACACCGATTGAAACCCGCCGTGGGCCGCGGCGCTATCCGGTCAGCGACGGCGCGCCGCTGGAGGTCATGGAGGACGGCCCGAGTCTCCCGGCGATGCTGGTGGCATTGGGTACCCGGCTGACCATGCGTCCCGCCCTCGCCGTTCTCAGTCATGTGCCGCACCTGCCCTGGCCCTTCGGCCTGCTGGACTTCGCCGCGCGGGCGCTGCTGCCCTCGCCCGGCACGGTGCGGGCCACCGTCGGGTTGCCCAACGCCTCGGCGCAACTCGTCCGCGCGCCGGGGGTGCTGCCGGCCGACGGCCACCGCCGTGTCGTGCTGTATCTGCACGGCGGGGGCTTCCTGACCTGCGGGGTGAACTCGCACAGCCGGATCTCGGTGGCGTTGTCGAAGTTCGCCGACTCCCCGGTGCTGGTGGTCGACTACCGGCTGATTCCCAAGCACACCATCGGGATGGCCCTGGACGACTGCTACGACGGCTACACGTGGCTGCGGCAGCGTGGCTACGAGCCGGATCAGATTGTGGTGGCCGGGGATTCGGCCGGTGGTTACCTCGCGCTCGCCCTGGCCCAGCGGCTGCAGGCCGAGGGAGAGACGCCCGCCGCGCTGGTGGCCATCTCGCCGCTGTTGCAGCTGGAGAAGGACCCCAAGTGCGCGCATCCGAACATCCACACCGATGCGATGTTCCCGCCCAAGGCTTTTGAGGCCCTGGTGGCCCTGGTCGCCCGGGCCGCGGCCAAGCATGTGGTCGACGGCGAGCCCGAAGACGTCTACGAGCCGCTCGACCACATCGAGCCCGGACTGCCGCGCACACTGATCCACGTGTCGGGCTCCGAGGTCCTGCTGCACGACGCGCGGCTGGCGGCCCGCCGGCTGGCGGCGGCCGGAGTGCCCACCGAGGTTCGGGTCTGGCCGGGGCAGATCCACGACTTTCAGATGGCGGCTCCGCTGATTCCCGAGGCGACGCGGTCGTTGCGCCAAATCGGCGAGTACATCCGGGAGGCCACCGGCTGACCGGCGACCTCTGATCGCCGCCGCGATCGGGAACCTGCAACGATGAACCCATGCGCATCGCCCGGCACGTCAGCGAACTCATCGGTAATACCCCTCTGGTTCAACTGACCTCGGTGGTGCCCGCCGGCGCCGGGACGGTCGCCGCCAAGATCGAGTACCTGAATCCCGGGGGCAGCTCCAAGGACCGCATTGCGATCAAGATGATCGATGCCGCCGAGGCCAGCGGTGAGCTGAAGCCGGGCGGCACGATCGTCGAGCCGACGTCGGGCAACACCGGGGTGGGTCTGGCCCTGGTCGCCCAGCGGCGCGGTTACAAGTGCGTGTTCGTCTGCCCCGACAAGGTCAGCGAGGACAAGCAGAACGTTCTGCGCGCCTACGGCGCCGAGGTGGTGGTGTGCCCGACGGCCGTCCCGCCGGACCACCCGGACAGCTACTACAGCGTCTCCAACCGGCTGGTCGAGGAGATCGAGGGCGCCTGGAAACCCGACCAGTACTCCAACCCCAACGGCCCCGCCAGCCACTACGAGACCACCGGGCCGGAAATCTGGGCCGACACCGCGGGCAAGGTCACCCACTTCGTCGCCGGTGTCGGTACCGGCGGCACCATCACCGGCGCCGGCCGCTACCTCAAAGAGGTCTCCGGCGGACGTGTGCAGGTCATCGGCGCCGACCCCGAGGGGTCGGTGTACTCGGGCGGAACCGGCCGGCCCTACCTGGTCGAGGGCGTCGGTGAGGACTTCTGGCCGGCGGCCTATGACCCCGCGGTGGCCGACCGCATCATCGCGGTGTCGGACGCGGATTCCTTCGACATGACCCGCCGGTTGGCCCGTGAGGAAGGCCTGCTGGTCGGTGGGTCCTGCGGCATGGCGGTGGTCGCCGCGATCCGGGTGGCCGAGGAGGCCGGGCCGGACGCGCTGGTCGTGGTGCTGCTGCCCGACGGCGGCCGGGGCTATATGTCCAAGATCTTCAACGACGCCTGGATGTCGTCGTACGGGTTCTTGCGGCGGCCGCTGGACGAGTCGGTGCCCGAGCCCACCGTCGGCGACGTCCTGCGGGGCAAGTCCGGCGGACTTCCCGACCTGGTGCACACCCATCCCTCGGAAACCGTGCGTGATGCCATCGGCATCCTGCGCGAGTACGGCGTCTCGCAGATGCCCGTCGTCGGGGCCGAGCCGCCCGTGATGGCCGGAGAGGTGGCGGGCAGCGTGTCCGAACGCGAATTGTTGTCGGCGGTCTTCGAGGGCCGTGCCAAGCTGGCCGACGCGGTGGCCGAGCACATGAGCCCGCCGTTGCCGCTGATCGGGGCGGGAGAGCAGTTGAGCGCGGCTGCGGATGTGTTGCGCGACGCCGACGCGGTGATGGTGGTCGAGGGCGGCAAACCGGTCGGTGTGATCACCCGCCACGACCTGCTCGGGTTCCTCTCGGAGGGCCCTCGCCGGCGCTGAGAGGTAGGGTTGGCCCGTCTCGACAGGACTCGACGGTCGCGCTCCTCAACGCGGCCCGGGGCCGCTCGATCGTCGCGCTACGAGGGGGATTCATGACCGTTCCGCCCGGATTTCCGCCGGGAGACACTCCGCCCTGGGGTGGGTACCCGGCTCCGACCGGCCCCCCTCCGGCATTCGGTGAGCATTCGGCGGTGCCCTATCCCACCGCGCTGCCGAAGTCGGCCTACACGCCGTGGCTGACCCGGGTCGCCGCCTATCTCATCGACCTGGTTCCCGTCGCGCTGCTGGCGGCCGTCGGGCAGGGCATACAGTTCGCCACCGCGGCGAACTCCTGCATCACCAACCAGACCGACAGCGGATACAGCCTTTCGTGCTCTTCGCATCCGAGCACCCTCGGTGTCGCGGCGTCCCTGGTGTTCGGACTGCTCGCTGTGGTCTTCGCCCTGTGGAACTACGGATACCGGCAGGGCATCACCGGCTCGAGTATCGGCAAATCGGTCATGAGGTTCAAAGTCGTCGACGAGACGACCGACCGGCCGATCGGCTTCGGTCGTTCGGTCCTGCGTCAGTTCGCCCACATCATCGACGGCCTGTTGTGCAACATCGGCTACCTGTTCCCACTGTGGGACGCCAAACGCCAGACCATCGCCGACAAGATCATGTCCACCGTCTGCCTACCGATCTGAACCACTTCCGCCCCGATTTCACCGACGAGGAAACACTGATGACGCAGCCGCCGAATCCCGCTGACAACCCGCCGCCCGGCGGCAACCCGCCGCTCTCTTCGGGACCCGTTCCGCAGCCGCCCCAGGAGGGGTTGGGTGGGCCCCCGCCCGGCTGGGGAAGCCCGCCCCCGGGCGCCTATCCGCCACCTCCCGGTGGCTTCCCGCCGCCCCCGGGCGCCTATCCGCCACCCGCCGGCGCCTACCCGCCGCCCCCGGGCGCCTATCCGCCACCCGCCGGCGCCTACCCGCCGCCCCCGGGCGGCTACCCGCCGCCTCCCGGCGCATACCCGCCCCCGCCGCCCGGCGGCTACCCGCCGCCACCGCCCGTGGAGGGCGGATGGGCGCCGCCCCCTCCCGGCCACGACCACTACAGCGTCGGTGACGCGTTCAGCTGGGCCTGGAACAAGTTCAGCAAGAACGCGGTGCCGTCTCTCGTGGGCGCATTGATCATCAACCTGCTCCTGGCGTTGCTGGTCGTGGTATTTGCCGTTGCGCTGCAGGCTGTTTCGCCCGAGACGTTCACCGCCGTCGACGCCGGTGACACCATGATCGAAACGACCACCACCACCATCAACGGCGCCGGTCTCGCGGTGATGATCGTCGGCTTCCTCGCGTTGCTGGTGTTCGTCGGTGCGGCGCTGTCGGCCTACATCGGCGGCGCACTGGACATCGCAGACGGACGCCCGGTCACGATCGGATCGTTCCTGCGTCCGCGCAACGCGGGCGCGATGATCGTGGCGACGATCATCGCCGGCATCCTCACCGCGATCGGCCTGGCCCTGTGCATCATCCCCGGGCTCATCGTCACAGTGTTCACGCTGCTGTACCCGGTCGCGATCGTCGACAAGAGCCTGTCGCCGATCGACGGGCTTCGCGCCAGCTTCGACATCGCCAAGCGCAACTTCGGACAGGTGGCCCTGGCCTGGTTGATCAGCGCGATCATCCTGGCCATCGGCAGCTCCTGCCTGGTCCTGACGGTGCTGTCGTGGCCGATCGCCTACCTGTTCCTGGTGTACACCTACCGCAAGCTCAACGGCGAGACGGTCGCCCCGGCCACCGTCTGACGGGTTCTCCGCGGTCCGCGTTTAGGCTCGACGACGATGACTGACACGCACCGCGGACGGGGTTTCGCCACTAGAGCCATCCATGCGGGTTACCGCCCGGATCCGGCGACGGGGGCGGTCAACGCCCCCATCTACGCCAGCAGCACCTTCGCCCAGGACGGCGTCGGCGGACTGCGTGGCGGGTTCGAATACGCCCGCACCGGTAACCCCACGCGGGCCTCGCTGGAGCAGGTGCTGGCCGCCGTCGAAGACGCCGCCTACGGGCGGGCATTCAGTTCCGGGATGGCCGCCGGCGACTGCGCCCTGCGGGCGGTGTTGCGCCCCGGTGACCACATCGTCATCCCCGACGATGCGTACGGCGGCACCTTTCGCCTGATCGACAAGGTGTTCCAGCACTGGGGCATTCGCCATACCGCGGTCCATCTCGCCGATCTGGACGCGGTCCGGTCGGCCGTCACCGGTGACACCCGGATGATCTGGGTGGAGACGCCCACCAACCCACTGCTGTCCATCGCCGACATCGCCGCGATCTCCGAGATCGGCCATGGCGCGGGCGCAAAGGTTCTGGTGGACAACACCTTTGCCTCGCCGGCGCTGCAGCAGCCGCTTCGCCACGGCGCCGACATCGTGCTGCACTCGACGACCAAGTACATCGGCGGGCACTCCGATGTGGTGGGCGGAGCACTGGTGACCGGCGACGAGGAACTCGACGCCGCATTCGGCTTCCTGCAGAACGGCGCCGGTGCGGTCCCCGGGCCCTTCGACGCCTACCTCACGATGCGTGGACTGAAGACCCTGGAGTTGCGCATGCAACGCCACAGTGAGAACGCCGCCCGGGTGGCGGAACTGCTCGTCGGCCACCCGGCGGTCAGCCGCGTGTTCTATCCCGGCCTGCCCGACCATCCCGGCCACGCGGTGGCGGCCCGGCAGATGAGCGGATTCGGTGGCATGGTGTCGGTGCGGATGGCCGGCGGGGTGCAGGCCGCCCGCGATTTCTGTTCGCGCACAGAGATTTTCATTCTCGCGGAGTCGCTCGGGGGGGTGGAGTCGCTCATCGAGCATCCGGGTGCGATGACGCACGCCTCAACCGCCGGGTCCCAGCTCGAGGTGCCCGACGATCTGGTGCGCTTGTCGGTGGGTATCGAGGATCCGGCCGACCTGCTGGCCGATATCGAGCAGGCCCTCGCCTAAGCCAGCGCTGGCAGAACCGCCGCGAGGGTCAGTGAGAGGTTGACCTGCGCGGTGTCGGTGCTGTCGACCCAGCCGCCGTCGGCGATCTCACGGGCCCGCTCGTCGACGAGCGCCACGCCGTCGTCGTTCAGTGACAGCACGACCTGAAGTCCGTGCACCGCGTGCAGCAGACAGATCACCGCCGCCATGACAGAAGCCGGCCTCCGATGCTCGAACAGCACGCCCAGCAGTTCCGAGCGGGCCACCGCGACGCGGCTGCGGTTCTTGATCGGCCAGCGATAGTGGTTGCGCCGCAAGCGATGTTCTGTCAGGGCGAGCTGATGGATCTGGCCGCTCCGCAACAGCTGGTCGAGCACGTCGTCCTCGGAGCGTTTGCGCAGCGCCGCGATGGCGTCCTCCGGGGTGATCGGCCGCTCCTCCAGCGTCGCCAGCGTCGGCCGTACCGCCGGATCCACCGGGACGGGACCGGCCAGTGCCGTCAGATGCCCCGCCGGCAACGGCTCATCGGGAAGCGTCGGGCGGACCCGGCAGTCCAGGGCCAGGTCTGCGACCAGGGCGCCGGCGAGCACACGGCCCAGCGGTGCCCGGTCCAGCTGCGGTTGCTCCTCGGGATTGTCGAGAAGGAGCAGCAGGAGATCCTCGGCGATGCGCGCCATGTCGCCCGAGGGCTAGGAGTGGTACGGCTCGGCGCTGACCAGTGTGACCTTCACGCTGCTGCCGCTCGGCACGGTGTAGGACCGGGTCTCGCCGACCTTGGCGTTGAGCAGGGCAGCGCCCAGTGGCGAGTTGGGGGAGTACACCTCGAGCTTGCCGTCGCTGACGATCTCCTGACGGGTGGCGATGAGGAACGTCTCGGTGTCGGAATCGTCGCCGTCGTAGTAGACCTTGACCACCGAGCCGGGCAGCGCGACGCCGGACTGTTTGGGAGCTTCACCGACTTTGGCGGTGTTGAGCAGCTCCTGGAGTTGGCGGATGCGTGCCTCTTCCTGACCCTGCTGTTCGCGGGCGGCGTGGTAGCCGCCGTTTTCCCGCAGGTCACCCTCCTCGCGGCGGTCGTTGATCTCCGCTGCGATGATGGGACGATTCGCGATCAGCTGGTCGAGTTCGGCCTTGAGCCGGTCGTAGGACTCCTGAGTCAGCCAGACCACCTGGTTGTCGGTCATCTCGTTGCACTCCTCGGTCGTGTTCCCGCGGTGTTCGCGGTGTGGTCTGTTTGTTCACCGCCGGGAGGTGCGGACGATGCCGCGTGTATTGCCACCCCCGCGCCGCGAATCTGTGCGCAAATGAAGCAATACACGGCTCCCAGCAGGAACCGTGCACGTCACGAGTGTAGCACCGGCAGCCCCGCCGCCTGCGGGTTTTGCCGGTCTGAAGGTTTGCTGATCAGCCTGTACGCAGCAGGTAGGGGGGCACGTCCGTGCCGCAGCCGTAGATGTCGCCGACATAGGGCCGCCGGAACGACTTGACGTTGGCGGTGACCTGAACGGTGCGGACGTCGGCCGGCCCGACGAGCACCTCGCGCCGGCCTGTCTCCGAGCCGTCCTTGGAGCGGGCCCGCACGATGCAGACAACCGGTGTTGCCGGGTCTTCTCGGGTCACGCTGATCGTGACGGCCACAGTCTGGTCGTCGAGGACCTCGTAAGCCCCCATCTTGCCCTCGACGTCGGCGCCCTCGAAGCGTTGATAGGCCACCACGGCCACCCCGATCAGAACCAGCGTGGTGAGGGCGCCGAGCACCATCACCAGCCGTCGGCGACGCTCCGCCGGCATCGGTGCCCGGCCGTATCGCGACGGCGGCAGCGGGCGTGCATCGGACATGGGAGCAGTGTGCCTGTCGAGATCGGGCTGGATTGCGGGTACCCCTACCGCGAATGGGACGATGGAGGGCCGACGGCCCGCGCGGGCCACGGCACGCAGACATCAGGCAGCTGACACACAGAGGGACACGTGACCGAACTTCGGTTGATGGCGGTGCACGCCCACCCGGACGACGAGGCCAGCAAGGGCGCCGCCACGTGCGCGCGGTACGTCGACGAGGGACACCGCGTGCTCGTGGTCACCCTGACCGGCGGCGAACGCGGCGACATCCTGAACCCGGCGATGGATCTTCCGGAAGTGCACGGTCGCATCGCCGACATCCGCCGCGACGAGATGGCCAGGGCCGCCGAGATCCTCGGTGTGGAGCACCGCTGGCTGGGTTTCGTCGACTCCGGCCTGCCCGAGGGCGATCCGCCCCCGCCGCTGCCCGAGGGCTGCTTCGCGCTGGTCCCCCTCGAGGAGCCGGTGGCCAGGCTGGTGAAGCTGATCCGCGAATTCCGGCCGCATGTCATCACGACCTACGACGAGAACGGCGGCTACCCCCACCCGGATCACATTCGCTGCCACCAGGTTTCACTTGCCGCGTTCGAAGCCGCCGCCGATCCGGCCGCCCACCCCGAGGCCGGCCCGGCGTGGGCGGTCAGCAAGCTCTACTACATCCACGGCTTCCTGCGTCAGCGCATGCAGATGCTGCAGGACGAGTTCGCCAAGAACGGCCAGGAGGGCCCGTTCGCCCGATGGCTGGAGCAGTGGGATCCCGACCACGACGCGTTCGAGCAGAGGGTCACCACACGGGTCTACTGCGCGCCCTACTTCGCCCAGCGTGACGACGCCCTTCGGGCCCACGCCACCCAGATCGACCCCGACGGTTTCTTCTTCGCAACCCCGTTAGAGTGGCAGCAAAGGCTATGGCCCACCGAGGAGTTCGAATTGGCCCGCTCCCGGGTGCCCGCCGTCCTGCCGGAAGACGACCTGTTCGCCGGGATCGAGGTTTTCGAGTGAACGCGCTGCCCATGAACGACGTGCTGATCGTCCTGCTGGCCGAGGGGCCGAAGAACACCGGGCCGGACTTCGGCAAGGCCAGTCCGGTCGGGCTGCTCGTCGTCGTCCTGCTGCTCATCGCGGTGTTCTTCCTGGTGTGGTCGATGAACCGTCATCTCAAGAAGGCGCGCGATCACTTCGCCGAGACTGCGGCTCCGGTCCCCACCGTGGAAACGCAGACCGGCGCCGACAGCGGGGAGCCCGCCGCAACCCGGGAGCCCACGGGTGAGCCCGGCGGGTAACGAGCTCGGCGCCGCGACAAGCCCCTATCTGCGCCAGCACGCCGACAACCCGGTGCACTGGAAGCAGTGGACCCCCGACGCACTGGCCGAGGCGGCTCGCCGCGACGTGCCGATCCTGCTGTCGATCGGCTACGCCGCCTGTCACTGGTGCCACGTGATGGCCCACGAGTCCTTCGAGGACGCACAGGTGGCCGAGGCGATGAACGAGTTCGTGTGCATCAAGGTCGACCGGGAGGAGCGCCCGGACCTCGACGCCGTCTACATGAACGCCACCGTCGCCATGACCGGGCACGGTGGCTGGCCGATGACCTGTTTTCTGACTCCGGACGGCCGGCCGTTCTTCTGCGGCACCTACTTTCCCAAACAGCAGTTCCTGCAGTTGCTCGCCGCGGTGGGCCAGACCTGGCGGCAGAGTCGTGACGAGGTCGAGCAGGCCAGCGACCATATCGCCGGCGAATTGCGGCGGATGGCCTCCGGGATCCCCGGCGGCGGTCCGGAGATCTCCCCGGCGCTGGGTGACCACGCGGTCGCCACCGTGCTGCGCGAGGAGGACACCTCCCGAGGCGGGTTCGGGCCGGCGCCGAAGTTCCCGCCATCGGCTCTGTTGGAGGCGCTGCTGCGCGCCTACGAGCGCACCGGATCGCCGATGCCGCTCGCCACGGTGCGCCGCACCTGTGCGGCGATGGCGCGCGGCGGCATCTACGACCAGCTGGCCGGCGGGTTCGCGCGCTACAGCGTCGACGCTGACTGGGTGGTGCCGCACTTCGAGAAGATGTTGTACGACAACGCTCTTCTGGTGCGGGCCTATGCGCACTGGGCCCGCCGAACCGCCGACCCACTGGCCCGGCGGGTGACCGCCGAGACCGCGGCGTTCATGATCAACGAACTCGGCGACGGCGGCATGTTCACCTCGTCGCTGGACGCCGATGCCGCCGGGGTGGAGGGATCGACCTACGTCTGGACTCCCGCCCAGTTGCGCGATCTGCTGGGTGAGGACGACGGCCTCTGGGCCGCAACGGTTTTCGACGTCACCGACGCCGGTACGTTCGAGCACGGCAGTTCGGTGCTGCAGTTGCCGGTCGACCCGGATGACTGGGAGCGATTCGAACGGCTGCGCCGCTTGCTGCTGGCTGCTCGGGCCGAGCGGCCCCAACCCGGCCGTGACGACAAGGTGGTGACCGCCTGGAACGGTCTGGCGATCACCGCGCTCGCCGAAGCGTCTGTGGCCCTTGACGATCCGCGGCTGCTCGATTCGGCTCGGAGCTGCGCGGAGGCCCTCCTGCAACTACACATGGTCGACGGCCGGCTGCGGCGGGCCAGTCTCGGCGGCGCCGTCGGCGAGAGCGCGGCGATCCTCGAGGACTACGCGATGCTGGCCACCGCCTTACTGACGCTGTATCAGCTGTCCGCCGAGCAGCAGTGGCTCGAGCATGCCACCGGACTGCTCGACCTCGCGCTGCGGCACTTCGCCGACCCCGACCGGCCGGGGCGCTGGTTCGACACCGCCGACGACGCCGAACAGCTGATGGTCCGCCCGTCCGATCCGGTGGACGGGGCCACCCCGTCGGGAGCGTCGTCGATCGCCGAGGCGTTGCTCACCGCGGCGCACCTGGTCGACGGCGAGCGTGCCGGGCGGTACGGCGAGGCGGCCGCGGAGACGCTGCTGGCCCACTCCGCGCTGCTGGCCCGAGCGCCGCGGTCGGCCGGCCACTGGCTGGCGGTCGCCGAGGCGGCGGTGCGGGGGCCGCTGCAGATCGCGGTCGCCACCGACGACGCGGAATCGGCACTGCTGGCGGCGGCCCGGCGGCTGGCGCCGGGGGGCACCGTCGTGGTCGGCGGCCCCGTCGACTCGGCGCCACTGCTGGCCGGACGCGACCGGATACGCGGCGAAGACGCCGCCTACATTTGCCGAGGGCGGGTGTGCGACCTGCCTGTCACGGGCGTGCAGGAACTCGCTGAGGCGCTCGGAGTCCCGGTTTAGCGTCGGGCCCGCCGACGCCTGGACGGGCGTAGTAGCTTGACGGCATGCCGAGCCCCGAGCACATCGAGTCCGTCGTCCATCGCTACCTGGAACTGGTCGCGAACGGCTCCGCCGAGGAGATCGCCGATCTGTATGCCGCCGATGCCACTGTCGAGGATCCGGTCGGCGGCGAGGTGCACATCGGCCGGCATGCCATCGCAGGCTTCTACAGAAACATCGAAAACGCGCCCAAGGAAACGGAATTGCTCGCCCTGCGGGTGGCCGGGCACGAGGCCGCCTTCATGTTCGCCATCACCGTGGGCGCGGGCGAGCATCGTGTCCGCATCGAGCCCATCGACGTGATGGTGTTCGACGGCGAGGGCAAAGTCTCGGCGATGAAGGCCTACTGGTCGCCGGCCAACGTCACCCCGGTGTAGTCGGTCTGGTGGTTCGCCTCCAGAAGACGGCGAACGCTCAAGCCATTTGGTGGTTCGCCTACCAGAAGACGGCGAACGCTCAAGCCATTTGGTGGTTCGCCTACCAGAAGACGGCGAACCACATGGCGATGTAGTGGCAGATCGCCGCCACCGCCGTGCACGCGTGAAAGAACTCATGGTGGCCGAACGTTGTCGGCCACGGGTTGGGCCACTTCAATGCGTACAGCACCCCGCCCACGCTGTAGAGCACCCCGCCGACGATCAGCAGCACCAATGCCGCCACCCCGGCGCCGTCCATGATCGGCCCCATGAACCAGACCGCCACCCAGCCCAGCAGCAGATAGAGCGGCACGCCCACCCATCGGGGTGCGGTCGGCCAGAACATCTTCAGCAACACCCCGGCCAGCGCCCCACCCCAGACGATCCAGAACAGCGTCCACCCCTTGCTGTCCGGCAGGGCCAGCAGTGCGAACGGCGTGTAACTGCCGGCGATGAACACGAAGATCATCGAGTGGTCGAGGCGCTTCATCCACTTGCGTGCCGTCGGCGATTTCCAGTCGACCCGGTGGTAGGTCCCGCTCACCGCGAACATCCCGACGATGGTCAGGGTGTACAGCAGGGTGGCCAGGCCGGCTCGGGTGCCTTGCAGCGACCACGACACCGACACCAACGTCGCTCCGGCGACGGCGGCCACCACTGCCCCGATGGCATGAATCCATCCGCGCGCCCGCGGCTTACCGAGGAACTGACTGACGCTGTCGACGACGGCTTCCGGAAAGTCCTCGGCCTCGCTCACGGCACGGCGCCGCGTCTGGTCAGGATCGGTGACGTCGGTCCCCGATGTCATCTTCACCTCCGCCGAATCGAGGTGGCATTCGCCCCGATTTTCCCCCCGTGGTCACAGTAGTCTGGATTGTCGTGGAGATCATTCCGCCGCGCCTCAAGGAGCCGGCCTACCGGCTCTATGAAATGCGCCTGCGGCATGAGTTGGAGAACTCCAAATCCGCACTACCACGCCATATTGCCGTCCTGTGCGACGGTAACCGCCGCTGGGCCCGTGACGCCGGTTACAACGACGTCAGCTACGGCTACCTCATGGGCGCCGCCAAGATCGCCGAGATGCTGCGGTGGTGTGCCGCGGCCGGCATCGAGATGGCCACCGTGTACCTGCTGTCGACGGAGAATCTTCAGCGCGACCCCGGCGAACTCGCCGACCTCATCGAGATCATCACCGACGTCGTCGAGGAGATCTGCGCGCCGGTCAACCGCTGGAGTGTCCGCACCGTCGGCGACCTGGAACTGATCGGTGAGGAGCAGGCCCGCCGGGTGCGCGACGCCGTCGACGGCGCCGTCTCGACCGCACCCACCGGTTCCTTCCACGTCAACCTCGCGGTCGGCTACGGCGGTCGCCAGGAGATCGTGGACGCGGTCAGATCCCTGCTGGGCAAACAGGCGGCCAACGGCGCCACCCCGGAGCAGATGATCGAGTCGGTGACCGTCGACAGCATCTCCGAGAACCTCTACACCTCCGGCCAACCCGACCCCGACCTGGTGATCCGGACGTCGGGAGAGCAGCGCCTGTCTGGATTCCTGTTGTGGCAGAGCGCCTATTCGGAAATGTGGTTCACCGAAGCCCACTGGCCGGACTTCCGCAGGATCGACTTCCTGCGCGCCCTGCGTGACTACACCCGCCGGCATCGGCGGTTCGGCGCCTGACCATGATCGCCCTGTCCGCGTTGGTCTTCGCATTGGCCTGGTGGATGGGGCTCTATCTGCTGTCGCGTGATGTCCGCAAGCCGGTGCTGGTGCTGGCGGCCGTGGGACTGTGCGGATTTGCGATGGTGGTCGCTCTCGACGCGGTACGTGGCATTGGCACAGGTCATTCAGAAGCGTTGAGCCGCATCGAGATCTATCTCGTCGCCGTGCCGGCGGTCGCCTGGTTCGCCGTCCTGCTGGAACTCGCCCGCCCCGCGGACACCGAGCGCGGCCACGCACGCGAGCTGATCCTGACCGGACTCGTCGCCGCGGCAGTACTGTGGGGCGCCGCTCTTGCCGGAAGCGTCAACGGCCCACTGCGACTTGGGCATTGGGTGATGTTCGCGGCGATCTCGTTATCGACCCTGGGCGCCATGCTGGCTGCCGTGCGGCGGCCGGACCAGCCTGCCGGGGTGGCCGGGGTGGTCGCGGTGGCCACCCTGTTCTTCGCGCTGGGCAACGCCATCCTCGTCATTCCGCTCGGGCTGGTGCCTAGTTGGCTGGCGCTCGCCTCGACCGGGTTCGACGTCCTTCTGCTCGGCATCGCCGTGGCGTTGTGGGACGCCTTCGATGAGGGACAGGTGCTGCGCGCGGCGATGCTGCGGTCATTCATCGGCGCCCTGCTGGCGGTGGCCCTGCTCGACGGTCAGCTGCTGATCGGAACAGCCGCATCCAGGCAGGACGCCGACGGCACCATGGTGCTCACGACCACCGCCTTCGTCACGTTGGCTCTCGCGATCGCGGCGACGGTGTTCGCCGCTCCACTGGCTGGACTCTTGGACCGTGTCGCGTTCTCCGACTCCCCGCGGCTGCGGGCTGAACGCGCCGCGCTGCGCACCACCGAGGCCGCGCTGCCCCTCTGTTCGGCGAGCCCGCTCGATGACCTCGACGATGAGACCTTCGCCCGCCTCACGCGCCGGGCGCTCGGCCACTACGGAGACCTGGCGAAGCTGATGGCCAGCCCGCTGACCCAACTGCCGGAGATCGACGCCCGGCTGGCCCAGCGCGGTGCGCCCGACCAGCCGTTGGAACGGGCGGCGGAACTGCGGGCTCTGCTCGCCGATCGGATCGCCCGGCTCAAGCCACGCGACGGGGGCGACTTTGGGACCAGCGAGCAGTGGCGCTACTACAACGCTCTCTACTTCCCCTACGTCGTCGGGGTGCGGGCCTACGCCCAGAACGCCACCGCCGCGGGACTCGACCCCGTCGCCCGGCAGGCGTGGAAATGGTTCGTCAACGAGGTTCCCCAGCGGTCCTTCCACAACTGGCAGAACGCCGCCGCGCGCCTGATCGCCGCCGATCTGCGCGCCGAGAGGGTGCCGGTGCAGCCCTAGGCACCCGTTTGGCAGTGCTTGGCAGTGCTTGGTCTCGACCTGGCAGTGGGCTCTGAGCAGGGTCGATGGTGTTAGACCCACTCGATCCAGGAGGAACCCATGACCCTCGCTCTACGACGCGCACTGCGCACCGACGGACTCCTCAGCACCGCCGCCGGGGTCGCGATCCTCGCGGCCGTTGGCCCGGTCTCGTCGTTCACCGGCATCCCGTTCGGCGTGACGGCGGCGATCGGGGCCGGATCCGTCCTGCTCGGCGGAACGTTCCTCGCGGTGTCACGGATGGAGAACGTCAGGGCACCTGGTGCCGCTGTGGCCGGCGCCAACATCCTCGGCACGGTGATCGCGGTGGTGGCCGCTGTGGCGGCGAGACCACCGCTGACAACCGCCGGCGTCGCCTCGGTGCTGGGCGTGGGCGCCTATACCGCCGCGATCGGCTTGGCGCAGTACCGCGGCGTCCGGATGGCGTCGCCGGCCTGAGAGAAGAAAGGAGAAAAAGATGGACCCCACGATTGCCGCCGGTGCCCTCATCGGCGGAGGACTGATCCTCGGCGGTGGCGCGATCGGCGCCGGTATCGGCGACGGCGTGGCAGGCAATGCCCTCATCACGGGGATCGCCCGCCAGCCCGAGGCCCAGGGGCGGCTGTTCACCCCGTTCTTCATCACCGTGGGACTGGTGGAGGCCGCCTACTTCATCAACCTGGCGTTCATGGCGCTGTTCGTGTTCGCCACCCCGACGGGTTAACCCCTTCCCGCGAGCAGACGTTACTGACCCCGACACGCCGGGTTTTACGGGTCGTTTGTGTCTGCTCGCGGGAGAGGCGACTACAGCTTGCGCAGCCTCAGTCGCTTCACCGCATGGTCGGCGTCCTTGCGCAGCACCGCGGTGGCCCTTGGCCGGGTGGGAAGGATGTTCTCAATCAGGTTGGGGCGGTTGATGGTTCGCCAGATGTCATGGGCGGCCGATACCGCCTGCTGGTCGCTGAGGCCGGCGTAATGGTGGAAGTGCGAGGCCGGGTCGGCGAACGCCCCGGCCCGCATGGCCAGGAACCGCTCGACATACCACTGTTCGATGTCCTCGATGCGGGCGTCGACGTACACGGAGAAGTCGAACAGGTCCGAGACCATCAGACGCGGACCCGTCTGTAAGACGTTGAGTCCTTCCAGGATCAGGATATCCGGGTGGGTGACGACGTGCTGGTCGCCCGGGACGATGTCGTAGATGAGGTGCGAGTACACCGGCGCAGCCACCTGGTCGGCGCCGGACTTCACCGAGGTCACGAATCGCATCAGTGCCCGCCGGTCGTAGCTCTCCGGAAACCCTTTGCGATGCATCAGGTTTCGCCGCGTGAGTTCGGCGTTGGGGTAGAGGAAGCCGTCGGTGGTGACCAGGTCCACCCGCGGGTGGTCGTCCCACCGGGACAACAGCGCCTGAAGCAGGCGGGCGGTGGTCGATTTGCCGACCGCGACGCTGCCGGCCACGCCCATGACGAAGGGCACCGGTCGATCGGGATTCTGCCGCGGCTCACCCAGGAACTCGTCGGTGGCGGCGAACAAACCCTGGCGCGCGGCGACTTGCAGGTGGATCAGCCGGGCCAGCGGGAGGAAGACTTCTTCGACCTCGAGCAGATCGATCTGCTCGCCGAGACCGCGCAGCCCGATCAGCTCCTCTTCGGTGAGTTTGAGCGGAGTCGACATGCGCAGTGCGCGCCATTCGCTCCGGTCGAACTCCACGTAGGGGCTGGGTTCGCTCAGCCGCGCCATGCCACAAGTCTTGCAGTTAGCGTGAATGTCATGGAGCCGGACCGCCTCATTCGCGAATACCTGCTGCTCGGTTTGCGGTTCGACCGCATCGAGGAGGGCTACGTCGACTCCTTCACCGGTGACCCGGCCCTGCGCCGGCAGGTCGCCGACGAACCCGCGCCGGAGCCGATGGCGCTCCGCGCACAAGCCGATCGCCTGCTGGCCGCGCTGCCGGACGTCCCGCGTCGCGACGGCTTCAACGAGCAGCGGGCCGACTTCATCGCCGCACACCTGCGCGCGCTGGCCTTCGCGGCCCGGAAGTTCGCCGGCGAGGACGTCGGTTTCGTCGACGAGGTCCGCGCCTACTTCGACGTCGACATCGCCCGCGGCGACGAGGACCGCTACCGCGCCGTCCACGCCCGCATCGACGAGGTGCTCGGGGGCTCGGGGCCGTTGGCCGACCGGATGAACGCCGACCGGCGGGCCGACGAGCTCCCGCCGGAGCGCCTGCCGGAGGCCGTCGACGCGTTCTCCAGCGCACTGCGCGACATCGTCCGCGCCACCTACCCGCTGCCGGACAGCGAAACCGTGGTCTACGAGGTCGTCACCGACAAGCCCTGGTCGGGCTTCAACTACTACGAGGGCGACTACCGCTCCCGGGTGGCGGTCAACGCCGACCTCAAGCAACAGATGTCGCACCTGCCGTCGCTGATCGCCCACGAGTCGTACCCCGGGCATCACACCGAGCACTGCCGCAAGGAGCAGCATCTGGTGGCCGGCCTCGGCCAGGCCGAACAGACCATCTTCCTGGTGAACACCCCGCAGTGCCTGATGGCCGAGGGGCTGGCGGATCTGGCGCTGCACGCCGCCGTCGGACCTGGCTGGGGCCGGTGGGCGCAGGAGATCTACGCCGATCTGGGACTGCGCTTCGACGGGCAGCGGGCCGAGGCGGTGGCCGAGGCCCGGACCGGACTGGCCGAGGTGCGTCAGGACGCCGCCCTGATGCTGCACGACGAGCACCGCGACCCCGATGACGTCGTCGCCTTCCTGCGCCGCTGGCTGCTCATCGACGACGAACGGGCGCGGCAGTCGATGAAATTCCTGTCCTCGCCGCTGTGGCGCGCCTACACCAGCACCTACGTGGAGGGCTACCGGCTGTTGCGCGGCTGGCTCGACGACCGGCCGGCCGGCGTCGGGCTCATCGAACGGTTCGGCCGGCTGCTCGACGAGCCGCTGATCCCGTCGGGGCTGCGGGCCGAGGTGGCCGGGGCTGCCTGAGGAGCATCGCATCGTCGCCCGGACTAGCTCGATTGTCCGGCTTCTCCTCGGGACCTGCGGTCCCGCATCGTCGCCCGGACTAGGTCGATTGTCCGGCTTCTCCTCGGGACCTGCGGTCCCGCATCGTCGCCCGGACTAGCTCGATTGTCCGGCTTCTCCTCGGGACCTGCGGTCCCGCATCGTCGCCCCGACTAGGCTTTGGCTCATGTCCACCGACGCGATTTTGTCCTCCGCCGCCGCGCCCGGCGCGGACTATGCCGCCACCGCCAGTGAGGCCTACCGCTCAGCCCTTCAGGTCATCGAGTCCGTCGAGCCCCGCATCGCGGCGGCCACCCGCAAAGAACTTGCCGACCAACGGGATTCGCTGAAGCTCATCGCCAGCGAGAACTATGCCTCCCCGGCCGTCCTGCTGACCATGGGCACCTGGCTGTCCGACAAGTACGCCGAGGGCACCGTCGGGCACCGCTTCTACGCGGGCTGCCAGAACGTCGACGACGTCGAATCCATTGCCGCCGAGCACGCCCGGGAGCTGTTCGGCGCCCCCTACGCCTACGTGCAGCCGCACTCCGGGATCGACGCCAACCTGGTGGCGTTCTGGGCGATCCTGGCCACCCGCGTCGAGGCCCCCGCGCTGGCCGAGGTCGGCGTCAAGAACGTCAACGACCTGTCGGAAGCCGAGTGGGAGCGGCTGCGGGCCAAGCTCGGCAGCCAGCGGCTGATGGGCATGTCGCTGGATGCCGGTGGCCACCTCACCCACGGTTTCCGGCCCAACATCTCCGGCAAGATGTTCCAGCAGCGCAGCTACGGCACCAACCCGCAGACCGGGTTCCTGGACTACGACGTCATCGCCGCGGCGGCCCGCGAGTTCAAGCCGCTGATCCTGGTCGCCGGCTATTCGGCCTACCCGCGCCGGGTGAACTTCGCCCGGATGCGGGAGATCGCCGACGAGGTGGGCGCCACCCTGATGGTCGACATGGCGCACTTCGCCGGCCTGGTCGCCGGGAAGGTCTTCACCGGCGACGAGGATCCGGTGCCGCACGCCCACGTCGTGACCACCACCACGCACAAGTCGCTGCGCGGGCCCCGCGGCGGCCTGGTGCTGGCCACCAAGGAGTACTCCGACGCGGTCGACAAGGGCTGCCCGATGGTGCTCGGCGGCCCGCTGTCGCATGTCATGGCGGCCAAGGCGGTGGCCTTCGCCGAGGCGCGCCAGCCCTCCTTCCAGGCCTACGCGCAGCGGGTGGCCGACAACGCCCAGGCCTTCGCCGACGGCCTGATGCGCCGCGGCGCCACGCTGGTCACCGGGGGCACCGACAACCACATCGTGCTGCTCGACGTGCAGTCCTTCGGGCTGACGGGTCGGCAGGCCGAAGGTGCGCTGCTGGACTCCGGGATCGTCACCAACCGCAACTCGATCCCGGCGGACCCCAACGGGGCGTGGTACACCAGCGGCATCCGCTTCGGCACGCCGGCACTGACCACGCGCGGCTTCGGCCCCGCCGAGTTCGACCGGGTGGCCGAACTCGTCGTCGAGGTGCTGAAGAACACCACGGCCGACGCCGGCCCGAACGGGCCGTCCAAGGCCAAGTACACAATGGTCGACCAGACCTCGGACTGGGTCCGCGCAGCGTCCGCCGAGCTGCTCGACGCCAACCCGCTGTACCCCGGCCTGACCCTGTAGCCGGGTCCCGTCCGTGAGCAGACGGAAAGGACCCGCGACACGCCGCGATCCCGGGTCATTTGCGTCTGTTCGCGGGAAGAAGAAGCCCCGAAACGCCGGGGTCGGGGATTTCCAAACACCCGTTAACATCGGTTACAGTTACCGCATGGCACAGAAACCTGTCGCAAACGCGCTGACCCTTGAGCTCGAGCCGGTTGTCGCCGACAATCTGGCCCGCTTCCTGGACACGGCCGACGAGTGGTACGCCCACGACTACGTCCCGTTCGACCAGGGCCGCGACTTCGCGTTCCTCGGCGGCGAGGACTGGGATCCCTCCCAGGTCACCCTGCCGAAGGAGATCGTCGACGCGCTCGAGGTCGTGCTGATCACCAAGGACAACCTCGCCGGGTACCACCGCGAGCTCGTCGAGCACTTCATCCTCGAGGACAAGTGGGGCCGCTGGCTGGGCCGCTGGACCTCCGAGGAGACGCTGCACGCCATCGCGCTGCGCGAATACTTCATGGTCACTCGCAACATCGACCCGAACGCCGACGAAGAGGTGCGCGTCGCCCACGTGATGCGCGGCTACCGGGCCAGCAACTACACCCAGATCGAGACGCTGGTGTTCATGGCGCTCTATGAGCGTGCTCACGCGGTGTACCTGCGCAACGTCGAGGCGAAGCTCGATGAGCCGGTGCTGAAGAAGCTGGTCGGCCGGATCATCAACGACGAGGACCGGCACGCGAAATTCTTCGACAGCCTCGTCGCGCACTGCCTGGAGAACCACCGCGACTCCACGGTCGCGGCGATCTCCCGGCGCGCGCCGGCGTTCCCCGTCATCGGCGGTGACATTCTGGAATACCGGGACACCAAGCTGCGCACCGTCGCCGAGGCCGGCATCTTCGATCAGGCCGCGGCCAACAAGGTCGTCTCCGACGCCATCGTCGCCTGGGGTCTGGGCGACGAGCCGCAACTCGCAAAATTCGTCTCCGCGTAACGGTTCGGACACGGCGCGCCTCATCGGCGCACCCCCCGCCCGGAGTAGCGTCGGCTTCAGGTGGCCGGGGACGAGTCCGAGGTGGGCTCCTCAAAAGGCCAGCGAGCCTGAAGGAGCGCCTGTGACCGATCTGTACACGCCCACCCGGACGTACGTGCTCGACACCTCCGTCCTGTTGTCCGACCCGTGGGCGTGCACGCGGTTCGCCGAACACGAAGTGGTCGTCCCCCTGGTCGTCATCAGCGAGTTGGAGGCCAAGCGCCACCACCACGAGCTCGGTTGGTTCGCCCGTCAGGCGCTGCGCCTCTTCGATGACCTCCGACTCGAGCATGGACGGCTCGATCAGCCCATTCCCGTTGGGACACAGGGCGGAACGCTGCACGTCGAGTTGAACCACACCGATCCCTCGGTGTTGCCGAGTGGCTTCCGCACCGGCACCAACGACGCCCGGATCCTGGCCTGTGCCGCCAACCTCGCTGCCGAGGGCAAGCGAGTCACGCTGGTGAGCAAGGACATTCCGCTGCGCGTCAAGGCCGGCGCGGTGGGTCTGCCCGCCGACGAGTACCACGCCCAGGACGTCGTCACGTCCGGCTGGACCGGCATGACCGAACTGGACGTCACCTCCGCGGACATCGACACGATCTTCGCCGAGAGGGAGATCGATCTCGCCGACGCCCGAAACCTGCCCTGCCACACCGGAATCCGGCTGCTCGGCGGCACGTCGCATGCCCTGGGCCGGGTCAACGCCGACAAGCGCGTGCAACTGGTCCGAGGGGAACGTGAGGTCTTCGGCCTGCGCGGACGCTCCGCCGAACAGCGGGTCGCGCTGGACCTGCTGCTCGACGAATCGGTCGGCATCGTGTCCCTCGGTGGCAAGGCCGGCACCGGCAAGTCGGCTCTGGCGCTGTGCGCGGGCCTGGAGGCCGTCCTCGAGCGCCGCACCCAGCGCAAGGTCGTGGTTTTCCGCCCGCTGTACGCCGTCGGCGGCCAGGAACTCGGCTACCTGCCCGGCAGCGAGAGCGACAAAATGGGCCCCTGGGCCCAGGCCGTCTTCGACACCCTCGAAGGGCTGGCCAGTCCGGCGGTCCTCGAAGAGGTGCAGTCCCGCGGAATGCTCGAGGTACTGCCGCTGACCCACATCCGCGGCCGCTCCCTGCACGACTCCTTCGTGATCGTCGACGAGGCGCAGTCCCTGGAGCGCAACGTCCTGCTGACGGTGCTGTCCCGGCTCGGCGCCGGCTCCCGGGTGGTGCTCACCCATGACGTCGCCCAGCGCGACAACCTGCGCGTCGGCCGCCATGACGGTGTCGCCGCGGTCATCGAAAAGCTCAAGGGCCACCCGCTGTTCGCCCACATCACCCTGATGCGCAGCGAGCGCTCGCCGATCGCCGCGCTGGTCACCGAAATGCTGGAGGAGATCACCCCGGAGGCGCTGCCGTAAACTCGGCAGGTGCCGTCCAGTCCGAAAATCCTCGCCATCGCCGCGGCCGCGGCGTTGTTTCTGGCTGGCTGCGGCACGTCTGAGACCGCTGCCTCGGAGGGGCCGGTCGACTGCGCGAAGGACAAGTGCGTCGCCCTGACCTTCGACGACGGCCCCACCCCGTTCACCGACCGGCTGGTGAGCGTGCTGAACGATGCCGGCGCCAAGGCGACGTTCTTCATGATCGGCAACAAGGTGGCCGCGAATCCCGCCGGTGCGAAGAGGGTCGCCGACGCCGGGATGGAGATCGGCAACCACACGTGGGAACACCCCAATATGACCACCATCCCGGAGCAGTACGTTCCGGACCAGTTGTCCAAGGCGCAGGATGCCATCACCGCCGCCACCGGAAACACACCGAAGCTGTGGCGCCCGGCGGGCGGGCTCACCGATGACGCCGTCAACGCCGTCGCGGCCAAGGACGGCCTGGCCGGAGTCCTCTGGGACGTCATCCCGTTCGACTGGATCAACGATTCCAACATCGCCGCCACGCGGTACATGCTGATGACCCAGATCAAGCCCGGCTCGGTGGTGTTGCTGCATGACAGCTACTCATCGACCGTCGATCTGGTGGAGCAGTTCATCCCGGTGCTCAAGGCCAACGGCTACCACCTGGTGACCGTCAGCCAACTGCTCGGCGACCGCGCTCCGGGCAGCGTCTACGGCGGACGGGAGAACGGTCCTCAGGTGAACCTGCTCAAAGACATTCCGGCCGAGGACATTCCGGTGTTGCCGGCCACCTCGTCGCCGGCGCCCATGCCGAACTTCCCGATCACCGATATCCCCGGCGCCAACAGCGGCGGCCCCAACAACGGCGTCTAGCGCTCGCGTGCACGAGACAACACCGCTCGTCCTGGCTGTGCTGGTGCTCGGCTACGCGCTGGTCTCCCAGAAGGTCGACCGCTCCTTCGTGGCACCCGCGTTGATCTTCATGCTTCTTGGTATGGCGTTGGGCCCCTTCGGTTTACACCTGCTGGATGCCGGTCCCGGAACCGAGGGCTACACCACCCTGGCCCAGTTGGCCCTCACGGTCATCCTTTTCAACCAGGCCGCCAACCTCAATTTCAACCGCATCCGGGTGCACGGGCCGGTGGCGCTGCGGCTGCTGATCGTCGGCATTCCGCTGACGGTGATGCTGGGCGCGCTGACGGCGGCGGTACTGCTTCCGGTGCTGCCGTGGTGGGAGGCGGTGTGTCTGGCCGCGGTCGTCGCACCCACCGAGGTGGCGTTGATCGAGGCCTTGATGGACGATCGGCGTATCCCCGAACGTGTCCGCCATGCCCTGTCGGTGGAGAGCGGGTTCTACGACGGTTTCGCGCTCGCGATCCTGCTGACCGCACTGGCGCTGGCCTCCGAGCAGGCCGACCGCAGCGACGTCAATTGGGTGTGGTTGATCTTCAGCACCGAGTTCCAGTCCCTGCTCGCCGGTGCCGCCGTCGGCCTGGTCGGCGGCATGGTGGTGTCCTGGTCGCGCCGACGCGACTGGATGAGCGACATCTGGGCTCAGCTCGCCGCCCTGGCGCTGGCGTTCGTCTGCTTCGCCGTCGGCGAGCGGATGGAGGCCAGCGGATTCGTCGCCGCCTTCACCGGCGGGCTGGCGTTCTCGTTCATCACCAAGCGCCGGGTGGGCAGCCCGCTGTCCACCCAGGTCTGCGATGCCGCCGGACAGCTGCTGGAACTGCTGGTGTTCGCCATGTTCGGCGCCTTCGCCGTCATCGACGGCTGGCGCCGCGCCGATTGGCGCATCGTGGTCTTCGCGCTGCTGGCGTTGTTCGCCGTCCGCATCGCCGCGGTGCTGGTCTCGCTCGTGCGCACCGATCTGCCGGCACCCGACCGGATCTTCATCGGGTGGTTCGGTCCCCGCGGAATCGGCACCGTGGTGCTCGGGCTGCTGGTCGTCAATCGGGGTGAGATTCAGCAGGCCGATGTCATCGGCACCGTCGTGGTGGTGGCCGTGACGCTGAGCCTGGTGTTGCACAGTGTCAGCGCCGCTCCCGGTATCCGCGGACTGGCGTCGGCCCCAGGAGGCTCGGGCGGGTGATCGTCGAGTGTGCGGCCCGTGGCGTGAAGCTGTGGGGCGCCTAACCCGTCGACTCTCGGGAAACCGTGCGGGCCCGCTGGTAGAGCCACCCGACGACGACGGCAAACAACGCCACACCGATGATCTCGGCGAGGTTGCCGCTGTCGGGAAATATCGCGAACGGATCATCCTTCGCGGTGGCCGCGACCATCCCGGCGAAGAAGACCCCGTACAGGCTTTCGCCGACGATGAGACCAGTAGCCATCAGGATCGCGATGCGCTTCTTTCGCTCGACGTCGCCGCCTGTCCGTTCGGCCCAGCGGTCGTACAGATGGCCCAGGAATGCTCCGAGCGGGATGGTCAACGTCAGACTCATCGGCAGATACATGCCCATGCCGACCGCCAGCGGCGGTAGATGGAACCGGGAGACTCTGCGGAGCACCTCGTCGGCGACGATAACCCCAACCCCGATCAGGGCTCCGACTCCCAGCACCGTCCAGTTCAGGGAACCGCCCAGGACGCCTTTGGCCAGCGATGAGATGAGCGCCGCCTGGGGCGCGGCCAGCGCCTTGTCACCCGCGCCGGGCGCGCCGGCGAAGCCGAATGCGGTCTGCATGAGGTTGAGCACCGGCGGAATGACCACCGACCCGAACACGACGCCGATGATCAGCGCGACTTGCTGTTTCCACGGCGTGGCGCCGACCAATTGGCCGGTCTTGAGGTCTTGGAGGTTGTCGTTGGCGATGGTGGCTGCGCAGAAGGTCACCGCCGTCGCGATCAGCGTGAGCGCCATCAGAGCCAAGGCCTGGGTGTCGTCGGCAGCACCGAACGCGGCCTTGATGGCCAGCGCTGCGATGACGACCACGAGGATTCCCACGCCCGACACGGGACTGTTCGACGAGCCGACCAGACCCGCCATGTATCCGCAGATGGCCGCCGCGATGAAGCCGATGACGGCGATGAACACCACGCTGACCACGATGACCCCGGCCGAGCTGCCGCTCAGCACCGAGCTGTGAGCGAACTGCCACAGCAGGATGGCGATGGGGATCATGAGCACGGCGGATGTCGTGCTGACGATCGGGAACGGGATATCGCGCTCGGTGACGTCCACCAGGTTTCCGTCGCGTCGGCCACGTGCGGAGGCGATGGATGCGGAAATGCCCCTCATGATCGGCCGCATGATCTTGAGCAGGGTCCAGACGGCGGCGACGGCCATTGCGCCGGCACCGATCATCCGGACATCTTTGGCGAACATTGTGCTGATGACGTCGGCGTTCGACGCGTCGGACCCGAACTTTCCGATCGTGTAGACCGGTAGCAGGATGCCGTAGGAGATCAGCATCCCGGCAAGCATCGCGATACCGACGGCAAGACCGACGAGATGGCCCACGCCGATCAGCGCCAGCGAGAGACTCGCGCCGAACATCGAACCGGCCGGCCCGACGCGGAAGTACAGCGCGATATCGGTGGCGAGCGCCTTGAGATTCGCCAGCAGGGCGAAGCCGGCCGAAGCCAGCGCGCCGGTGGCGATCATCCGGACTCCCGTGCGGCCCTCCTCCTCGCCCCTGGTGCTGTCGCCGACCTTCAGGACCACCGCCGCGGCAACGCCCTCCGGGTAGGGCAGATCGGACCCGGTGACCAGAGCGCGGCGCAACGGGATCGAGTACATGACACCGAGCACGCCGCCCACGGCGCAGATGGCGGTCGTGGTCCAGAGCGGAAAACCGGCCCACCAGCCGATCATGACGAGCCCTGGCAGCACGAAGATCACCGACGAGAGCGTGCCCGCCGCCGAGGCGATCGTCTGCACGATGTTGTTCTCGATGATCGAGTGGTTGGCGAAGTACCGCAGGATCGCCATCGAGATGACCGCAGCCGGAATCGACGTCGCGAATGTCAGGCCGACCTTCAGGCCGAGGTAGACATTGGCGGCGGTGAAGACCAGCGTGATCAGACCGCCGAGGATGACTCCCCGCAGGGTCAGTTCCCGCACGCTGGTGGATGTATTACCGACGACCAACGTTGCACCCCCTCCCGGCGCCGAGCCGGAGCGCGAACACTGGGTTGAAGGGTAGGCGTTCGTGCCGTTCTACGAGGGTCAATGACCGATCGGCCTACCCCTCGTCGCGCACCTTCGCCATGGCCAGCACGTCGAGCCGGCGGTCCAGCTCGGCCTCGGAGAGCTTCTCGCCGATCAACCCGCGGTCGATCACCGTCTGCCGAATCGTCTTGTGCTCCTTGAGCGCCTGCTTGGCCACCGCGGCGGCCTCCTCGTAGCCGATGGCCGAGTTCAGCGGCGTCACGATCGACGGCGAGGACTCCGCCAGGCGGCGCAGCCGTTCCTCGTCGGCCACCAGGCCGTCGATGCAGCGCTCGGCGAACAGCCGGGACACGTTGGCCAGCAATGTGAACGACTCGAGCAGGTTTCGCGCCATCATCGGGATGTAGACGTTGAGCTCGAAGGCGCCAGACAGCGCGCCGACGGTGATCGCGGCGTCATTGCCGATCACCTGGGCGGCCACCTGGGTGACGGCCTCGGGGATCACCGGGTTCACCTTGCCCGGCATGATCGAGCTGCCCGGCTGCAGATCGGGCAGGTGAAGCTCGGCCAGGCCGGTCAGCGGCCCGGAGCCCATCCACCGGATGTCGTTGGCGATCTTGGTCAACGAGGCGGCGATGGTCTTCAGCGCGCCGGACGCCTCGAGCAGCCCGTCGCGGGCGGCTTGGGCCTCGAAAGAGTTCTTGGCCGTGGTCAATTCGGCCAGGCCGGTCTGGGCGACGAGTACCTCGACCACCTTGGCGCCGAACCCGTCGGGGGCGTTGAGCCCGGTGCCGACGGCGGTGCCGCCGATCGCGAGCTCACCGAGCCGGGGAAGCGTGGCCTTGACCCGTTCGATGCCGGCCTCTACCTGACGGGCGTAGCCACCGAACTCCTGGCCGAGGGTCACCGGAACGGCGTCCATCAGGTGGGTGCGGCCGGACTTCACCACGGTGCGCCATTGCCGGGCCTTGTTGGCCAGCGACTCGTGCAGCACCTCCAGGGCCGGAATCAGCTGGCGCACAGCGGCTTCGGTGGCCGCGATGTGGGTGGAGGTCGGGAAGGTGTCGTTGGAGGACTGCGACATGTTGACGTCGTCGTTGGGGTGGACCGTCACGCCGTTACGGGCGCAGATCGACGCGATCACCTCGTTGGCGTTCATGTTGGAGCTGGTGCCCGAGCCGGTCTGGAACACGTCGATGGGGAACTGGTCGTCGTGCCGGCCGTCGGCGATCTCGTTGGCGGCGGCGATGATCGCGTCGGCCTTCTCCGCGGACAACAGACCCAGGTCCTTGTTCACCTGAGCGCACGCGGCCTTCAGCAGGGCCATCGCCCGGATCTGGTTGCGGTCCAAGCCCCGGAACGAGATGGGGAAGTTCTCCACGGCCCGCTGGGTCTGTGCGCGCCACAGGGCTTTGGCCGGAACCCGGACCTCGCCCATGGTGTCGTGCTCGATCCGGTACTCGCCGTCGTTCGTCATCGATTGCCTTTCTCAGCAACTAGGGGAGGGGATAGGCGGCAGAACTGTCCCCGGTGAAATCCACCGCGGAGTATTCGTTGAGCTTGGAAAGCCGGTGGTAGGCCTCGATCATCCGGACCGTACCGGACTTCGAGCGCATGACGATCGACTGCGTGGTGCAGCCCCCGCCGAAGAATCGCACGCCTTTGAGCAGGTCGCCGTCGGTGACTCCGGTGGCGCAGAAGAACACGTTCTCCCCGCCCACCAGGTCCTCGGTGGTGAGTACCCGGTTCAGGTCGTGGCCGCGGTCGATGGCCCTCTGGCGTTCCTCGTCGTCCTTGGGCGCCAGCGTGGCCTGGATCTCGCCGCCCATGCAGCGGATCGCGGCGGCGGTGATGATGCCCTCGGGCGTGCCGCCGATGCCGACCAGCAGATCGGTGCCGGAGTCCGGCCGGCAGGCCGCGATGGCGCCCGCGACGTCGCCGTCGGAGATCAGCCGGATCCGGGCACCCGCACCGCGGACCTCGGCCATGAGCTTCTCGTGGCGCGGCCGGTCCAGGATGCATACGGTGATGTCGGAGACAGACGCCTTGCGCACCTTGGCAATCCGTTGGATGTTGGCCGCGATCGGCGAGGTGATGTCGATGAAGTCGGCGACGTCCGGACCGGCGGCGATCTTGTTCATGTAGAACACCGCCGACGGGTCGAACATGGCGCCGCGTTCGGCCACCGCGAGCACCGAGATGGCGTTGGGCATGCCCTTGGCCATCAGCGTGGTGCCGTCGATGGGGTCGACGGCGAAGTCGCAATCCGGGCCGTCGCCGTTGCCCACCTCCTCGCCGTTGTAGAGCATCGGGGCGTTGTCCTTCTCGCCCTCGCCGATCACCACCACGCCGCGCATCGAGACGGAGTTGACCAGTTGGCGCATCGCGTCGACGGCGGCGCCGTCGCCGCCCTCCTTGTCGCCGCGACCCACCCATCGGCCGGCGGCCATGGCGCCGGCCTCGGTGACACGGACCAGTTCCAGGGCCAGGTTGCGGTCGGGGGCTTCGCGGCGGCGGGCGTCCGCCTGACGACGATGCGGGACGGAGTCACGAGGAGGAGTCGGGCGATCGCTCTCAGGCATGGGGGTCATTGTCCCAGAACGGGCCTGCGGGTCCCCACCTGGGATACTCGGATCCGTGAGTGACGGCGTACCCGGCCCGGCTGAACCCGCGACCGGCCCATCCAGGCATGACGAACCCATCGCCGGGCCTCCCGGACCCCAACCTCATGTCGCCGGCCCTCCGGCTCCGAAACCCGCCAAGCCCCGCGTTTTGCAGGACGGCCGCGACATGTTCTGGTCGCTCATCCCGTTGGTGGCGGTGTGCGTCGTGCTGGCGGGCCTGGTGGGGATGTGCTCGTTCGGCGGCCGCGGGTCGATGGACGGCCCGGCCCCCAGCTACGACGCCGCCAAGGCGCTGACCGCCGACGCGGCGGCGGTCAGCTTCGGTATCCGGGTCCCCAAGGTTCCCGACGGGTGGCAGGCCAACTCGGGCAGCCGCACCGGTATCGAGAGCGGCCGCACCGAGCCCGGCAGCAAGGACAAGCAGCGCGCGATCGCCTCCCGGGTCGGCTACATCGCTCCGTCGAAGATGTACATGAGCGTCACGCAGAGTGACGCAGACGAGACCGCGCTGGTGCAGTCGATCCAGAAGGAGGTCTATCCCACCGGCGCCGAAGACATCGACGGCGTGAAGTGGATCGTCTACCAGGGCGGTGAGGGCACCGAGCCGGTCTGGACCACCCGGCTGGACGGCGGTAAAGGCCCGACGCAGGTGGCCATCACCGGGGCGGGAACCGACGACGACTTCCGGACCCTGGCCATCGCCACCCAAACTGCGTCGCCGCTGGGTTAGATAGGGCCATGGCGACCACAGCACCCGAGGCTGACCTGACCGGCTGGAACCGCGAACCGTTCACCGCCGACGGCTACACCCACGACGTCTTCTACAAGGGCTCCGGTCCCGGCGTCGTGCTGATCCCCGAGATTCCCGGTGCGCATCCCGGTGTCCTGGCGCTAGGAAACTACCTGGTGGACAACGGCTTCACGGTGGCCATCCCGTCGTTGTTCGGCACGCCGGGCGCCCCGGCGCGAGGCGCCGGGTTGGTTCCGACCATGGCACGCGCCTGCGTGGCCAAGGAGTTCGCGGCGTTCGCCCTGAACAAAGAGCGCCCCGTCACCAACTACCTGCGGGCGCTGGCGCGTGACCTCAAGGCGCGGGCGGGCGGCAAGGGCGTCGGCGTGATCGGCCAGTGCTTCACCGGCGGCTTCGCCCTGGCCGCCGCCGTGGACGACAGTGTGCTGGCCTCCGTGCTCAGCCAGCCGTCGGTGCCGATCGCGCTGACCGGTGCGCACAAACGCGACCCCGGGTTCTCCGAGAAGGAGATGAAGGTCATCGAGAAGCGGGCGGCCGAGGACAACCTGTGCGCCCTGGCCCTGCGGTTCAGCGGCGACGCGATGGCCCCCGGCGAGCGGTTCAAGACGCTCAAGGACCGACTCGGAGACAACTTCGAAGTCATCGAGCTCGACTCCTCGCCGGGCAACTCCGGCGGGTTCGGCAGGATGGCGCACTCAGTGCTCACCCTGGAGGTCCGGGAGCGCGAGGGGCAGCAGGCCTACGAGGCCCGCAAGCGGGTGGTGGAGTTTCTCAAAGAACGCTTGGGGTAGCCGAATCGCCGGGGCCGGCGGACGGCTCCACCGGTTTCACCTCGTCGGGTAGAGGTTCGTTCTTCTTCTTGCGCCCGAAACGTTTTCGTCGCTTGCCGTCCGCCTCGTCGGCGTCCTCCATCGCCACACCCTTGAAGACCGCGAGATACACCGAGATCGTCGTGACGATCAGGATCATGAGCACCGGCCCGAGCACGATGCCGAAGAACCCGAACATCGCGATGCCGGAGAACACCGACAGCAGCATCAGCGCCGGGTCCAGTCGCGCTTCCTTGGGCACCAGGATCGGTCGCAGGAAGTTGTCGACGTTGGTGATGCCGAAGACGTGGAACAGCACGATGAACAGACCGCCGGCGACGTTGCCGAAGAACATCAGTCCGATGCCGAACGGGATCGTCACGATGCCGCTGCCCAGCGGTATCACCGACAGTGCGGTGAGGAAGATCGCGAAGATGAAGAACGCGTCGTGGAAGCCGGCGATCCAGATCGAGCACGCGCCCAGGGTGCCCTGAATCACCGCAATGATGAACTGCCCCTTGACCGTTCCCTTCACCATGGCGCCCATCTTGGCCAGGTAGAGGTCGGTGACCTCGTCGCCCAGCGGATTGAGTCGGCGGATGAGGGTTATCACTTTGGCCTTGTTTCCGAGCAGCGAGATCAGCACGTACAAGAAGATGATCGCCGAGGTGATGAATCCGATCGCGCCACCGGCCGCCCCGGACAGCGTGCGCAACAGCCACTCGCCGACGGTCTGGGCGATCTTGCCGACATTTTCGCGCAGCGACTCAAGGGTGAGGGTCGGTGTCTGGAAGGGCAGTTTGTGCAGGAGGTTGTTGACGGTAACCATGGCCTTGTCGCCCAGAGCGTTCAGGTCGGCGGTCTTGGCCCAGTCCGCCACCCCGATGAGCATGTGCGAGATTTGAACGGTGGCAAGGGATATCACGCCGATGATCGGGATGACGACTATGAGAAGCGCCGCCAGCACGGTCAGCGTGGTCGCCAGCCCGCTGCTGACTTTTGTTTTCAGCCTGTCGTGTACCGGCGTGAAGAGGTAGGCCACGATCGCCGCGATCACGATGAGCATGAAGTAGCGGCGCAGGAAGTAGGCCCCGAACAGCAGGGCGATTCCGGTGACGATCCCGAGCGCCCGCTTCTGGCTGGGCGTGAATTCGGTCTTCACGCGTCTACTGTCCCATCAGCTTGCTTAGGTGCCGGTGAATGTCGGGGTAGCGCTTGAGGTGTGCCCCGCCGTTGAGATCCAGGACCTCCCCGGTCATCCAGGAAGACTGCGGCGAACACAGGAACACCACCGCGGCTGCGACGTCCTCGGGTGTGCCGGCGCGGCCCAGTGCGGTGTTCTCGACGTACTCCTCCACCACCCCGGGGATGGCAGCCGCGCCTTCGGTGAGCGGGGTGTGGACGAAACCCGGTGCCACGGCGTTGACCCGGATGCCCCGCGGCCCGAGTTCGAGGGCGGCGACCTGGGTCAACATGGACAACCCGGCCTTGGCCGCGCAGTAGGCGCTCATACCGATGGCTGGCTGGCGCGCGTTCAGGGAGGTCAGCGACACCACCGACCCGCCCTCGCGCAGGTGCCGGCCGGCGTGCTTGAGCACCAGGAAGGCGCCCGTCAGACAGACGTCGACCACCGAGCGGAACTGCTCGGCGTCCAGGTCGGTGATCATCCCGAAGCCGCTGAAGCCGGCGCAGTTGACCACCACCTCCAGGCGGCCCTCGCGTGCGGCGACGGCGTTGAACAGCGCGGCGACCGAGTCCTCGTCGGTGACCTCGACAACAGCCCAGGTGTGCGGATCACCGAGTTCCCCGGCGCGTTGGGCGGCCAGGTCGGCGTTGCGGTCGGCGATCGTCACCCGGTAGCCATCGGCCGCCAGCAACTGTGCTGTGGCCCAACCGATCCCGGATGCGCCGCCGACGACGACGGCTTCTCCCTGTTCGCTCATGCTGGTCTCCGGTCTGCCTCGGGCGCGCCCCATTTGCGGCGCACCGCTTCCCACGGGTTGGCGTACCGGCCGGGCTGCCGGTAGTAGGGCGACTGGCGTTTGAGGTACTCGCGTGCCAGCGGGGCGATCAGGCGCAACGGGAAGCGCTTCCAGCCGGCCTTCTCGGCGGTCTCGGCGAGCAGCTGAGGCCACGAATAATGCTGATGGCCAAGCAGTTCCTGGGCGGTGGCGGTGTCCATCCAGTCGGTGGCGAACCAGCCGTCGTCGTCCTCGGGATCACCCGGGCGGCCGGTGGGTAGGCCGCCGACCAGTCCCATGGCTGCCGCGGTGGAGGCGGCGATCTCCCCCTGGATGAGACGGTGCGAGTCGTCGCCGCCGATCAGCAGGGTGCGGCCGACCACGTCGGTGTTGGTCGCCGCGGCGAAGGCGTGCGCGACGTCGCGGACGTCGACGGTCTGCAACCGCCCGTCCGTCGGCAGCAGCGCCTCGAAATAGATGATGTTGGGATCCATGCCCAGACTGAGGTCGACGGTCAGAACTCCGCCCAGACGAAGGATCACCCACTCCAGACCGGATTCGCGCACGATCGACTCGGCCTCCACCTTATGACCGCCGTACACGTCGTAAGGGCGCACGGGCGTCTCCGCCGTCAGCACCTCGCTGAACCGGTGCGGGTTACGCGGGCCGTAGACCGCGATGCTGGAAGCCTGGACGAAACGCGGCGGGTTCGACTGGGCCGCAGCGGCATTCACCAGATTCGCGGTGGCGTCGACGTTGACGCGACGGGCCAGGGCGGGTTGCGCGTAACACAACGGTGGGATGATCGCCGCGAGATGGACGAGCGACGCGGGCTGCACCTCGGACAGCAACTCCGGGACCTGCCGGGCATCGGTGAGGTCGGCCCAGCGCACCGACACTCCGGTCGGCAGCGAAGCGGCCGCCGCGCGGTTGGCGGGGGTGTCGAGGTCGGTGGCGACGACGCGGCGCCCCAGCCGAGCCAGATGCCGGACCGTCGCGGTGCCCACCAGGCCGAAGGCGCCGGTCACCAGAACCGCGTCGGACATGCCACCCCCTCTCTGCGCAACCGACTCTAAGTCTCGTCGTCGTCGGCTGAGGACAACGCGGCTTCGATGCGCGCCCGCGCGCCGTCAAGGTGCTCCTGGCAGCGCCGGGCCAGCGCCTCGCCGCGCTCCCACAACGTCAGCGCGGCATCGAGATTGATGCCGCCCTGCTCCAGTTGGCGCACCACCTCGACCAGCTCGTCGCGGCACTGTTCGTAGCCCAGTTCGGCTACCGGTGTCGGTGTCTGGCTCATGCGGCTCCGTCCTCCCGCCCGGTGCTCACGGCGCCGATTGCGCCGTCGGCAAGTCTGATGCGCAAAACGGTGCCCTCGGGCCCGTCGGCCGTCGAGCGCAGAACCGAGGACGCGCCGCCCCCCGTTTCGTCGACGGTCTGCACCACCGCGTAGCCGCGAGCCAGCGTGGCGGCCGGGCCCAGCGTGGACAGCCGCGCCGCGAGATGCCCGACCCGATCGGTCTCGCCGTCCACCTTGCGGGTGACGTCGCGCCGCGCGGCGGCCAGCGCCCGCGCGACCTCCGCGGCGCGGTCGGTCACCAGCCGCAGCGGGTCGGCCAGCGAGGGGCGGCTGCGTAGTTGGGTCAGCGAGTGCTGTTCACGCCCCACCCAGTTGCGCAGCGCCCGTGCGCTGCGCTGGCGTAACTCGGCGACGAGTGCCAGTTCGGCGGCGGTGTCGGGCACCACCTTCTTGGCCGCATCGGTGGGGGTGGCCGCCCGCAGGTCGGCCACCAGGTCGCACAGCGGGTTGTCGGGTTCGTGGCCGACCGCGCTGACCACCGGTGTGCGGCAGGCGGCGATCGCCCGGCACAGCGTCTCGTCGGAGAACGGCAGCAGGTCCTCGACGCTGCCGCCGCCGCGGGCGATCACGATGACGTCGACCTCGGGGTGCCCGTCGAGTTCGCGCAGCGCCTCGACGATCTGCGCCACCGCGCCTGCGCCCTGCACCGCCGTGTTGCGGATCTCGAAGCGCACCGCCGGCCAGCGGCCGGCCGCCACCGTGGTGACGTCGTGCTCGGCCGCCCCGCCGCGGCCGGTGATCAAACCGACCAGGTTCGGCAGGAACGGCAACGGCCGCTTCAGCCGTGGGTCGAACAGCCCCTCGGCGTCGAGCACCCTGCGCAGCATCTCAATCCGGGCGAGCAACTCGCCGAGCCCGACCGCACGAATCTCGCTGAGCCGCAACGAGAACGAACCACGTCGTGGATCGAACTGCGGCTTGGCGCACACGACGACCTGAACGCCCTCGGCAAGCTTCACCGGCGCGGAGCGGACCAGATCGGTGCGGCAGTTCACGCGCAGGGACATGTCGGCGGCCGGGTCTCGCAGCACCATGAAGGTCGTCGCGCCTCGCACGGCGATCTCGGTGAGCTGTCCCTCGACCCAGACCAAGCCGAGGCGTTCGATCCAGCCCTGGACCCGGGTGGCCACCGACCGCACCGGGTACGGGTTGTCCGCGGTGCCGAGCTCAGCGCTCACTTGGCGGTCGCGCGGGTGATCCTGTTGGCCAGCAGCGTCTGGAACGGGGCGCGGGCTTTGGCGGATTCCTCGTAGGCCAGCAGCGCCCTGAGGTCGGCGACACTCAGGGACTGGATGCGGGCCCGCAGTTGGGCCAGGGTCAGCGAATCGTAATCCAGTTCACCGGCGATGGCCGGCGGTTCGGCAGCCGGTTTGGCAGGTTCCTCGGCGGTCTTCTTCGGACCGGTCGGCGCCTTGGCGCCTGCGGTCCGGCCTGGCGCGTCGGTCACCGAATACAAGGCGAACCGCCCCTCGGTCGCACGCTCTCCGTTGGCGGCCGGGGTCTCGGGCTCCGGCTCGTCATCTTCGTCGAACGTCGCCCAGTCGGGCTTCTCCTCTTTGGGCGGGAACACCATCTCCAGCGCAGCGTCGCCCTTGATGGCGAAGCCCGCGAGATCCTGCTGCACCTTCATCACCAGCTGCGCGATGGTGCTCGCGAACGTCATCGGATACATCACGATGGTGTGCGGAAGCTTGCGGGTCTCTTCGATGGCGGTCACGGCCACGCCGACCAGCAGGCGGATCCCGTACGGTGCTTGAGCCATGGGCAACAGCCTACGGCTGGCCCGGCCACGCCGGGGAAACGTACCCTGAATCCATGCCGCCAACCGTCAACATGGGGATTCCCGGTGCCACCAGCTCCGTCGCGCACGGCGGCGGCAAGCGGGTGCTGCTCGCCGAACCGCGGGGTTACTGCGCCGGCGTGGATCGCGCCGTCGAGACCGTCGAACGTGCCCTGGAGAAGCACGGCGCTCCGGTCTACGTGCGCCACGAGATCGTGCACAACCGCCACGTCGTCGAGACGCTGGCCCAGCGTGGCGCGGTGTTCGTCAAGGAGACCGACGAGGTCCCCGAGGGCGCCATCGTGGTGTTCTCCGCACACGGCGTGGCGCCGACCGTCCACGAGTCGGCCGCCGCCCGCAGCCTGAAGGTGATCGACGCCACCTGTCCGCTGGTCACCAAGGTGCACAACGAGGCCAAGCGGTTCGCCCGCGAGGACTACGACATCCTGCTCATCGGTCACGAAGGGCACGAAGAGGTGGTCGGCACCGCCGGGGAGGCGCCCGACCACGTCCAGCTGGTCGACGGCCCGGACGCCGCGGACTCGGTGACCGTGCGCGACGAGAGCAAGGTGATCTGGCTCTCCCAGACCACGCTGAGCGTCGACGAGACCATGGAGACCGTCGCCCGGCTGCGGGAACGGTTCCCCACCCTGCAGGACCCGCCGAGCGACGACATCTGCTATGCCACCCAGAACCGGCAGGGCGCGGTCAAGGCGATGGCGCCGGAGTGCGAACTGGTGATCGTCGTCGGTTCCCGGAACTCGTCGAACTCCGTGCGCCTGGTCGAGGTGGCCTTGAATGCGGGAGCCGCCGGGGCGCATCTGGTGGACTACGCCGAGGACATCGACCCGGTCTGGCTGGACGGCGTGACGACCGTCGGCGTGACCTCAGGCGCGTCGGTGCCCGAGATCCTCGTTCGCGGCGTGATCGAGCGCCTTGCCGAATTGGGTTACGGCACAGTGCAAACCGTCACGACGGCCAACGAGACCCTGGTATTCGCGCTGCCCCGGGAGATCCGCCCCGCGCGGGGCTAGCGGCGCGGCTGGTCGCGGTAGTCGGTGTCGGACGGACCGGCATCGCGGTAGCGCACCCTGGACACCGGATGGTGCGTGCCGCTGGAGCCGGTGGGCGCCGGCCGCCGGCGCGGTTCGGGCGGGTACGGCGGGTAGGCCTGGTGGGATTGGTAACCCCGGCCGGTTTCGTAGGGCTCGTACCGGCTGCCGCGGGCGGGCCGTGGCGGGTGGGCATCGCGGTGCTCGCCACGCTCGCGCGGGTCGCGGCGCGACGGCGGGGGAGTGCGGCGCGGCTCGCGGGGTTCGCGTGGCTCGCGGCTGCGTCGCCGCGGGATATCGGATTCCCATTCCTCGGCCGGACGCGGCCGCGGTTCCCGTCGCGGCCGCGGGGATGCGGACTCGTCGCCCGGCCGGCCACTGCGTGAGCGGGTCGACGTCCGTTGCGGGGGCCGTCGGCGTCTGCCGGATTCCGAGCGGTCCGCCACATGGCGGGGTCTGGCCGCGCGCTGACCGGGCCGCTCGTCCACCGAGCCGTTGCCGGCGAAGGCCGACGACAGCTTGGTCGACAGCCCACCCAGCAGGCCGGCCCGTTGCGGGGCGGCATCACGGGTACCGGCCGGATGCGCCATCGCCAGATACCAGCGGATCAGCCCGATCAGCAAGACCGCCGAGGAGGTGAACAGCATCAGCGGAAAGCGTTCGATCAGCGGGTAGCCGCAGGTGATGGCCACTTCTTTCAGGCCGCTGAACGACGAGTTGTGGAACAGGTAATAGGCCAGCGGCACCGCGACGAACAGCAACAGCGGCGGCTGGATGACGGCGGTGAAGATCCCCGAGCGACGCACTGCCAGCACGGCCGCTACGCATCCCAGCGCGTAGCCGATGGCGAAAGCGGTCCCCAGTTCCTGGTGGCCCGAGCCGGCTTCGACGGCCAGCCCCGCCAGCGTCGTGGTGACCGCGATCAACACCGCGCCCCACCACGGCACCCCTGTGTACTGCGGGAATGCGGAGCGTTGATCGCCTCCGGCCGTCGGCTGAGCTGGCACCCCTAGACCGTACCGGGTCATTCTGCGTCCGGCCTGGCACTGTGACCTGGCGTGCCACGCGCGCGGACGCTGCCGGCGCCGGCTCTGGCAGACTTGTGACCCCGTGAGCCTCAGCCTCGGAATCGTCGGTCTGCCCAACGTCGGCAAGTCCACCTTGTTCAACGCGTTGACCCGCAACAACGTGCTGGCGGCCAACTACCCGTTCGCCACCATCGAGCCCAACGAGGGTGTGGTGCCGCTGCCGGACCCGCGGTTGGCGAAGCTGGCCGAGATGTTCGGATCCGAGCGCATCCTGCCGGCGCCGGTGACCTTCGTCGACATCGCCGGGATCGTGAAAGGCGCCTCCGAGGGAGCCGGCCTGGGCAACAAGTTCCTCGCCAACATCCGGGAGTGCGACGCCATCTGCCAGGTGGTGCGCGTCTTCGCCGACGACGACGTCGTTCACGTCGACGGCAAGGTCGACCCGCGCTCGGACATCGAGGTCATCGAGACCGAGCTGATCCTCGCCGACCTGCAGACCCTGGAGAAGGCGCTGCCCCGGCTGGAGAAGGAAGCGCGAAACAACAAGGACCGCAAGCCTGTTCACGAGGCGGCCGCGGCCGCGCAGGCGGTGCTCAACGAGGGCACCACGCTGTTCGCGGCGGGATCGAAGGTCGACACCGCGTTGTTGCGCGAGCTGAACCTGTTGACCACCAAGCCCTTCCTCTACGTGTTCAACGCCGACGAGTCGGTTCTGGGCGATGACGCCAAGATGGCCGAACTTCGGGCCATGGTCGCCCCGGCCGACGCGGTGTTCCTCGACGCCAAGATCGAAGCGGAACTCCAGGAACTCGACGACGAGTCCGCAGCTGAGCTGCTGGAGTCCATCGGTCAGCACGAGCGCGGCCTGGATGCCCTGGCGCGCGCCGGTTTTCACACCCTTCGGCTGCAGACCTACCTGACCGCCGGGCCGAAGGAGGCCCGCGCCTGGGTGATCCATCATGGCGACACCGCGCCGAAGGCTGCCGGGGTGATCCACACCGACTTCGAAAAGGGCTTCATCAAAGCCGAGGTGGTGTCCTTCGACGATCTCCTGGCCGCCGGCTCGATGGCGGCGGCCAAGGCCGCCGGCAAGGTCCGGATGGAAGGCAAGGACTACGTCATGGCCGACGGCGATGTGGTGGAGTTCAGGTTCAACGTCTGACCGACGTTCTGACTCTGTGGCATCATGGTGGGCATCAATGATGCGGAAGCAGGTGTCTGATGAGGACAACCGTAACGATCGACGACGAGCTTCTGGCCAAGGCGGCCGAGCTCACGGGAGTGCATGAGAACGTAGCGTTGCTCCGGCAGGGATTGCAGACGTTGATCCGGGTGGAGAGCGCCCGGCGGCTTGCCGCACTCGGTGGAGCCGACCCGAAGGCGAAGGCTGCCCCGCGCCGACGGGGAACGGCTGGGTGATCCTGGTCGACACCGCGATCTGGATCGACCATCTTCATGGCTCCGAGCCGCGACTCGTCGACTTGTTGAGTGTGGATCAGGTTGGCTGCCACGAACTGGTGATCGAGGAGATGGCACTCGGTTCGATCGCCCAACGCGATGTTGTCCTCGACCTCCTGGCGAATCTGTACCAGTTTCCGGGGACCGATCATCGCGAGGTCTTGCACCTTACGAAGCGGCGGAGGCTGTGGGGCCGAGGCCTGAGTGCGGTCGACGTCCATCTGATGGCTGCCGTGGCCATAGTGGCCGGGGCGCAGTTGTGGACAAGGGATGAGCGGTTGCGGTCTGCCTGTGTCGACGTCGACATTCCGCTGTTCCGGGGTTGATGCTGTTCGACGACGGAACCTGGTGGAGTTCAGGTTCACCGTCTAGCAGCGGCCCATGCGCCGACTGTGGGGGATACGTACGTGATCGCCACGGATTTCGTACACAGGGCTCACACTCGCGAGTCGGCGGTGAACCGGTGCTCCCGCACCACCTCGGCAACCGCAATCCGGTATTCGGCGTAGAAATCCTCGCGCCCGCGGCCCGCAGCGGCCCGGTGGTGGGGGTGGTCACGCCAGCGGTTGTGGCTCTCGATGCCGTCGAACACGACGATCGAAACCCGTTCGCCGTCGTCGGCCGTGAACGTCTTGAACTCCAGGAAGCCCGGCATGGCGCGGGCTTGACGCTCCATCTCGTCGGCGACGGCGTGGTAGCCGAGCGCCTCGGCGCCGGGGCGCAATCGTGACCGGAACACGGTGAGGATGAGCGGTGACTCGTTCGCGGGCATCCCATGACGATCCCAGATCCAGGACTCCGCGGACCAGTCCGACCGCCCGTCGGACTCGTTAGAGTCGACGTATGGCATACAGGCCACCGTCGCGCGGGAGATGGCCGAAGCCGAACGTGCTCTCCGGCGACGCCTAGCAACGTGCAACCACGATGAGAATCCGAGCGATCGCCCCAATCGTCGTTGCCGCCATCACGCTTGTCGCCTGCGCCGAGGCCGGCCCACCCGCAGCCGGACCAGGCGATACCGGCGGCGCGAGCACGGCGGCAACCGGTTCCGCCGCGCCGACCGTCCTGCAGGCCGCGCCGTCCGGCGCCACCCTCGAGGTCGACACCGGCACGGGCACCGCGTCCTACACCGTGGGCAATTGGCGTGCGGTTCCCCTTGACGCACAGATCATTCCGGGCAAAGGCGTCATGTACTCGATGGACGTCCGGATCGTCGCGAACACCGGGACCGTCGCGTTCAACGGCTTCTACTTCGCCGCCCGTACCGCCGACGGATCGACGGTCGCCCCCGCTGTCGGCGCGGTGCGCCCGGGAATCACCTCCGGTCAACTGTCGCCGGGGCAGTCGGTGGATGGCCATGTGGCATTCGACTTCGCGCCTGGGACCGCGGTCACCGGCGTTGTGCTGCGCGATCCGGCGGGCAAACAGGTCGCTTTCTGGTCAGTGAGCTGAAAACCACTGAGCAGCAGGAGGATTCAGCGCGTCACGAATGCGACCACCGCGTCGCTGAACGCGTCGTTGTCGTCGCCGGCAGCGGTGTGCCCGGCGTCGGAGAGTTCGACGAATTCGGCGTGGGGCACCGCGGTGAGGAACTGCTCGACCCCCTGGGGGCTGACCACATCGGAAAGCTTGCCGCGGATCAGCAGGATGGGGATCTCCAACTCGGTGGTGAGGTGTTCGAGTTCGTCTGCGTCGACGAACGGTTCGTCGGCCACCGACGTCACGAACGCCGGATCCCAGTGCCAGTGCCAGCGGCCCTCGCGCTGCCGCAGGTTCTTCTGCAGCCCCTCCAGATTGCGTGGCCGGCGCCGGTGCGGCAGATACGTGGCGATCGCGTCGGCGGCCTGCTCCAGGGTGTCGAAGCCGTGCACATGGCGGGTCATGAAGTCGCGGATGCGGGCGGTGCCCTCATGCTCGTAGCGCGGCACCACGTCGACAAGCACCAGTTTGGTCACCGTCTGCGGCCCGGCGCGGTGAGCCGCGATGATCCCGGTCATGCCACCCATGCTGGCCCCGATGATCACCACCGGGCCGCCGATCTGCTTTAGCACCTCGGCCACGTCGCGCGCGAGCGCCTGAATGCTGTACTGGCCCTTCGGGGCGCGATCGCTGTCGCCGTGCCCGCGGGCGTCCAGTGCCAGCACGTGCAGGCCGCGGTCGGCCAGCAGCTGACCGGTGTTCTTCCAGGAAAACCGGTTCTGTCCGCCGCCGTGCAGCATCAGGATCGTCGGCGCCGGCGAAGCCGCGGACGCATTCCACTCGTCGCCCGCCAAGGTCACGCCGTCACCGCGGAACTGTGCAGGCTGTGGGCCGGAGGCCACGGGCGGCTCCTCTCGCGATGTCTCCTGCACGCTACCCGGGGCCCTCGCCGGTACCGTGTCGACCCAGTGGGAGGAGTCACCATGGCCGATCCGGCCGACGAGACCAACGAGGTCCAGGTCGACGAAGCGACCATGCCGGCGAAGGGCCGCCGCGGTCGGCGTCGAGTGGGGGCGGCGGTGTTGGTGCTGCTCGCGGCTGCGACCGCCATGGCGGGGTGGCGCGATGTCCAGACCCGACGGACCGACGCGGCGCGCGCACAGATGCTGGCCGCCGGACGGGAGGGTGCGCTCGCCCTGACCAACGTCGACCACAACGAGGTCGACCGCGATGTCCAGCGCATCCTGGACGCCTCGACCGGGCCCTTCCGCGACGACTTCGCCCAGCGCGCAGAGACTTTCAAAGCGGCGGCCCACAAGGCGCAGTCCACGTCGGTCGGCACCGTCAGGGAGGCCGGCCTCGAATCGGTCGACGGCGACACTGCGCAGGTGCTGGTGGCGCTCTCGGTCATGACCTCCAACCGCGGGGAGCCCGCGAAGCAACCGACGCTGTGGCGTACCCGGGTGACCGTCGACAAAGCCGACGACGGTTTCAAGGTTTCGTCAGTGGAGTTCGTGCCGTGACCGTGCTGCGTCGCATCATCGTGCCGCTGCTCGCGGCCGTCCTCATCATCGGTGCGTGGTGGCTTTACCGGGACGCCTCAGACCGCCGCACGTCCGCGCGCGCCGGAGAGGACGCCGCGCGGGCGGCCCGCGACTCCGTCGCGGCGATCCTCAGCTACCAGGCCGCGACCGTGGGACAGAGCTTGGCGGCCGCCGCCCACGACCGGCTCACCGGAAAGTTCCTCGACGACTACACCCAACTGATCAAGACCGTCGTGGTCCCCGAGGCCGTGGCTCAACGGATCACCGTGAGCGCCGAGGTCCCCGCCGCTGCAGTCGTGTCCGCCGACACCCGGCGGGCGGTAATTCTGGTCTACGTCGACCAGACCACCGCCGCCGGCTCCGCCGCCCCGACGCGGAGCAACTCCGCTGTCCGGGTCACCATGGAAAACGTCGACGGCCGGTGGCTGATCTCCGGCTTCGACCCGATGTGAGGAGGCCCCGATGCCGCAGAAAGAACCGAGCTGGATCGACGTCCAAACTCCAGCGGTCAACCTGCGGGCACTGAGTTGGGGACCTGAGGACGGCCCGATTGCCCTGTGCCTCCACGGTTTTCCCGACACCGCCTACGGGTTCCGCCGACTGGCGCCGCATCTGGTGGACGCCGGCTATCGGGTGATCGCGCCGTTCATGCGCGGCTACGCACCGTCCTCCCTGCCGTCCGACGGCGCCTACCATCTCGGGGCCCTCATGCACGACGCCCTGCAGGTGCACGCCGCCTGCAATCCGACGGAAGCCGACGTGGTCATCGGCCACGACTGGGGTGCGGTCGCGGCCAACGGGCTGGCGGCGATGCCCGACAGCCCTTTTCGGAAGGCGGTGGTGATGTCGGTGCCGCCGTCGGCGACGCTGCGAAACGCACGCAGCGTGGCGCTGCTGCGACTGCTTCCCCGCCAGCTGCTGCGCAGTTGGTACATCAGCTACTTTCAGCTGCCGGTCGCACCGGAGCGATCCGGGTCGTGGATCGTCCCGCTGCTGTGGCGACGGTGGTCACCCGGTTACGGCCCCGGCGAGGACCTGCGTCACGTCGACGCCGCCATCGGGGCTCCGGATCGCTGGCGCGCCGCGCTGGGGCCCTACCGGGCGACGATCCGCAACTACCGGCCCCCGGCCCGCTACGCCGAGTTGCACCGCTGGTGGACCGCCCCGCCGCAGCTGCCCACGCTGTACCTGCACGGCGCCGACGACGGTTGTATGACAGCGGAATTCACGCCGTTCGTCCGCTCCGCCCTGCCCGCCGGCAGCGACGTCGGCGTCATCGCGGGGGCCGGACACTTTCTGCAACTGGAGCGGCCCGACGAGGTGGGCCGCCGGGTAGTGGAGTTCCTCAGCGCCTGAGGCCCGGGTGGCTGCGCGCCAGCAGGGGAACCAGCAGCCGGCGGGGGGCGAGGTGGTACAGCGCCGCCGCCGCCCGGTTGAACCGGCCCGGGATGATCACCGCGCGGCCGGCCTCCATGCCGTCGACCGCTTGCCGGGCAACCTCGGCCGGCTCCACCCAGAGGGGAGCGGGCAGCAGCGCCTCCGCCTCGGCGTCGGAGAAGCCGGCGCGCTCGCCGAACCCGGTGTGCACGGGCCCCGGGCACAGCACCGACGCGGTGACACCGGTGTCGCGCAGTTCGGCCCGCAGGGCGTGGGTGTAGGACAGTACGAACGCCTTGGCGGCGCCGTATACGGCTTGGCCGGGCAGCGGGCCGAACGCCCCAACCGAGGCGACGTTGAGCACGGATCCTCGGCGGCGCGCCGCCATCCCGGCGGTGAACCGCACGCACAGGTCGACGACGGCGGCCACGTCGACCTCGATGACCGTCAGTTCGGCGGCCGGATCGGCGCTGTGCTGCGGGCCCATGGTGGACAGTCCGGCGTTGTTGACCAGAATGTCGATCTCCAGGCCCAGCGCCTGCACGCGCGCGGGCAGCACCGAACGGTCTTCCGGACGCGAAAGATCAGCGGGCACAACCGAACTGCGCTCACCCAACTCCGCGGCGAGGTCCGCCAGCAGATCTGCCCGGCGCGCGGTCAGCACCACGTGGTGGCCACGGCCGTGCAGTTCCCGCGCGATCGCGGCGCCGATACCCGACGACGCTCCGGTGACGAGAGCCTTAGCCACCCATCCGGTTCTTGATCAGCGCATCCTGCGCCTGACCGAGCTCGGTGGCCAGCGTGGCGTCCGCCGGGTCGTTGGCCGGGCCGCTGAAGAGGATGCTGGACGCCGCATTGCCCTGGGTGAAGGTCAACAGCCCCAGCGCCTGTGAGCCGTCGGCCGACAGTCCGGAGAGGAACGTTCCCCCCGTTCCGACCTGGACCGGCTCGGACTTCGGGTTGGCGATCCCGGCCGCGGTCTGCGCTGCGGTGGCCGCCGCCGTCGCGGCGGCGGCGTCGGGCAGCACCCAGACGGTGTCGGTGATCGCGCGGCCGTCGCGATGGGTGTAGACCTTCGCGGCGCCGGGCTGACCAGAGGGGTTCATCGTGACCGCCCCCGGGGTGTAGGCCAGGGTGTCGACCACCACGTTGGGGTCGACGATCAGCAGGGTGTAGTCGTCGGCGGCCGCGGACCCGGCCCCCATCAGTCCTGCCGAGAAAACTGCGGCGGCTGCTGCCGCCAGATGAATCGGTTTCATCGTGACGTTCCTATCCGGTGTGGGGAGTTGATCAGCAGACGTAGCAGGCCCAGCCGCGCCAGCCGTCTCGCCAGATCCAGCCGGGTCCGCAACCGGCCCAACCGGTGGTGCCGGCGCAGTCCAGCGCCTTGATGACAGGCACGGGCATCGGCGCGGGCGCCGGAGCGGTGACGTTGTTGGTGTCGTTGGTGGACGCCGCATTCGCGGTCGGCACACCCACGAGCGAACCGGCGATGAGCCCGGCCGATGCAATCGCCATGGCGATACGTCGCATGTTCAGCCTCCTTTGATGCAAACCTGAGTGGAAAACGCTGACTGATGAGGCGTCTTATGTTACGCGCCACCAAGGTCTTTCGAGTCACAATGAGATCTGTGTGTTCGGAGCGGCTGGCGGCGGCCGATGCTCAATTGCTGTGGCTCTCGGCGAAGGTACCCAACGACCAGTTCCTGGTGTACGTCTTCGACGATGAGCCCGATTTTCCGGCGGCGCTCGACGAGCTTGGCCGCAACGCCGAGGGATGCGGGGAACTGCAATTGCGGGTCGTCGACGACGACCGTCTGCGTTACCCGCGATGGGAGTGCGGCGGTGTCGATCCGGGCCAGTTCGTGGTTCACCACGCAGCCGGCGACTGGCGTTCCTGTCTCGGCGCGATCGGCCGGCTCGACCAACTCGACATCACCCGAATGGCCTGGCGCGTCCACGTTTTCGCGCCGGCGACCGTCGTCGTTCAGGTGTCGCACGCACTCGGTGACGGAACCCGCTCGGCGGCGCTGGCCGCGGCGCTGTTCGGCCGCCGCGCGCCGATCCCCCCGGTGACCCCGGACCGCGGCCGCTTCCTGTGGCGGGCGATCGGCGCGGCGCGGGCCTATCGGGGCCTGGTTCACGACACCGAGACCGGCCGTGTCGATTCCGCTCCGACGCCACGCCCGGCGCTGAGCGTCAACAGCCGTTCGTCGGAAACGCCGGTGCTCAGGACCCTTGTCCTCGACCGGGCGAAGTTGCGTCCGACGGTGACGGTGGCGGCGCTCTCGGCGGTCGCAGAGGCGCTCGGTGGATATCTCGCCGACCGCGGTGAGGACGTCAGCCGGCTGGGCGCCGAGGTGCCGATGGCCGGGCCACCGACGACCAAGGCGCGCAATAACTTCCGCAACGTCAGTATCGGCCTGTACCCGGAAGCCGACTCCGGGGAACGTACGGCGCGCATCGCCGCCGACCTCGCCGCGCAACGGCGCCGCGCGGAGCACCCCGCCGCCCTGGCCTCGACCGCAGCCTTCGCGGCGGTGCCTGCCCCACTGCTGCGCTGGGGCGTGAGCAAGTTCGACCCACACGCCCGGTCGCCGACCGTGTCCGGCCACACGGTGGTCTCCAGCGTCAACCGCGGACCGGCGGATCTGGCCTTCGGCGGGAGCCCGGTGCTGCTGACCGCCGGGTATCCGTCGTTGTCTCCGATGCAGTCCCTGACGCACGGCGTGCACGGGATCGGCGACGTCGTCGCGATCAGCGTGCATGCCGACCCGGGCATCGTCGACGCCGACGACTACCTCGACCGGCTGGCACATGCGCTCACCTGACCTCGCGAGCAGACGTTAGTGACCCCGATTTTGCGGCATGTCGGGGTCTTTTCGGTCTGCTCGCGATAGGAAAGACGCATGGGGTTTCTCAAGCAAGAAGTGCCCGTCCTCGATTTCGAGACGTGGAGTAAGGGCACCCGCGCGGAGAAGATCCGGCCGATGGCACGGCATTGGGCCGAGGTGGGCTTCGGCACGCCGGTGGCGCTGCACCTGTTCTACGTCGTCAAGATCGCCCTCTACATCCTCGGCGGAGCGCTGTTCGCGTTGGCCACCAGGGGCATCGACGGATGGAGCAACATCGGCAACTGGTGGACCGAGCCGATCGTCTTCCAGAAGGTCGTGCTCTACACGATGCTGTTCGAGGTGATCGGCCTCGGCTGCGGCTTCGGCCCGCTCAACAACCGGTTCTACCCGCCGATGGGATCGATCCTGTACTGGTTGCGGCCCAACACCATTCGGCTACCGCCGTGGCCCCGGCAGGTCCCGCTGACCCGCGGTGACAATCGCGATGCCATCGACGTCGCGCTGTACGGCGCACTGCTGGTAATGCTCGTCGTCGCGCTGTTCTCCGATGGCACCGGGCCCGAGCCCGCGCTGGAGACCTCCATCGGGCTGTTGCCGGCCTGGCAGTCGTGGGCGATCCTGGGCCTGCTGGCCGCCGCCGGCCTGCGCGACAAGGTCATCTTCCTGGCGGCCCGCGGGGAGGTCTACGCGCCGTTCGTCGTGGCTTTCCTCTTCGGCGGCCCGAACGGCCTCGTCGCCGCGAAGCTTGTCTGCATGGTGATCTGGATGGGCGCGGCCACCTCCAAGCTCACCAAACACTTCCCGTTCGTCATCTCCACGATGATGTCGAACAGCCCGGTGGTCCGGCCACGCGCGCTCAAACGCGCCTTCTTCGAACACTTTCCGGACGATCTGCGTCCTGGCCGGCTGTCCCGGGCACTGGCCCATGTGAGCACGGCGATCGAAGGACTTGTGCCGCTGGTGCTGTTCTTCTCCCACGGCGGTTGGCCCACCGCCGTCGCCGCGTTCGTGATGATCTGCTTCCACCTCGGCATCCTGTCGGCCATCCCGATGGGGGTGCCGCTGGAATGGAACGTCTTCATGATCTGGTGCGTGCTGTTCCTGTTCGTCGGTCACGCCGACGTCGGCCTGCCCGATCTCACCAACCCGCTGCCGGTGCTGCTCTTCGTGGTCATGGCCGGCACGGTGATCGCCGGAAACCTGTTCCCGCAGAAGATCTCCTTCCTGCCCGGCATGCGCTACTACGCGGGCAACTGGGACACGACGCTGTGGTGCATCGCCCCGTCCGCCGAAGCCAAGATCGACGCGGGGATCGTGGCCATCGCCAACATGCCGGCCGCGCAGCTGGAGAAGTTCTACGGCAGCAAGGAGGCCGCGCAGATTCCCATCTACATGGGGTACGCATTCCGCGGTTTCAACACCCACGGCAAAGCCCTGTTCACCTTGGCGCACCGGGCGATGGCCGGGCGCAGTGAGGACGATTACTCGGTGACCGACGGCGAGCGGATCTGCAGCATGGCCATCGGCTGGAACTTCGGCGACGGCCACATGCACAACGAGCAGCTGATCGCCGCCCTGCAACGGCGGTGCCACTTCGAGCCGGGGGAAGTCCGGGTGGTGCTGCTCGACGCCCAGCCGTTGCACCGCCAGACTCAGCGCTACCGGCTGGTGGACGCCGCCACCGGTGAGTTCGAACGGGGCTGGATCGACGTCGCCGACATGGTGGTCAGGCAGCCGTGGGACGACGACGTCCCCGTGCATGTCGAAGCCCGCACCGACCCTCTTTGACCAAACGGTTGGTTGGTTGTCAGAATCGAGGGGACACCCCATCTGAAAACCAAAGGAGAAGTCGATGGCGGAAGCGGTAATCGTCGAGGCTGTGCGCTCGGCGGTCGGCAAGCGCAATGGCGGACTGTCCGGTGTGCACCCGGCCGATCTGTCGGCCCAGGTGCTCAACGGCCTGGCCGAGCGCGCCGGGATCGACCCGGAGATCGTCGACGACGTCATCTGGGGGTGCGTCATGCAGGCCGGCGAACAGGCCCTTGACATCGCCCGCACCGCGGTGCTGACCGCGGGCTGGCCGGAGACCATCCCTGGCGTGACCGTCGACCGGCAGTGCGGTTCCAGCCAGCAGTCGGTGCACTTCGCCGCCGCCGGTGTGGTGGCCGGCCACTACGACGCCGTCATCGCCGGCGGTGTGGAGTCGATGTCGCGCACCCCGATGGGCGCCTCGCTGGCCAACGGCGGCAACCCGTACTCGGCGACCTTCAAGGAGCGGTACCACCGCGCCCCCAACCAGGGGATCGGCGCGGAGATGATGGCCGAGAAGTGGGGACTGAGCCGCACCGATCTCGACCAGTACTCGCTGGACTCGCACGAGAAGGCCGGCGCCGCACAGGCTTCCGGCGCGTTCGACGACCAGATCGTCGGCATCAAAGATGCCGACGGCAACCTCGTGAACAAGGACGAAGGCATCCGGCTGGGCACCACCCTGGAGAAGATGGCCGGACTCAAGCCGGCCTTCAAAGAGGACGGTGTGATCCACGCCGGCAACTCCTCGCAGATCTCCGACGGCTCCGGCGCGCTGCTGTTCATGTCGGCGGAGAAGGCGAAGTCGTTGGGCCTCAAGCCCCTTGCCCGCGTGCATACCGCGGTGCTGGCCGGCGCCGACCCGGTGATGATGCTCTCGGCCCCGATCCCGGCCACCCAGAAGGCGCTGAAGAAGTCCGGCCTGAGCCTGTCCGACATCGGTGTCTTCGAGGTCAACGAGGCGTTCGCCCCGGTTCCGATGGCCTGGCTCAAGGAGATCGGCGCCGACGAGAAGAAGCTCAACCCCAACGGCGGCGCCATCGCGCTGGGCCACCCGCTCGGCGGCTCCGGCGCCCGCATCATGACCACGCTGCTCTATCACATGCGGGACAACAACATCCGCTACGGCCTGCAGACCATGTGTGAGGGCGGCGGCCAGGCCAACGCCACGATCCTGGAACTCCTCTAGTGTCCGACGCGCTGTCTAACGGTCCGACTCCTCAGGGATCGTCGTCCGGCGCCCCCGGCGCTCTCACCGAGCGCCGGGGTAACACCCTGATCGTCACCATCAACCGTCCGGACGCCCGCAACGCCGTCAACCAGGCGGTGAGCATCGGCGTCGGCGACGCGCTGCAACTGGCCCAGGACGACCCGGAGATCCGGGCCGTGGTGATCACCGGCGCGGGCGACAAGTCCTTCTGCGCCGGCGCCGATCTCAAGGCGATCTCCCGGGGCGAGAACATCTTTCACCCGGACCACCCCGAGTGGGGCTTCGCCGGCTACGTGCAGCACTACATCGACAAGCCGATCATCGCCGCCGTCAACGGCACCGCGTTGGGCGGGGGAACCGAACTCGCTCTGGCCAGTGACCTGGTGGTCGCCCAGGCCAGCGCCCAGTTCGGGCTGCCGGAGGTCAAGCGCGGACTGATCGCCGCCGCGGGTGGCGTGTTCCGCATCGTCGACCAGCTGCCGCGCAAGATCGGCATGCAACTGCTCGTGACCGGCGAACCGATCAGCGCCGAGGAGGCGGCCCGCTGGGGTCTGATCAACGAGGTCGTCCCGGACGGGACCGTCCTGGACGCCGCGCTGGCCCTCGCGGAGCGGATCACCGCCAACGCGCCGCTGGCCGTGCAGGCCAGCAAGCGCGTCGCACTAGGCGTCGACGACGGAGCGATCACCGGCGAGAAGGACGCCTGGAAGCGGTCGAACCGGGAGATGCGGGTGGTCTTCAGCTCCGAGGACGCCATGGAGGGACCGATGGCGTTCGCCCAGAAACGGGCCCCGGTCTGGAAGGCGCGCTGATAGCGGGCACGGTCTGAACGCACGAGTGCCCCGGTCAGCCGACCGGGGCACTCGTGGCGTCCGTGGGTGGAACCGACGGATCAGGCCGCCGGCTTTGCAGTCGTCGTCGTGGTCGGTGACGCCGAAGCGGTCTCACTGGTCGAGGCCGCTGTGCTCGACGCCGACGCCGAGGTGGTGGAGGGCGTCTCAGAAGCCGAGGTCGCGGTCGTTGTCGGCGCGGCCGAGGTGGACGTCGTCGCGGTGGTGCTCGTCGTCGCCGATGCGCCAGCTTCCGCGGCCGGCGTCGGCGGGGTCAGCACGGTGTCGATCATGTAGATGTAGGCGCCGTGCGCGGTGTAGGCGCACACCAGCTTGGCGTCGTTGACTTTGATGTCGCTGCCCTTGCCGACGACGTTCACCGAACGGCCGTCCTGGGTCGGCATCTTGCCCTGCACGTCGTTGGGCCCGAGGTACCCGAGCACCATGTGGTAGAAGAGCGTCGGCAGCAGCACCGTCGGGTCGCTCTTCAGCGTGGCCAGGGTGGCGGGATCGAGCTTGGCGAACGCCTCGTTGGTCGGAGCGAACACCACGTAGGGGCCGCCGTCGAGGACGTTGACGATGTTGATGTCCGGGTTGATCTTGCCGGAGATCAGGCCGCTGAAGGTGCTCAGGTCGGGGTTACTGGCCAGGGCCTCGGAACCGGTCTGCAGCGCCATGGAGTCGATCGAGCCTGCTCCGGTCGGCACCTTCTTGCGGTAGGCGTCGCAGCCCGAACCCTGCGGGTCGGGAACCTTGGTCGACGACGGCGCGGGCAGCATGTTCGTCGGCGTGGACGGAGTGGAAGCGGCTGCCGTGGTCGACGGCTCCGGCGACGGTGTCGGCTCGGCATAGGCGGTCGGAACGGCGACGGCGATCGCGGCGATGGCCGCGGCGGCACCGAGGGTCTTGCTACGCGTAATCACGGGATTTCTCCTGGTTTCTTGTCATGCGGTGAAGACCGCAACGCCTGTGGCATCGTAAGCGCGGACCGTTCCGTTACCCAAAAACGACGGACGGTCCGTGAAATCGCTGGTTTTCGGGCTGAGGTGTGACGGGGCTTACTATTCTCGCCATGCCCGAACACCGCGCAGCGCCGTTGGTCCTCACCGTGCGCGGTCGCCGTCCGGAGGTCGATGCCGAAGCGTGGGTGGCCCCGAATGCCACTCTGATCGGCCAGGTGAAGGTGGGTCCGCGGGCCAGCGTCTGGTACTCGGCCACGTTGCGGGCCGAGGCCGAACCCATCGACATCGGCGCCGGCACGAACATTCAGGACGGCGTCGTGGTCCACGTGGACCCGGAATACCCGGTCCGCGTCGGCACGGGCGTGAGCGTGGGGCACAACGCTGTTCTGCACGGGTGCACCGTCGAGGACGGCGCCCTGATCGGGATGGGCGCCATCGTGCTCAACGGCGCGGTGGTCGGAGCCGGGTCGCTGGTGGCTGCCGGAGCGCTGGTCCCGCAGGGCGTGGTGATCCCGCCGCGGTCCCTGGTTGCCGGGGTTCCCGGCCGGGTCCGCCGCGAACTCAGCGACGCCGAACTGGCGGCCAACCGCCACAACGCCGCAGTTTATGAACACCTCATCGAACTGCACCGGGAAGCATCGGAGGACGGGTGAGGTGAGCATGTCATCGGTTGGACGGGTGCGTGGTCTGGCAGCTGCGCTGGGAGTGGGCGCTGCATTCCTGACGGGATGCGGGATCGCCGCGGCGGACCCGGGTTCCCCGGATTCATCGTCCGACGGGGCATCATCGGCTCATGACGCCGCCGCCGGCAGTGCCACCACGGCGGGGCCGACCCGGGGCTCAGCCGGCGGCGCCCGCACCTCGCGAACTGCCGGGCCGACGGCCCGGACAACCGGGCCGCGTGCCGCCGCGACCGCTGAAACCGTGACCCGTGCCGGCGGCGAAAGCCCCGGCCTGACAACAACTGCGGTCATCGACACGGCCACGACGGCGTCCCTGTCTCCGGGCCTCGGCGGCCGTTCGCCGGCCGTTTCGGCCCGGATCCCCCCGCCCCCGCCGGTGTCCGCGGCGGCGTCGGCCGATCCGGCAGATCAACCGGCGGTCGTGCGGCCGACCGCCGTCGCGGTGGCCGAGCCGGCCGTGATCTCCGCGGAGAACGTCACGTCTTCTCCCATCGCCGCACTTCCCCCCCAGGCGCTCGCGACGAGTGCCGCGGCCCCCCTCGCGGCGGCGTCAACGCCGTTGTCCTCCTTGAGTTCTGCGCCGGCGCCTGATCCCGACCTCGCCACCACCGGCATGGTGATGCTGCTCGCCCTCACCAACGTGCTCCACATGGCCGTCGTGCTCACGGTCGCCGCACTGACCCCCGCACCGCCCAGCCCGTCCACTGTGACCCCGACCCTGCACATCGGCGGCGTCGACTTCGTTCCCAGCTCGCCGCGCGACATCACGTCGTTCTACGGCCGATGGACCTATCTTCCCGGCGCCCCCAGCATGGTTCAGGGCACACAGCAGTTCGACGTCGTGGACCCCGAGACCGCTCAGAAATTGGGAAGCTTCAACGCCCTGGTCAGCAGGGGAACGGGGATCGACTACACCTCCCTGCTCGTCACCTCCAGTGACGGTGGGAACGGATCGGCGAAGGTCCCGCCGGTCGGCGCACTGATGTCCAACTTCCAGATCGGTCGTATCGGACTGCAGTACTCCGACATCCCGGCCCCGTCCGGCAACATCGTGTCGTTCACGATCACGACGCCATCCGGAAACATCGTCCTGCCGCTGAAGTTCGACGCCGCAAAGGGCATCGCCGACCGGACGATCGACAACAGGCCGATGGGTCTGGGCAACGGGTTCAGCATCGCGCCGGCCGACCCGGCCGGTGAAACACTCACCGCCATCAGCGGAATCCTCCCGCTGTTCACGACCGTTCAGGGCCACCAGGTCTTCAACGTCAACGATCCGGCCGGTAAATCGGTGGGCAGCTTCGACGGCGTCTTCACCACCACCTCCGACATCATGGGGACCTACACCCAGGCGCTCATGGTGACCGGCAACGACGGCGTCAACGTCGGCTCCGGCGCCGGACAGGTGCCTCCGGTCGGCACGGTGTACAACGTCATCTACCGGGAATCCGACGCCCATTTCTACTTGTACACGTCGATGCCGTCCGCCTCCGGCAGCCAGGTGTCGGTGATCGAGGTGAAGGACGGCCAGGTCACCCATAGCGCATTGACGTTCATCGACGCGTCGAAACCCGTTGCGAACAAGGCGCTTTCGGGCGCCGGCGGCTACCGTTTCGTACCCGTCACCGCACTCGTGCCCAGCGGGGTCAACGGCCTTCCTCCCCGGGATGTCCAGATCCAGGGCTATCAGCGTTACGACGTCTACGACGCGAAGGGTGCCCGGATCGGATCCGTCGACGCCGACGTGTCCACCCAATGGGATCTGTTCGGCATTGAGAGTCAAGCCCTTCTCGTCACCAAAGTGACCGAGGACGTGGCGGGCACGATGCCACCGGTGGGGTCGGTGTTCAACTTCCTGCAGTCCGGCAGTCGCGGGTTCGGATCCGCGCACTCGGTCCAACCGCTGGCGTCCGGAGACCTCACGTCGTTCAAACTCGTCACCCCGTTCGGTGACATCAATCTGCCCTCGAGTCTCGTTCCGGCGACCAGCCGAACCCAGGTGTCGTACTTCAGCCCGTTCCCGATCTAAGCCCGTCGTGGTGACGTCAGGTTTGTGTCATCGATTCCGGCGGTGTTTTTTCGTACGGTGATCGGGATGCGCATCGACCACATTCGTGCGGTGGCCACCAAAGAGGCGCTCCCGGATGAGGAGTCGCCCCTGGTGGTACGCCGCCGACGGCTGACGGTCTGCGTGGTGTTGGTGGCCGGTGCGGCGCTGATGGCCTACTCGCTCACCCGCCGTCCCGGCGACGCGACGTTCTACTTCCTGACCCTCGCGCTGGCCGCGGTGTGGACCGGCGGATCGCTGCTCTCCGGACCGCTGCACCTGGGACGGACGACGTGGCGCGACACCAACAGGCGGCCGGTCATCATCGGGGCGGCGATCGGGCTGCTGCTCGCAGCCGCCTTCCTCGCGGGCGGCCTGGCGGTGCGGAACATCCCGGTGATCGCCGACCCGATCACCCGCGTCCTCGAGTACACCAACCACGGGTCGGCGTGGCTCATCGTCGTCATCGCACTGGTCAATGCGGTTGCCGAGGAGCTGTTCTTCCGCGGTGCCCTCTACACCGCGCTGGGCAGGTTCTTCCCGGTGGTGATCTCGACGCTGCTCTACGCCGCGGCGACGCTGGCCACCGGCAACCCGATGCTGGCCTTCGCCGGGCTGATCCTCGGCGGCGTGTGCGGGCTGCAGCGGCGGGCCACCGGGGGAGTGCTGGCGCCCATCCTCACCCATGTGACCTGGGGGCCGATCATGGTGCTGGGTCTGCCGCCCATCTTCGGCCTCTGAGTGCTTCTCCGCGGGAGCCGCGGACCGTAGCGGCTCCTGCCGCTCCGCGTCCCGGTCTAGGCTGATGCTTTCCGCTTTTTAAGGGGTGACAGTGGGCGCTTCGGGACCGGCCGCGTGGCTGCGAGGGCTGACCGTCGCCGCAGGAGTGGGCGTGGCGCTGTCCGCCGGTTGTGCTGTGGCCGCGGCGGACGACGGCTCGCGCGACTCGGTGGCGAAGGTCGACTCCCCGGACAGCGGCTCCGCGTCGGGGCCATCCCGGGCCGGACGGAGTCCGGTCGACGGTCGACGGTCGACGCCCATCCTCCGATCACGAGCCGTTGTCACCGGGCGGGTTGGCAGCGACCCGACCGCCGCCGCGACAGCCGCCCCGCACGCCGACATCCCCCGGTCCGCGGTGCACTCGGGTGCGTCGCTCCGTGTTCCGATCGCGCCGTCAGCCACCCCCTCCGCAACGGTCGATATGACGCCACCGACGGCGTCCCCGGCTGGCGCGGTCGTGGCCCCGGCGGCGGTCCAATCGACGAACTTCGGCAGGCCGGTCAGTCCGGCTCGCCCCGCGACCGAACTGCGGCCGGCGAAAGCCGCAGCGGCTCCGTGGCCGGCGTTTCTCGCCCCGCGATCCCGCCAGCTGATCTCGGCGCCCCACCCCCTCGCCACGGCCACTGTCGCAGGGCTCGCGCTCACCAACCTTCTTCAATCTGCGGTGCTGATGGCGGTTTCCGTGCTGAGCGCCGCGCCCCCGGGCCCCTTCACCGCGACTCCGACGTTGCGCCTCAACGGGTTTGACATCGTGCCCGCCTCCGTCGAAGAAGTCACCTCGCTCTACGGACGCTGGGCGTACATGCCCGGTGCGCCGGGACTCATTCAGGGCAGGCAGCAGTTCGGCGTCGTCGACCCGAAGACGGGCGATCAGGTGGGGACCTTCGATGCCCTGGTGAGCAGGGGTAACGGCATCGGCTACACCGAACTCCTGGTCACATCGACCGCCGGGCCGGACGGCGGCGCCGCCGACGGCCGGGTGCCCCCGGCCGGGTCCTTGATCAGCAACCTGCAATTCGGACCCATCGGAATCTCGCACTCCGCCCTGCCCACCCCAACGGGCAATGCGCTGTCACTGAAGATCACCACGCCATTCGGGGACATCCCGGTGCGTTTCCCCTTCGACAACGCCAAGGGGATCGCCGACCACACCGTGGACAACCGGCCCATGCGACTCGGCAACGGCTACAGCATCGCTCCCGCTGATCCCGACGGCGAAACCCTCATCGGGACAAGCGGAATCATGCCGGGTTTCATGACCGTGCAGGGCCACCAGGACTTCAGCGTCTACGATCCCAACGGTCGTCCCGTGGGTGGCTTCACGGGAGTCTTCACCACCACGGCCGATCTCTTCTTCTATACCCAGGCGGTCATGGTGACGGCCAATGACGGAACCAACGTCGGATCCGCCCCCGGGCAGGTGCCGCCGGTCGGCTCGGTGTTCAACGTCATCTACTTCGGCACCGACGACCACTTCCTGCTGTATTCGGCGTTGCCGCGTCAGGGCGGCGCCGATGTCTCGGTGATCAAGGTCAACAAGGGCAGGGTCACGACCAGTGCGCTGTCCCTGATCGACGCGACCGCACGTCCCCGGACCGAACTGCCCGCTGCGGGGGGTGTGCGCTTCGTTCCGGTCTCCGAACTCCGGGTCAGCGGAGTCAACGGGCTCCCGCCCAGGGAGGTCCAGATACAGGGTTACCAGCAGTTCGACATCCAGGATTCGTCGGGAGCCCGGATCGGAACCGTCGACGCCGACGTCTTCGATCAGTGGGATGCGTTCGGCATCCGCAGCACCGCCCTGCTGATCACCAACGTCGCGGAGGGCGGAGCCGGCGTCCCGCCCGTCGGATCGATCTTCAACTTCGTCGGCTCCGGTGGCGGAATCGGCTCGGTTCACTCGACGGTGCCCTCTCCGTCGGGGAACCTGACGTCGTTCACACTCCTGACGCCGCTGGGAGACATCCCGATGCCGTCGACGTTCGTCCCGGTGGCACATCGCACCCCGGTGTCGTTCTACAGCCCGTTCCGATAGGAGTGACGCGCGCTCACTCGTCGGTGAAGACCGCCGCCCGGCGCTCCTGGAAGGCCCGCGTGCCCTCGGCAAAGTCCTTGGTGCGCAACAGCGTGAGCTGACCGGCGGTCTCGCGACCCAGTGCGCCCTCGAGTTCGGTGAGGGTCGCGGCGTTGATCGCATGCTTGGTCTTGCGCAGGGCCGCCGCCGGGCCCGAGGCGATTTTCTCGATCACCGCGGCGGCTTCCGCTTCCAGTCCGTCGGCGGGGTGGACCGACGACACCAGCCCGCACTCGAAGGCCTCGTTGGCCGGAAGGCGCTCGGCCAGCAGCGCCAACTTCATCGCCCGGGCACGGCCGATCGACGCGGCCACCAGAGCCGAGGCCCCGCCGTCGGGCATCAGCCCGATCTTGGTGAAGGCCAGCAGGAAAAACGCTGTCTCGGAAGCCAATACGATGTCGCAGGCCAATGCGAGCGACACCCCGACGCCGGCGGCCGGACCGTGCACGACGGCCACCACCGGTTTGGGCAGGCCGACGATCTTCGGGATGGCGCGGTTGATCGCTTCGAGCAGCGGGTCGATGTCCGAACCCGACCCGTGCAGCGCGGCCTGGTCCTCCGCGCTGATCCCCGCGCCCGCGCAGAAGCCGCGGCCTGCCCCGCCGAGGCGCACCACCCGCACAGCCGGATCGCCGGCCGCCTGGTCCAGCACGTCGCACAGCGTCTCCACCATCGCCGCGGTCAGCGAGTTGAGGCTGTCAGGGCGGTTGAAGGTCACCGAGAGGACATTGCCGTCGAGGGAAACGGACAGGTCGTCGATGCCGGTGTAGGTGGCCATGGTTCAACACGGTACAAAGAGTCGACACGTGTCGACGAAGGGCGGTATCCGATATGTCTGGACCTCTGGCGGGGTTGCGGGTCGTCGAACTGGCCGGGATCGGTCCCGGCCCGCATGCGGCGATGATCCTCGGCGATCTGGGCGCCGACGTCGTGCGCATCGAACGGCCCAAGCCGGGCCTGGGTGCCGCCCCGAGCAATGACTTCCTGCTGCGCAGCCGCCGCTCGGTCACCGCCGACCTCAAGAGCGAGTCCGACCGCGATCTCGTCCTCGGTCTGATCGCCAAGGCCGACGTGCTCATCGAGGGCTTCCGCCCCGGCGTCACCGAACGCCTCGGGCTGGGACCGGAGGACTGCGCCAAGGTCAACGAGGGGTTGATCTACGCCCGGATGACCGGCTGGGGCCAGACCGGCCCGCGCAGCCAGCAGTCCGGTCACGACATGAACTACATCTCGCTCAACGGTGTGCTGCACGCGATCGGCCGGAAGGACCAGGCGCCGGTGCCGCCGCTGAACCTGGTGGGCGACTTCGGTGGCGGGTCGATGTTCCTGCTCGTCGGCATCCTGGCCGCGCTCTACGAGCGGCAGCAGTCCGGCAAGGGGCAGGTGATCGACGCCGCGATGGTCGACGGCTCGGCGGTGCTCGCCCAGATGATGTTCGCCTTCCGGCACACCGGTATGTGGAACGACGTGCGCGGCACCAACATGCTCGACACCGGCGCCCCTTGGTACGACGTCTACGAGTGTGCCGACGGCCGCCACGTCGCGGTGGGCTGCATCGAGCCGCAGTTCTACGCCGAGATGATCGAGAAACTCGAACTCGACCCCGCCGCGCTGCCGCACCAGCAGGACATCAGCCGCTTCCCGGAACTCCGCGCGGTCCTGCGCGAGACCTTTCTCCAGCACGACCGCGACCACTGGGCCGACGTCTTCAAGGGCAGCGACGCGTGCGTCACCCCGATCCTGTCCTTCGGCGAGATCGAGACCGAACCGCACAACGTCGAGCGCGGCAGCTTCTACAAGGAGGGCGACTCGATCTTCCCGATGCCGGCCCCCCGGTTCTCCCGCACGCAGCCCGGCCGGCCCACCCCGCCGCGCGCCCCCGGGGAGGACACTGAGGCCGTCCTGCGCGACTGGGCCTGACGGGCCGTCGGTATAGTCCCCAACCAACTAGTCGGTTAAGGGAAGGGATCGTCTGTGGAGATCAAGGACGCGGTCGCCGTCGTCACCGGTGGAGCCTCGGGCTTGGGCCTGGCCACCACCAAGGCGCTGCTCGACGAGGGCGCCAAGGTCGTCATCCTCGACCTGCCGTCGTCGGCGGGTGGGGACGTGGCCGAGGAGCTCGGCGAGCGCGTGCGCTTCGCCGCCGCCGACGTCACCGACGAGGAGGGCGTCGCCAAGGCATTCGACCTCGCCGAGTCCCTCGGACCGGTGCGGATCGTCGTCAACTGCGCCGGAACCGGCGATGCCATCCGTGTGCTGGGCAAGCACGGCGTGTACCCGCTGAACAAATTCGCCCGCATCGTCAACATCAACCTGGTCGGCACCTTCAACGTGCTCCGCCTGGGCGCGGAGCGGATGGTGAAGGCCGATCCGATCGGTGGCGAGCGCGGCGTCATCATCAACACCGCCTCGGTGGCCGCCTTCGACGGACAGATCGGCCAGGCCGCCTATTCGGCGTCGAAGGGCGGAGTGGTCGGTATGACGCTGCCGATCGCGCGCGATCTGGCCGACAAGCAGATCCGGGTGATGACCATCGCTCCCGGGCTGTTCGACACCCCGCTGCTTGCCGGTCTGCCCGAGCCCGCCAAGGCGTCGCTGGGCGCCCAGGTGCCGCATCCGTCCCGGCTGGGCAACCCCGGCGAATACGGCGCCCTCGCCGTGCATATCGTGCAGAATCCGATGCTCAACGGCGAGGTCATCCGCCTCGACGGCGCCATCCGCATGGCCCCGCGGTAAGTAGGAGAGAACACATGCCATTGACAACCAAGTTCACCGAGACCTTCGGCGTCGAACACCCGATCGTCCAGGGCGGCATGCAGTGGGTTGGGCGTGCCGAACTCGTTGCGGCCGTTGCGAATGCGGGCGCCCTGGGCTTCCTCACCGCTTTGACCCAGCCGACGCCGGCGGACCTCGCCAGGGAGATCGACCGGGTCCGCGAGATGACCGACAAGCCGTTCGGGGTGAACCTGACGATCCTGCCGGCGATCAACCCGCCGCCGTATGACGAATACCGCCAGGTCATCGTCGACGCGGGCATCAAGATCGTCGAGACCGCCGGCTCCAACCCGGCTCCGCACCTGCCGATGTTCCACGACAACGGAATCAAGGTGCTGCACAAGTGCACCTCGGTGCGGCATGCCATCAAAGCCCAGAGCCTCGGGGTCGACGGCATCAGCATCGACGGGTTCGAGTGCGCCGGCCACCCCGGCGAGGACGACGTGCCCGGCCTGGTGCTGATCCCGGCCGCCGCGAAGGAGATCGAGATCCCGATGATCGCCTCCGGCGGTTTCGGCGACGCCCGCGGTCTGGTGGCCGCGCTGGCGCTCGGCGCCGACGGCGTCAATATGGGCACCCGGTTCATGTGCACCGTGGAGTCGCCGATCCACCAGAACATCAAGCAGGCCATCGTCGACGGCAACGAGCTCGGTACCGAGCTGATCTTCCGCAGCCTGCACAACACCGCCCGGGTGGCCTCGAATGCGGTTTCGCGCGAGGTCGTCGAGATCCTCAAGAACGGCGGTCAGTTCGGCGACGTGATGGAGCTGGTGGCCGGATCGCGCGGACGCAAGGTGTTCGAGGATGGCGATCCCGACGCGGGCATCTGGACCGTCGGCACCGTCATGGGCCTGATCCATGACATCCCGACCTGCGGTGACCTGGTGAGCCGCATGGTCACCGAGGCCGAGGAGATCATCACCGGCCGGCTGGCTGGCATGGTCACCTCGGATGCCAGAGTGCCGGCCTGACCGCAGACGCAAAAGTGCCCGCCTGTCAGCAGGCGGGCACTTTTTCGTTGGGGTGGCTCGTGGCGACGAACCGATCTCACGACGCAGGGCCCTCAGGCCCCGTCGTTCTACCTGAACTCAGGCAACGTCGACGAACTGCTCGGAGGTGTCACCCTCCACGAGCACGTCGCCGTGATACAGGGCCTCGAAGTCAACTTTGATGACATCGGCACTGGTGTCGTCAATCCACATGTGACTTAACTTAAGCGTCACGATTAAGGAATCTTTGAGTCACGTTTCGGAGTTTGGTGGCAATTCTTACCGGCGAGTAACAGCCCCTCCGCAGCGGTTGCCCCCTCCTCGCGCCGCAACCAGACTCGTCCGAAGTCGGACGCCACCAAACTCGGTCCCGCACCGAATCACTGTGCGAAATGACGCCGCAACGCGAAACAGGGGGAGCGATGCTCGCACGAATCGCCAAGCTGGCACTTCGGTCGCCACGGCTGATCCTGGCGGTCGCCGCTCTGCTGGCCGTCCTCACGGCTGTCCTGGGCATCCCGGTGGCCAACCACCTGTCCTCGGGCGGATTCCAGGACCCCTCGTCGGAATCGGCCCGCGCCGCGCAGCTGCTCAGCGAGAAGTTCGGCCAGAGTGACCAGCAGCTGCTCATCACGGTGACCGACCCGGCCGGTGCCACCAGCGCGCCGGCCCGAGCCGTCGGCGCGGACATCGCCGCCCGGCTCGACGCCTCGCCCAATGTGCTTTCGGTGACCTCCCCGTGGACCTCGCCGCCGGCCGCGGCCGCCGAACTCCTCAGCACCGACGGCAAGACCGGTCTGGTGATCGCCACCATGGACGGCGGCGAGAACAAGGCCCAGGCATACGCGTCGGAACTGGCCTCCCAGTTTGTCGGCGATCGCGACGGGGTGTCCGTGGCGGCCGGTGGAAGTTCGATGATCATCAAGCAGATCAACGAGCAGACCAAACGTGACCTGATGCGCATGGAGGCCATCGCAATCCCGCTGAGCTTCCTGGTCCTGGTGTGGGTGTTCGGCGGGTTGATCGCCGCCACCCTGCCACTGCTCGTCGGCATGATGGCGATCCTCGGTGCGATGTCGGTGCTGCGGCTGATCACCCACTTCACCGACGTGTCGATCTTCGCGCTCAACATCACCACCGCGCTCGGCCTGGCCCTGGCCATCGACTACACGCTGCTCATCGTCAGCCGTTATCGCGACGAGATCAACGGCGGCGCAACGCCGGAGGCCGCCCTCACACGGACGATGAGCACCGCGGGGCGGACGGTGCTGTTCTCCGCGGTGACAGTCGCACTGTCACTGTCGGCCCTGCTGGTGTTTCCGATGTACTTCCTCAAGTCCTTCGCCTACTCCGGCGTCGCCACCGTCGCGTTCGCCGCGGCGGCTGCGGTGTTCGTCACACCGGCGGCCATCGTGGTGCTCGGCAACCGGCTGGACGCCTGGGACATCCGCCGCCGGCTGCGCCGAACTCTCGGCCGGCCTGACCCGGTCGCCAAGCCCGTCGAGCGGTTGTTCTGGTACCGCTCCACCAAAGCCGTCATGCGGCGATCCATCCCGATCGGCGCGGCGATCATCGCCGGGCTGGTGTTTCTCGGAACACCTTTCCTGAGGATCGAATTCGGCAGCCCCGATGACCGGGTGCTCCCGCCGAGCGCGTCGGCCCACCAGGTGGGCGACCAGTTGCGCAACGATTTCCCGAGCAACCTGAACAACGGTCTGACCATGGCGATCCCGGACGCGGCCCCGGTGACCGGCGCCGAACTGGATCGCTACGCCGCCGACCTCTCCCGGGTTCCGGACGTGACGTTGGTGTCCGCGCCGGGCGGGACGTTCGTCAACGGCAACCGGGTGGGTCCGCCGTCGGCGCCCACGGCCGTCGCCGACGGCAGCGCGTTCCTGTCTGTGCGCAGCACCGCTCCGCTGTACTCGCAAGCCTCCAAAGCGCAACTCGACCGGCTGCACGCCGTACCCGAACCGGCCGGTCGCGAAGTCCTCATCGCCGGCGGCGCCCAGATGAACCGGGACATCGTCTCCGCGGTCACCTCGCGGATGCCGTTGGTGCTCACCCTGATCGGCGCCATCACCTTCGTGCTGTTGTTCCTTCTCACCGGAAGCCTTGCGCTGCCGCTGAAAGCCATTGTGCTGAACGTCCTTTCACTGTCGGCGGCATTCGGTGCGCTGGTCTGGGTGTTTCAGGAGGGCCACCTCGGGGCGCTGGGCACCACGCCGACCGGCACCATGGAAGCCAACATCCCGGTGCTGATGTTCTGCGTCGCCTTCGGCCTGTCGATGGACTACGAGGTCTTCCTGCTGTCGCGCATCCGTGAGTTCTGGTTGAGTTCCGCAGCCGCGGAGCCGGCGATATCGGGCCGGGTAAGAACCCGCGCCGACAGCGAAGAGAGCGTAGCGCTGGGACTGGCCCGCACGGGACGGGTGGTGACCGCGGCGGCGCTGATCATGGCGATCGCGTTCGCCGCGCTCATTGCCGCTCAGGTCTCCTTCATGCGCATCTTCGGCCTCGGGCTCACCTTGGCGGTGCTGGTCGACGCCACCCTGGTCCGGATGGCGCTGCTACCGGCGTTCATGCAGGTGATGGGTAAGTGGAACTGGTGGGCGCCGGCGCCACTGGTGCGACTGCACGAGCGGATCGGGCTGACCGAGGAGCCGGTCGATCGCGGTGCCGGAAGCGCCGAACCGCTGGTTAGAGTGGGGAAGTGAGCGAAAAGGCTGCCGGAAAGACCCTCGACCATCCGTTCTTCGCGCGGATGTGGACGGTGATGTCGGCCCACGAAACCCCACTTCTGCGACGGTTGCGTGCCGAGAACCTCGCCGGGTTGTCCGGCCGCGTGCTGGAGGTGGGGGCGGGCACCGGCACCAATTTCGCCTTCTACCCGAACACCGTGCAGGAGGTCGTCGCTCTGGAACCCGAGACCAGGCTGGCTCCGATCGCGCGGGAAGCGGCCGCCGGTGCGTCGGTGCCGGTGCGGGTCGTCGAGTCCACCATCGAAGCGCTGCCCGACGGCGACCAGTTCGACGCGGTGGTGTGCTCGCTGGTGCTGTGCTCGGTGGAGCATCCCGAAGCCGTTCTGCGGCAACTCAATTCACTGCTCAAGCCGGGCGGTGAGTTACGGTACTTCGAGCACGTCGCGAGCGCGGGATGGCGCGGCTCGTTGCAGCGACTGGTCGACGCGACCGTGTGGCCGAGGATCTCCGGGAACTGCCACACCCACCGCGACACCGAGCGCGCGATCACCGGCGCGGGCTTCTCCGTGGACGCGGCGCGCCACCAGTGGACCTTTCCGGCCTGGGTGCCGATGCCGGTGTCGGAGGTCGCGGTGGGCCGGGCGGTGAAGCCGGCCTAATCGCCGCGGGGCACCAGTTCGGGGAGCCGCTGCAGCAGGGTCGGCAGGGCCGTCGTCGCGGTTTCGCGCAGCGACACCGTGACCGCGCTGGACAGCGGGGTGGGTTCGGGGTTGACCTCGATGACGGTCGCGCCGTTGGCCAATGCCACCTCGGGCAGTGCCGCGGCGGGGTAGACGATGCCGGACGTGCCGACCACCACCACCAGGTCGGCGGTTGCCACCGCCTCGACGGAGGCCTGCCAGGGCTCGTCCGGCAGTTGCTCGCCGAACCACACGATCCCGGGCCGGATCAGCCCGCCGCATTCGCAGTGCGGCGGCGCCTTCTCCAGTTCCGGTTCGGTCATATCGGGCAGTGGCCCGTGGTAGCGGGAACCGCAGGTGTCGCACCAGAATTCGGCGAGGCTGCCGTGCAGGTGGTGCACGGCGCGACTGCCGGCCCGCTCGTGCAGGTCGTCGACGTTCTGGGTGATCACCGTGACGTCGGCGTGGTCCTGCCACATCGCCACTGCGCGGTGGCCGTCATTGGGTTGGACCTCCTTGACCAGGTGGTGGCGCCACAGATACCAGGCCCACACCCGCTCGGGATGTTTCTGCCACCCGTCGGTGCTGGAGATCTCATAGGGGTCGTATTTCGCCCACAGGCCGGTCTCGTCGTCGCGGAAGGTCGGCACGCCGCTTTCGGCGGAGATCCCCGCACCGCTGAAGACCGCGATCCGGAGCTTGTCGGAATCGGTCAACCTGCTGCCTTTCGTCAGACCGTTGCCGCTACCTTATCGGGCTTTAGCTGGGCTTTTGCACACGGTGCGCCATACTTGGGCACATGTCGGAGTTGGCCGGGTGGTTGCACGTCGACGCGCAGTCGGCCACCCCGATCTTCGAGCAGCTGCGCCTCGGTGTCATCGGGGCGGTCCGCGACGGGCGGTTGCCGGCCGGTAGCCGCCTGCCCACTGTCCGCGAGTTGGCCGGTGAACTGGGGCTGGCGGTCAACACCGTCGCGCGAACATACCGCGAACTGGAGACCGCCGGCGTCGTCGAAACCCGAGGCCGTCAGGGCAGTTTCATCGCCCGCCGCGATCCCACCGACGCGGCGATGGCGGCCGCCGCGCGGGTGTACGCCGACGCGGCTCGGGCGCTGGGGGTGGACGCCGCCGCGGCGCGGCGCTATGTCGATGCCGAGTTCGGTCAGCCGAAATCCAGCAGCGCGTAGACGCCCCGGAACGGCTTCATGGGCCCGAAATGCCAGAACGCCGGAAACACCGTCTCGAAGACGAACCCGCGCCCGGCAGGCATCGGCACGTCGTGCACCGCCTTGAGGCCCGGAACCCGGCCCACCAGCGCGCGCAGCTGGTTGATCGACAGGCTGAACGGCATCGGCGGCACCCGGTAGGTCTTCGAGGCCCGGATGCCCTTCGGCGCGACCTTCTTCAGAATCGTCGGCGGCAGGTCGAAGAACATTTGGCCACCGGGAAAACGCTTGGCGCACTGGCGGATCAGATCCATCGCCTCTCCCGGCTGCAGGTACATCAGCAGACCTTCGGCGGTGATGAAGACACCCTCGGAGGTGTCGATCCGGTCGATCCAGCTGTAGTCGAGCGCGGACTGGCCGATGTTGGTGATGCGATCGGAGGCGGGCAACAGTTGCTCCCGCAGTTCGATCACCGGCGGGAGATCGACCGAAACCCACCGGAACTGCGCATCGGGCACCGCCTTGTCGAGGCGCCAGAAGCTGGTCTGGAAGCCCTCGGCGAGCGCCACGATGGTGGCCTTCGGATGGGTGCGCAGGTATTCGATGGTGCACCCGTCGGCCGCCAGTGAACGTAGCGCCATCTCCTGGCCGCGGCGGCCGAACTTGCTGTAGTCGACGCCGTAGGTGGTGGTGAAGGCATCGCGCAATCGGATGGCCATCGGATCGTCGATGATGGCGTCGGGCAGCCCGGCTTGATGGGCGCGGCCGTTCAGCGTCATCAGTGCGGTCTCGGAGACGCCGGTCAGTGCGGCGGATTCGACGTTGCGATCGTTCACGCGATCAACCTACTCGCGCAGCACTTTGTCCAGCGTGCGGAGGTTGCGGGTGGTGGTCGAGGACTTGTAACGCCGCTTGCCCATGGTCTTGCCGACGGCGGAGGTCAACGTCGCCGACTTCGCCACCTGCCAGTAGAGAACCCCGTTGCCCCGGGCGACGTCCTCGTCCGGACCGGGAGCCAGGGCGGCGAGTTCGTCGAGAACAGCCGGATCGCTGACGAACGTCACATAGGAATGCCTGCCGTCGACCTCGCGCTCGAACGGGTAGCCCTCGACGACGTCCCGGACCGTCGCGACGTCGTACACGAGAACCCAGGCGTCGTAACCGAATTGCCGTCGCAGGGCGGCCTCGACGGTCGAGCGGGCGGCGTTGGCGTCGCCGGGTGCACTGAACAGCACGTTGCCGCTGGCGAGGATCGTTCGGACGTCGCCGAACCCGGCGGAGTGGAAGGCTGCGGCCACCTCGGCCATCTTGACGTTCACCCCGCCGACGTTGACCCCGCGAAGGAAAGCCGCATAGCGGGTCATACCGCAACGTTACCGACGTACGCTCGACGCCATGACCCGCCAGGTTTTCGACGACAAACTGCTGGCGTTGATCGCCGACAACTCCCTGGGGGTGCTGGCCACCATCAAGCGCGACGGCCGGCCCCAGTTGTCGAACGTGACGTATCACTTCGACCCGCGCGCGCTGACCGTCGAGGTCTCGATCACCGAACCCCGGGCCAAGACCCGCAACCTGCGGCGTGATCCGAGGGCGTCGTTGCTGGTCAGTTCCGATGACGGCTGGTCCTACGCGGTGGCCGAGGGCGATGCGGTGCTCAGCGCGCCGGCGGCCGCCCCGAACGACGACACCGTGGAGTCGCTGGTGGCGCTCTACCGCGCCATCGCGGGGGAGCACCCCGACTGGGACGAGTACCGCGAGGCGATGGTGGTCGACCGTCGGGTGCTGATGCGACTGCCGATCGGCCATCTGTACGGCATGCCGCCCGGTATGCGCTGAGTGGCCCGCCGTCCGGACCGGTTTGGACGGTTTCCCCCGCGGCCGGCCCCCACGCCGTCCCGCCGGTGGTGGATTCCTCGCCGCCACCCGTCGCGGTGACGGGCGGCCGGGGGAGGGGCAACGGAGCGAACCACGGTCAGAAGCGCGGGAAGGGCGGCGTTGAGCACGGCGGCGACTAGGCTGACCGCATGGCTGAGTCGGACGCTGAACCGCAGGACGAGACCAAACGCAAGTTCCGCGAGGCGCTGGAGAAGAAGAACGCAAAGTCGGCCGGTGGCGCCGCGCACCGGGACGGCGGGGCCAAGCAGTCCCGGGCCCACGGGCCGGTGGAGAACCGTCGGGAGTTCCGCCGCAAGAGCGGCTAAACCACGGCTAAACCCCGATACGGCTGTGTCGCGCCCGAGATCCCGCAAGTTGACCGGACACCGCGTCTGCCCGTTTGAATGAGGAGTGGCGCAGACGAAGCCCGAGTGCGGTCCTGCCAGACTCCTCAGTCAACGCCCAGTGGGCGGCCGCGCCTATGTTGGGGATATGTGCCGAAACATCACCGAATTGCGGGGCCTGGAGCCCGCCGCCACGAACGAGGAGATCATGGCGGCTGCTCGGCAGTACGTGCGAAAGGTCAGCGGGCTCACCCGTCCCCCAGAGGCCGTCGCAGATGTGTTCCAAGCCGCCGTCGTGGAGGTTGCGGCGGCGACGACCCGGCTGCTCGATGAGTTGCCGGCCCGTCGCCAGCCGCCGAAAACGGTTCCGCCGCTTCGCCGATTGAGCCGCTGACGCACCCGAAATCTGACCTAGTGGTGCGTCGCCTTCTCCGCGCCGACGCCCGTCAGTGAGCGCACCTCCATCTCCGCGTTCAGCTCCGGATCGCCGGTGTCGCGTGAGGTGAGCGTCCCGATGATGCCCAGCAGGAACGCCAGCGGGATCGACACGATGCCCGGGTTGGACAGCGGGAAGAAGTGGAAGTCCTCACCGGGCAGCATCGAGGTCTTCGTGCCCGACACCGCGGGGGAGAAGACGATCAGCACGATGCAGCTGATCAGGCCGCCGTACATGCTCCACAGCGCGCCGCGGGTGTTGAACCGCCGCCAGTACAGCGAGTACAGAATGGTCGGCAGATTCGCCGAGGCCGCCACCGCGAACGCCAGCGCCACCAGGAACGCCACGTTCTGCCCGTTGGCCAGAATGCCCAAACCGATTGCGGCGATGCCCAATACGACCGCGGCGATGCGGGACACCCGCACCTGCTCGTCCTCGGTGACCCGGTGGTTCTTGATCACACTGGCGTAGATGTCATGGGCGAAGGAGGCCGATGCGGTGATGGTCAGGCCCGCCACCACCGCGAGGATGGTGGCGAACGCCACCGCCGAGATGATGCCGAGCAGGATCACCCCGCCCAATTGAAAGGCCAGCAGCGGTGCGGCGGAGTTCTCCTTACCCGGAGCCTTCAGGATGGTGTCCGGCCCGACCAGGGCCGCCGCGCCGTAACCGAGGGTGAGGGTGAACAGGTAGAAGGCGCCGATGAGGCCGATCGCCCACACCACCGACCGCCGTGCCTCTTTGGCGGTGGGCACGGTGTAGAAGCGCATCAGCACGTGCGGCAGCCCGGCGGTGCCCAGCACCAAGGCCAGGCCCAGGGAGAGCAGGTCCACCTTGGAGGTGGTGCTCGTGCCGTACTTGGCGCCGGGCGCGAGCACGTCGCGGCTGGCGACACCCTTGGTGGTGGCCTTGCTGATCATCTCCTGCGCCGAGCCGAGGATGTCGGAGAAGTTCAGCCCGAACTTGGCCAGCACCATGATCGTCATCAGCGCCGCGCCGCTGATCAGCAGGACTGCCTTGATGATCTGCACCCAGGTGGTGCCCTTCATGCCGCCGATGAGGACGTAGACGATCATCAGCACGCCGACGATCGCGATCACCACCGATTGCGCTGCGCGGCCGTGGATGTCGAGCAGCAGGGCCACCAGGCCGCCGGCGCCGGCCATCTGGGCCAGCAGATAGAACAGCGACACCGTCAGCGTGGAGATGGCAGCGGCCAGCCGCACCGGGCGTTGTTTGAGCCGGAAGCTCAGCACGTCGGCCATGGTGAATTTGCCTGTGTTCCGGAGCAATTCGGCCACCAGCAACAGAGCCACCAGCCAGGCGACCAGGAAGCCGATGGAGTAGAGGAAGCCGTCGTAGCCGTACACCGCGATGGCGCCGGCGATGCCGAGGAAGCTGGCCGCGGACAGGTAGTCACCGGCGATGGCGATGCCGTTCTGCGGGCCGGTGAACGCGTGGCCGGCGGTGAAGAACTCCGTCGCGTTGGTGTTGGAGCGACTGGCCCGGATGACGATGACCAGCGTGATGACGACGAAGGCTGCGAAGATGCTGATGTTGATGGCCGGGTTGCCGATCGTGTCGGCGGCCAGGAGGGTCGATGTCACTGCTCGCTCCAATGCATTTCGTTGCGGATGGCCTCGGCGCGGGGGTCGAGTTCACGGTGCGCGAAGCGGATGTAGAGCCAGGTGATGAGGAACGTGCTGACGAACTGGCCGAGACCCATGATCAGGCCCAGATTGATGTTGCCCCACACCTTGGTCGCCATCAGGTCGTGAGCGAAGGCGCCCAGCAACACGTAGGTCGCGTACCAGATCAGGAAGAACGCCGTCATCGGAAAGACGAACCGGCGCAGGGTGCGCCGCAGATCCTGGAACTCCGGGCTGGCCTGAACGGCCAGATACTGGGAACCACTGGGATGGACCTCCCGGGGCTCGACATCAGGTGTGGCCACAACGACTCCTGCCGATCGTGCGAACTGTTGGCCCTGAGCCTAGAGAGAGCCAGGTCACACTCCGAGGCTCTCCAAGCCGAAATGCCCGAGCCTGCGCCGAGCGGTGGGCAGGCGGCGATGAACGGTCAGGTGGTCAGCCCGATCTGAGGGTCGCTCGGCAAGCCTCGCTCGGATCTATCGGTCGCTCGGCAAGCCTCGCTCGGATCTATCGGTCGCTCGGCAAGCCTCGCTCGGTCGGCACCCGTTCGATCCCCATGCCCATCCGCTCCGGTAGGTGCATCCGCGCGAAGACCCGGGACACGTCCTGCTGCTCCGGCCCGCGGGTGAACCTGCTGACCGCCACCATGGTCGCGAATGACAGCGGCACGGTCACCGCGGCGGGATAACCGATCACGGTGGCGGGCCACCCGCCGGCGACGTCGTCGCCGATCCACCGCGTCACAGCCAGCAGCGTGGCCACGGCTGAGGACACCGCGCCGACGGCGAGCCCGGCCATCGCGCCCGCCGCGGTCAGGCCGCGCCACCAGATGCCCAGCACCAGCAGCGGGCACAGCGTCGAGGCTGCCACCGCGAACACCAACCCGACACCGCGGGACAACTCGAAGGTCGACGCCGCCAGCGCCAACGGGATCGGCGCCAGGCCGCCGACAGCCGCCGCGATGCGGAAGTCCCGCACCCGCCCGCGCAACAGGTCGGTGGACACGGCTCCGGCCACGCTGACCAGCAGCCCCGAGGAGGTGGCCAGGAACGCCGCGATGGCGCCGGCTGCCACGAGCGCGCCGAGCAGTTGGCCTCCGACGCCGTCGATGGCCGCCGACGGCAGCAGCAGTACGGCGGCGTCGGCCTTGCCGGTGACCAGGATCTGCGGCACGTAGACCCGGGCGAGAGCGCCCAGCAGGGTGGGGAAGAGATAGAACATCCCGAGCAGCGCCATCACCGCCAGGGCCGAGCGGCGGGCCGCCCGGCCGTCGGGGTTGGTGTAGAACCGCACCAGCACATGGGGCAGCCCCATCGCTCCGAGGAACGTCGCCACGATGATCGAAAGCACTTGGTAGAGAGGGTGTCTGCCGCCCACGCCGGTGCCGCTGCGCACCCACGCCGCCCCGCTCGCGGGGATGCCGTCGACGGTGGGCGTGTGGGCCCCGGTGGCCAGTGTCACGGTGCTGCCCGCGGCGACGGTGTGCCGGCCCGCGCTCAGGCCGGCGTCGCGCGCGGGGTTGCCGTCGAGCGTCCCGGTGACCGTGACGCCGGACGGATCGGTGACCATGAGGTCGACGTCGGTCTCGACGGTGACCGTGGTCTGCCGGTCGACGGCCGGCGGCAGCGGGCCGCCGAGTTCAGGACGCAGTGGGAAGGCCACCAGCAGCATCGCGCACGCGGGCACCGCGATGGCGGTGAGCTTCAGCCAGTACTGGAACGCTTGGACGAAGGTGATGGACCGCATCCCGCCACCCACCACGTTGGCGATCACGATGGCACCCACCGCCAGGGGACCGATCCACGTCGGCACGCCCAGCAGGGTTCGCAGGGTCAGGCCCGCGCCCTGATACTGCGGCACCAGATACAGCACGCAGATGGTGACCACCACGACCATCGCGACCCGTCGCAGCCGTGGTGAAGCGAGCCGGAACTCCGCGAAGTCCGGAACCGTGTAGGCGCCGGATCGGCGCAGGGGCGCCGCGACGAACAACAGCAGGCCCAGGTATCCGGCGGTGAAGCCCACGGGGTACCACAACGCGTCGGCACCGTACTTCGCGATGAGACCGGCCACGCCGAGAAACGAAGCCGCCGAAAGGTATTCGCCGGAGATCGCGGCGGCGTTGAGGCGCGGGGGCACGGTGCGCGAGGCCACCAGGAAATCCGAGGTGGTGCGTGAGATGCGCCACCCCCAGGACCCGACGGCCACCGTGGCCACCGAGGCGGCGATGAGTGCCGCGGCGGTCAGCGCGGTGGAGTTCACTGTTCCTCGCCGGCATCGACGATCCGGGTGAAGTCGCGCTCACCCTGTTCGGCCAGCCGGATGTACAGCCGGCCGACGCCGTATATCGCCGGGTAGCTCAGCACGGCGAGGATCAGCCAGTTCGGCCGGAAGCCTAGAACCGTCACGGCGCTGAAGGCGGGAAAAGCGCTGTCCAGCAACGCAAGCGTCATCATCGCTCCGAGCACCAGAGCGCCCAGTCGGAGAGCCAGGCCCAGCTGTGCCCGCACCAGCCCGCGGACCAGTGCGTCGCCGACCTCGGTCTGCTCCTGCAGTTCCACCCGGGTCCGCACCATCCGCGTGCCGCGCCGGTGCGCGAGCACCACGCGCTGACGTGGCGGGCGGCCGGCGGTCATTCGCCGCTGCCGGGACGGAAATTGCGCATCGGATCCCGGATCAGCCGGTCTCGAAGCTCGCGAGCCTGCCGGCGGCTGACCGGCAGTTCCACCGCCGGCGACGATCCGTTGGCGCGCAGCCGCACCAGCGTCCCGGCGGTCGACGTCCGCAGTCCGGTCACCATGGCCAGGGCCACCAGATAGGAGCGGTGGACCCGCTGGAATCCGCGGGCGCGCCAGCGGTCTTCCAAGACGCTCAACGGGATTCGCACCAGGTGGGATCCGGTCGCGGTGTGCAGCCGGGCGTAGTCGCCCTCGGCCTCGATCCAGCCGATGCTGTCGCAGCGGACCAGTTGCGTCACCCCGCCCAATTCCACCGGGATGACTTCGTCTCCCGGGCCGGCGGGGCGGCCGGGTGCGGTCGTCCTGCTCGCGCGGACGCGCCGGATCGCAGCGTCGAGTCGCTCCTCGCGAATGGGCTTCAGCAGATAGTCCAGTGCGCCGACGTCGAACGCGGCGACCGCTTTATCGTCGTGGGCGGTGACGAACACCAGCGCCGGGGGGCGGGAGAAGTTCGTCAGCACGGCGGCGAGTTCCAGGCCCGACAGTCCCGGCATGTTGATGTCGAGGAAGACCGCGTCAAGGGTCTGCTCGTTGAGTACGCGCAGTGCCGCGTTGGCGTCGCCCACGGCGACCACGTCCGCGACGTCGGGGTGACGGCCCAGGAGGTAGGCGAGTTCATCCAGGGCAGGGGCTTCGTCGTCGACAGCCAGCACCCGCAGCAGCGCCGTCATCGCACCTCCGTGTCGGTCAAGGCCGCACTCCGGCACGGAATTTCGGCACCCGCATGATGACTTTGGTGCCCGCACCGGGAGCTGTTTCGACCACCAGACCGTAGTCGTTGCCGAAGGCCGCGCGCAGGCGATGATCGACATTGGTCAGCCCGACGTGCGCGGCGCTCTCGTCATCCCCGAGGACGTCGCCGGTACCGGCGCGCAGGGCGTCAGGGTCCATCCCGATGCCGTCGTCCTCGACGGTGATCAGGCAATCGGCGCCCTCGTCGCGCGCGGTGATCTCCACCGTGCCGCCCGGACGCCCGGCCAGTCCGTGCCGAACGGCGTTCTCCACCAACGGTTGCAGCGCGAGGAAGGGTACGACGACGTTGAGCACTTCCGGGGCCACCCTCAGTTTCACGGAGAGCTGCGGGCCGAATCGGGCTCGTTCCAGGGTGAGGTAGCGGTCGATGTTGCGCAGCTCGTCGGCCAGGACGGTGTAGGGCCCGGCGGAGCGGAACGAATACCGGGTGAAGTCGGCGAACTCGAGGATCAGTTCGCGGGCCCGGTCCGGGTCGGTCCGGACGAACGACGCGATGGTGTTCAGGGCGTTGTAGATGAAGTGCGGGCTGATCTGGGCGCGCAGCGCCAACACCTCGGCACGGTCCAGCCGGGCTCGCGACGCGTCGAGTTCGGCCAGCTGCAACTGCCCGGCCGCGTAACGGGCCACCTCGCCGATGGCGCCGAGCATGCCCGGAGCGGGTTCGGCGGTGCTGAGCGCGACCATCGCGCCCAGCGCGGTTCCGTCGTCGTCGAGCAGCGGTTGGGCCACGATGGTGGGCGCCTGGTCGCGGAGCAGCACCCGCCGCCGGCCGTCGATGGAGTCGCTCGCCGCCTGCCGGCACGCCGCCCGGGTCGCGTCGCTCCAGACCTCCGGCGGATCACTCACCAGCGGTTGGGCTTCGGCGTCGTAGAGCGCCAGGCCGTCGGAGCCGGTCAGCGATCGCAGGTGTGGCGCGGCCTCGCGGGCGGAGTGGGGGTTGAGCCCCTTGCGCAGCGGCCGGGCGGCCAGCGAGGCGGTGTGCAGGGCGGCGTGCACGGTGCGTTCCTCGGGGGTGGTCACCACCCGGCGGGTCAGCACGGCCAGCAATCCGAGCGCGACGGCCAGGCCGGCCAGGGACAGGGTGAGCGCCAGCGCCAGCCCGTTGGACATCACACCTCCGCTCCGGCACTCATTGTGCGCACACGGGTGCGAGCACGGTCTGGAACGAGGCTATGGCGAGAAATGCGGCACGGTGGCTAGGCGCCGAGCAACTGCATGACCTCCGCCGAGCACAGACCCTGCCCGGCATTCGTGCAGAACTGGGCGCAGTCGGAGGAGTTCTCCTCACACCACGACTTCTGGCCGGCAGCGGTGGCCTCGGCGTAGTTCTCGTTGATCTGCTTTGCGGTGTTCTGAATCTGGTGAACCTTCTGGCCCTCCGGCGTGGTCACCGAGTTGCCGGGATGGCCGTTGAGCGCTGAATTGTCGTTGCAGTTCAGGTCCAGCAGCACCTTTCCGCCCTGCTTGTTCCCGCTGGAGTCCAGGAACGACGCGCTCCGTGAGCCGACGACTAGGCACTGGTCCAGGGGGAGATAGCTGCCTTCCTTGGTGGCGATGACCGCCGTCCCGCCGCCGCTGCTGATCGCCTGGACCGCTTTGTCATATGTCTGACCGGCGTACTCATTGACCGCGCTGGCTGATCCCGAACCGAAGACCACCAGAAGAGCGGCTGCGACACCGACTCCGCCGGTGACGGACTTCTTCATCGCTAACCTCCGCTTAAGTGCTGATTTCGGTTTCGGGGAATATACCGCTCGCCTGTGTCGGCTGCAGAGCAAAGAATCCGCTCGTCACGGCGCGTTCACGAAGGTGGGGATCAGCTGTTGAACCACCCCGATTGAGCGATGCCCCTGTTGAAGCCGCCCGAACTCAGGACTCCGCTGTTGAAGAAGCCGGAATTGCCCAGATCTTTCTGGCCGTGCTTGTTGCCGGAGTTGCCCACGCCGGAGCTGTAGTCGCCGGAGTTGAACAAGCCCGTGCTGTCGGCGCCCGAGTTCATGAAGCCGATGTTGTGGTCACCGGTGTTCAGGACGCCGACGAACAGCTTTCCCTCTGCCCCGTAGTTGAAGAATCCGGTGCTCTTGCCCTCGGCCGGCGAGTTGAACCAGCCGGCGTTGTAGGCGCCGATACCGGCATTGAACCAGCCGGAGTTGTAGCCGCCGAGATAGGTCGCGCTGTCGGATTTGTTGAAGAACCCGGAGTTGTAATCGCTGGAGTTGAAGAAGCCGGAGTTCCCGGTTCCGGAGTTGCCCCAACCCGAATTGCCGGTGTGGACGCCAGTGCCTCCGAAGCCGGTGTTGACCACGCCGGTGTTCCACAGACCGGTGTTGGAGGTTCCCGCATTGAGGGCGCCGGTGTTGGTGAATCCGGCGTTGAACATGCCGGTGTTGCCGGCATGGCCGACTATCTGCGGCCCGGACAGAAGTGGGTTGACCCCGTAGCCCCCGGAGTTGAACATGCCGGTGTTGTCGATGCCGGCGTCGAAGGAGCCGAGGTTTCCGAATCCGGCGTTGAAGAAGCCGAAGTTGTGATTGCCGGAGTTGAAGAAGCCGATGTTGTGACCGAGGTACTTGTAGGTGCCGCCGGAGTTGATGGCGCCCAGGTTGCCGGTGCCGGAGTTCAGGAACCCGAAGTTGAGGATGCCGGTGTTGAACGACCCGGTGTTGGTGTCACCCGGGTTGAAGAACCCGGTGTTGCCGATACCGCCGTTTCCGATGCCGGTGTTGGTGAGGCCGGAATTCCAGAGGCCGTGGTTGTTACCGCCACTATTACCCATGCCGACGTTGGCAATACCCGAGTTGAAAATGCCGGTGTTGCCGATTCCCGAGTTGAAAAGTCCTTTGTTTCCGGTTCCGGAATTCAACCCGCCGAAACCGATCTGGTGGTCGCCGGTCAGCCCGATCCCGATGTTGTAGTTGCCGGTGTTGCCGAAGCCGATGTTGTGGTTGCCGGTGTTGCCCAGGCCGATGTTGAAGTTGCCGTTGTTGCCGAAGCCGAGGTTGCCTTTCGTCCCATTGGCGTTGAACCCGCCGATGCCGATGAGGTTGTCACCGATCAAGCCGATGCCGATGTTGTTGTTGCCCTTGTTGGCGAAGCCGATGTTGTTGTCACCGACGTTCCCCACGCCCCAGTTCTTGCTTCCGACGTTGCTGATGCCCACGTTGCCGGTGGACGTCATGCCGTCGACGGCCGCGGTGATCAGGCTGCCGTTGCCGATGCCGAAGTTGTTGTCCCCGACGTTGTTGAGGCCGAAGTTCTCATTGCCGATGTTGCCGAAGCCGATATTGCCGTTCGAGGCTCCCGGCAATTTCAGGTCGGGGGCGTCGTCGAGGGCGGTGTTTCCGTTCCCGGCGCCGATGTTGCCGGAACCGTAGTTGCCCAGGCCCACATTCCTGTTGCCGCCGCCGGTTGAGCCCGGACCGCTGTTGCCGCTGCCGAGGTTGTTGTTGCCGATGTTGCCGTTGCCGATGTTGCCGCTGCCGATGTTGCCGATGCCGAGGTTGGCGCCGGCTTGGAGCTTTGCCCGGGGGGTGGTCGCCGAGCCGGTGGTTGCGGCCGGGCTGGGCGTCGAGGCGGCAGCGGGAACCGCTGTCGAGTTCGCTCGGTGGGCCGCCGGGCTGACGTGACCGGCCGCAGACGGGCTCGATGATCGGGTACCCGCGTCGGCGGCGGCGTCCGGCGATCCGGCCAGAACCGCCGCGCCCATTCCGGCCGCCGCGGCGCCGGCCCACAGCCATTTCCGCTCGGGCATCGACAACCGGATTCGGGCCGAGGATGTGTCAGCGCTTCGCTGTTCCGTTGGTTTCGTCATGGCCACGCCTCCTCGGAATACCTTCTGCGCCGCTGATTTCCGCGCAGGCCCGGAGATTAACCAGAAAACAGCCGATTCGGGGGTTTTATGGAAAACCTATCCGGTGCGGCGGATTTCGTCGGAAATCTCATTCCCGTACGAGAGCGCACTTTCCCCGGTCCACTGGTCAGGAGGCTCGTGAGAATTATTGCTCAGCAACCCCTTTCGGGCCTTATTCCTTAATGGTGTCTGGGCTTTCGTGAATGCACCGACACATTCAGGCGAACGCGTCGCACTCATGAATGCTTGCCGGGACGGTTCCCTGTTGATCCGGGGCCGCGCTGCTCGGGGCGTTAGATTTGAGGGCATGCCGACGCTGTGTCTCACCCAGGATCCGCACGCCGATCAATTGCTCCAGGATGATCCGTTCGCGCTTCTGCTCGGGATGCTTCTGGATCAGCAGATCCCCATGGAGGTGGCCTTTGCCGGCCCCCGCAAGATCGCCGACCGGCTGGGCGGGCTCGACCCGGCCGAGATCGCCGCGTGTGAACCGGAGCGGTTTGCCGCCCTCTGTGCCGAAACACCTGCCGTACATCGGTTTCCGGGCTCGATGTCCAAGCGGATCCAGGGCCTGGCCCGCGAGGTCGTCGACCGCTACGGCGGCAACGCCGCGGGGCTGTGGACCCAGGGTGATCCCGACGGTGCGGAGGTGCTGCGCCGTCTGAAGGCGCTGCCGGGGTTCGGGGAACAGAAGGCCAAGATCTTCCTGGCCCTGCTGGGCAAGCAGTACGGGGTCACGCCGCCGGGCTGGCGGGCTGCGGCCGGGGACTACGGGAAGGCCGGCACCCACATGTCGATCGCCGATGTGGTGGACAAAGGCTCGCTGGAGCAGGTTCGGGCGTATAAGAAGAAGATGAAGGCGGCCGCGAAGGCGAAGGCCTGAGTAATCGGGCACGGAGAAGGAGGCGAAGTGAAGACTCACCTGAACTGCCCCTGCGGGGAGGCGATCCGCGGCAAGGACGAGGACGAACTGGTCGAGCTCGCGCAGGCCCACCTCGCCGAGGCGCACCCGGGTATGCACTACGAGCGGGAGCACATTCTTTTCATGGCCTACTGAGGCCTCCGGCGCACGTCCTGAGCTAAGCCAGCCCGAACGCCGTCTCCAGTTCCGCCAGTGCCCGCTCGGTGAGCGGGATGAGTTCGGCGACGCGGGGCATCACGTCGGCATCGGTGACGTAGCCGACTCCGATCAGCCCGGCGTAGTTGCAGACGGTGACGTTGAGCCCCATCCCGTCGAACACCGATGAGACCGGATAGATCTCGTCGAGGTGTGCGCCGTTGTAGTACATGTCCTGCCTGGGTCCCGGCACATTGGAGATCGCCATGTTGCAGCTCGGCGGGAGCAGTGTGCTGAACGGAAGCAACGGCAGCACGACGGTCGACCCGATGGCGGGTCCCATCACCGCCAGCATCGCGTCGGAGCCCTTGGTGACGACCTGGTGCTTGATGTTGTTCATCGCCAGGTGGATGAACTGCAGTCGCTCGGCCGGGTCGGCGACATCGGTGCCCAGTGGGCACAGTCCGAGGCCGAACTTGTTGCCGCTGTTGCTTTCTCCCTCGGCGCCGCCATCGCGATCGCGGACCGAGACCGGCACCATGGCGACCATGGTCCGCTCGGGAAGCTGGTCACGCTCGAGCAGCCAGGCCCGCAGCGCACCGGAGATGAGTGCGGTGACCACGTCATTGCCCGTGACGTTCGCGGCGTCCTGAACCGCGCGGATGCGCTCACGGTCCAGGCTGGTTCCGGCCGCGGCGCGGCGGGGGCCGAGTTTGGCGTTGAACCGGGTCTGGGGCGCGTCGAACGGCGGCACCACGGAATCGGTCACCATGGCGCCGATGATGTTGGCCACCTCTGCCGCCGCCACCCGGCGGGTGAGGTCCAGGCCCGCCGCCGCGGCGTCGGCGACGGCACGCACCGCCGCGAACGGGTTCGGCAGGCGGGGACGTTTATCGGCCGCCGCTTTCTGCACGGCCTTCCCCTGCGTTGCGGTCTTGTCGGCGTAGAACGGCGGCATTGAGCGCTTGTCGGGGTCGCTGCTCAGCGACTCGCCGATCATCCGCAGTCCGCCGACGCCGTCGATGATCGTGTGGTGGATCTTGATGTAGAGGGCGAACCGCCCGTCGGGCAGCCCGTCGATCAGGTAGCTGGTCCACAGCGGCACCGACAAGTCCAGCCGTCCGCCGTGCAGGTCGGAGACCAACTCCCACAGGTCCGCCGGGCCTGACCCCGGTGTCAGCGTCACCCGGTGCACATGCCGGCTCAGGTCGATGGAGTCGACCTGGCGCCAGGTCCAGATGCCCCCGGTCTCCGGGCCCCGATGGGGATGGCGGCGCAGCCGGGCGTCGACCTTCTGCCCGGCGATCAGACTGTCGCGGTAGAGCCGGTCGACATAACCGCCGAGGTCTGCCTCGGGGGGCGGGGTGAGGATCAGCACGACACCGACATGCATTGCGCTGCCGAATCTTTCACCGGCGAGCATCAGCGAGTCCATCGTTTCCAGTGCGTCCACCGTTGCTGTCCGCTCCCTCGTCGCCGCCGGTGTTTTCAGCCTAGCCCGGTACCGGGTCAGGGCACGACGGACGAGCCGATCGTCGGCATGAAGGTGCACTGCTTATCCAGCGTGGTCACCTGCCCGAAGATCGTCGACATGATGCTGCCCGCGCCGGTGTCGACGATCGCGGTCAGCGTGGTGGGACCCTGAGGGTTGATCTCCGGGTTGGGCTTGAGGGTGGCGGTGCCGGACTTGCCGGTTGTCAGGTTGACCCAGGTGACGTTGAGCGGCAGCTTCTGCTCGGCGGCCGGTGCGGGGGTGCCCACGGCGGTGAACACGTATGCCATCTGGCCGGGGCCGGGGCCCGGCGCCGGGATCTTGGCCGGCCCCGCGACCGAGATGGCGGTGGCGATCACGTTGCCGCCGTCCTTGAGGCACCCGCTGCTGATCGACGGGTACATGAAGTCCTGAGTCGGCGGCTTGGCCGGGTCGAACGGCGCGGCCGCCGCTGCCGGTGCGGGGGCGGGTGCCGCCAGCGCCACCGGCGCGGCGTCGGGAGCCGGGGCGGGCGCGGCGACCGGGGTGGGGACCTCGGGCATGGCGTCGGGGGCCGGACCGACGGCGTTCGCGGGATTGATTCCGGCCGGCAGGTGCGCCTCGGTGCCGGGCACCGCGCCCAGCGCCGGGACGTGCTGTTCCAGTGGGATGGGCCCGTTGCCGGGTCCGGGCGTCAGCAGCGGTGCCGTGCCGTGGGCGGGGCCGCCGGCCTGCTGGACCACCGCCGCCGCCGGCGGGGTGAGACCGGCGGCGCCGCCGTCCTGCACGAACTTGGTGACCGCCTGTGCCAGCGCCATCGACCCCTCCGGCGTCGTGGCGCTACCGGCCAGCTGGGAGGCGGCGGCCAGCAGCAACTCCTGCGCCGACTTGGGGTTGGCCGCGGCCTGCTGAACCACCGGGCTGAGGCTCTGCACGGCCTGCAGGCCGGGCAGCTGACCCGGGTCCAGCGGAATGGCCGGGTCAGCCGCGGCGACCGGGCTCAGGGCCACGGTCAGTGCGACAGTGGTCAGGCCGGTGGCCAGTTTGGCGATGTTCAGCACGGCAGGCTCCCTCGAGCGCTCGGAGTTGGTCCGGGGAATGGATTACGGCAGGGCGTTGAGCAGCGGTATCGGGTTCACCGCCGCGGCCGGGGCGACCGGGGCGACGGGGGCGGCCACCGGAGCGATGGGCGAAACCGGCGTGACGGGCGCGACGGCCGGAGCGGCCGCCGTGGCGACCGGCGCGAGGTTGGCCAGCTGAGCCGGAATGCCGATCTGGGTGAGCAACGGCACGACCGTCGACCCGATGACGCCGGTGGGAGCCGGCACCGGAGCGGCCGGAACCGGCGGGGTGGCGGGTGCGCCCGGAATCGGCGAGACGGGCAGGGCGCCCGGGATCGGCGACACCGGAACACTGCCCGGAATCGGCGACACCGGAACACTGCCCGGAATCGGCGACACCGGCAGGGTGTTCGGCGTCGGCGCGCCGAGCATGGTGGACGCGCCGTTGAGCGCGGTCGCCGCCGTCTGCAGCACGGCACCGCCGACGCCGGCGGGGTTGGAGGCGAAGTCCTGGAGCATGCCGAGCGCGGGGACGCCGGGAATGATCGGCGGGACGACCGGGTCGGCACCCGCCGTCGAGCTCAGCGCGATGGCGGCCGCGCCCAGCCCGGCGGTGGCAATTGCGTTGGCGGCCAATACTTTTACCAAACGTGACATGTGAGAAAACTCCCTCGATTGCAGGTCCTGAATCCGAAGGTAGCCCGTTGCTGGAGTTACTCAAGTGACACGTGTGGCGTTTATTCAACCGTTACGGGAGCGATTGACTTCAGTGATCACCACCGAAGGTGCGCTTAGAGTCGGCTGGTGACCAGAACCCGAACAGCTGCGTTGGTTCTGGCGCTCAGTGTCGCGGCGCGGTTGGCATGGACCTACCTGGTTCCCAACGGCGCCAACTTCGTCGATCTGCACGTCTACCTCGGCGGGGCGGCGGCTCTGGATCACCCGGGCACGCTGTATTCCTACGTCTACGCCGACCAGACACCGGATTTCCCGCTGCCGTTCACCTATCCACCGTTCGCCGCGCTGGTGTTCTACCCGTTGACCAGGCTTCCATTCGCCGTGGTCGCGCTGGGCTGGCAGCTGGGCATCTTCGCAGCTCTCTACGGCGTGGTCCGGGTCAGCCAGCGGCTGATCGGCGTCTCCAGCCAGTCCGCCGCCATGCTGTGGACGGCGGTCGGGATCTGGACCGAGCCGCTGCGCAGCACCTTCGACTACGGGCAGATCAACGTCGTTCTGGTGCTCGCGGCCCTGTGGGCGGCGTACAGCAGCCGATGGTGGGTCTCGGGTCTGCTGGTCGGTGTGGCCGCCGGGATCAAGCTGACGCCGGCCATCACCGGGGTGTACCTGGCCGGGGTCCGGCGCTGGGGCGCCGCCGTCTTCGCCGCGGTGGTGTTCGCGGCGACGGTGGCGCTGTCGATCGGGGTGATCGGCCAGCAGGCCCGGTACTACTTCACCGACCTGCTCGGCGACGCCGGCCGGGTGGGCCCGATCGGCACCTCGTTCAACCAGTCCTGGCGCGGCGGCATCTCCCGGATCCTCGGACACGACGCGGGTTACGGGCCGCTGGTGCTGGCCGGGATCGCGCTGAGTGCGGTGCTGGCAGTCCTGGCCTGGCGGGCGCTCGCCGGCGGCGACGATGCTGAGCGCGACGATGCTGAGCGCGATCGGTTGGGCTCGCTGCTGGTGGTGGAGCTTTTCGGGCTGCTGATCTCACCGATCTCCTGGACCCATCACTGGGTGTGGTTGCTGCCTTTGATGATCTGGCTGATCGACGGTCCCTGGCGTACCCGGCCTGGTGCCGCCGTCCTCGGCTGGGGCTGGCTGGGGCTGACCCTGATCGGCGTGCCGTGGCTGCTGAGCTTCGCGCAGCCCACGATCTGGGAGATCGGCCGGCCGTGGTATCTGGCCTGGCCCGGCCTGGTCTACATCGTCGCGACACTGGTGACGCTCGGCTGGATCGCACTCAGCCCTTCTGGTCGCGCTCCTCATCGCGGCTGACGCCGCTTGATCGTCGCGCTCGGGCGACGATCCGGTTTGGATCAGCGGTCGCCGAGAAGCCCGTCGATCTGACGCGCCAGTTCCACGTCCTTCTCCGTGATCCCACCCTGGGAATGCGTCACGAGTGCGAAATTGACTGTGCGCCAACGGATATCGATATCAGGATGGTGGTCGGCGCGCTCGGCGGCCTCTGCCACCCGCCGCACCGCGTTGATCCCGTCCAGAAACGAGGCGAAGGTCACCGAGCGTCGCAGCGCCCCGTTCTCCCGCGCCCATCCGTTCAGCTCTGACGCTGCGGCGTCGACCTCATCATCACTCAACACGGCCATCACTCCTGCCTACCCTTCCAGTGCGCCGATACGCAGGCGTTCACTCGAATAACGTCTGCCTGACGGCGCACTCGACGCAGCAGAGCGTGGCCCCGTATACCGTCACCTGCCATGGGCAGTCAGGTCGTCGTCGCCGGAGCGCTAATCTCCGGCACGTCGGTGTTGCTGGCCCAGCGCCGCCGTCCGCCGGAACTGGCGGGGTTGTGGGAGCTCCCGGGCGGCAAGGTCGCACCGGGGGAGAGCGAACCCGATGCGCTGGCGCGTGAGCTCGCCGAGGAACTCGGCGTCGACGTCGTCGTGCACGACCGCCTCGGGGAGGACGTCGCGATCGGCGAATCGGCGATCCTTCGTGCCTACTGCGTGACCCAGACCGGCGGCACGCTGCACCCGCACGACCACGGCGCGCTGCGCTGGGTTGACGCCGCCGAGCTGTCGGAGGTGGCCTGGGTGCCGGCCGACCGCGCCTGGCTGCCGGCCCTGCGGGCACGGCTCACCGCGACGTGATCCGACTCACACCGACGCTGACGCGGCAGTGCTGGCTCTTCGCCGTCGGCTCGGTGTTCTTCGCGGTCGCCACCGCGCCGCGGGTGTCGGAAGTCGCGGGGGCAGGTCTGACGAATCTGCTGTGCTTCGTCGGCAGCTGGTTCTTCACGACCGCGGGATGGATGCAGCTGCGCCTCGCCGACCCCGACAACTTCGCGGCATGGCATTCATCGAGCTCCCAGTTCGCCGGCACGGTGCTGTTCAACATCAGCACCGGGGCGGCGCTGCTGATGCAGTCGGTCCCGGAGCGCAGGCATCTGGTGTGGACGCCCGACGCGGCGGGCTCGCTGGCCTTCCTGGTGAGCGGCGCGCTGGCCGTCGCCGCCCTCGATGCCGGCGCCGCCCGGCGCGACACCGCCGTGGCCTGGATCAATATGGCCGGCTGCGTTGCCTTCGGTCTCTCGGCGGGCGCGGCGTTCGTCCGGGGCAACGGGGTCACCGAGGACCAGTGGCTGGCCAATATCGGCACGTTCGTGGGCGCACTGTGCTTCCTGGTGGCGGCGCTGGCCGAGCTTCCCCGTTTTCGCAAACCGGGTCGCACGCTGAGACAATCACCGGCGTGACTTCCCCCGGCCCCCGGCATGACTTCCGCAACGTCGCCATCGTGGCGCACGTCGACCACGGCAAGACCACGCTGGTCGACGCCATGCTGCGCCAGTCCGGTGCCTTGAGCCACCGCGGTGACGACGCCGTCGAGCGGCTGATGGACTCCGGTGACCTGGAGAAGGAAAAGGGCATCACGATCCTGGCCAAGAACACCGCGGTGCACCGGCGCCACCCCGACGGCGGCATGACGGTGATCAACGTGATCGACACCCCCGGGCACGCCGACTTCGGCGGCGAGGTGGAACGCGGCCTCTCCATGGTCGACGGGGTCCTGCTGCTGGTCGACGCCTCCGAGGGTCCGCTGCCGCAGACCCGCTTCGTGTTGCGCAAGGCGCTCAGCGCGCACCTGCCGGTGATCCTGGTGGTCAACAAGACCGACCGGCCCGACGCCCGCATCGACGAAGTCGTCCACGAAAGCCACGACCTGCTGCTCGACGTCGCCTCCGACCTCGACGAGGAGGCGCAGGCCGCCGCCGAGAAAGCGCTCGATCTGCCCACGCTGTACGCGTCCGGCCGCGCCGGCATCGCCAGCACCAACCAACCGGCCAACGGCGAGAACCCCGAGGGCGAGAACCTCGACCCGCTGTTCGACGTGCTGCTCGAGCACATCCCGCCGCCCAAGGGCGATCCGGAGGCGCCCCTGCAGGCGCTCGTCACCAACCTCGACGCATCCGCCTTCCTCGGCCGTCTGGCGCTGATCCGGATCTACAACGGCAAGCTGCGCAAGGGCCAGCAGGTGGCGTGGATGCGTGAGGTGGACGGCGTCCCCGTGGTGGCCGGAGCCAAGATCACCGAACTGCTGAGCACCGTCGGCGTCGAGCGCAACCCGACCGAGGAAGCCGTCGCAGGGGACATCGTCGCCGTGGCCGGCATGCCCGACATCATGATCGGTGACACCCTGGCCGACCCCGACCACGCGCACGCGTTGCCGCGCATCACCGTCGACGAGCCCGCCATCTCGGTGACCATCGGCACCAACACCTCACCGTTGGCGGGCAAGGTCTCCGGCCACAAGCTCACCGCGCGAATGGTCAAGTCCCGCTTGGATTCCGAGCTGGTCGGCAATGTCTCGATCCGGGTGGTCGACATCGGCCGGCCGGATGCCTGGGAGGTGCAGGGCCGAGGCGAGCTGGCGCTGGCCGTCCTCGTCGAGCAGATGCGCCGCGAAGGCTTCGAGCTGACGGTCGGCAAGCCGCAGGTGGTGACCCGCACCATCGACGGCAAGCTGCACGAGCCGTTCGAGGCGATGACGATCGACTGCCCCGAGGAGTTCGTCGGCGCCATCACCCAGCTGATGGCCAACCGCAAGGGCCGCATGGAGCAGATGACCAACCACGCCGCCGGATGGGTCCGGATGGACTTCATCGTGCCCAGCCGCGGGCTCATCGGCTTCCGCACCGACTTCCTGACACTGACCCGCGGAACCGGCATCGCCAACGCGGTGTTCGACGGCTACCGGCCGTGGGCCGGGGAGATCCGCGCCCGCCACACCGGTTCGCTGGTGAGCGACCGCGCCGGGTCGGTGACCCCGTTCGCGATGATCCAGCTCGCCGACCGCGGCACCTTCTTCGTCGAGCCGGGCGACGACACCTACGAGGGTCATGTCGTCGGCATCAACCCGCGTGCCGAAGACCTCGACGTCAACGTCACCCGCGAGAAGAAGCTCACCAACATGCGCTCCTCGACCGCCGACGTGATGGAGACACTGGCCCGGCCGATGGAACTCGACCTGGAACAGGCCATGGAGTTCTGCGCGGCCGACGAATGCGTCGAGGTCACCCCGGAGATCGTGCGGGTGCGCAAGGCCGATCTGGACGCCACCACCCGGGCCCGCAGCCGCTCACGCGCCAAAGCGCTCAAGGCGTGACCGGGCCGGTTGATCCCGGCTTCCGGACGATCCGGTCGATACGCTGAAGGGCGTGCCGAGCCGACCACCCAAGCTGCTGACCGCCGCTTGCGTGATGTCGCTGCTCCTGGCCGGCGGATGCACCGTCGACCCGCCGCCCGCGCCGCAGAGCACGCGGTCCTCGCAGTCCTCGGCGCCCGCGCCGAAGGCCTCGCAGATCATCATGGCGATCGATTCGATCGGCGCCGGGTTCAATCCGCATCTGCTGTCCGACCAGTCTCCGGTCAACGCCGCCATCAGCGCCCTGGTGCTGCCGAGTTCCTTCCGGCCCGTTCCCGATCCCGTCAGCCCGACCGGCTCGCGCTGGGAGATGGATCCCACACTGCTGGTCTCGGCCGACGTCACCAGCCAGAGCCCCTTCATCGTCACGTACAAGATCCGCCCGGAAGCCGCCTGGACCGACAACGCGCCCATCGCGGCCGACGACTTCTGGTATCTGTGGCGGCAGATGGTCAGCCAGCCCGGGGTGATCGACCCGGCCGGCTATGACCTGATCACCGGGGTGCAGTCCGTCGACGGCGGGAAGACGGCGGTGGTGACCTTCTCCCAGCCGTACCCGGCATGGCGGGAGTTGTTCAACGACCTGCTGCCCGCGCACATCGTCAAGGACGTCCCGGGCGGGTTCCCGGCCGGGCTGACCCGGGCGATGCCGGTGACCGGCGGCCAGTTCCGGGTGGACACCATCGACCCGCAGCGCGACGAGATCCTGCTGGCACGCAACGACCGGTTCTGGGGCACGCCGGCCAAGCCGGACCAGATCCTGTTCCGGCGCGGGGGAGCGCCGGCCGCGCTGGCCGACTCAATCCGCAACGGCGACACCCAGGTTGCCCAGGTGCACGGCGGCGCCGCCGCCTTCGCCCAGCTCTCGGCGATCCCGGACGTGCGCACGGCGCGGATGGTGACCCCGCGGGTGATGCAGTTGACCATACGTGCCGACCAGCCCAAGTTGGCGGATCCTGTTGTGCGCAAAGCGATTCTGGGCCTGCTCAATGTCGAGTTGCTGGCCGCGGTGGGTGCCGGCAGTGACAACTCGGTCACCCTGGATCAGGCACTGGTGCGCGCGCCCAGCGATCCCGGGTACGTGGCCACCGCGCCGCCGCCACTGAGCCGCGACCGCGCGCTGCAGCTGTTCACCGAGGCCGGCTACCAGGTGGACCGCAGTGTCGCCGACGCACCGGCGCCGACCACGACCACCCCCGGGCCGAAACCGACGCCCGCCGAGCCGACCCGTGGCCGCATCAGCCGCGACGGGGAGACGTTGAGCCTGGCGATAGGTGCGGCGGCCAACGACCCGACCTCGGTGGCGGTGGCCAACACGGCAGCCGACCAGTTGCGCAGCGCCGGTATCGCCGCGACGGTGCTGCCCCTGGAACCCCAGGTGCTGTACGGAACCGCCCTGGCCACCAACCGGATCGACGCGATCGTGGGCTGGCATGCCGCCGGCGGTGATCTCGCCACGGTGCTCGCCTCGCGCTACAGCTGCCCCGCGCTGGTGGCCGCACCGGTCGCGACCACCCCGGGCCCGTCGGCGCCCGCGCCGCCCGGCGACGAGACGCCGACCTCCAGTCCGTCGGGCGCCCCGGAAACGGCCCCGCTGGTGCGCGCGCCGTCCAACCTCACCGGGATCTGCGACCGGGCGATCCAGCAGCGGATCGACGCCGCGCTGGTCGGGGCGCAGAACATCAACGACGTGATCGCCGCGGTGGAACCCAGCCTGTGGGCGATGTCGGCGGTGCTGCCGATCATGCAGGACACCACGATCGTGGCCGCCGGTCCGAGTGTGCAGAACGTCAGCCTCACCGGCGCGGTGCCGGTCGGGATCGTCGGAGATGCCGCCCGCTGGACCAAGACGCCGTCATAGGTCTGTCACGGGACCCGATCGGAAAGATGTTTAGGCTCCTCCCATGCCCCGCATCACCGTCGGTTTCTCCCTCGCCTACATCGCTCTCGGCCTGGCCGGCTTCTTCCTGACCGGTGCGGTCCACAAGACGGCGCTCATCCCGGCCGCCATCGGCGTGGTTCTCCTGGTACTGGGCCTGCTGGCCGGCAAGGAGAACCTGCGCATGCACGTCATGCACGCGGCCCTGCTCATTGGTCTGCTGGCGTTCCTGGGCACCGCGCGTGGGCTGACGAAGCTGCCGGCGGCGTTCGCCGGTACCGCGGAACGCCCCGCCGCCGTCTATGCCCAGGCCGCCACGGCCGTCCTGTCGCTGGTGTACCTCGCACTGGGAGTGCGGTCCTTCATCGCCGCCCGCCGCGCCCGCTCGGCGTGACCCTGCCGGACTCCACCGGCTCGCATTCCGACTTCGACGCGGCGGTCGACAGCGTCCGCCGGGGAGAGCGGGATCTCGACTCTGCCGTCAGGCATCTCGTCGAACAGTTGACCGATGACGAGCTGCTCTGGCTTCTCGACGGCGACCTGACCATCCTGCGTGGCCTACGGGAAATGTCGCAGGGCTACAACAAGATTCCCTTCCCGGCCGGGCGGATCGACCGGCTCGGCATCCCCGGCATCCGGTTCACCGACGGGCCGCGCGGAGTGGCGGTGGGCGCGTCGACGGCATTCCCGGTGGCGATCGCCCGGGCGGCCAGCTGGGATCCCGCCGTGGAACGTTCGGTTGCCGACGCGATCGGCGCCGAGGCCAGCGCGCAGGGCGCCAACCTGTGGGCGGGCATCTGTGTGAACCTCGCCTACGCACCCGGTTGGGGCCGGGCGCAGGAAGCCTACGGCGAGGACCCGCTGCTGCTCGGTGCGATGGGCGCCGCCGCCGTCGACGGGGCTAATCCCTGGGTCATGTCCTGCGTCAAACACTTCGCTTTGAACTCGATGGAGGAGGTCCGGTTCCGGGTCGATGTCCGCGTGGCCGAGGACGTGCTGCGCGAGGTGTACCTGCCGCACTTCCGCACCGTGGTCGAAGCCGGTGTGGACAGCGTGATGAGCGCATACAACTCGGTCAACGGAACGTGGGCGGGGCAGAACCGCCACCTGCTCACCGACATCCTCCGCGAAGACTGGGGATTCCGCGGTTTCGTGATGACCGACTTCATCTGGGGCCTTCGCGATCCGGTCGGCTCGGTGGCCGCCGGACAGGACCTCGAGATGCCGTTCCGTCAGCAGCGGGCCGCCGCGCTGGCGTCGGCGCTGGCCGATGGTCGGCTGCCGCGCACCGACGTGGAACGCGCTGCGGCACGCCAACTCTCGGCCCAGATCCGGTATGCATTGCGGGCACGTCCGGTCCCGGACGTCTCGGTGGTCGCCTCGGCAGGGCACCGCCGCCTGGCCCGTGAGGTGGCCCGCCTCGGCGCGGTGTTGCTGCGCAATCAGAAGGTTGCCGGCCGGCCGGCGCTGCCGTTGGCGGAGGCCGAACTGTCCCGTGTCGTTCTGTTGGGCCCGCTGGCGGACCAGCGCAACCAGGGTGACGTCGGATCGTCGATGGTGCGGCCGCCGTCCTCGGTCAGAATCCTCGACGCTCTGCGGGAACGGTTGGGCGCCAGGCTCATTCACCTGCCGGCGGACGATCCGGTGACGGCCGCCGCGGCGGCCGGCCCAGCGGATGCCGCGATCGTGGTGGTGGGATTGTCCTCGGAGGACGAGGGCGAGTCGATGATCGGCGTGGACACTCCCTCGACTCAACTCCTCGGGGGGATCGCCCGGCTCCGTCCGGTGGCCGCGGTGATGGTGCGGCTGGCGGCGCGGGTGGCCAGGAAGAAAGGCTTCGGCGGTGACCGGCGCGATCTGCGGCTGCGTGCCGAGGACGTCGCACTCATCAAGGCGGTGGCCGCGGTCAATGCCCGCACCGTGGTGGTGGTTGTCGGCGGCGGGACGGTCGTCATGGCGCCATGGGACGCAGATGTCGCAGCCGTGCTTTTGGCCTGGTATCCGGGAATGGAAGGTGGTCACGCGCTGGCCGATGTGCTTTTCGGAGACGTCGAACCCGGTGGTCGGCTTCCGGTGACCATCCCGCGCCGCCAAAGTGACCTGCCACAGGTGGACTGGGACGCCTCCACCGTGACCTACGACCGCTGGTGGGGCCAGCGAAAGCTCGACCGTGACGGTGTGGCCGCCGCCTATCCGCTCGGGTTCGGTTTGGGTTACACCACTTTCGGCTTGACCGGACTCGACGTCGGGCGGCTCGACGGGGAGAAGTTCACCGCATCCGTGACCGTCACCAACACCGGGGACCGGGCCGGTCGGCACGTCGTCCAGTTCTATGCGATCCGCCCGGGTGACACCGGACGGCCCATCCACCACCTCGTCGGGTTTCGGGCCGTACACCTGGCGGCGGGGGCTGGAACCCGGATCAGCGTCGACTGTTCGACCCGGCCGTTACAGCGTTGGACTGCAGACGGATTCGTGCTGGACCGGACCGATGTCACCATCCGGGCCGCCTCATTCGCCGGTGACCCCGCAGCCCTCGAGGGCCTTTTGCGGCTGTCGTCATAAGGTGGTTCATGTCCGCCGCCCACGACTTGAGGAGGCCCGTGTCCACCGCGCCGCGTTTGTTGTTCGTGCACGCCCATCCCGACGACGAGACGATCAACAACGGCGCGACGATCGCGCACTACACCGCGCGCGGGGCCGAGGTGACGGTGCTGACCTGCACACTCGGCGAAGAGGGCGAGGTCATCGGAGAGCAGTGGGCACAGCTCGACGTCCACCACGCCGACCAGCTCGGTGGCTACCGCATCAATGAGCTCACCGAGGCGCTGCGGCACCTCGGCGTCGCCGCCCCGCGCTTTCTGGGCGGCGCGGGATGCTGGCGCGACTCCGGGATGGTGGGCACCCCCCGGCGCAGACAGACCCGGTTCGCCGACGCCGATCTCGGCTGGGTCGGGGACCAGCTGGCCGACGTCATCGCCGAGCTTCGCCCGCATGTCGTGGTGACATACGACCCGGAGGGCGGTTACGGCCACCCCGACCACATCCAGGCCCACCGCGTCACGACGGCAGCCGTGGCAGCGGTCGCCGACCGGTGGCGGGTGCCGAAGTTCTACTGGACCGTCCTGTCGGGCAAGGCCTTTCGGCAGGGCCTGGAATCCCTGACATCCGAGGATGTCGAGGATGACTGGATCTGGCCGCCCGACGTCGCCGGCTTCGGCTTCGAGGACGACCAGATCACCGCAGTGGTAGACGCACCCGCACACCATGCCGCCAAGGCGGCCGCGATCGCCGCACACGCAACCCAGGTGGAACTCGGCCCGACGGGACGCGCCTTCACGCTGTCGAACAAGCTGGTGCTTCCGGTGCTGAGCCAGGAGCACTACGTGCTGGTGTCGGGACGACCCGGCGCGGTCGACGAAAAAGGTTGGGAGCACGATCTTCTCGCGGGCCTGGACCTTTGACGAAGGGCCCCCGTCTGGTGCTCGGCCTGCTCGCCGTCGACGGTGTGCTGTCCGCCGTCGCCGGGTCACTGTTCCTGCCCCTCTACCTGGGGCCGGTGCCTTTCCCGGTGAGCGCCGTCGTGTGCGGGGCGGTCAACGCCGCGCTGGTGTGGGCGGCGGGCCACTGGACTGACAATCCGAGGCTGGCCGGCCTGCCGCTGTGGACATGGCTGGCCACGGTTGCCGTGCTGACCCTCGGCGGTCCGGGCGGCGACATCGTTTTCGGCGGCCCGGGCGTCATGGCCTACGCGGCCGTCCTGCTTATGGTCGTCGGGGCGCTGCCGGCCGCCCTGTTGCTGCGCGGGATGCGCTGAGCCAGAAGGCTACTGCGCCGAACGGCCGGAGCGCACGGTCTTGGTCGAGGTGTCGGCGTTGTCAGAAGCGCCGGACTTCGGAGCCGCGTTCTCGGCTGCCGGGCTGCGGTGCCCGAGATGGGTGCCGCGGCTCGGCCGCGGAACCTCGCCGGCCGGCGGGGACTGCTCGGCAGCCGCCGCGTCGGTCGTCGGGGTTGCCTGGGTTGCGGGCGCGGGGTGGTCGCCTGGTGCGGCCTTGTCGGCTGCGGTCGCGATGTCGGTGTCGACGCCAGAGGTCTCGGTGTCCGTCGTGTCTGAGGCGGCGGGCTTGTCCCCGGTGAGGGCAGGTGCTTCGCCTGCGGTGGTGGCCTCGGGGGCGCTGACCCCTGCGGCGGCGGTGGGGGCGGTGACCGTGGCGAAGGGGCGCGGCGGGAAGGGCGGCAGCGGCGGGAAGGGGATGAGGCTTTGCAGCCAGGCCAGGCCGTAGTTGACGAAGTTCTGGGCGGACTGCTGGATGCCGCTGGTGATGTCGGGTCCGATCTGGGAGAAGTTGAGGCCCAGGACGTCGGCGACGGTGAAGACGCCGGCTTGGACGAGGGGCTCGATGGTGAAGTAGCCCAGACTCACGCCGGGGGCCAGCCACCACAGGCCGGGGACGAAGCTCATGCCCCACTGGATGAGTTCGGCGCCCCAGGCCGCCCACGGTTCCAGGGCGTTGTAGGTGTTCTTGATCGCGTTCTCGATACCGCTCGTGGCCGCCGATGCCTGCGGACCGGTCCCCTCCGCCGTCGCCGCGGCGGCCGGGGCCTGCTCGGCATCCGCCGGGGAGCCTGGGAGCGGCCCGGGGTAGGGCGGCAACGTCGGCACCGGGACCAAGCTGTCGACCCAGGCCTTGCGATAGGTGGCGGCGTTGTCGGACGAGGTCTTGATGCCCGCGCTGATGTCGCGCACGAACTGAATCGGGTCCAGGCCGACGACATCAGCGACGGAGTACACGCCGGCCTGCACCAGCGGCTCTGCGGTGTTGTAGGCCAACGGGACGCTGGGGGCGACCCACCACAAACCCGGCACAAGACCGAGCGAGAAATGTGCCCACGCCGCGGCGTACGCCGGCCACCGCTCGGCGGTGTCGTACGTCGTCTTGATGGACGCCTCGATGTTGCCGGGAATCGACAGCACGTGATTGACCGAGGACTCGACGCCGTCGACGAACGCATTCAGGTTGGTGAAGATGCCGTCGATCCCGGCGGCGACGCCCTTGAGGTTGTTCACCACGCCGTCGAGCCCCGAGGTGATCGATGCCAGTTCGACGGTCGCCGCCACCGTCGCAGGCATCGGACGTGGCGTATGCAGCGGTGTCACCGCCGCGGTGCCGACGATGGCGGCGCTCACCCCTGCGATCAGGACGGAGCGGAGAGATACCCCAGCGGCCTCAGTCATCACATGCCCCTCAGCAGCAACTGACAATTCGCTGAGGAACGCTACCTCCAGGCTGAGAAAATCACAGGAGTTTCAGCAAGGAGGGTGGGTAAACCCTGCAAGCGGCCACCGCGCACGGTCCGGGAGCGGGTACTACTGTGAGGGCCATGTCGATCGTCGTGCCGGCCGATCAGGAGACGCGCGCATGACATCCGGCAGGTCGCGGCCCAACCCTCTCGATACCGCTCCGACCGACGCCGCCATGCGGCGCGTGCTGCGCCGGGCCCGTGACGGAGTGACGCTCAACGTCGAGGAAGCCGCCGTCGCCCTGGCCGCCCGCGGCGATGACCTGGCCGATCTGTGCGCCAGCGCGGCGCGGGTCCGCGACGCCGGACTCACCTCGGCGGGGCGCCGGGGCGCAACCGGTCGGCTGCCGGTGAGCTATTCACCGAAGGTGTTCGTCCCGGTCACCCACCTGTGCCGCGATACCTGCCACTACTGCACCTTCGTCACGGTGCCCGGCAGGCTGCGCGCCGCAGGGCGTGGCATGTACATGGAGATCGACGAGATTCTCGACCTCTGCCGACATGGCGCCGAGCTGGGGTGCAAGGAGGCGTTGTTCACCCTCGGCGACCGCCCCGAGACGCGCTGGCCCGAGGCCGGCCAGTGGCTGGAGGAACGCGGCTACGACTCCACCCTGGACTACGTCCGGGCGGCCGCCATCCGGGTGCTCGAGGAAACCGGCCTGCTGCCACACCTCAACCCCGGCGTCATGTCGTGGACGGAGATGTCCAGGCTCAAGCCCGTCGCGCCCTCGATGGGGATGATGCTCGAAACCACCTCGCGGCGGCTGTTCGAGACCCGCGGCATGGCGCATTACGGCAGCCCGGACAAGGATCCCGAGGTCCGGCTGCGCACCCTGACCGACGCCGGCCGACTGGCCGTCCCGTTCACCACCGGCCTTCTGGTCGGCATCGGGGAGACCCGGGCCGAGCGGGCCGACACCCTGCACGCGATCCGCCGCCTGCACAAGGAGTTCGGCCACGTCCAGGAAGTCATCGTGCAGAACTTCCGCGCCAAGGACCACACCGCGATGGCGGCCGTCCCCGATACGGCTTTCGACGAATTCCTGGCCACCGTCGCGGTGGCCCGGCTGGTGCTGGGCCCCGACATGCGCGTCCAGGCCCCGCCGAACCTCGTGTCGCCGGCGGAGTGCCTGGCGCTGCTCGGGGCCGGCGTCGACGACTGGGGCGGCGTCTCGCCGTTGACGCCCGATCACGTCAACCCGGACCGCCCCTGGCCTGCGCTGGACGATCTGGCCGCCGTCACCGCCGAGGCCGGCTTCGATCTCGTCGCCCGGCTCACCGCGCAGCCGAAGTATGTCCAGTCTCCGATGGGCTGGATCGACCCGCGGGTGGCCGGGCACGTGGCGGCGCTTGCCGATCCCGAGACCGGTTTCGCCCGCGACGTCACACCCGTCGGGCGGCCCTGGCAGGAGCCCGACGAGGCGGCCGAGTCGCTGGGCCGCACCGACCTGGGCGCGGCGATCGACACCGAGGGCCGACGTACCGCCACGCGCAGCGATCTCGGTAGCGCCTTCGGGGACTGGGACTCCATCCGGGAACGGGTTGGTGAGTTGTCTTCACGGGCGCCCCAGCGGATCGACACCGACGTCGCCGCCGCGTTGCGGGCAGCCGAACGCAACCCGGGTGGATGCAGCGACGGGGCCTACCTCGCCCTGGCCACCGCTGACGGGTCGGCGCTGGACGCCGTTGCGGCGCTTGCCGATTCACTCCGGCGCGATACCGTCGGCGACGACGTGACCTACGTGGTGAACCGCAACATCAACTTCACCAACATCTGCTACACCGGCTGCCGCTTCTGTGCCTTCGCGCAGCGAAAGGGCGACGCCGACGCGTTCTCACTGTCCACCAAGGAGGTGGCCGACCGCGCCTGGGAGGCACACGTCGCCGGAGCGACGGAGGTCTGCATGCAGGGTGGCATCGACCCCGACCTACCGGTGTCCGCCTACGCCGATCTGGTCCGTGCGGTCAAACACGCCGTGCCGTCCATGCACGTGCACGCATTCTCGCCGATGGAGATCGCCAACGGAGTGACCAAGAGCGGCTTGAGCATTCGGGACTGGCTGATCAGCCTGCGCGAAGCCGGCCTGGACACCATCCCCGGTACGGCCGCCGAGATTCTCGACGACGAGATCCGATGGGTGCTGACCAAGGGCAAGCTGCCGACCTCGCTGTGGGTCGAGATCGTCAGCACCGCACACGAAGTGGGCCTGCGGTCGAGTTCGACGATGATGTACGGCCATGTCGACAACCCGTCGCACTGGGTGGGCCATCTCAACGTGCTGCGTGAAATCCAGGACCGCACAGGGGGGTTCACCGAGTTCGTGCCGTTGCCCTTCGTGCACCAGTCCTCGCCGCTGTACCTGGCCGGGGCCGCCCGGCCCGGTCCGACGCATCGGGACAACCGCGCGGTGCACGCGCTGGCGCGAATCATGCTGCACGGCCGGATCTCCCAGATCCAGACCAGCTGGGTGAAGCTCGGCGTGCAGCGTAGCCAGGTGATGCTCAACGGCGGCGCCAACGACCTCGGCGGCACCCTGATGGAGGAGACCATCTCCCGGATGGCCGGCTCGGAGCACGGTTCGGCCAAGAGCGTCGCCGAGCTGGTCGCCATCGCCGAAGGGATCGGCCGGCCCGCCCGCCAGCGCACGACCACCTACTCCACGCGGGCGGCCTGATGGTCCGGCGTGTGCCGCTGGCCGCGGCGGTCGCGTTCGCGGTGCTGTCGGTCCTCGCGGTGGTGGTCGTGCCCCTCGGTCCGGGGGTCGAGCGGCCGGGTGCAGACGTCGTCGAGCACGTCACGGCCCACGCCGGGATGATCCGCCTGCAGGCCCTGCTGACCGCTCTGGCGATGCTGGCCGCCGTCGTGATCATCGGTTACGCCCGTGACCGGCTGGACGGCCCGGCGGGCTACATCTTCACCGTCGGTGCGGCGGTGCTGATCGCACAGGTCGGTGTGCAGGTGTGGCTCACCGCGGGACTGGCGTTGCATCCCACGATGCTCGAGGCGGCCACCGCCCGCACCCTCGCCGACGTCGCGTCGATGTGTGGTCCGCTGCTCACGGTCGCGGCCATCCTGATGGCCGGCCCGGTGGTATGGGCCGCCCGGCACGGCCGCCTCCCGCGCTGGATGGGTCTGATCGCGGCGGTCTTCGTCGTCGAGCAGTTCGTCGAACTGCTCACGATCATCGGCCCGGTCGGCAGTTTCATCGCCCCCGGCGGCCCGATGACCGTCTTCGGCGGAGGCACCCTGTTCGGGGTGTTCTTCTTCGGCCTCGGGCTGGCGCTGGCCCTACCGGACCGCGAGTTGACGCCAGTAGCACCTGACCAGTTCACTCGGGTCTGATCGCACCGCCTAATATCAGCACCGCGAACACGATTGGGGCACACTGTTGCCCTGTCAGGCGACAGACAACCACCAACACATCGAGGAGAACCTTCGTGACCTACGTGATCACCGAAGCCTGCGTCGATATCAAGGACAAGGCATGCATCGAAGAATGCCCGGTCGATTGCATCTACGAGGGTGCCCGGATGCTGTTCATCCACCCCGACGAGTGCGTGGACTGCGGCGCCTGTGAGCCGGTCTGCCCGGTGGAGGCCATCTACTACGAGGACGACGTCCCGGATCAGTGGTCGCAATACGTCCAGATCAACGCCGACTTCTTCGAGGAGCTCGGTTCGCCGGGCGGTGCCTCGAAGGTGGGCATGACCGAGAACGACCCGCAGGTGGTCAAGGACCTCCCGCCGAAGGCCGAGGACTGACGACGCGCCGGATGCCCGTTGCGGGGTCCGATAACCTCGATCCTCCCCCGGGCGTCGCCCGGCATCGTCTCTCGGGGCGTCTCCCGGTATTTCCGTGGGACACCCTGACGGACGCCGCCGCCGTGGCGCGGGCGCATCCCGGCGGCATCGTCGACCTGTCGGTCGGAACCCCGGTCGACCCGGTGGCTCCGGTGATCCAGGAGGCGCTGTGCAAGGCCGCGGCGGTGCCCGGATACCCGTGGACGGCCGGAACTCCTGAGCTTCGCGCAGCCGCTGTCGCCGCCCTGGCACGTCGCTACGGGGTCACCGGTCTGGCCGAGAGTGCCGTGCTTCCGGTCATCGGCACCAAGGAACTCATCGCCTGGCTGCCGACGCTGCTCGGTCTGGGCGCCTCCGATCTGGTGGTGGTGCCCGAACTGGCCTATCCGACCTACGAGGTCGGCGCCCGCATGGCCGGAACCCGGGTGTTGCCCGCCGACTCGCTGACCCAGCTGGGCCCGGAGTCCGCGGCGGTCATCTTCCTCAACTCTCCGAGTAACCCGACCGGCCGGGTGCTGGGCGTCGACCATCTGCGCAAGGTGGTCGGATGGGCGCGCGACCGCGGCACGCTGGTGGTCTCCGACGAGTGCTACCTCGGTCTGGGATGGGACCAGCGGCCCTATTCGGTGCTGCACCCCGATGTCTGCGACGGCGACCACACCGGTCTGTTGGCGGTGCACTCGCTGTCCAAGAGTTCCTCGCTGGCCGGCTACCGGGCGGGCTTCGTGGCAGGCGACCCCGCGGTGGTCGCCGAGTTGCTCGCGGTCCGCAAGCACGCCGGGATGATGGTTCCCGGCCCCGTGCAGGCGGCCATGATCGCCGCCCTCGACGACGACGACCACGAGACCGAGCAGCGCGGCCGCTACGCCCGCCGCCGGGACGTCCTGCTGGGTGCTTTCCGGTCGGCCGGGTTCAGCATCGAGCACTCCGAGGCCGGGCTCTACCTGTGGGCCAGCCGCGGCGAGCCCTGCCGCGACACCGTCGACTGGCTGGCCCAACGCGGCATCCTGGTGGCGCCGGGCGACTTCTACGGGGCCGCGGGCGCACAGCATGTGCGGGTCGCGATGACCGCCACCGATGAGCGCGTGCAGACCGCGGCTGAGCGCCTGGCCTGAGAGGTCCCGCACCGAGATTGACGCCAGGCGGGCAATTGAGGCGCCGCGGTCTGCGTGACGTCAAACTCGCCGAACGACAGTGGCCTCCGGCGATGCCGGAGGCCACTGTCGCGTTGAGGTGTCTTAGTTCATGTTCCAGGGTTCGCCGTAGGTGGTGACGGAGTCACCGGCCTTGGAGATCAGCCGGGCGAAGGGACGCAGCAGCACACCGCCGGCCGCGCCGGTCACCGTGCCGTGGGCGTTGGCCACGGC